>Ga0310827_100633_pt1 | contig 24521 bp, 25 predicted proteins | sample WT_ome_2_FD_201309 | JGI IMG/M metagenome (GOLD analysis project Ga0310827, IMG submission 201309) | Sorghum-adapted microbial communities enriched on wild type (WT) sorghum from Joint BioEnergy Institute, Emeryville, California, United... ... | reverse complement strand
GAACAAGCGCCGCGGTGACGGCAACACCGACACGTGGAACCGAGGTCTCCCTGACCGCGTTCTCGATGACGGCACCCAACAATGGTTGGATGAGAACGGGCAGTTGCACCGCGACGACGGACCAGCGGAGATCACCCCTGATGGGGTGCAGCGCTGGTACCAACACGGCATCCTCCACCGTGAGGACGGGCCCGCGATCATCTATCCCACCGGCAGTCAGGAGTACTACCGCAACGGCGTGTTGCATCGCGACGACGGCCCCGCGAGGGTGTTTCCCGACTACGGCCCCGTGGGCTTCTTGCCCAATTGCACTCAGGAGTACTACCGCAACGGCGTGTTGCATCGCGACGACGGCCCCGCGAGGGTGTGGTCGGACGGCTTGCGGGAGTACTACCGCAACGGCGTGTCGCATCGCGACGACGGCCCCGCGGTCATTTACCCGTCAGGTCACCGCGAGTGGCTCGTTGACGGCGAGCGTCATCGTCTCGACGGCCCGGCGGTCATCTACGATGACGGCAAGCAAGAGTGGTACCGCCACGGCAAGCTCCATCGCGAAGACGGCCCGGCCGTCGTCTATCCAGACGGGTCTGAGGGGTGGTGCCGCAACGGGAAGTACCACCGCGAGGACGGCCCGGCTGTCGTCCGTCCAGACGGGTATGAGGCGTGGTACCGCAACGGGAAGCGCCACCGCGAGGACGGTCCAGCCGTCGTCTATCCAGACGGGCGGGAAGAGTGGTACTACAACGGGGAGCTCCACCGCGAGGACGGCCCGGCCATCGTCTATCCAGACGGGCGGGAAGAGTGGTGGCGCAACGGGGAGCCCCACCGCGACGATGGCCCGGCTGTCGTCTATCCAGACGGGCGGGAAGAGTGGTGGCGCAACGGCAAGCCCCAGCGTGCGCCCCGCCGAGGGTGAGCCCAGGCCTGCGCCGAACGGGATCGCCAGCGTAAGGCGAAAGCCCCGATCCCGCGCCGCGCGCGGATAGGATCGATCAGAATGGGACGGGGGGCTAACGACACCACATCCGCTGCTGCGCCGGCGCTGCTGCGCGAGGTCGTGAACAAGCGCCGCGGCGACGGCAACACCGACACGTGGAACCGAGGTCTTCCTGACCGCGTTCTCGATGACGGCACCCAACAATGGTTGGATGAGAACGGGCAGTTGCACCGCGACGACGGACCAGCGGAGATCACCCCTGATGGGGTGCAGCTCTGGTACCAACACGACATCCTCCATCGCGAAGACGGCCCGGCCGTCGTCTATCCAAGCGGGCGGGAGGCGTGGTACCACGATGGGAAGCTCCACCGCGACGACGGCCCGGCCCTCGTCTGGCCAGACGGACAGGAGGAGTGGTACCGCCACGGGACGCTCCACCGCGACGACGGCCCAGCCGTAACCGGGCCGGACGGGTCTGAGGAGTGGCGGCGCGACGGTGAGCTCCACCGCGACGGCGGCCCAGCCGTCGTCCATCCAGACGGGCGGGAGGAGTGGTACCGCAACGGGAAGCTCATCGCGAAACCGGCCCGGCGCTCATCATCCCATCCATAGGCGAGTACCACTGGCACCGGCACGTCTAGTCACCACGACAAAGGACCTGCGGTGATCACCAAGCGCAAGCGGGAGTTCTGGCAAGAAGGCGTGTGTGTCCCCGACACCCACACCAAGCGCCGAAAGCAAACGGAGATCATCGCGTGCAAGCAAGCCGAGGTCGCGGCCGCAAAGGCCCAGGGCCAGCTGCTCCCCTACCAGGAGCGCTACCAGATGCGTCCCAGTGCGCCGGGCTTCAGCCCGGTGGTGAAGGGACGCTCGGGGCGTAGCCCCGATCAGAGAGGCCGGTCCTGCTGCTCGATGTGCTGCCGCAGCACCGACAGTGGTGCACCGCCGACCGACCCGGCGAAGTAGGAGCCTGACCACAGGCGCTTCGCCCGCCAGTAGTGGCGCTCCAGCTCGGGGAACTCTTGGCGCATCCGCCGGGAGGACACGCCCTTGAGCGAGTTGACCAGCTTGGATAGGGCGACCTTCGGGGGGAAGTTCACCAGCAGGTGGGCGTGGTTGGTCTCGCCGTTGAACTCGACCAGCTTGCACTCGAAGTCCTCACACACCGAGCGGACGATCTCTTCCAACGGGTTCAGGTGGGTATCGTTGAAGACCGGGTGCCGGTCATAAACCAATGCCAGGCTGATTATTGTGCAGCTCCGGTACAACTTCCGCCTCTACCCGACGCCCGGCCAGGCGCAGACTCTGGCGAAGGCGTTCGGGTGCGCGCGGGTGGTGTACAACGACGCCTTGGCCGCGCGAAGGGCAGCCCACGAGGCCGGGCTGCCCTGGATCCCGGACGCCGAGCTGCAACGCCGGGTGATCACCGAGGCGAAGAAGACGCCGGAGCGGGCGTGGTTGGCCGAGGTGTCCTCGGCGGTGCTGCAACAGGCCGTGGCCGACCTGAACACCGCCTACCGGAACTTCTTCGCCTCGGCCACCGGCACGCGCAAGGGGCCGAAGGTGGCTCCGCCCCGGTTCCGGTCCCGCAAGGATCGCCGGCAGGCGATCCGGTTCACCCGCAACGCCCGCTTCGCGATCACCGATGGCGGGAAGCTTCGCCTGCCGAAGATCGGGGACGTGCGGGTGAGCTGGTCCCGTGATCTTCCGTCAGAACCATCCTCGGTCACCGTGGTCAAGGACGCGTCCGGGCGGTATTTCGCCTCGTTCGTGGTGGAGACAGTGGACGAGCCGCTTCCCGTAGTCGATGCCGAGGTCGGGATCGACCTGGGGCTGACGCACTTCGCTGTGCTGTCAGACGGGCAGAGGATCGCCAGCCCCCGGTTTCTTCGCCGCGCCGAGCGGCGGTTGAAGAGAGCGCAGCGGGCGTTGTCCCGCAAACAAAAGGGCTCGAAGAACCGGGAAAAAGCGCGGCTGAAGCTCGCGAGAGCGCACGCGCGGGTGGCCGACGCGCGCCGGGACTTCCACCACCAGACCTCCACGAAGATCATCCGCGAAAACCAAGCGGTGTACGTGGAGGACCTGGCGGTCAAGGGCCTGGCGCGCACCCGGCTGGCCAAGAGCGTCCACGACGCAGGCTGGGCTCAGTTCGTGGCGATGCTCCAGTACAAGGCCGTCAAGCACGGACGAACCTTCGCCAGGGTCGGCCGGTTCGAGCCCACCTCGCAGATCTGCTCTGCCTGTGGCGTGCTCGACGGTCCCAAGCCGCTGCACGTCCGCACCTGGACGTGTCGGCATTGCGGCACCGTCCACGACCGGGACCTCAACGCCGCGAAGAACATCCTCGCCCTGGGACGCAGGGAGAGGCTAAACGCCTGTGGAGCCGGCGTAAGACCACCGCTCGCGGTGGCTGCTGGCGGTGAAGCAGGAACCCACCGAGGTGTCGTGTAAGGCGGCACGGCAGGAATCCCCGTCCTTCAGGCCGGGGGGACGTCAATGACCCGCGGGTCGCGCCTGCCTTAGCGGGTGAGGGTGGGCGCTGGGCGCAGCGGCGGGATCCGCTCCACCAGTCCGTCGCCGGACAAGCGCAGCACCTGCGCTTCAGGCGCGGTCGTGGCGTACGCGGCGGCTGCGTGGTCGTCGCGCTCCCACAAGGGAATGAATACCTGTTGGGCGAGTAGCACGCACGCCGCTGCGCCGCACAGCCACGCGATCCCTCGCTCCCGCCAATCGCCGGTATGGCTGATCAGCGGGACGCTCAACCTCAGCTTCGACACAGGCCACAGGGGCGGCACCCCCTCCGGGGTGATCGCGTCCGCTGCCATGTGCGCCAAACACCCGAACCCGACCGCCCACACGAACCAGCTGGCCGGGTCAGCGACGGTGATTAGTGTGACAGCGACCGCCGCCGACAACGCCGCGCACACATCCACGTCGATCTCCGCCAGCGTCCGCAACGCCAGCGAGGCGAGGTACAGGCACGCTCCGAGCGCGAACCACCTCGCCGCGGGTGTGCTCATCGCCGCCGACGAGCCGCCCGCGACCAGCAGGGCGAACAGCAGCGAATGGGTGCCGTTGCGATGCCCTCCGAAGACCTTCGAGGTCGCCTTGCTGATCAGATAGCTGACCGGGCCGAGCGACTGGGCAATCGACGCCTTGGGGTGATCCACGTCGGGGAGCATTGCCGCGCCGGCGCACACCACCGTCCCGCAGGCGATCTCCTCGACGCTCATCGTCGACCCGAACCCGGCAGCCAGCGGCGCGCCGACCGCAGGGAACGCGGCGGCGCCGACCAGCAGGTGGGATCGCCCCATCATCGCAGCCACCATACGGCGCGCAGCTGCGGCCGACCGCAACAGCGGCGCGGCCGCCGCCGCTTACCCCAGGCGCGCCGTTGGCGACATCGTCGACGCGACCGCCTGCGACACAGATGCTGTGATCTGCCCCAGCATCGATTATCGGCTCATCCGTGGCGTCCCAGCCGATACACGCAAGGGCGCGTTCGCCACCGGCTTGCCCGGCGCGCCCGCCCTGATCGAAGTTCTTAGGCGCAGACCCCCAGCTTCAGTCGTGGGGTTAGCCCATCCCTCTCGACCCTCAGACATTAGATAGCTCCAAGCTGTATACTGTTTGGGTGGCTGTAACACTGCGGTCGAACAGCAACGTCGTCTTCCAGTGCGCGTACCACGTCGTGTGGTGCCCGAAGTGCGCGCCGGACAACCGTGAAAGCCAAGCGGTGTTCCGGTGCCACGCCTGCGGCCGCCAGGACAACGCCGACGTGAACGCCGCGAAGAACATCCTCGCCGCCGGGCTGGCGGTGACAGGGCATGGAGACCTCGCCGTTGGGCGGTCTGTGAAGCGCCAACCACCCGAGGCCGAGGTCGCGTGAACGCGCCTCAGCCACGGAAATCCCACGCCTTCAGGCGTGGGGAGGAAGTCAACGCCTCCAGCAAGCCGCAAGAGCGCATCCGAAAAGACGGCACTACCGAGCGTGTGTGGAGCGTCCACTTGACGCCCTCCCCGGCCTGAAGGCCGGGGATTCCTGCCGTGCCGCCTTACGCGACACCTCGGTGGGTTCCTGCTTCACCGCCAGCCGCCGGGGCAAGCCCCGGTCTTACGCCGGCTCCACAGGCGTTTAGCCTCTCCGCCCGCCCGGCGGCGAGGATGTTCTTCGCGGCGTTGAGGTCCCGGTCGTGGACCGTGCCGCAATGCCGACACGTCCAAGAGCGAACGTGCAGGGGTTTTGGGCCGTCCAGCACGCCGCAGGCCGAGCAGACCTGCGAGGTGGGTTCGAACCGGCCGATCCTGGCGAAGGTCCGTCCGTGCTTGGCGGCCTTGTACTCCAACATCGTCACGAACTGAGCCCAGCCTGCGTCGTGGACGCTCTTGGCCAGCCGGGTGCGCGCCAGGCCCTTGACCGCCAGGTCCTCCACGTACACCGCTTGGTTTTCGCGGATGATTTTCGTGGAGAGCTTGTGCGCCCAGTCCCGCCGCGCGTCGGCTACACGCGCGTGAGCTTTAGCGACCTTCAGCCTGGCTTTGGCGTAGTTGTTGCTGTTCTTCTCCTTGCGGGAGAGGGCCTTCTGCGCCTTCTTCAACCGCCGCTCGGCGCGGCGAAGAAACCGGGGGCTGGCGATCCTCTGCCCGTCTGACAGCACAGCGAAGTGCTTCAACCCCAGGTCGATCCCAACCTCGGCATCGACTGCGGGAAGCGGCTCGGGGTCGACCTCCACGACGAAGGAGGCGAAGTACCGCCCGGCCGCGTCCCGGATCACGGTGACCGAGGATGGTTCTGAGGGAAGATCGCGGGACCAGCGAACCTCGATCTCGCCCACCTTGGCCACATACAGGCGGCCGTTGGGACGGATGGAGAACCCGTTGCGGGTGAGCCGGATCGCCTGGCGGCGATCCTTGCGGGACTTGAACTTCGGCGGGGCGATCCTCGGCCCCTTGCGCTTGCCGGAAACCGAGGCAAAGAACGCCCGGTATGCCTTGTGCAGGTCGTTCAGCGACTGCACCAGCACGACACTCGGCACCTCAGCAAGCCACGCCCGCCCGGGGGTCTTCTTCGCCTCGCAGATCACCCGGCGCTGGAGGTCGGTGTCCTTGATGTAGGGCAGCCCGGCGGCGTGGGCTTGCTGGCGGATGCGCAACCCATCGTTGTACGCCACCCGCGCGCACCCGAACGCCTTCGCCAACGCTTGCTGCTGACCCGGCGTCGGGTAGAGGCGGAAGTTGTACCGCAGCTGCACGCCGATCATTCAAACACCACCGGCGCGGTAGGTATTGTGTTTTCGCGCTTCATGTTCATTTGGTCTTCGTGACCAAGCATCGGCGTGGGGTGCTGACAGGAGAGCACCTCGACTTCCTGCGTGGAGTGTTCGCCAAGATGTGCGCCGACTTCGAAGCGCGCCCGGTCGAGATAAACGGCGAGGATGATCACGTCCACCTGCTGGCGGAGTACCCGCCGAAGGTTGCGGTGTCGACGCTGGTGAACTCGCTGAAGGGCGTGTCGTCCCGGCTCCTGCGCAAGCACTACCAGGCGCGGACGCACCGCGATCACCTGTGGTCGCCGCCCTACTTCGCCGCGTCGTGCGGTGGCGCCCCATTGGAGATCATCCGGCAGTACGTCGAGCAGCAGCGGCGACCGGGCTGAAGGCGGCTAACCCCGGCCTGAAGGCCGAGGCTTGCGCCGCAAACCCCCAGGTCACCACCAAGATCACGCCGGCGACGTCGCGGCGGGTAAGCCGCAACCCGCCGCGCGGCCGCCGGCGACGTCGCCGAGCCAGACCCCGCGCGTGGCCGTGCGCTCACGCCCTCGGGCGCGAAAGCGCCCGGCGGGAGCGTGCCCACCTCTAGCGTCAGAGCACGCTCCCCGACAGCAGACGGCAGGCGCGCGGCAACGGCGAAAAATCTCCGCGGCTGTGAGGCCGGTCATAGCTTCGGGGCAGCGCCCCACACCACCTGACGCTGCACCCCATGGCTCGCACGATCGGCATCGACCTCGGAACCACCAACTCCTGCGTCGCGACGCTTGACGCAGGCCAGCCGTCGGTGTTGCCCAACGCCGAGGGCGCCCGCACCACCCCTTCCGTGGTCGCGTGGGACGACGACGGGGAGATGCTCGTCGGCGTCGCCGCGCGTCGCCAGGCCGTCACCAACCCCAAGCGGACCGTCTACTCGATCAAGCGGTTCATGGGCCGCCGCGTGGACGAGGTCGCCGAAGAGCAGGAGATGGTCCCGTACGAGATCACCCAGGGGCCCAACGGTGCGGTGCGCGTCCGCATCGACGACCGCGAGCTTTCCCCAGAGCAGATCTCCGCGATGGTGCTGCAGAAGCTAAAGGCCGACGCAGAGGAGTTCCTCGGGGAGGGGGTCAGCGACGCGGTCATCACCGTCCCCGCCTACTTCAACGACGCCCAGCGCCAGGCGACCAAGGACGCCGGCAAGATCGCCGGGCTGAACGTGCTCCGGCTGGTCAACGAACCCACCGCTGCCGCGCTCGCCTACGGCTACAACGCCAGCGATGAACGCAAGCTGCTGGTGTTCGACCTCGGTGGCGGCACCTTCGACGTGTCGGTGCTGGAGATCGGCGACGGGGTGTTCGAGGTGCTCGCCACCTCCGGCGACAACCACCTCGGCGGCGATGACTTCGACAAGGTGATCGTCGACTGGCTGGTCGGCGAATTCAAGAAAGCCGAGGGCATCGACCTCGCCGCCGATGCCAACGCCCTCTCCCGCCTGCACGAGGCCGCCGAGAAGGCGAAGATCGAGCTGTCGTCTACCCAGAAGACCCGGATCTCCCTGCCGTTCATCAGCGCCGGACCCGACGGGCCCAAGCATCTGGACATCGGCCTGACCCGCGCCGAGCTCACCAAGCTCGTCGCCCCGCTGCTTGATCGCCTCAACGGCCCGATCGAGGCGGCGTTGCACGCCGCCGACCTCCCCGCGGAGGAGATCGACAACGTCCTGCTCGTCGGCGGCATGACCCGCATGCCCGCGGTCGCCGAGCGGGTCGCTGAGCTGGTCGGTAAGGACCCGCAGCGTGGCGTCAACCCCGATGAGGCGGTCGCGCTCGGCGCCGCCGTCCAGGCGGGTGTGCTCGACGGCCAGGTCAGCGACGTGCTGCTGCTCGACGTCACCCCGCTGGCGCTCGGGATCGAGACCAAGGGCGGGATCACCGACAAACTCATCCCCGCCAACACCACCATCCCCACCACCGCCGTGAAGGTCTTCACCACCGCCGAGGACAATCAGAGCTCGGTGGAGGTCCATGTGGTGCAGGGCGAGCGGGAGATGGCTCGCGACAACCGCACCCTCGGGCGCATCCAGCTGATGGGGATCCCGCCCGCCCCGGCCGGCACCCCGCAGATCGAGGTCACCTTCGCGCTGTCCGCCGACGGGATCCTGGACGTCCAGGCGCGCGACCTCGGGTCCGGGCTGCAGAAGGAGCTGCGGGTCGAAGCCACCACCGGCCTGTCCTCGGAGGAGATCGAGCGGATGCGCAAGGAGGCCGAGCAGTACGCCGAGCTCGACCGCATCCAGCGGCGCATCGCCGAGCTTCGCAACGACACCGAGGCGCTTCGCGACCAGGCGGAGAAGACGCTGCGCGCCCACGCCGAGCACGCTGACGAGCAGCAGTGCGCCGCGTTGGCGAAGGCGATCGAAGCCACCGATGAGATGCTCGCCGCCCAGCAGCTGGACGAGGTGGAGCTGCGCCGCACCGCCGAACAGCTCGCGCTCGCCGTCCAGCAGTTCGCCGAGACCCTGCAGATCCAGCCCGAGCCCGCCGAGACGATGACGCCCGCCGCCCCCGCCGCCGGCAGCGGCGCAGCAGACGAAGGTGAAGACGCAGGGGACGACACCGGCGCACACGCAGGCAAAGCCGGCGCAAGCGACGGCGAAGGCGATCGTGACGGGCAGGCAGTCGGCGGCGAGGACGACGAGACGTTCACGCTCGCCGTCGGTGCCCCGGATGAGGACGACTCAGAGTTCGAGCTCGACCGCGTCGAGTTCGACGATGAGCCGACCGCGGGCTCGGAAGCAGGCGCCAACTGACGCGCGGTTGCGCCTGGCCACCAGGGACCCCTGGCGCTTAGCCGACGAGCAGGCGGATGATTTCCTGCTCGCGGTCGCCCGCCTGGCGGGCGAACCTCGAAGCGACCGCGCGCGGGTCAGCGCCTGCCGCCCGCAGCTCCTTGGCGATTTCGGCAGCCCACGCGCAGGCGCGCTTGCAGCGGTTGAGAACCCGCGCGAGCGTCCCCTCCCCCAGCTGGCTTGCCACCCACGCGTCGAAGACGCCTAGCGCCGATGGGGTTGCCGAGCGCACCCCGGCGTGCTGCTGATCCAGCAGCTCCATCGTGCCGCCTGCGAACGCGGCGAACGCGCCGGCGGCGCGGCCGCGGTCTTGCGCGCTCAGCTTCGGCGCGACCGCCGCGACCGCGAGCTCGGCGAGCACTTGGCGGGCGAGGGCGCGCCGCCTGTCCGCGGGGAGCTTGAGGGGGAACACCGCCCCGCCGCCTGAGCCCTGCACCGGCAACACCGCCGGCTCTTCAACGTCCCGCACGTCGATCACCGGCGCTGACGGGGTGCGCGGCAACCCGACAGCGTCCAGTGCCGCGCGCTCTGCATCGAACAGCAACCGCAACGAGCGTGACTCGGTGGCGGCTGCGTGACAGCCGCGCGCGCGAAACCGCAGCGTCACCGCTTCAGCCGGATGCTCGATCGTCACCGAGCCGTCCGGCTTGCCCGCGCACACCGCCTGCGGGAAAGCGGGGTGGCGGCCGTCATCCAGCGGGGTGATCCCGAGCGTGACCATCCCCGCCACCCCGAGGGTGGTGAGCGTCGCGAAGGTCGCGAGCATCGGCCGCATCCCGAGCAGCTTGCGCAGCAGCCGCCTCATCGCCTGCCCCTCCGCCTGATCTCAGACACCAGCCTCTGCTTGGCGTTGGCGCCGGCGGCGATCAGCACCGGCTCGCCGGCCTTGCGGGCGACGCACCCCTGCGCGGCGCACGCATACCGCCACGACCCCAGCGCGCGGCCGCGCCCGCCGTCCAGCTTGCGCTGCAGCGAAACCACCCACGGTGGGGGTTGTCGTGGGGCAAGCGTCACCGGCGGCGCGTGCTCGGCGCGCAGCTCAGGCAGCGGCAGTGGCCGGCCCGCCGCCACCCAGGCGGCGGTCGCGCCCAGCAGCACGAGCATCACGATCACGCCGATGGTCTGGCGCAGCGGCAAGCTCATCGCCCTCAGTTCTGCCACGCGCAGACCAGCCGGCGAGGCCTTTTCCCGCCGCCGCCCGAAAACCCATGCGCTCACGCTCGCGCAAGGGTTTGCGCGCCGACCCGCCTCGCCCACGCCCATCACCCCGACGAGCAGGCCGCTGAGCTTTGCCGCGCACACCCGACCGCTCCGCCCCGACAACACCCGCCCGCGCACCCAAGATGCTCAGCATATGCAGGGAAAACACGCTCACGGGTGGACGCGCGGGCACGCCAACGTGCCTCCAGGTGGACCTGTTGTCACGCGGGCACGTGGGCGTGTCCGTCCGCAGACGTGGCCACACTTGCTCGCTCCCACATGTCCACCCTGGGGCACGGCAACAGGAGCGCACGTCCACGGGCCCTAGCGTCCCCACGTCCTCGTGCCTCCACGTCCGCGTGCCGCCACGCCCAAGCGCCGGCGTGTCCGCGTGCTGGCGTGGAGGAGGGAGGACACTCCAACCCGGTGTCGAAGACCGGGCAGAGCAAGGCGTCGATGTAGAGGAGGGCGATGGCTGTCCAGCCCAGCAGGAAGCGAACCGAGGAGCTGCTGGTGGGGCGCGACCACGCGATCGTGGTCGGGGTTGCCAACCGCAAGGGCGGTGCGGGCAAGACCTCCACCGTCATCAGTCTCGCCGGAGAGCTCACCACCCGCGGCGCGCGCGTGCTCGTCGTCGACCTCGACCCGCAGGCGTCGTTGACTGCGATCGCGAAGGTCGACCCGGACGAGCTGGCCCCGGAGCACACCTCGCTCGCGCTGCTGACCCCGGAGGCGTTCGACAACCGGATCCAGCCGCGCGCGCTGCCGCGCCCGGCCCCGTGGGGCGGGGACTTCATCCCGTGCGCGAACAAGGCGGAGGAGGCGGAGAAGTACCTGCCCGGCGCCACCGGCGCGATCAAGCGGCTTGACCGCGCTCTGCGGGAGCTGCGCCCCGGCTATGACGTGATCCTGCTGGACACGCGGCCGGCGCCGTCGATGAGCGTGCAGAACGCGATGTTCGCCGCCGACTTCATGCTCATCCCCGTGCCAGCGGACGTGCAGGGCGCATTCGGCCTGCGGTCGATGATCCGCGACCTGGAGGAGTTCATCGAGTACGACCACCCGGAGTTGCGGGTGCTCGGGGCGTTCATCACCGCCACCGAGAAGACCCGCCACGCCGCCGGCACCAGCGAGATCCTCCGCGAGACGTTCGGGGACCTGATCCTCGACACCGAGATCCCCAAGCGCACCGACCTCAAGAACGCCCAGGCGGTGGGGGAGTCGCTGGCAACCTACGACCCCACCAACGCCGCCGCCGTCGCGTACTCGCAGCTGCTGGATGAGATCGCCGCGAGGATGCTCGACAGCTCAGATGACGCCGAGCTGGAGGCCGCCTGATGGCAGCGCGCAAGCCCGACCCGCTCGCCGACCTGCGCAAGAGCCTCTCAAGCGGCGACCGCTTCGGCCGCCGCCGCGCACACACCCCGGAGCAACCACAACAGCCAGAGGACCCGCCGCCCCGCCGCCAGCAGAACACCGCTGCCGACCACGCCGACGCCGAGCGGCACGATGCGCTCGCGCCCGTGGACGAGATCCTCGGCTATGAGCCGGCCGAGGACACGCCCGCCCCGGCGCAGGCGCCCGCGAGGCGGCGGCGGGCCCGCCAGCGCAGCGGCGTGGATCGTGACGTGAAGGTCGAGCTCATGATCCCCTACGAGCTGCGGAACATGCTGCGTGAGGCCACCACGCCCGAACGCACCGGCCAGATCGGGCCCGACAACACCGTCATCGAGAAGACCTGGGGCGCCAACCACCTCGCCGCGGCGATCGTGATCGCCTTCTGCGAGATCGTCGGCGACCCCGACACGCGCGGGCTGTCGCGCGATGACCGGGACGGGATCGTGCGGAGGATGCGCGAGCAGCTGTATGACGCTGTGGCCGCCGACCTCCAGCAGCGACACACCCGCGCCGCCTGACCGGCAGGATTCCCGCCGCCGCTGACGAACCAACCGCCTGATGCCGGCTCACGCTCACCAGCCGCTCGCGCTGATCGGCGTGCTCGCCCGCCGCGGCGAGGATGACCTGCGTGCGCTCGCCCGGGTGGCGCGCGGAGAGCAGATCCCCGAAGACCGCGCCGACTCGCTGCGTCGCGCCGGCTTGTTGCGCGCCGGGCCGCGCCAGGCGCTCCCGGTCGCGCTGATCGCGCCGGTGCTCGCCCTGGAGGCCGCGCTCGGGTTGCGCGGCGGCGGCACGATCGTGGAGCTCGTCAAGCTGCTTCAGGGCGCAGAGACCGCCGATCAGCGCGACCTGCTGCTTGATGCGCTGCGCGACCAGCTCGAAGAGCACCTGGCCGCGCTCGATGCCGATGGGGCGCACAAGCTCGACGTGGAAGCGCTCCGCCCGGCGCTTGACGATCTCGCGCAAACGGTGGAGCGGCTCAAGCTCGGCGGCTGCGACCCCGCTCAGGCCACCGCGGTCGCGCAGCTGTGCGCGAAGCTCATCGAGCGGCTCGCCGGCACCATCCAGCCCCGCCGGCGCGCCCGCCGGCGCCAAGCCCCCGAGGTGGTGGTCGATCACATCCCCGACGCGGACCGGCCGCGGTTGCTCGCCGACGCCGTCTACGACATGCAGTTCGCCTCCCCGCGCCTGATCACCGTCCCCTCCGAGCAAGCGCTCGCGCGGGCGTTGCTGGGCGCCGAGGCGATCCCCGCCGCCTCCCGGCGCATCGAACGCCTGGACGCCGCGCCCCGGAAGGACCGCAGGCGCGAGGTGCTCGACGCCCTCACCGGCGCCGACATCAACACCGCCCTCTACCACGGCGCCGGCATCGAGGAGGCGTTCCTGCGTCATCTCACCCTGATCGGGTTGGGTCCCGCGCAGCTGCGCGACCGCGCGGTCGTCTCCTCGGCTGAGCGGCGGCCGGGACCCGCGCCGTTGTCGTGGAGTACCGCGCTGACGCGCCGAGTTGAGGAGGGCCGGGTCGCGGCATGATCCTCGCCGAGGAAGAGCTGCGGGCGTTCATCGGCCGGCTGCTGAGGGGAGAGGGAGAAGAAGACGACGAGCAGCTGCTTGCCTCTGATGCGCAGCTGCTGCAGGAAGTCCAGTCCCGGCTGGAGCGCTGCGGGGTGAAGCTGATCCGCAACCCCGACACACCGCCGCGGTGCGTGATCGCAGAACCGCAGGACGCGCTGCCCGAGCTGCCGCTCGCCTGCCTGGCGTTGTGCGCGCTCGCCCTGCACCCGTCCCGCGCGCCTGCCAGCAAGCAGCCGCGGATCACCGTCCACGACATCTGGCGGCGGCTCGGCAAACGCCAGGGGTTCACGGAGGCGTATGTGCGCCGCGCCGGGCTGGGGCCGCTGGAGGCGCGCGGATACATCAAGGTGATCAAGCCCGAGCAGCGCGCCTCGGAGGCTTACGTGAAGGCGGGTCCGACCATGGCCGCCGTCGACGTGGAGCTGCTGGAAGCGAGGGTGCGTGCGCTCAAGGAGGCCGCGGCGTGATCCGGGCGCTGCAGATGATCGGGTGGTCGCACGCCAACCCCGCCCCGATCTTCATCGACGACGGGGTGGTGGTGCTGCTGGGCAACAACGGCAGCGGCAAGAGCTCGGCGCTGGACGCGCTCAAAGGCTTGCTCGGGGTGCGGCGGTTCGGGCAGGGCCGCACCGCCGCCAGCTACCGGTTCGCCGGGCGCGCCGGCGCGCCGGCTGCGCGCACCGCCTACGTGCTCGGGGTCTTCGACAACGCCGACCAGGGCGGCGGCCGCCCGCTGGAGCGCCATGACGCAGACGAGGTCACCGTGGTGATGGAGGTCGGCCCCAGCCAGCGCCGCTACCTGACCATCGAAGGCCGGCGGCTGCTTGATGTCCATCAGCTCCCGGCGGAGATCGCGAAGCTGCGAAGCGACCGTCCCCGCTCGGACTGGATGCGCCCCAGCGAGTACGAGCGCAAGGTGCTCGAACCGCTCGGGGTCGGGCCGGCGGTCAGGCGCCTGCTGGAGCTCCCCCAGGGCGAGATCCAGAAGTCCCTGGACCGCGACCCCAGGCAGCTCGTCGGCTTGCTGGTGGAGCTGTCCGGTGGGCGTGATGCAGCCGACGCGTTCGCCCGCGCCCAGGAGGCGGTCGAAGAGGCCCGCCAAGCGCACCGTGAAGCCCGCAGCCGCCTGAACGCCAGGTTGGCGCGGATTAACGAGCGGCGCGTGCAGGTGGAGCGGGACGAGCGCGCGCAGGCGCTCCGCCGCCAGCTCGCCGAGCTGCGCTGGCAGATGGAGCGCATCCTGGCGCAGGCCCCGCCGCCGCAAGCGCCTGCGTCTCGCCGCCGGCCCGCACCCAAGCCCGCGCCGGCGCGCAAACCCGAGCCGGTTGCGGTGATGCGCCCGGTGGGGGTGGTGGACGTGCGCGCACTGCGGCGCGGCGGCGTGCGGCTCGTCGTCGAAGACGGCTACATCCGTGTCGCAGCGGGCAGCGAGCAGGCTGCGCGCGCGCTGCTGGCGCCCGGGGAGGTGCTCCTGACCCAACGGGCGGACATCAAGCAGCTGATCGACAGCGGCGCGGTGGTCGCCGCCGAGCCGATGCGCGGCGCCGACCCCGCCAAGGAGCGCGCCACCACCCCGATCAGCGCTTCAGCCAACCAGCTCCCATTGACTTTCGGAGGGGACGAGCAGGCGGTGGCCGCCCAGCCCGAACCTGCCTCTGCGGTGGCGCGCGACCGGGCCGCCCAGGCGTTGCGGCAAGCAGTCCGCGCGCTCGATGCCGCCGGCATCAAGCCGCAACAACCCCAGCATGAGGATGAGGAAGAGCCGAGCGCGGACGCGCTGCTTGGCGCCTACCGCGCGCTCACGCAAGCGGGTGTCCCGCCGGCGCCGTCCGGGAATCCCGCGCAGCGCGCAGCCGAGCTCGATGAGCTGGAGCGCCTCGCCCAGGCAGAGCAACAAGACCTCCAGCAGCGCGCCGAAGCGCTGGAGGACGCGTCCCGCAAGCTCGCCGAAGCCAGGGACGCCTACCAGCGGGCGGTCATGGACGCCCTGTCGGGGGCGGCTGAGCGGTTCAGCGCGCTGTGCGAGGACGCCGGGCTTGCCGGTGAGATGACCGTCGTCGACGGCGCGGACGGGCCGCAGGTGATGATCCGCGCCGCCGAAGCGCCGGGGGAGGAGCTCCGCCCACTGTGGGGCGCTCAGGCGTCACTGTCGGGCGGGTGGCGAGCGTCGGTGGTGGTGCTGGCGATGCTCGCCTGCCTGGACGCGGAAGGGGCGTTCCGGGTGTTGCTGCTGGATGAGGTCGGAGCGAGTCTGGATGAGACCAGGATGCTGGAGCTCGGCCGCAGCTTCGCGCGGCTGCATGAGCGCCGCGGCTTGCAGACGATCATGACCCTGCCGACCAAGCAGCAGGCTGAGGTCGCCGCGCAGTTCGCCCACCAGCAGATCGGGTTCATCCGCCCGCTGCCGGACGAGGCGCTCGCCCCGCCGCCGCACATCATCAGCCGCGCCCGCCGCCAGCGCGCCGCCGCCTGAACTGCGCCGCGGCTGCCCTCGCGCAGATGACCGCGGCCTTGACATCCTCCCCGGCCTGAAGGACGGGGATTCCTGCCGTGCCGCCTTACGCGGCACCTCGGTGGGTTCCTGCTTCACCGCCAGCAGCCGGGACAAGCCCTGGTCTTACGCCGGCTCCACAGGCGTTTAGCCTCTCCGCCCGTCCGGCGGCGAGGATGTTCTTCGCGGCGTTGAGGTCCCGATCGTGGACCGTGCCGCAATGCCGACACGTCCAGGTGCGGACGTGCAGCGGTTTGGGACCGTCCAGCGCGCCGCAGGTCGAGCAGACCTGCGAGGTGGGCTCGAACCGACCGATCTTGATGAGCATCCGCCCGTACCGTGCGGCCTTGTACTGGAGCATCGCCACGAACTGAGCCCAGCCTGCGTCGTGGACGCTCTTGGCCAGCCGGGTGCGCGCCAGGCCCTTGACCGCCAGGTCCTCCACGTACACCGCTTGGTTTTCGCGGATGAGTTTCGTGGAGAGCTGGTGGTGGAAGTCCCGCCGCGCGTCGGCCACCCGCGCGTGCGCTCTCGCGACCTTCAGCCGCGCTTTTTCCCGGTTCTTCGAGCCCTTTTGTTTGCGGGACAACGCCCGCTGCGCTCTCTTCAACCGCCGTTCGGCGCGGCGAAGAAACCGGGGGCTGGCGATCCTTTGCCCGTCCGACATAACAGCGTAGTGCGTCAGCCCCAGGTCGATCCCGACCTCGGCATCAGTCTCCGGCAGCGGCTCGGGGTCGACCTCCACCACGAACGAGGCAAAGTAGCGCCCGGACGCGTCCTTGACCACGGTGACCGAGGAGGGCTCGGCCGGCAGATCACGGGACCAGCGAACCTCGATCTCGCCCACCTTGGCCACATACAGGCGGCCGTTCGGGCGGATCGAGAACCCGTTGCGGGTGAGCCGGATCGCCTGGCGGCGATCCTTGCGCGACTTGAACTTCGGCGGGGCGATCCTCGGCCCCTTCCGCTTGCCGGAAACCGAGGAAAAGAACGCCCGGTATGCCTTGTGCAGGTCGTTCAGCGACTGCACCAGCACGACACTCGGCACCTCAGCAAGCCACGCCCGCTCTGGGGTCTTCTTCGCCTCGCAGATCACCCGGCGTTGCAGATCGGCGTCCTTGATGTAGGGCAGCCCGGCGACGCGGGCTTGCTGGCGGATGCGCAACCCATCGTTGTACACCACCCGCGCGCACCCGAACGCCTTCGCCAACGCTTGACATTGACCCGGCGTCGGGTAGAGGCGGAAGCTGTACCGCAGCTGCACGCCGATCATTCAAACACCACCGACGCGGCAGGTATTGTGTTTTCGCGCTTCATGTATCGGCGTGGGGCACCACTTAGGGGTGTTCGCCAAGATGTGCACCGACTTCGAAGCACACCTGGTCGAGACAAACGGCGAGGATGATCATGTTCACCTGCTGGTGGCCTGCCCGCCAAAAGTTGCGGTGTCGACGCTGGTGCGGCTAACCCCGGCCTGAAGACCGGGGCTTGCGCCGCAAACTCCTCGGTCACCGCCGTGTGCGCTCGTTGCGGATCTCAGCCTGGATGCGCTCCAGCCGCTGGTCGGCGCTGCGGTCCAGATGGGTGAAGGCCGCCGCGACCGACGGGTGGGTCTTGGCGATCTCCTCAGCCATCGCGATCGCGACCGCCCGATAGGAGGGGTGTCCCTGATGGCCGGAGCGCAGCTCGCACAGGTGCATCGCCTCCCGCGCGTTGAGGTCGAGCACGTACCGGATCCGGTAGGCCAGGCACAGCGCGTACGGCGCCGCGTCCGCGCGGCCGGTGTCAACGAGCCGCTCGTACTCAGCGCGGCTGATCTCTAGTGCCCGGCGGAACTCATCACCGCAGCCAGCCTGTTCCACCTCCGGTGGGATCTCTGCGCCGAGGTAGGGGGTGGGGGTCTGCCACTGGCAGGTGAGCAGCCGGTGGCGTTGCAGGTCCCGAAACGCGCCGTAGTCGGAGACGATCTCGAACCGGTACCGCAGCCGCTCGAACCCGCGGTTGGGCTTGTGCCGGCGGTTGGGTCGCTCACCGACCAGCTCGGCGATCAACCTCGCGCGTTTCTGCGCATCCAGGCCGCCCACCACGCCACGGATCTCCTGCTCTGACAGCGTGGACTGCTCGAACAGCATCGCCGCCAGCAGATCCGTCTCGGTTCCCTCATGGGCGAGCAAGCGCACCTGCGGGCCCCGGTCATCATCCGCTCGGTAGCGCAACCCCAGCCGTTCGTTGACCTGCTCGGCGCGCGCGAGTCGCTCAGAGAGAAACTGGATCCACCGCCCGCCGCGATCCGGCCGCTCGATGCGGCTCATGAACGACGGGATCACCTTCTTCAGCTCGCCGAGCATCATCCGCCCGTACCTGTTGGCTTCCGGCAGGGGGTGGGCGAGCAGGTGCATGACCAGGCTCTCGTACGCCTGCCCGGACGCGTAGATCCCCACATGGGACAGTGACGCGGCCGGCAGCAATCCGCGGACGGCGTCCAGCGCCTTCGCGCGGATCGCGCGCCGCCACGCTGCCTCCGGCTCACCGTCGCCGCGCGGGAACGTCTGTACCGCCCACGCTTGCAGGCGGGGGATCAGCGCGCTGTAGATTGCAAACAGCTCATCGAGCGCGTGGCGGTAGGAGGGGCCGAGCTCGCTGTCGCGGTAGTAGCGGTAGTCGCCTTCTGTGTTGATCGGCTCGTCGAAGGGGATGTAGCGGGTGGACTGCTCCAGGTAGGAGGCGATCCGGCCGCGCTGGATGATCTTGGTGAGGATGTTCGAGCACCACTCCGCAGCGACGTGCACGCCGCCGAGCTGCGCGACCGAGTCATCCCCGTAGCCCACAAACACCGACTCATACAGTTTCGCGGCGCGCTCACCCTCGTCGGAGTCGACATCAGCGACGAGCTCGGGCAGCGATGGAGCGAACTCGTCCAAGAACAGGCGGCGCAGGCTGCCCTGGTAGCGGGAATAGCGGGCAAACAGCGCGCCCTTGACCGTCTCCGGCAGGTTCGTGAGGCAGAAGACCGGCAGGTCGAGGTTGGTGACGTGGGGGCGGAGTCGCTCGACTTCTAGTGGGGTGAAGGTTTCGACTGGGTAGTGCATCGCCGCCCACGCTACGCGCCAGCAACCCAAGACGGGGTGATTCTCCAAGCCGGCAGCAGAACGGAGTTGGCGTGTCAGCGCGGTTTGTAGATGAAGACTGGGATGCCGAGCCTGGCGAGCTCGGTTTCAAGCAGGGGCCACACCCGCTCCCATGAGAGCCCACCGAGACCGCATCCCAGCGCCGGCACCGCCAACGATGTGATTCCCCACGACCGCGCGTGCTTGTGCAGGTACGCGAGCCCGGAGACGATGTCCTCCAGCCGGGAGGAGCCGCGCCAGTGGCGCTTGGTCGGCCGGTTTACGCCCACCTCGCAGGTCTGTTCTGCCTGTGGCGTGCTCGACGGTCCCAAGCCGCTGCACGTGCGCTCTTGGACGTGCACGGCATGCGGCACCGTCCACGACCGGGACCTCAACGCCGCGAAGAACATCCTCGCCGCCGGACGGGTGGAGAGGCTAAACGCCTGTGGAGCCGGCGTAAGACCGGGACTCGTCCCGGCGGCTGGTAGTGAAGCAGGAACCCACCGAGGCGCCGCCTGACGCGTCGCGGCAGGAATCCCCGTCCTTCAGGGCGGGGAGGACGTCAAGGCGGATGGAAGTGCGCGGCGTCTCGCTCCGGTTGCGCTGCTGGAAGGGCCGTAAGTCCATCCGGTTCCGCCTCGTCCCGCTCGGCAGGTAGGAGAAATCTGATAGGGCCTCCGAGGAGGCTTACGTTCAACACGCGGCCCGGGCGATCTGCCGCGAGTGCCTTTGGGGTGCGGGTGCTCCGGCGGCCCGGGCCGTTTCCTTCTGCGGGGGGCGTCAGGGATGTTGAGCGCAGCGAACGCGAGCGGCGCCGCGGCGGTGATCTGCAAGCTCCTCAAGCCTCCGGCTGCCAGTAGACGTCCCGGAGGTTAATTGACGTCCTCCCCGTCCTGAAGGCCGGGGATTCCTGCCGTGCTGCCTTACGCGGCACCTCGGTGGGTTCCTGCTTCACCGCCAGCAGCCAGGGCAAGCCCCGGTCTTACGCCGGCTCCACAGGCGTTTAGCCTCTCCACCCGTCCGGCGGCGAGGATGTTCTTCGCGGCGTTGAGGTCCCGGTCGTGGACCGTGCCGCAATGCCGACACGTCCAGGTGCGGACGTGCAGCGGCTTGGGGCCGTCGAGCACGCCACAGGCAGAGCAGATCTGCGAGGTGGGCGCAAACCGGCCGACCCGGGCAAAGACCCGCCCGTACCGGGTGGCCTTGTACTCCAACATCGCCACGAACTGAGCCCAACCTGCGTCGTGCACGCTCTTGGCCAGCCGGGTACGCGCCAGGCCCTTGACCGCCAGGTCCTCCACATACACCGCTTGGTTTTCGCGGATGATGCTCGTGGAGAGCTTGTGCGCCCAGTCCCGCCGCGCGTCGGCCACACGCGCGTGCGCCTTGGCGACCTTCAGCCGGGCCTTCGCCCGGTTCGCCGAGCCCTTCTGCTTCCGGCTGAGCGCCTTCTGCGCTTTCTTCAACCGCCGCTCGGCGCGGCGAAGAAACCGGGGGTTGGCGATCCTCTGCCCGTCTGACAGCACAGCGAAGTGCGTCAACCCCAGGTCGATCCCAACCTCGGCATCAGTCTCCGGCAGCGGCTCGGGGGCGACCTCCACGACGAACGAGGCGAAGTACCGCCCGGCCGCGTCCTTGATCACGGTGACCGAGGATGGTTCTGACGGCAGTTGACGGGACCAGCTCACCCGCACGTCCCCGACCTTCGGCAAGGCCAGCTTCCCGCCCGGCGTGACCCGGAACCGGGCGTTGCGGGTGAACCGGATCGCCTGGCGGCGATCCTTGCGGGACCGGAACAGGGGCGGGGCCACCTTCGGCCCTTTGCGCGTGCCGGTGGCCGAGGCGAAGAAGTTCCGGTGGGCGGTGTTCAGGTCGGCCACGGCCTGTTGCAGCACCACCGAGGACACCTCGGCCAGCCACGCCCGCTCCGGCGTCTTCTTCGCCTCGGTGATGACCTGGCGCATCAGGGCAGCGTCCGGGATGTAGGGCAGCCCAGCCTCGTGCGCCGCCCTTCGCGCGGCCAAGGCGTCGTTGAACACCACCCGCGCGCACCCGAACGCCTTCGCCAACGCCTGCCGCTGACCCGGCGTCGGGTAGAGACGGAAGTTGTACCGCAGCTGCACAATAATCAGCCTGGCATTGGTTTATGACCAACGACGACGGAATTCGCACAGGTAGGCACTGCGTTTTCGTGCTTCACGCTCACTTGGTTTTCGTCACCAAGTACCGGCACCCGGTCTTCAACGATGCCCACCTGAACCGGTTGGAAGAGATCTTCAGCTCGGTGTGTGAGGACTTCGAGTGCGAGCTGGTCGAGTTCAACGGCGAGACCAACCACGCCCACCTGCTGGTGAACTTCCCCCCGAAGGTCGCCCTGTCCAAGCTGGTCAACTCGCTCAAGGGCGTGTCCTCCCGGCGGATGCGCCGAGAGTTCCCCGAGCTGGAGCGCCACTACTGGCGGGCGAAGCACCTGTGGTCAGGCTCCTACTTCGCCGGGTCGGTCGGCGGTGCACCACTGTCGGTGCTGCGGCAGTACATCGAGCAGCAGGACCGGCCTCTCTGATCGGGGCTACGCCCCGAGCGTCCCTTCACCACCGAGCTGAAGCCCGGCGCACTGGGACGCATCTTGGTAGCATCGCCGCCTCATCAAGGGTGAAACCCAACCATGCGCCGAACAGGACGGCCGCCCTCGTGCTGGAGTTCCCCGTTGTAATACCACTCTTCCCGCCCGTCTGGCCAGACGAGGGCCGGCCCGTCTTCGCGGTGGAGCTCCCCGTTGCGCCACCACTCCTCCCGCCCGTCTGGATGGACGACAGCCGGGCCATCCTCGCGGTGGAGCTCCCCGTTGTAGTACCACTCTTCCCGCCCGCCTGGATGGACGACGGCTGGGCCGTCCTCGCGGTGAAGCTTCCCCTCGCGGTACCACCTTTCCCGCCCGTCTGGCCAGACGACGGCTGGGCCGTCTTCGCGGTGGAGCTTCCCATCGTGGTACCACGCCTCCCGCCCGTCTGGCCAGACGAGGGCCGGGCCGTCCTCGCGGTGGGGCTCCCCGTTGCGGTACCACTTCTCAGACCCGTCCGGCCCGGTTACGGCCGGGCCGTCTTCGCGGTGGAGGATGCCGTGTTGGTACCAGCGCTGCACCCCATCAGGGGTGATCTCCGCTGGTCCGTCGTCGCGGTGCAACCGCCCGTTTCTGTCCAGCCATTGTTGGGTGCCGTCATCGAGAACGCGGTCAGGGAGCTCTCGGTTCCACGTGTCGGTGTTACCGTCACCGCGGCGCTTGTTCACGACCTCGCGCAGCAACGCCGGCGCAGCAGCGGATGTGGTGTCGTTAGCTCCCCGTCCCATGCTGTCGCGATCCTATCCGCGCGCGGCGTGGGATCGGGGCTTTCGCCTTACGCTGGCGATCCCGTTCGGCGCAGGCCTGGGCTCACCCTCGGCGGGGCGCATGCTGGGGCTTGCCGTTGCGCCACCACTCCTCACGCCCGTCTGGATAGACGACGGCCGGGCCATCCTCGCGGTGGAGCTCCCCGTTGTAGTACCACTCTTCCCGCCCGTCTGGCCAGACGAGGGCCGGCCCGTCTTCGCGGTGGCGCTTCCCGTTGCGGTACCACTCTTCCCGCCCGTCTGGCCGGACGACGGCTGGACCGTCTTCGCGGTGGCGCTCCCCGTTGCGCCACCACGTCTCCCGCCCGTCTGGATAGACGACGGCCGGGCCGTCTTCGCGGTGGCGCTCCCCGTTGCGCCACCACTCTTCCCGCCCGTCTGGCCAGACGAGGGCCGGCCCGTCGTCGCGGTGGAGCTCCCCGTTGTAGCACCACTCTTCCCGCCCGTCTGGATGGACGATGGCCGGGCCGTCGTCGCGGTGGCGCTTCCCGTTGCACCACCACTCTTCCTGCCCGTCTGGATAGACGACAGCCGGGCCGTCGTCGCGGTGGCGCTTCCCGTTGCACCACCACTCTTCCTGCCCGTCTGGATAGACGACAGCCGGGCCGTCGTCGCGGTGGAGCTTCCCGTTGTAGTACCACTCTTCCCGCCCGTCTGGCCAGACGACGGCTGGGCCGTCCTCGCGGTGGGGCTCCCCGTTGCGCCACCACTCTTCCCGCCCGTCTGGATAGACGACAGCTGGGCCGTCTTCGCGGTGGAGGATGTCGTGTTGGTACCAGAGCTGCACCCCATCAGGGGTGATCTCCGCTGGTCCGTCGTCGCGGTGCAACCGCCCGTTCTCATCCAACCATTGTTGGCTGCCGTCATCGAGAACGCGGTCAGGGAGACCTCGGTTCCACGTGTCGGTGTTGCCGTCACCGCGGCGCTTGTTCACGACCTCGCGCAGCAACGCCGGCGCAGCAGCGGATGTGATGTCGTTAGCTCCCCGTCCCATTCTGATCGATCCTATCCGCGCGCGGCGCGGGATCGGGGTTTTCGCCCAAGCTGCGAAGCAAGGTTTAGCGGGAACCGCTTAACCTCCAGAGCGCCTACTGGCAGTGGGGGCTTGAGGAGCTTGCAAATCACCGCCGCCGCGCTGCTCGCGTTCGCTGCGCTCAGTATCGCTGACGAACGCCTCAAGTTCTGCATCGCCGCCTCATCAAGAGTGAGCCCCATCCCTGCGCCGAACGGGACGACCGCCTTCATGCTGAAGCTCCCCGTTGCGGTACCACTCTTCCCGCCCGTCTGGATAGACGACGGCCGGACCGTCCTCGCGGTGGAGCTCCCCGTTGCGCCACCACTCCTCCCGCCCGTCTGGATAGACGACGGCCGGGCCGTCCTCGCGGTGGTACTTCCCGTTGCGGAACCACTCCTCAGACCCGTCTGGATAAACGACGGCCGGGCCGTCTTCGCGGTGAAGCTTCCCCTCGCGGTACCACGCCTCCCGTCCGCCTGGCCAGACGACGGCTGGGCCGTCTTCGCGGTGGCGCTCCCCGTTGCGCCACCACTCTTCCCGCCCGTCTGACCAGACGACGGCCGGGCCGTCGTCGCGGTGGCGTTCCCCGTCGCGCCACCATTCCTCATACCCGTCTGGCAGCACGACAGCCGGGCCATCCTCGCGGTGGCGCTCCCCGCTGCGCCACCACTCCTCATACCCGTCCGGCCCGGTTACGGCTGGGCCGTCTTCGCGGTGGAGGATGCCGTGGCGGTACCACTCCTCCCGTTCGCTTGGATAGACGAGGGCCGGGCCGTCTTCGCGGTGGAGCTCCCCGTTGTAGTACCACTTTTCCCGCCCGTTTGGCAGGACGAGGGCCGGGCCGTCCTCGCGGTGGAGCACTCCGTTGCGCCACCACGCCTCATACCCGTCTGGATAGACGACGGCCGGGCCGTCGTCGCGGTGGGGCTCCCCGTTGTAGTACCACTCTTCCCGCCCGTCTGGATAGACGAGGGCCGGGCCGTCTTCGCGATGGAGGACGCCGTGTTGGTGCCAGCGCTGCACCCCATCAGGGGTGATCTCCGCTGGTCCGTCGTCGCGGTGCAGCTGCCCGTTCTCATCCAGCCATTGTTGGGTGCCGTCATCGAGAACGCGGTCAGGGAGCTCTCGGTTCCACGTGTCGGTGTTGCCGTCACCGCGGCGCTTGTTCACGACCTCGCGCAGCAACGCCGGCGCAGCAGCGGATGCGGTGTCGTTAGCTCCCCGTCCCATGCTGTCGCGATCCTATCCGCGCGCGGCGTGGGATCGGGGCTTTCGCCTTACGCTGGCGATCCCGTTCGGCGCAGGCCTGGGCTC
>Ga0310827_100632_pt1 | contig 24525 bp, 21 predicted proteins | sample WT_ome_2_FD_201309 | JGI IMG/M metagenome (GOLD analysis project Ga0310827, IMG submission 201309) | Sorghum-adapted microbial communities enriched on wild type (WT) sorghum from Joint BioEnergy Institute, Emeryville, California, United... ... | reverse complement strand
TGCATGGGAGAAGGCTTCATAACATTCGGGTTGTCCTTGTCCGGTACCGTCAGATCCTGACCGATGATGCCAACCGGATAATAGGCCGGCTGCGTCCAAACCAGATAACCATCCGCGTCCTGGGTATTTGTGGTATAGACGACCTCGGCCGCGGCGGTTACCGGCACGATCGCTGCCATAACGATCAGGAGCGCCAGGAAAAACAGCGTTCTCCTGCTTTTCAGTCTTTTCATGGATAGACCCTCCGTTTCCATCGAATCTGTTATTTAATACCGGAATGCGCCATCGTAGCAATGACCTTGCGCTGGAAGAACAGGAAGATAATGAAGTTCGGCAGGAACAGAATTACCGCCGCGGCCGCAGCCGCTCCCTGTCTAGCTACGTTGTTCGCCAATCCGTTGGTAAGCGTCGATAAGAAGAACGGGAAGGTTTTCATCGCTTCATCCTGCATGTACAGCTGGGAGGTTTCCAGATTCCCCCATGCCCCCTGGAAGGTCAGAATGGCCACGGTCGCGACTGCGGGCATAACCATTGGAATCGCGATTTTGAGGAAAATTGTAAATTCCCTCGCACCATCCATTTTTGCGGCTTCCAGAAGCTCGTTCGGGATTTGGTCCATAAACTGCTTCATCAGGAAGACGCTGACGGGCGCCGCCAACTGGGGAAGCAAATGCCCCCAATACGTATTCATAATGCCCAGATGGGCGGCGACGATGTAACGCGGGATGTGTACCGCTTCCGGAACAAACATCAGGGTCAGGAGAATCGTCGACATCAGGATTTTGTGCCCCGGAAATTTGTGTTTGGAGATCGGATACGCACACATTGCGCTGATTACCGTCACAAGAATGACCGCCAGAACGGTCGTCACCACGCTGTTAAAGAAGTAACGGGTCACCGGTACAACCGAGGAACTCGTAACCAGGAACAGTTCCACAAAGTTTTGCAGCGTGGGCTGCCTTACAAAGATGTTCGGAGGATACACGAACAATTCGTTATAGGGCTTCAGTGCATGGTTAAAGATGTAGATCAGCGGCAGAAGCATGAAGAGTCCCAATATCGTCAGAAGCACCAGGAGGAACTTCTGAAAGTTGTCGACCCGGTTCAGTTTCGATCTGCGTTTGAAGCGGATCGGGGCAAGGAGGCGTCCCATCTTGGAGGTGGCGGCCATTTATTCATCCTCCTTCGTACCGAATAATTTGGTTCCGAGCTTATTGGACAAGAACATCAGAACCAGAAGGAAAACCGATAGCGATGCCGCGTAGCCCATCTCGAAACGGACTTCCCCGTAGTCCTGGATATGGCTCATCAGCAGGTGCCCGGCGTATTGCGGCGTCGGGAACTGCCCGGAAAGCTCCTGGCCGATGGTGCCGGCTTTGAATGTTCCGACAATCGCCATCACCGCGCTGAACAGCATTTGCGGTTTCATGGACGGGATGGTGATATACCAGATTTCCTGCAGGCGGCTTTTCACGCCGTCGATCCGGGCGGCTTCGTACAATTCCTGATTCACGTTCAAAATACCGGCCATCATGGCGAGGAAGCCGACGCCCATGCTCGACCACAGGGTAACCACGATCATGGAGCCCATCAGGTAGTTTTTGTCCGTCACCCACAGAATCGGCTGGTCGATAAAGCCGAAATTCATCAGGAAGCTGTTCAGGTATCCGATCCGGTCGCCGGTAAGAAGCGGCAGCCAGACGATAGACATAGCAATGCCGGCGGTAAGGGACGGCGTGTAGAACGCCAGCGCGTACCAGATCCGCGCATAGTTCGGCAGCTGGGCGATCAGCCAGGCCAGCAGGAACGCGGCAACGTAGCCTCCCGGCCCGACAATCAGCGCGAATTTAATCGTATTCGGCAGTGCATATTTCAGGAAAATCAAATCCTGGGAGAACAGGTACTGGAAATTTTGCCAGCCGATGAAGCGCGGCGGCTCCAGGGCATTGTAATACGTAAAGCTCAACAGCGCAGCCAGGACGACCGGAACGAAAATGAAAGCAAGAAAGCAGAACAGGAAAGGAGCAATGAACAAATACGACAGACGGTAATCCCATACGGTTTTGAAGAAACGTTTGAGACGGATACCGACCGGCTCACTGGTCTTTCGTTTTGCGGGAACCGCCAGTTTTGCTTCACTTTGTAACATATTTATCCACTCCTTCCCACGGCTTGGTGACTTGCGGCAGATCCAGCGTTTTCTTTACATTGCCGTCCTTGTCCACAAAGCCGAATTCTATCTCTTTCCGCAGCATCTCCCGGTTGATATCCACGTAGGACTGTTCAAGCGATTCGCGGTAATTCATCATATCAACTACGGTACGGTTCCAGCCGTTGTTGATTTCCCGGGACAAATAATACGAACCGGGGAGATTGGGCACTTCTTTATACCATTTCCACTGCTCCAGAATGACCTGCAGATCGTCTTTCGGCCACGGCAAGTGGACGAAAGCTTCGATATTCGCCGTATTCCAGCGGAACGAAACGCCGTTGAACGACTCGAGATCGCTGCCGTACTGCTCTTGGGTATCGGCGGACAGCAGCCACTTCACGAACGTCCACGCTTCCTCTTTCTTCTTGGAGGTCTTGTAGATGAAAGCCGACGATTGTCCCCCGGAAGACCAGCGCGCCACCGTGCCATCCGGCTGTTTCACGCCCGGCAGAGGCGCAATGCCCCATTGCCCCGTCAGCTCCGGTGCGGCTACCGACATTTGAATGTACATGTTGTAATCGGCAATTCCGATCGGAATGTCGCCTTTGCGGAAGTGCTGATAGAAGCTGGGCACTTCTTTCGGCATATCATAGACGTTGAAAAGATCGGTCCATTGTTTGAATGCCTTGAACGCCTGCGGCGTATTCAGCGCCGTCTTCATGCCGTCCTTGGTGAAGAACTCGGCTCCGTTCTGATAGAAGAATGTCACGTAATCGCCTTTCGGAATATTGAAATTCAGGCCGTTTTGCTGCAGAGTCGGCAGCATGTCGTAGACATCTTCCCACGTATCGGGCAATTTGAGACCGAGCCGGGCCAGAATGTCCTTCCGGTAGAACAAAACCTTGAACGACTGCGTCTCCGGAAGTGCGTAATAGCCCCCGTTGTAGAAATAGGGAAGCAACGCGCCCGGCGCAAATTGATTCTTGATCTGATCGAAATCCTTGAACTGGGTCAAATCGACGAGCGCATTCCGCATGGCGAAGTCAATGGATTTGTCCTGCGGCTGGCCGAGCGCGACATCGGGGTTCAATCCCGCGGCGTTCGCGTAAATCAGCATATTTTCGTTCGGCAGCAGGTTGACCTTGACCTTAATTCCGGTTTCCGGAGTGAAATTCTCATCGGCCAGCTCCTGAAGCAGGTTGACATAGTCGCGGCCCCGGTTCACCCAGACGTTCAGCACTTCATCGCTCAAATTGCTCAGATCGTCCTTCTTGATGAAGGAATAGAAGAAATTGTGAACCATTCCGTTAATTTTTTGGAAAAAGTTGGCTTCCATCTGCGGGAACTGCGCATTCACCGGAACGACATAAATCTGGTCAAGCTGCAGGGACGCTTTCACCAAAGTATCCCGGATTCCGCCGATTTTCTCTCCCATGGTGGCAATTTCGTCCATGTGGTAGGGAATCTCATCCGGGTATTTCAAGTAGTCTTCGAGATCCAGCCGTGCCGTATCGATGCTTTGTACCGTGTTGTCCCGCCGCCCGTTGGCCTTCAGCATATCGGCGGCCATTTGCACCAGCACATCGTGGATCTGGGTCAATTCCTTCGGCAGCTCGGGAAATTCCTCGTTGATTTTCCAGGTCCGGTTCTTGTCCACCTGGCCCCCGGTCAACGCCCTCAATTCCTGATCCACTTCACGAAGCATTTCGGTAGCCTTGATGCTTTGAAGAATGACGTCCTGGAACGGGGCTACTGTCGCTTCCATGGACAGCGTGTGCTTGCCTTTTTCCAGATAAAATTCATAAGGCGTTCCCGTCTCATCCGCCAAAATCGTCCCCAGCCATTTCGGCGCGTACGGGAAGCGGTAGGACAGCATCTCCCGGAAGGGGACCTTGCCGTCGATATAAATATTGCGGAAAACGGACATGTTCGAGATAAAGCCCTGGAAGGAACGCATGCCGATCTTGTATCGCCCGCTCTCCGGCACCTCGAATTCCCACGAAATGGTTTGCCCGCCGGTAGCCCATCGGGTGGCGCCCACCGAATTGAATACAATGTTTCCATTCGCTTTCGGAACGCTGAGCGGATCCTGATCGGACTGCATTTGAATGGAAACATCGTTCTTGGAGGTCATCCGCTCAGCCTGGATGGTCACGATGTCCTGCGAACTGCTTTGGCTTTGCGGATATTTGGCCTGCACATCCTTGTAGCTGCTTACTTGCGTCGGCGGCTTCAGGGTAATCGATTCGATCACAATCGGTTCATATCCGGAAAGCCGGAGCGTATGTTTTCCTTTCGTGAGGTACCATTTCAGCGGAAGATCGTACGATCCCGCATTATCCTTGAACGGCGCGTTCATCCATTGCTTGATTTCCAAAGGACGGGGGCGGATATCGTCTCCGTTCACATCCTTCTTGATCGGAAACTGGTCCTTGAACAATCGGGTGAACGCGATGGCGCGCGCTTCCCGGAAAGGATACTTCCCGTCGACTTCCACCCCGTAAACCATGGCTCTGCGATTCAACGAATCGCTGGCCGGATTGTTATAAGGATGGTAGGACAGCGCCATTTCGTAAAATCCGTCCTGCGGCACGTCGACCTGGTATTCGATCCAGTTCGTGCGGTCGCTCTTCCAGACCAGCACATTGCTCTTGCCTTCGTAGGATCCGGGGGCCGCTTCGTTATATTCCGACTGCGCGCTGATTTGCGTTCCGGGAATCGTCAGCTGGCTGGTCGCGTCCTTGTAGCCTTTTTTCTGCCAGCCGGCGAGCACCTCCTGGTAATAAGGCTCAAACTGGTCCACTTGAATCAGCTGTTTCGATTGGTCTGCCGGTTTTGCCGCCGCGGCCTGCGCCGGGTTGGCATTGGCGCCGGCTGCCGGCTTCGTGTCCGCCGCCGCTTTGTCATCGGGCGCTGCATGCACGGCCCGGAGCGGGTAACTGCCGAATCCAGAGGAACAAACCAGCATCATCCCCGCAAGGATGATGGCCCATCGGCGTATTGTCCTCATGTTCTTCCTGCGAACTTGCATGTGATCCCTCCTGAATGCTCTTTGATCATCGGGACTGGGTTCATCCGGGCCTGCCGTTAATCAATCAGCCGCTCGCCCGAATCCCGGTCAAAGAAAAGCGCTTTGTGCATATCGACGGCTACCTGGACCTTGACATCCTCGTCAAAGGAGTTTCGGGGATTCGTACGCACGATCAGGTTCATTTTCGTCCCGATGTCGAGGTAGAGAAAGCGGTCTGCGCCCATCAGCTCGCTCAGCTTGTGAATGCCCGGAATGATGGCGTTCGGAAACGCTTCAAACACGATCTGGTCCAGGCTGATATTCTCCGGCCGGACGCCGAGCGTCACCACTTTGTTCACCAGATTTTTCGCCTTGAGTGCGCTGGCCTTGCCCTGCGGGATTTCCAGAGCGAAGCGGTTGGTGTGGAATTCAAGCTTGCCGTTGTGCTCCTCCAGGCGCCCTTCAATGAAATTCATGGGAGGCGCTCCGATAAATCCGGCAACGAATGTGTTGGCGGGATTGTTGTAAATTTCTTCGGGAGTATCCACCTGCTGGATAATGCCGTCCTTCATCACCACAACCCGGTTTCCCATCGTCATCGCTTCCGTCTGGTCGTGCGTAACGTAAATCGTCGTTACTCCAAGCTGCCGGGTCAGCTTGATGATTTCCGTGCGCATCTGGACGCGAAGCTTGGCATCCAGGTTGGACAGCGGTTCGTCCATCAGGAACACCTGGGGATTCCGTACAATGGCCCGCCCGAGAGCCACCCGCTGGCGCTGTCCGCCGGAAAGCTGCTTCGGTTTGCGGTCCAGATACTGCTCGATCTCCAGAACCCGGGCCGCCCGTTTCACGCTGAGATCGATTTCATGCTTCGGCACCTTCCGCAGCCGCAGGCCGAAAGCGATATTCTCGTAAACCGTCATGTTCGGATAAAGGGCGTAGTTCTGGAACACCATCGCGATATCACGGTCCTTCGGCGGGAGATCGTTAATCAGGACATTATCGATGTAGATCTCGCCCTTGCTGATGTCCTCCAAACCGGCCACCATCCGGAGGGTGGTTGATTTGCCGCAGCCGGAAGGGCCGACAAATACCATGAATTCCTTATCCTCGATTTCCAGATTGAAGTCTTTGACCACGGGAAGCTTGTCTTTGCCGTACTGTTTAAACACGTGATTGAACAGGATACGGGACATGAATGGATACCCCCTTAAAAGTAATCAATGCGCATACATCAATAATCCTATGTGGGACAACAGGATTTCCGGACAGGGATTTCACTCCTTTATGCAGAATGTTAAGGGAATGTAAACGCTTTTACACCTTGATCATTTTTATTATAGAGGATCGCGTATGAATTTGGTGTGAAGATTGTTCAAAGTGAAGGAAGAACAAGAAGAAATGAATATTGGACAAGGAAAAACCCGCCATAAGCCATTCAACGGCGGGCTGCCGCGAGGGTCGCAGGCGTCGAAAGCCCCGGACATGCGTCCGGGACTTTCCGCATGCGGTCAGCGTGATGCGGGAGGCCAGAATTGTTCATTGCCGACAGAGACGTAATCGGCGCCGAACCGGAACGCCGACCGGATTTCCTCTTCATGCCGGATCAGACCTCCGACGATCAGGGGCTGGCTGATCCGCTGCCGGATTTCCCGGATGACGCGGGGCATAAGCCCCGGCATCAGTTCCACCTTGTCAGGCTGGCAATTTCCAATCATGCGGATAGCGGTTTCCAGCGCCCCCGTATCGATGGCGAAAATTCGCTGGATCGTCTGCAGACCGGCCTGACGCGCAGCCACTATCATATTGGATTTGGTCGAGACGATGCCGTCCGCCCGGAACGTCTGCCCGATATAATGAATGGCGGCTGCATCCCGGCCGATCCCGGCAACCTGTTCGATATGGACATAGACCTTCTTTCCGCGCCGGTGAAGCCGCTCAACAATTTCTTTCAGATTCAGGATGTTGCCGGTCATCAGGATCACCTGTTCCACGCTGCTGTGTTCGGCGCTCTCCAGCTGATCCTCCCTGACAATGGAGGCGATGATGGGATATTGCTGCATGGACTCACCTTTCTTTAAGACGTCGTACAGTCCCATTATAAACGAAAGCCCATGCCGGTGAAGCTGAATGTGGCATCACCGCAAAAATTGGCGCAATTCTCCGGGAAAGTCGGTAATAATCCCGGTAACCCCCGCCTCGCAGGCAATGTTCCAATGCTCCTTGTTGTTCACCGTATACGGGAAAACCTTCAGTCCCCGTGCGACAGCATCCCTTACATCTTCCGCGGAAATTTGCCGGAAATTGGGATGGAGCGAATACACCGGAAAACCGGCCGTATCCGCCAATCCTGCGTGATTGACCAAATTCTCGCCGTACAGCAGTCCGATTTTCACATCCGGCGCCAGCTGCTTGAGACGGGCAAGACACTTGTGGTTGAAAGAGGAAACGATAACGCTGTCGAACCGGTTATACCGGGCCAGCAGTTCGATCAGCCTGGGCTGGACATCGTCGCCGTAATCCTTGATTTCCACGTTGATCATGACATCTGCGGGGAACAGTTCAAACACTTCCTGCAGGAGCGGAATCCGCTCCCCGGCAAATTCCCCTCCGAACCACGCCCCCGCATCGTGGGCCCGCAGCTCGTCCGCGGTCATTTCCCGAATCCTGCCGGATCCGGAAGTGGTCCGGTCGATGGTGGCATCGTGACAAACCATCAATTCCCCGTCCCTGGACATGTGAATGTCCAGCTCCGCCGCATCGCAGCCTTGTTCCAGTCCGAGACGGAACGCGGCGAGCGTATTTTCCGGGGCTTCCCCTTTGGCCCCGCGATGGGCAATGACAAGCGGCCTATGTTGGATCATTCTTCAACCTCTCCTTTTTGTCTGAAATCAGGATGTTTTTTTCCCTGCAACGGAATCTGCGTTTCTCAAACAAAATTTTTCCAAAACTTCGATCACACCTTCCCCGTAGCTCCGTGTGCAGACATAATCGGCCTCTTCCTTCAGCAGCGGGTGGCTGTTCGCAACAGCTGCTCCGATTCCCGCAGTCTGAAGCATATCCAGGTCATTCATCTGATTGCCGATTGCCAGGACCTCCTGCGGCCGCAGGTTCATGAAGTTCATCAGACGCCTGAGCGCGGCTCCCTTGCTCTGGTTGGCCGGCATAATCTCCCAGAAATTGTGCTCGGACTGAAATACCGAATATTGTTCCCGGAAGCCTTCGGCATGCTTATGCCAGAGAGATTTGCTGGTTTCGATGTCCCCCATGAGAATAATCTTCTGGACGTTCTCCTCCAGCCACCGGTCCCGGTTTCGTTCCGCGAGCACGCATCGCGTCTCTTCCTTGATCTCAAAGGCTTCGGCATCCGGCGTCCGCCTCATGATGCGGACTTCGTGGTCGTAAAACAGCAGTACGGTCAGTCCGCGGCTGTCCGCTTCCCGAAGCAGTCCTTCCAACCCGGACAGGGAAAGCAGGGACTTCTCCCAAATCCGGTTCCGGTCCGCAATCACCGCTCCATTGCACAAAATAAAGGGAAGGTCGGGGTCAAGCCGTTCAACGACCGACCGGACCGTGAGCAGGGGGCGTCCGGTAGCGAAAGTAAACTTGCCGCCCTGCGAAGTAAATTGCCGGATGGCATCCACCACCTCGTCCGTCAGCCGGTGATCTTCCGAAAGAAGGGTCCCGTCCAGATCGCTGACAACCATACGAATCGTATCCAATATCTGATCTCTCCTTGCGCTCCTCTCCGGTCCAACGAAAAAAAGACGACGAGCTTCCGGGGAATGCCCCGCTGCTTTCCCGCGGCAGCAGAAGTATGGCATCCCCAGGTTTTCTCATCGTCTCCACCTGCGGACTTCCTCTCCGGAGGTTACTGCCAGAACCGGGTGCTGCCGACCGAAACATAATCGGCCCCGTTGGCCAGAGCGGAATCGATTTCCTCCTGAAATTTGATCAATCCGCCTACAATCAGCGGCTGATTCATGGTTTCCTTCATCTCCCGGATAATTCTCGGCATGAGCGCCGGCATCAGCTCGACTTCATCGGGCTGGCAGGAAGCGATCATCTTCGCCGCCGTCTCCAGCGCGCTCGAATCAATCGCAAAAATCCGCTGGATCGTGCGCAGATTCGCATTTTTCGCGGCAGAGATAATATTGCTTTTGGTAGAGATAATTCCGTCTACCCCGAACACGTCCGCCAGGTAACGTACGGCGAAATGATCACGGCCCAGGCCGTGAACCATTTCCACGTGGACGAACACCTGCTTCTTTCGCTCATGCAGGCGCTGCACCACATTCTTCAGGTTCATAATGTTCCCCGTCATCAGATTCACCCGGCGGACCGGCGAATCAAGAACGGCGGGAATCTGCTCTTCTTTCGTGATTGAGGCAATAATTCGTTCGATACGCATCGGTTCTCCCCCGCATTATGAGTGAAATGTCTGCAAACGTTCCGCCGCCCCTTTCCGCCCGGAAAGCTCAAGCTGCCGGGACTCCACCGTCAGCACACCCGGCAGGCCGGAAATTTGCTGCAAGATTTTGAGCATCTTCTCCGGATTCGCGGTCTGCAGGCTGAGCTTAAGGTTCATTACTTCCTTGTCTCCGGAGGAAGCCGGTTCATCCATATGCATTTTCAGATTCCGGATTTGCACGCCATGCGTTTCAAATTGCGCCGTAATCTGCGTCATGTTGCCCGCCCGGTCCTTCATGCGAATTTCCACCTCGCAGGCACGGCGATGGCGCAGCAGATGCTTTTCCCATTTGTTGAGCAGAAACAGGCTGACCAGCACCAGAGCGGTAGCCAATACGGACACGTAATAGAAGCCTGCCCCTACGCAAAGGCCAATGGCGGCGACTACCCAGATGGAAGCGGCGGTGGTCAGCCCGGATACCGTCGAACCGTTGCGCATGATGGCACCCGCCCCCAAAAAGCCGATTCCGCTGATCACTTGTGCGGCCAGCCGGGCCGGGTCCGTGCGGACATTGGCTTCGTAGACAAAATCGGCAAACCCGTAAATGGACAGAAGCATAATGCCGGCTGCGCCGATCGTAACGAGAATATGCGTCCGAAATCCCGCCGCGTGGTTGTTCCATTCCCTTTCCAGACCGATCAGGCCGCCGAGCAGGGCGGCCAGCAAAAGCCGCAGGGTCAGCTCCATATGGGAAATATGCCATATTTCCGGATGTACGCTGGGCATAACTCGTGACACTTCCTTTTGCGGCATAGTAATCTTTGCGCCTGTAAACCATCCAAAGGACCGCAACTTTCTCCGTCGACTGGAATTCATCCGGCTGCGTGTGCTGCAACATCGGGCAACAAAAAAACGACGAGCCGTCCCAGCCCCAACTCACCTCCTTGCAGCGCAAGAAAAGATCATTCGCAGGCTCAGGGTTTTCTCATCGTCTCCACCCGAAAATCCTATTCGATTGGCAAATGTAACGCTTTCAAACCGTAAAACAATTTTAATTTTATCGGGATGCCCTCCGTTTGTCAAGGCAGCTTTGAACAGCGGGGCTTAACGGGGAGAGCCCGCTTCAACCGGTACATGGCCAGGCACCTGCCGGCTATCTCCGACATAGCCTAGGGAGGGAACTAGACGATGATCCCGTCTGGAAATCAACCAAGGAAAAGGTGAATCGAGAATGACCCAACTTCAAAAAATCGGATGGAATCCCGCGTGGTCGGCAAGCGGAGTCAATGAAACGGAAAGATCTTTTGGTGAAGCGCCACTGACCGGGGAATCCGGCGGCGGCGCCGGAATGCCCGGTTATCCCGGAGGCCCCGGAACCCTGCCCGGGCTGGGAGGCATGCCTTTGGGTACCACGCCGGGGACGGCGGGAGGAACATACGGAACGTATCCGGGCCAGTACGGCACCTATCCCGGGCAGTACGGCGCCTATCCGGGCCAGTACGGCACCTATCCCGGGCAGTACGGCGCCTACCCGGGCCAGTACGGCGCCTATCCCGGGCAGTACGGCGCCTATCCCTCCTACCCTGCAGGCACCTATGGAACGTGGCCTGGCCAATTCGGAGGCATGACCGGATATCCCGCAGGCGGATTTTTCGGGTTGCCGGGATATCCGGGAGGCGGATACTTCGGTTCGCCGACGGGATACGGCAGCATGGGAGGATCCCCGCAATCCGGCATGTGAGCATGAAGACGGCAGGATCCTGCCCGAGAAAGCCCCGGAACGGCTGATATGCCGATCCGGGGCTTACCCATCGGATTCAGGGAGAACGTTACAGGATTTTGTGTTGCCGCAAAATGGACAATACCCGGGCATATTGATAGGGATGGTCCGGATCCAGAGCCCGGTTGTATTCCTCCATTACCCGGATTGCCCAATCCGGCGCCTCCTGTGCGACTGCGATTTTCTTCAGTTCCCCGTTTTGCTTCTGCAGTGCCGCCTTCTTCTCCAGCAGCACACCCCGCAGCTGGAGCAGTCCCCTTCTGGACTGCTCAAGCTCGTTCTTGCTGATCATCGGCTTCTCCTCCTCCGCCCTTCGCAATACAGCAGTATATGCCCCGCGAAGCTTGCGGGTGAAGGAGACAGGTCCGGGGAAGGATTCCTCCGCCGGCGCAAAGTCCGCAACGATTCGGGCCGGGTGACACCGGCAAAACCGCTTTATCCCGGATCTGAAGGAAAGGCTGTTACGTTCTGTTCGTCCCTTCGCGGCGGGCAAGCAAATCCATAACCTCCCGGAAAAGCCGGAGAGAGACGTTCTTTCCGTCCGCCGGCATATTCTCAGCCACCACCGCCACCGCATAACGCGGGGAGGGCACCGGTCCGTATCCGACAAACCATTGGTGCACGGTCGGGTTCGTCCCCGTGCGGACCTGGGCCGTACCCGATTTGCCGGCTACCGGCCAGAGTGTGCCCTGAAGCGGTTTGCCGGTGCCTTCGCTGACAACCTCCCGCATCCATTTCAGCAGAGTTGCTGCGGTATTCCCGGAAATGCCCTCCTTCCCGGAGCGCAGCGTTTTCTCCGGAAAATCAATCATCAGACGGCCGTTGCGGTATCGGATCTCCTTGACCGCGCGCGGCGACCGCACTTCTCCGCCGTGCAGCAGAGTCACGACCATATTTGCCGCCTGCAGGGGAGACAGAAGGACATCGCGCTGGCCGATGGCGGTCTGGATCAGCGCTCCCTCGTCTACTGCGGAATCCCTGGCGAAAACCCGTCCGGCCTCTTCCGCATCGAACTGCCGGAAACCGGACCATTCCAGAACCTCTCCCGTCCAGCCGACCGGCCGCGTCAGTCCCAGCTTTCCGGCCGCTTCCCGGAGCTGCTCCGGCGTCAGACGCTTCATCACTTCGGCAAAGGCGATATTGCACGAATCGGCGAACGCCTCCTCAAGCGTGATGGAACCGTGCCCGCCCTGTTTCCAGCAAGAGAATCCGTATTTGCCCAGTTCCCCGCTGCACTCGAAATGTTCGTCCGGCCGTACGGCGCCGGCTTCCAGCGCTGCGGCGGCAACCGCCGTCTTGAACACCGATCCCGGGGTTAGCGCCTTAAGAGCCTGATTGGCCCAGTTCTCCGCTTCCGGCCGGATGTGCCGGCGATCCAGCTGCGGACGGCTCGCCATCGCCGTCACATCGGCATTTTCCGCATCCAGTACCACCACCGCTCCTTGCCGCACCTGAAGCCGGTCCAGCAGATCCTCGATTCCCGCCTGAATCCCGCTGTCGAGCGTCGTCATCACCTTCAGGGGATAATACGGATTCTGCGGGGAAACCATGCGCACATCGAGACCTTTGAGCGGCCTCTTCGCCGCATCGGTGAAGAAGGAAATCGAGGTGGGGCCCAGCCCTCGCAGCAGCGAATCGAACGTATGCTCTAGACCTGATTCCCCCACCGGTGTACGGAGCGTAATTTTCCCGTTCGCCAGCTGCTCCGCGTAGTGGCTCTGGATCCATTCCGGATTTTGTCCGACAAAGCCGATCAGCTGCCGGGCCAGCGAATTTTCCGGATAGCGGATCCGGTAGTCCAGCACCATGATGCCGGGAAGTTCCAAAGCCCCGATCGCCCGGGCCTGGCTGTCCGTCAACGCATAGGGGTCGGCATCCCGCTCCGCCCTCCACAGCTGCGGCTCCTTCATGCCGCGGACGAAGGTCTCCCAGCGCTCCGGTTTGATCCCGAGTATGCCGCACAGCTTGGCAATCCGGGCGTCGTCGCCGGCGAATTCCGGACGAACCGGGAATACGGCGAGGGCCTTGACGGTCCGCCCGGTCAGCGGCTTACCGTCCTTGTCGTAGAAATCCCCGCGCCCGCTGTCCAGCACAATCCCTTTTTGACGTTGATCCACGGAATTGGCAACCAGGTCAATGCCCCGCGACGAGTAATCCCCCGCGGCGAAGACCTGAATCCAGAATAGCCGGCCCAGTACGAGGAGAAAGCCGGCCATAACCCCAATGAGGGCCAGAAATATCCGGCGCTTGTCCAATCGTTTGTTCAGGAAGGCAGGAAACTCTTTTGTCGATTTCATGCTTGTCTCACTCACAGAAATCCAGTTTTGGCGTTGCCTCAATGCCTTACCCTTTCATTATGATCTCAAGAGCCGGGCCCCAAACCTTCCCGCGCGAAGTTACTGCAGGGCCGAAAAAGAAAAGGACTGTCCCGCGGGATTTCCCGCTGCGGGACGGTCCTGGGATTCCTGCGGCCATCCTTTTTGGAACGGATGGCCCTAGATCTGGAATTTGGACAAAGCTTCCTTCAGCGAATTGGACAAATCCTCCAGCTTGTCGGAAAGCTTGACCAGACCTTCGCTGACGTTCATCTGCTCCGAACTTAGCGAAGCAACCTCCTCGGAGGTAGCCGACGATTCCTGGGCGACAGCGCTGACGTTGCTCATCGCCTCGGACAGAACCAGCTGGGATTCGTCCAGCCGACGGATCGAATCCGACACTTCGTCCAGCTTGGCGATGAAGCTCTCCATATTCTCTTGAACCGCCCGGAAGATAATATCCGCTTCCTTGACCGATGCCATCTGTTCCTGGAACAGCGGATAAGCATTGGACATGACTTCCACGGTCTCATCCATCTCTTTCTGGATGGTTTCGGTAATTTCCCCGACAACCTGGATCGACTGCCTGGATTGATCGGCCAGCCGGCGAATTTCGTCGGCCACGACCATGAAGCCCTTGCCGGCCGCTCCGGCCCGGGCCGCTTCAATCGTCGCATTCAGGGACAAAATGTTCGTCTGTTTCGTAATGCTGATCAGAACATCGACGATTTTGCGGATTGAACCGGTGCTTTCCTTCAGCCTGGCCACCCTGCCGACCATGGCGCGGGTCATTTCTTCCGTATTGCCGGTCTTCTCGATGAGCTCGGCCATATAGGCGGTCCCTTTCCGGCTGGAGGATTGCACGTCGGAGGCCGAAGCTCCCATATTCAGATTGGCTTCGACGACATTCTTCATCTGTTGTCCAATATGCTGCGACAGTTCGTTGCCTTTCTCCGATTCCAGCGCCAGACTGGAGGCTCCGTTGGCGATTTCTTCCGTAGCGACGGCGATTTCCCTGGCCGAAGTGGCGGTTTTCTTTGATGCCTCGGAAAGCTCGGATGCGGTGTTCAGCACTTCGGCCGCGGATTCGTACGTCTGGCGAACCAGATGCGAGATCTGCTCCATCATCCGGTTGAAGCTGGAGCCGAGCTGCCCGATTTCGTCGCTGCGCCGAAAGTTGACCCTTACCCTCAGGTCACCCTGCTCCCCGCGCTTCATCAGATTCGCCAGCTCGGTAAGCGGGCGGCCGATTGTCCGCATGACGGCAAAACCGATCAAAACGGCAAGCAAGGCGGCAAGGACGGAAATCCAGATTGTCATCTGCTGAATTTTCCTGGCGCCCTTGACCAGCTCGCCGACGGGTTCGGCGCCCACCATCAGCCAGCCGGTAGCCCGGGATTTGGCGTACACGATCAGCGATTCCCTGCCTTGAAAGCTCCGGGTCAGCGAATTGGAATCCATCGCCGCTTCTTCCTCTGTCAGCTGAAGCGGGGAATCCTGGGCCGCCTCCTCGCTGGAGATGGCGGATATGATTTTATTGTCCGGACCCTGCATGAACACCGTTCCGGTGTCGCCGAGCTTGATATCCGTGAAATCGCTGGACAGGCTCTCCGCTTTGATTTCAACCAGCAGTACGCTGGCAGGTCCGCTGAACGTCGAGCCCCGGATCAAGCGTGCGACGGCAAAAGCCGGACTTCCGTCCGAATACCCCTGGGGCCGGGTTTCCAGCCAGACCGCCTTGCCTCCCGCTTCAACCGTCTTCTGAAACCACGCTTCTTTGCCGGCATCGGCCATTCCGCTGCCCTGCCCCGTGCTGGTGATTTTTCCCCCTTTGTCCGTATACAGATGCAGGGACTTGAGGTTGGGGTTGGAATTGATGTAGGCGGTCAGCTTGGCGGAAATCTGCTGCAGATTCTGCAGTCTGTCGTAAGCGCCGAGCCCGGGATCGTTATAGGCAGCGATCAGATTCTGCAGATTCGAATCCATGAGGATCTGCAGCGTCATTCGTTCATATTGGCCGAACGAAAGATCCTGCTTCTCGGATAACTGACTGATCGTATCCAGGGATGCCCTGGCGACCTGATCCTGAATGACCCTCCTGGAAATCTCATAGGAAAATAGACCCGTACAAAGCACAAACAGCATAATGCAGACAAAGAAAATCAGAAAAAGCTTCGTGCCGACCGACTTGACCGGATTGACGAGCGTTAACCGTTCCAGCCGGCGCCCCTGCGAATTCCTTTCCCGTTTCCGGAAAAACCGTCCCCCGGCCAACTTCCGGGCGCCGGCCAGCCGTTCTTTGACTGGGCTGAAAAACCGCCTCAAAAGAAACACCACCTCATGTCGAATTCGTATCTCTGCCGTTCGGTGGACTGGTTCAACGCCGCTCCCCGCATTGCCGGTTTTCCGGGACTAGGCGGTCCTGCCGCGCTCGGGCGGGCCGGTCACGGGTTTTCCGCTTTGCTGGCGGCAATATTGCGTTTGTGCTCTTCGTAGGTCACCGCAAACAAATGGCCCTTCGAGCCGTCCTTCTTCGTCACATAGTAAAGGTAGGGGGTTTTCTGCGGATACAACGCCGCCCGAATGGATGCCAGACTCGGGCTGGCGATCGGTCCCGGGGGAAGCCCCGTGTGCCTATAGGTGTTGTACGGGCTTTCTATCTCCAAATCCTTTTCCAGCAGACGATCCTTCGGCTTGTCCAGCAAATATTGAACGGTAGCGTCAATCTGCAGCGGCATGCCGAGCTCCAGACGATTGTAGATTACGCCGGCAACAATCGGCCGCTCCTCGTTCAGCGCGACCTCCCGTTCTACCAGCGAAGCAACGGTCATCATTTGATGGAAGGTAATGCCCCTTGATTTCAGTTGTTCCCGCCAATCCGGAGGCAGCGAGGCCAGCTTTTTATCCAGTTCCGACAGCATTCTAGATATTATATCGACCCCGGTGCTGTCTTTTTTTAGTTCATACGTTTCCGGAAACAAGTATCCCTCCAGCCGGTGGCGCAGCGCGGGTTCGTCGGGAATATTCGCGGCGGCGCCCGACAAAGTTCCCGGATAATGGTCGGCTTCCTCCATGAACGTCGTCGCGTCGACGATCCCCAGTCCTCCTAGACGTTCCGCGATCTGCTGCAGCGTGAATCCTTCGGGAATGGTAAAGCGGATCATCTCCTCTCTGGCGACGTCTCCCCGATTCAGCTTGCCGATAATTTCTTCCAGCGGCATTCCCGGCTTCATGTCATACACGCCCGCCTGAAATCTGCTGCCCTGTCCGATGATTTTCAAATAACAGCTGAAAACGGCAGCATTGCGGATCAGGCCTTTCTCCTGAAGAATGGCGGAAATTTGCCGGGTTCCGGTCCCCTGGGGGATCGTTACCCTTACCGTCTGCCCCGATGCCTCCGCCGGTTGGAGGCACCGGTAAATATAGAAACCGCCTCCGGCCAGCGCAATCGCAAGGCTCCCCAGAACGGCGAGGATCCATTTCGTCCGGCGCGCGCTTGTCCTGTTGTCCATCTCGTTTTGCTGTCTCCCCGGTGATTGAAAATTCACGAAAAACCTCCTGATAGCGGCAATGATTTTTCCAACGGCAAATCCAAAGAAAAAGCTTGCCTGGACGGCCCCGACGCTGGACGCCGACCAGGAAGCTTTCACGGAAAATCGGTTTGCAGTTTAGTCTTCTGGATCAAAGGTCATTTCATCATACAGCTCGGCAACGGTTTCGTATTCGTCATCATCTTCGATCGTCTCCAGCTCATAGGATTGAGGCCCGGATTCCGCAATGCGGAATACCGCGACTTCGTCCTCTTTCTTCTGCCGGTCCGACTGAAGAACCGCATACGCGCGGCCCCCTGCTTCGAATTCGGCGAGAATCCGGTAAACCTGCGATTCGTCCTGTTCATCCAGAAGCACGACATCTTCTCCGTAAACCTCTCTCAGTTTGCGGATTTCCCGAACGTCCTCAAGACGGTACAGCGGCATGGCGACACCCTTTTCCTCAAGATTCTTCCTCGTCCATCTCGGCAAGAAGCGTATTGAAGGTTTCCTCCACGATGTTCCATTCCTCTTCATCCTCAATGGTGTACAGCGTCAAGTCGTCCCCATCCTCCTCATAACGGAAGGCATACACTTCATCGGACTCCTCATCGCCGCCCTCAACGGGAACGACCATTAAATATTTCTTGTCCGAGCCGTCCACCTCAAACTTCATGATCACTTCAAATTCTTCTTCATTTCCATCGTCGTCGGGGATGTAAATAATCTCGGGTTCTTCCACATTCATCCCGTCATTTTCTTTAGCCAACGATCTCACCTCTTCGTTTGATAGTCCAGATAGCTCTGCAAAATCAGGACGGCGGCCAATTTATCCACCACCTGCCGGCGTTTTTTGCGGCTGACGTCCGCTTCAAGCAGCGCGCGCTGGGCCGATACCGTCGTCAGCCTCTCGTCCCACAGATGAACCGGCATATGCAGCGTTTCCTTCAGCATTTCGGCGAAGGCGATGCAGTGTTCGCCGCTCGGTCCGATCGTGTTGTTCATGTTTTTGGGGAGCCCGACAACGAGTTCCTGAACTTCAAATTGCCGGATCAGCTCCTTCAGTCTTTGCAGATCGCGCTCAGGGGTTTGACGCCGGATCACCTCCAGCCCCTGGGCCGTCCAGCCAAACTCGTCGCTGACAGCCACACCGATCGTCTTCTCCCCGTAATCCAGTCCCATTACCCGCATAACTTCTCTCCTGCCCGGGCCGGCTCCACCTGGAAAGGAAACTGTTTCACAGCTTTTCTTCCCGCGAGGGACCCGCTTTCTATGCTGCAGCCGGTTTGCCGCCGCTATTTGCGTAAAGGCCGATGGAAATCCACCGGCCCGCCTATGATTATTTGTGTTGTTGAAGGTAAGATCTTACCAGCTCTTCGATCAATTCGTCCCGTTCCCGTTTGCGGATCAGGCTTCTCGCATTGTTATGCCGCGGGATATAGGCCGGATCCCCGGACAACAAGTAGCCGACAATTTGGTTGATCGGGTTGTAGCCTTTCTCCTGCAGCGCGTCGTATACGGTCAACAGCACGTCTTTCGAGGACGTTTCGATTTCTTCGCCCTTGACGTCAAATTTCATCGTCTTATCCATGGAACTCATCTGCAGCACCCCCGATATCAACGAAATTCACATATAAGTGATATATTCTCTGCAAGAGTAAAAATTCCTTTAGTCAAGCTGAAATTTTACTTTTCCTGCAGCTGTTCTCCGCTTACGATCTGTTCCACGCGCTGCAGGGCCTCCTGCAGCCTGGAGGGATCCTTGCCTCCGGCGCGGGCCATGTCCGGACGCCCTCCGCCCCCGCCTCCGCAAACCGCAGCCGCTTCCTTGATCAGGCGGCCGGCGTGGAACCCGCGCTTCACCAGATCCGGCGTCACCGCCGCCGCAAGATTCACCTTGCCGTCGGCGGCGGCACCGAGCACAATGACGGCCGAAGGCAGCTGCGCTTTCATCTGGTCGAGAACAGCCAGCAGGCTATCCATGTCGGAGACGTCGATCCGTTCGGCAAGCACCGGAATATTTCCTACCGTCTTGACGCGGGCGGCCAGCGTTCCCGCCTCGACCCGGCTCAGCTTCCCCCGCAGCGACTCGTTCTCCCGGGCGAGCTCCCTGAGCTGCAGCTGGAGGGCTTCGATACGCTTCGGCACATCCGCGATCGCCGATTTCAGCAGGGCGGCCGATTGACCGAGAAGATCCATCTGTTGCTCGAGATACTGGTAGGCATGGCGGCCGGTCACCGCCTCAATCCGCCGGACGCCGGAGCCGATGCCGGATTCCCCGATGATTTTGAAAATGCCGATATGGGCCGTGTTTTTCACGTGGCAGCCCCCGCAAAGCTCAATGCTGTACTGGCCGACCTGTACGACGCGCACAATGTCGCCGTATTTCTCCCCGAACAGGGCCATCGCCCCCATCGCTTTGGCTTCGGCGATCGGCTTCTGTTCGATCTTCAGCTCGGTTTCGAGCCAAATCTGCCGGTTGACCCTCCGCTCGATATCCTGCAGCTCCTCGGGGGTAATGCCGCCGAAGTGCGAAAAGTCGAAGCGCAGCCGCTCGGGGGCGACCAGCGAACCGGCCTGATTGACATGTTCGCCCAGCACTTCCTTGAGCGCTTTATGGAGAAGGTGGGTGGCCGTATGATTTTTGACAATGTCTTCGCGCATTTCCCGGGAAACGGCCGCCTCTACGGTATCGCCTTTGCGAAGCGTGCCCTCCGTGCGGATCGTATGCACGTGCTGGCCGTGCGGCGCTTTCGACACATCCTCCACCCGGGCCCGGAAATGATCGTTCCTTAGCGTCCCCTGATCGCTTACCTGTCCGCCGCTTTCGGCATAGAAGGGGGTGCGGTCCAGGATGACCGCACACACTTCGCCGGGACCCACAACGTCCACCCATTGATTTTCATGGACGATTCCGATTACTTTGGCACTTGTTACCAATTCATTATATCCAACAAATTCGCTTTTAACCGTAAAATCGGACAACGGCCCGCCCTGCACCTTCATCCCGCCGTCCTCGTGGCGGGCGGCCCTGGCGCGTTCGCGCTGCTCCTCCATGGCGGCATCGAATCCCGCGCGGTCGACTGCGAGGCCCTGCTCCCGGGCGAAATCCTCGGTCAGATCGAGCGGAAAACCATACGTGTCATAAAGCTTGAACGCATCGGCACCGCTGATTTCCGGCAGGCCTTCAGCCTTGGTCTGTTTCGCCATCTCTGCCAGAATATGCAATCCCTCCGAAAGAGTCTCATGAAAACGCTCTTCCTCGGTGCGAATGACGCGTTCAATGAACTCGGCTTTGTCTACCACTTCCGGATAGTAGCCGCCCATAACCTCGCCCACAACCGGAACCAGCTGATACAGGAACGGGCGGTCCATGCCGAGCACCTTGCCGTATCGCACTGCTCTGCGCAGCAGCCGGCGGATGACGTAGCCGCGCCCTTCGTTGGAGGGAAGCACCCCGTCGGCCACCGAGAAAACGACCGTACGGATATGATCGGCAATCACCTTCAGCGCCACATCGGTTTCTTCGCTTTGCCGGTAGCTCACGCCGGCCAGCTCGCAGGTCCTGCGGATGATCGGCTGGAACAGATCCGTATCGAAGTTGGAATCCACATCCTGCAGAATCGAAGCGAACCGCTCCAAACCCGCGCCGGTATCGATGTTCTTGTTCGGCAGCGGCGTATAGCTGCCGTCTTTGTTGTGGTTGAATTGGGAGAAGACGAGGTTCCACACTTCGAGAAACCGCTCATTCTCCCCGCCCGGGTAGCATTCCGGGTCGCCCAGATCACCGTACGCATCCCCGCGGTCGTAGAAAATCTCCGTACAGGGGCCGCAGGGGCCTTCGCCGATATCCCAGAAATTGTCCTCAAGCTTGATGATCCGTTCCACCGGCAGGCCGATCTTCTTGTTCCACAAGTCAAAAGCTTCCGTATCCTCCGGATAGACCGTAACCGAAAGCCGTTCGGGAGCGAAGCCGATCCACTTCGGATCGGTCAGAAATTCCCATGCCCAGGTAATCGCTTCTTCCTTGAAATAATCGCCGATCGAGAAATTGCCGAGCATTTCGAAGAACGTATGATGCCGCCGGGTCTTTCCGACATTCTCGATATCGTTGGTGCGGATGCACTTCTGGGCGTTGGCAATTCGCGGATTGTCGGGCTTGACGCGTCCGTCGAAATAAGGCTTGAGCGGCGCCATCCCCGCATTGATCCAAAGCAGCGACGGATCGTTATGGGGCACTAGCGGGGCGCTGGGCTCGATATGATGTCCTTTTTCCGCGAAAAAAGCGAGCCATTTGCTGCGGATTTCACTGGCTTTCATCCTGAATTTCCTCCTGTCGTTCCTGTTCAAAAATAAAAATCGCCCCTGAATCTCAGGGACGAATTCTTCGCGGTACCACCCTGGTTATTGCCGAAGCCCGAAAGCAAAAACGGCAATCGCCTCAAGTGAACGGTAACGGGTTCAGCCGGCGGAGATGATCCGCACTCCGAAATTGGCGTTCAGCCTTGCATCATGCAGGGTTCTCCCAGCCGCGGGCCGCTCAGGCGGCCTCCCGGAACCCATTCTCTGAACCATGAGACCAGGGCTTACTCGATTTCATCCTCGAAATTACTTATTCAATATGCGGGCGAAACCGGAGCCGCCCCTTCTTATGGCAAAATTATAAACATCCCGACCGGGGATGTCAACTTCGGTGAATGCCGCACCTTGCCGTTCAGACCAGGCTTTCCAGGTTCCAATCGTCGCTTTCGACAAAGCCCCACAATTCGATCCCCGGTTCTTCCCATCCGTGATCGGCTTCCTTGGATGCCGCATATCCGGCGATTTTGGATTCGGGCTCCTGCTCGAATTTTTCATCGGGCCGCATTGGAATCCCTCCCTTCCTCAAACCTCCAAAGCAAGCATTCCCTCTTTTTCCCATAGTTTATACCTTCCAAAAAGGTTTTTCCCGGCCATTGCCGAATACAATGTGGAAGACGACAACGTTTTCAAGGAGGAATGACCATGCTGTGGCTTTCGCTTACTACCTGGAGTCTGCACCGCAATCTGGGCCCGCTGCGCTGGACCCGCTGGGATGAAGCCCATGCCGTACACGTGACCGAGGAAACCCCGCAGCCGGAACTCCATACGCTTCTGGAGCTTCCGGGGATTCTGGCGGATAAAGGATTCAAGACGATGGAGGTGTGCCACTTTCAATTCCCCGATACCGGGGAGGCTTACCTGAAGAGACTCCGCGATGCGTTCCGGAAGGCCGGGATCCGCTTCCATTCGCTCCTGATCGATTACGGGGACATCTCCAGCGCGGATGAAGTCCGCCGAAATGCGGATATGGCCTGGATCCGGCAGTGGATCGACAGGGCGGCCCTGGCCGGAGCGGAACGCGTCCGGATTATTGCCGGGGACGCCGATCCGACCAACCGGGAAGCGCTGCAGCGGTCGGCCGATGCGCTTGGACATCTGGCCGGATACGCCGCGGGCAAAGGCGTTCGCGTTGTGACGGAAAATTTCCGCAGGCTCGCTTCGACAGCCGGCAACTGCCTGGCCCTTGTCTCCGCATGCGGCGGGCGGATCGGGCTGACCTCGGATTTCGGCAACTACCAGGGCCCGGACAAATACCGAGAGCTTTCCCTTACCGTGCCGAAAAGCGAGTCGATTCATGCCAAGGCGGTCACCGATGCGAACGGTATGCCTGATGCCGCCGAGTTTCGAAAATGCATGGATATCGTGAAGCACTCCGGTTACAGCGGCCCCATCACGCTTGTCTATGACGGCCCGAACGATATGTGGGAAGGGATCGGGCGGCTGCAGGCTCTTGCCGCTCCGTACCTCTAAAACGCGTTAGGAGCCGCCTGTCTTCGCGTCCGGGACATCCGCCGGGACGGTTGGCACGCCGGCATCCCCCGGGAAAAAAACCGGCCGAGGCGGCATTCGGAAAGAACTCTGCCGCCCGGCCGGTCTCCCGGTTCAGCCGTGTGCGCCGGCGTCTCCTTCCGAAGCCGTGGAGACGGGCACCGCTTTCGCATCCGGCGTCCCGGCCGATTCGGGCGAAACATTGCCGGTCAAGCCTTTGACCAGTTCCCCAAGGTCAATGCCCGAAACGCTCTTCAGCATTTCGGGGGCCGTCGCCATGAGTGACGTGACATAGTTGCTGACGCGGGCGGCGCCTTCGCCGCGGCCGGTATCGACTACGGTCAGCTTGTCGATGCCCTTCATCGGCTCCGCAACCTTGCCGGCCAGCTCGGGCAGCATTTTCACAATGATATCGAGAATCGCGGCTTCGCCGAACTTCTCGAACGCCTGAGCCAGCTTCTCCTTCGCCTCGGCCTCGGCCAAACCGCGGGCCCGGATCACCTCGGCCTCGGCCGTACCTCTCGCACGTTCGGCATCCGCCGCCGCCAGGCCCTCGAGCCGTTTCTGCTCCGCCATCGCTTTCGCCTCCGCCTCGATGCGATACTGCAGGGCCTCCGCTTCCAGCAGGCGCTTCGCCTTCTCCGCTTCCGCCGCCTGGATGACGGCATAGCGGTCGGCGTCGGCCTTTTTCTTCACTTCGGCATCATATTGCTTCTCGCGGCGCAAAATCTCTTTCGACTCGATATCGATCTCGCGTTCCTTCCGGACCAGTTCGACCTTCATCTGTTCTTCCACGACGCTTTGCCTGGAACGCGCCTCCTGGATGTGGTATGCCTGATCCGCTTCCGCCCTGGCCATATCCTGCTCTTTCTTGAAGGATGCGATCTTCAGCTCCTTCTCCTTGATTGCTTCGGCGATATTCGTATCGCGCAGGAGCTCGGCTTTCTGCCCGTCTTCCTCCGCTTTCGCCTTCTGTACCCGGGAATCGCGAACGGCCTGGGCCTGGGCGATATCGGCATCGCGCTTCACAGCGGCGATTCGCGGGCGGCCCAGCGCTTCCAGGTACCCGTTTTTGTCCCGGACGTCCTTGATGGTGAAGGAGACGATCTGCAGTCCCATCTTCTTCAGATCCTTGGCTGCGACCGCCTGTACCTCCTGGGCGAACTTGTCGCGGTTGCGGTAAACCTCCTCGACGGTCATCGAGCCGAGAATCGCGCGCAGATGCCCTTCCAGCACCTCCTGGGCTTCCGCCTTCAGCGCATCCGTCGGCTTGCCCATGAACTGCTCGGCGGCAGTGGCGACATCCTCCACGCTTCCCCCGACTTTGATAATGGCCACGCCGTCCGCCATGACGGGCACTCCCTGCTCGGTGTAAACTTCAGGCGTCGAAACATCCAGCTTATGGGATAAGAGCGAAATAAATTCCGCCTGCTGAAACACCGGCAGGATGAAGGCGCCAGATCGGAAGAGCGTCGTG
>Ga0310827_100626_pt1 | contig 24746 bp, 29 predicted proteins | sample WT_ome_2_FD_201309 | JGI IMG/M metagenome (GOLD analysis project Ga0310827, IMG submission 201309) | Sorghum-adapted microbial communities enriched on wild type (WT) sorghum from Joint BioEnergy Institute, Emeryville, California, United... ... | reverse complement strand
GCGGACCGGCATCAGTTGCTGGAGCAGTTTCTTTCCGTGATCGGCGTCAAGGAAGAGAACATCTACCGGGACGTCGAAGGCATCGAGCATCACCTGAGCTGGGATTCCATCACGTGCATCGAAGCGTTGGTGGAATATTTCAAGCGGGATCCGGAACGCGCGAAAGAGTTGACCCGCATTCGCGCGGAGCTGGAATCGGATTGACGGGACAGAAAGACGCGGGAAGGAAACCGTCCCCGGCGCCGACAGGCGACCGGAGGCGGTTTTTTTGTTGCCCGCGGAGCGGTTATCGGTCAACCCCGATCGCGCATATGTTGGTTCAGGAAACGATGGCGGGAAGGAGGCGATGGATGGATGCGGTTCCATGCGGTGTTCGAAGGGGGTGGCGTCAAGGGAATTGCGCTGGCGGGAGCCGTCAAAGCCGCGGAAGAGAAGGGCGCTTCGTTCGACCGGGTGGCCGGCACGAGTTCGGGAGCGATTGTCGCTTCCCTGATCGCGGCGGGCTACCGGGGGGAAGAATTGCTCGACATCATCCAAAACACGCCGTTTCCGCGTTTCGCCGACGCGGGAACCGGATGGAAACGGATCATCCCGCCGCTGAGGTTTCTGTTCAAACGCGGATTGTTTTCCGCCAAGCCACTCGAAGAATGGATCGGCGGACTGCTCGCCGCGAAGGGCGTATGCGGTTTTGCCGATCTGCCTGAAGGAAAACTGAGGGTGGTCGCGTCGGACATCACCGGCGGGCGCATGCTGGTGCTGCCGGACGATTTGCCGAAATACGGTGTCGAGGCGGATTCGTTCCCGGTGGCGCGGGCGGTGCGGATGAGCGCGGGGATTCCGTACTTTTTCGAGCCGGCCACCCTCGGCAACAAGCGCAATGTCATCGTGGACGGCGGTTTGCTCAGCAATTTTCCGCTTTGGCTGTTCGACCGCGAGAACGCCGCCGACCCGCGTTCCGGTTTGCCCGCCAAACGGCTGCCGGTCATCGGGTTTCAGCTGGTCGGGAAGAACGACCAGGAGCCGCGGCGCATCTCGGGCCCGCTTTCGATGTTGCACGCCCTCGTCTCCACAATGCTGGAAGCGCACGATGAGCGATACATCGAACAGCACAACCGGTTTCGGACGGTCAAAATTCCGACCCTCGGCGTCCGAACGACCCAGTTCGACCTGCCGCGGGAGACGGTGATGAGGCTGTACGAATCCGGGTACGAGGCGGGCAGACGCTTTTTCGAAAGGTGGAGTTTGGTCGGTTACCAAAAAAGCTACGATTTGTATGTCCGGAAAATCGTGCCGAAAACGACAGCGTGAACCGGGCGACCCTCGCTCACTTGCGCGAAGGGTCGTCTTTCTTGTTTCCGGGGATGACGCGAAATTTGGCCTTGTTGCGGTTTTGCCGGCGGTTGCCGGAGGCGGATGCCGGCGGGCGGGGAGCGGCGTCACGGCGGTAACCGCCCCTGCGGCGCCAACGGCCGGGCGGAAACTTGTAAAGGAGAAACACGGTTCCGAGCACGAGCACCGGGATGAGCATGCCCGACGGATGGGTCACGAGCCGGTACAGGATGCCGATGGCAGCCAGGACGAGGATCACGATGATGAAACGTCTGTCGTACAGGCGCATGGGAATGCGCTCCCTTCAAGGGTGAAGTCGTTCTTTTATTTTACTGAAAAAAAGGGACCGTGACCATCGTTTCCGGGCGGCGAGCCGCGATTTTCCAAAGCGGAAGTCCGGCCTTTTACCGGGATGCGCATGGCAACTTTACATGAGGAAGGCATTGGGGGCAAATACTAACGGAGACTCTGCAAGGCGTGCGGGAGGTGTTTCGCCATTGATTCGTCCGTTGGCGTTTGCCCTGCAGATCGGTTTTTTTGCGGGATTGATCTGGGGACTGGCGGGGGTTGTCCTGCATTTTTTCGGATTCAGCGAAGTGAAGCCCGCTTCCTGGGCGGGGCCCTGGCTGAGCAAGTTTGCCGCCTCATCCTGGACAGGCATGCTTTACGGATTGGCCGTCTTCACCGGCATTTCCATGGTGGCGTCGCTTGTGTATGCCGTCGTTTTGCGCAAGGCGAAGGGGCCGTGGCCGGGCATCCTGTACGGGTTGTTCTGGTATTTGCTGCTTTTTTTCGGGATTGGACATGCCCTGGGATGGTTGCCGGCGTGGAACCGGATGGATGTGCACAGCCACGTGTCGGAGTTGTGCCGCTTTTTGCTGTGGGGGGTGTTCATCGGTTATTCGATCACGTTTGAATTTACAGACGAACGGACGCGCGAGCCGGGCATGGGGTAATCCTGTCGTTCTCAACGTTTCCGCCTTGTGGTAAAATGGATGCGTCAATCAGCGGAAAGGCGACAATCGACACATGTCCGGAGGTGCCCAGTGATCAAGATTGCAGTCATCAACGGCCCGAACCTGAATTTGCTCGGCGTTCGCGAGCCAAGCGTCTACGGAACGACCACGTTGTCCATGATCGAAGATCGCCTGCAAGAGGCGGCCCGCGCCCAGGGTGCGGAACTGGACTTTTTTCAGTCCAACCATGAGGGAGCCATCATCGACCGCATCCAGGCGGCGATCGGCAAGGAGGACGGCATCCTGATCAACCCGGGCGCGTTCACCCATTACAGCTACGCGATTCGCGACGCCATCCAGGCCGTAAACCTGCCGACGGTGGAAGTGCACATGTCCAACATTCACGCCAGGGAGCCGTTCCGCCACACGTCGGTCATCGCGCCGGCTGCAGCCGGCCAGATCGTCGGATTCGGAGAAGCCAGTTACGAACTCGGGCTTGCGGCATTGATTCGAGTCATCCGGAAATCGAGGAGCGAATGAACATGGCCATCCGGGAACGCCTTGAAAAATTGAGGAACATCCTTGCGAACAGATCGGTCGACGGCCTGCTGGTGACCAGCGCCGTCAATCGTCGTTATTTGAGCGGATTTACGGGATCGTCCGGTTATTTGCTGATTACGCGGGACGAAGCGGTCCTGCTCAGCGATTTTCGATACAAAACCCAGGCGCCTTCCCAGGCGCCGGAGTTTGTGTTCGTGGAGCACGGGCTGATCCCGGAAGAGTCGATCCGGGACAAGGCCGCGGCGCTCGGCATCAGGACGCTGGCATACGAAGACCATGACCTGACCGTCGCCGGTTTTCGGAAATTGGCCGACAAGTTGGCCGATTTCGATCTTGTTCCCGCCGGCAAACTGGTGGAAACGATCCGCATGGTGAAAGACGACGGCGAACTGGCGGTCATGAAGGAAGCGTGCGCCATCGCCGACCGGGCTTTCGAACATATGCTGAACGCGCTGAAACCCGGCATGACGGAGAAGGAAGCGGCGCTGGAGCTCGAATTTTTCATGCGCAGGGAAGGCGCTTCCGGCACCAGCTTTGACACGATCATCGCTTCTGGTGAGCGGTCGGCGCTGCCCCATGGCAAGGCGAGCGATCGCGTGATGGGACCGGGCGAGTTCGTCACCCTCGATTTCGGCGCCTATTTTGAAGGGTATTGTTCGGACATCACCCGAACGGTGGTGCTCGGACCGGCGACGGACCGGCACAAGGAAATTTACGACATCGTGCTGGAAGCGCAGCTGGCGACGCTGGACGGCATCCGGTCGGGCATGACGGGACGGGAAGCGGACCGGATTGCCCGCGACATCATCACGAAATACGGGTACGGCGACCTGTTCGGCCACGGCACCGGCCACGGCGTCGGGCTCGAAATCCACGAGGAACCGCGCCTGTCCAAAGGCGGAGACATCGTGTTGGAGCCGGGCATGACGGTCACCGTTGAACCCGGTATCTACATCCCCGGTTTCGGCGGCGTCCGCATCGAAGACGACATCGTGGTGACGGAAAACGGCGTCCAATTGTTGACACATGCGCCCAAAAATTTTATAGTGATTGGTTAGTAAACCTTGAGGGGGAAATCCTGTGATTTCAGTTAACGATTTCAGAACCGGCCTTACCATCGAGGTGGACGGCAACATTTATTCGGTGCTCGAATTCCAGCACGTCAAACCCGGCAAAGGCGCAGCCTTCGTCCGTTCCAAACTGCGGAACCTGCGCAACGGCAACATCGTGGAAAAAACGTTCCGCGCGGGCGAAACCGTGGAACGGGCCCATCTGGAAAACCGGGACATGCAGTATCTGTATGCCAGCGGCAATGAACATACGTTCATGGACAACAATACGTTCGACCAGATTACCCTGACGAGTGACCAGCTCCAGTGGGAACTCAATTTCCTGAAAGAGAATATGAATGTAAAAGTCCTGGTTTATGAAGGCGAAATTTTGGGCGTCAACCTGCCGAACAGCGTCGAACTGAAAGTGGTGGAAGCCGAACCCGGCGTCAAGGGCAACACCGCCACCGGCGCCACCAAACAGGCCAAACTGGAAACGGGCTATACGGTGCAGGTTCCGCTGTTCATCAACGAAGGCGACGTGCTCCTGATCGACACGACCGAAGGCAAGTACATTTCCCGGGCTTGACCGTCGCCTTTGCGGCACGGGACGCACAAGCGCGTCTATACGACAGTCTACTGGAAACGGAGAGGAGTGCGTCACCTTTGTCACTCGTTGTCATGAAATTCGGGGGCAGTTCGGTCGGCAGTGTCGAACGGATGAAGAACGTCGCCGAACGCATCGTGAAAGCCAGAAGAAGCGGCCGTCAATGTGTCGTGGTGGTGTCGGCCATGGGCGACACGACCGACGACCTGATCGACATGTCGGGTCAGCTGAACGGCAAGCCCCCCGCACGCGAAATGGATATGCTGCTGGCCAACGGCGAGCAGATTTCCATGTCGCTTCTGGCGATGGCCATTCACGCCCTGGGCGAGGACGCCATGTCCTTCACCGGCTGGCAGGCCGGCATCACGACCGAACCCGCCCACGGGCGGGCGCGTATCGTCAGGATCGAGCCGTCGCGCATCCGGGCGGCGCTTGATGAAGGCAAAATTCCCATCGTGGCCGGTTTTCAGGGCATCAGCGAGGATGGGGAAGTCACCACCCTGGGCCGGGGCGGCTCGGATACGACCGCCGTGGCGCTGGCCGCGGCCCTCGGCGCCGATTTGTGCGAAATTTATTCGGACGTGGACGGCGTCTACTCGACGGATCCGCGCATCGTCCCGAACGCCCGGAAACTCGATCAGATTTCCTATGACGAAATGCTGGAACTCGCCCATCTGGGGGCGGCCGTGTTGCATCCGCGCGCGGTGGAGTATGCGAAACTTTACAACGTGACGCTCGTTGTCCGCTCGAGCTTTACCGATAGCGAGGGGACACTGGTCAAGGAGGAAACGTCGTTGGAACAAGGCATCGTTGTCAGCGGCATAGCCGCCGACAAAAATGTGGCCCGCATCAGCATTCTGGGCGTGGAGGACCGTCCCGGCATCCTGGCCGGCGTGTTCACCGCCCTCGCGGAAGCGGGCGTGAACGTGGACATCATCGTGCAAAGCGGCGTGCAGAACGGCAAGGCGGATTTCTCGTTCACCGTGGGCAAGCAAGACGTTGAAACGGCCATCCGGGTCATCGAGAACATCCGCAACGAAGTGACCTATGACGAAACCACGTCGGAAACAGGGCTGGTCAAGGTGTCCATCGTCGGCGCCGGCATGGTGTCCAACCCGGGCGTTGCCGCCCGCATGTTCGACGTCATTTCGCAGCAGGGCGTCAACATCAAGATGGTGAGCACGTCCGAAATCAAAGTGTCCTGTGTCATCGACGACAACAAGCTGAATGAAATCATTCAGACGCTCCACACCGCTTTCGGGCTGGATGCGAAGGAACGCGCATTCGTCGGCGGACCCGCCGTGCGGCGATAAGCCGATCGTCGGACTTATGAAGGATTGCTAATCTTGCATGATCAAGGCTAACCGCCTGGTGATCGGATACGATGCTTCCCGCGAACGGGTTTGATCCGGGGACGGGGGCACGGTCCGTCATCCGGCGGTTTTTTGCTGTGCCCGCTGATCGGGGAAGAGGTGTGTTCCGTCGTCCGGTGGTTTTTTGCTGTGCCTGTTGGTTGGGGGCGGGGCAAGGTTCGGTGTTCGGAGGTTTTGGCTTGCCCGTTGAGGAAGAAGTGCGGTCCGTCGTCCGGTGGTTTTCGTTGCGCCTGTTGGTTGGGGGAGGGGTGCGGTTCGGAGGTGGGCATCCATTGTAAAATTGCTCGAGAAAGTCGAGCAACTCGCGCCGAAAGCGGCCGTTTGAGGAGGAGTTACTCGAGAAAGTCGAGCAATTCGAGCCGGAAGCGGCCGTTTGAGGAGGAGTTACTCGAGAAAGTCGAGCAACTCGCGTCGAAAGCGGCCCTTTGAGGAGGAGTTACTCGAGAAAGTCGAGCAATTCGAGCCGGAAGCAGCCCTTCAAGGAAGAGTCGCTCGAAAAAGTCGATCAACTCGCACCGAAAGCGGCCATTCACAAGGGGGAGATAGCCGCATTTTGCCCATAACTCGCACCAAAACCGGTCTGCCACGGGTGAATGAACAGCATTTTATCCACAACTCGCCCCGAAAGCGGCCTTCCGCAGGCGAGATTGCCGCGTCGGCCTTCCGACAACAACGAGACGCCTTGCGGAAATTTGTCCCCGGAAAAAGGATTTCATGCTAAAATCGTTAACAAACGGGTGCAGGATTCCGCGGAAGGAGGCTTGGCCAAATTGCGAACGAAATTGATGAAATACAATACGCTTCGCAATCAAATGTTGGTCGGCTTTCTTCTGGCCATGATCATCATCCTGCTCGTCGTGGCCGTCGTCATGTACGATTCGGTGGGCACGCTGTTGAAAAACCATGCGGAGAAACAGACGAAGCAGACGGCGGTGCAGGCCAGCGGGCGTCTGGAAGCCCTCATCGACCGGATCGACCTGTTCACCATGCAAACGGTTACCCACCCGCAGGTGCAGTCGATCCTGCTGGAAGAGATGAACATGGCGCGTGCCACCTTCGCCCAACGGCAGGAGTTGACGTCCGTCGTCAAAGACATCCACGCTTACATATCCGGCGTGCATTCGGTGGAAATCTACAGCGGCTACGAACGGTTGCTTTACCCGCTGGACGGCGCCAACCTGAACGACCGGGTGGAACCGGTATGGGTCGAGACGGCCCGGGAAGCGAAGGGGAAACTGATCTGGATCGGCATCGATCCGAACTATCCCGACACCGTGCTCGCCATCCGCAGCATGAGCCTGGTGGACCGCTGGTTTTTGAACGGCGGATACCTGTTGATCCGGATGAATCTGGACTATTTTTCCCTGGATGAACTGAACGACTCCATGTTGGAAGGCTCCCATACGCTTTTGATCAACCAGGCCGGAAAACTGGTCGTTTCCTCGTACCCCGGCATTACCCAGGCCGAAATCGACGAATTTATGTCCGGCAAAGATCAGACGGTTACGCTCGGCGGACGGGACATGCTGATCGTGCGGCAGTACATTTCCGAGATGAACTGGACGATGATGATCCTGCAACCCGTGGAAGCCGTCATGGAAGGCATTTCCGTTCTCCGTACGGCGATCATCGTGTCGGCGGTGATCGGCACGGTGCTGTTCCTGATCCTGAGCCTTTTCTTGTCCACCTACATCACGCGCCCCATTTTCAACCTGATCCGGACGATGAAAAGCTCGCGCTTCGGCGTGTTGAAAACGAACCCGGCCACCTACTCCTCCATCGAAATCACCGAATTGAACAAAACGTACAACCAGATGATCGAACACATCAACGAACTGATCAAACTGGTGTACGAAAAGGAACTGCTGCAAAGCCGCACCGAACTGAAGGCGCTGCAATCGCAAATCAACCCGCACTTTCTGTTTAACACGCTGGATGCGCTTTACTGGTCGCTGCAAGAAAACGGGGAGGACGAGCTGGCGGAGCAAGTGGTCTCGCTCTCGGAACTTTTTCGCTATACGATCAACCGGGGCAAAAACGGGGATTGGGTTACCCTTGGCGACGAACTGGAGCACATCGAGCGCTATCTGCAAATCATGAAAATGCGCTTTGGCGACCGCTTGAGCTGGTCCGTGGACGTTCCCGGCAAATTTCTCGGCGTGCGCATCCCGCGCCTGCTCATCCAGCCCCTGGTGGAAAATTGCATTTTGCACGGCGTCGGCAACAAACTTGGCCCGGGTAAAGTGTCCATCGAAGCATGCGAGTCTAAGGGAGGCCACATTCGCATCGACGTAAGCGATGACGGGCCGGGCATCCCGGAGGCCGTCCTCGAAGAAATGCGCGAGCGCATGGCTTCGGGCAAAACGTGGCAAGACGACGGCACGTCGGGCAAAGGACTCGGCATCATCAACGTGCACCGGCGGCTTATGCTCTACTTCGGCAAGACCGTCCCCAACAATGCCGGACTGGTCGTGGAAAGCGACGAAGGACAGGGGACCCGTTTCACGCTCGAGATTCCGCATCTGAAGGAGGCAGCTTCATTTTGAGGGGCAAAACGATTCTGGTCGTGGACGATGAACCGAGAAGCCGGTCGGGTTTCAAACGCATATTGGACGAATGGTCCGCCGGCCGCCACCGGGTGATGGATGCCGACAGCGGCGTCGCGGCGCTGGAAGTGCTCAGGCGAGAACCCGTTGATCTGATCATCAGCGACATCCGCATGCCCGGGATCAGCGGACTGGACCTTTTGGAAGCGGCGGAAGGGCTCGGCCTCGAGCACAAACCGGTCAGCCTGCTCATTTCCGGCTATGCGGAGTTTGATTACGCCCAGAAAGCGTTGCGGCTCGGGGCGGTCAACTACTTGCTGAAACCGGTCAGCAGAACCAAGTTGATCGAAGCGGTGGAAAAGGCGCTGGAAGTCGGCGAAAACCGCCTCCGCGCAAAACGGATGGAGAAAGTGGTCGATCCCGTCCTGCTGGATCTTGGCCAACAACGCCCCGCCGTCAGCGAAGCGGTCAACCGGGCGGTCCAATACATCGACGAACATTTGGCCGAACCGTTCAGTCTGACCGACGTGGCGCGGCACATTCCCGTCAATCCGAGCTACCTGAGCGTGCTGTTCAAGGAGCAGATGAATGTCACGTTCAGCGAATACGTCACCCGCACCCGCATCCAGAAGGCGAAGGAACTGCTTCTCACCACTTCGTTGCCCGTCAGCGAAATCGCCGAACGGGTCGGTTACCGGACCACCAAATATTTCATCAAGCAGTTCAAGGAACAGGCGGGAATCAGTCCGGGACAATACCGCTCCCGCGACGTGACGGAAAGATAGACAGCCGTTGCCGTGTCGGCGCACAAGCCAGTTTTTGATCGGGGGGGGGATCGGCGGCATGAATCAAAGGTGGATACCGGCAATCGTCATCTTGCTGACGGTTGCCCTTGCCGCATCGTGCGGAGTTCAGCCCCGGCCGGCGGATGAAAATCGGGAGCGTGTGACCATCACGTTTTTGCACATGTGGCCGGAATCCAACTCGGGGCAACAAAACCGCATCGTCACGCGGATCGTGCGGGAATACGAACGGCTCAATCCCGATGTGGACATCAAGGTGGAAGTGCTGGACAACGAATCGTACAAGGAGCGGTTGAAAATTTTGTCCGCTTCCAACCGGCTGCCGGACGTGGGCGTCACCTGGGCGGCGGGTTTTCTTGAACCGTACGTGATCGGAAAACGATTCGCCGAGTTGGACGACCTGATGGAGGAAGGGCTCGAATGGGAGTTTGCCCCGGGTACCACCGAAGCGTATGTCGTCGGAGGCCGCCTTTACGCATTGCCGCTCGAATTCAACATCGTACCGGTGTTCTACAACAAACGGATTTTCGCCGAACACGGCCTCGAGGTGCCGGACAGCTACGAATCGTTCAAACAGACGGTCGTGTCGTTGCAGGAGGCGGGCGTGGTGCCCATCGCCCTCGGCAATCGGGAACGTTGGCCGGGATCGCTTTGGTTCATGTACCTGGCGGACCGGATTGCCGGACCAAACGCCATCCGGGACGCCATCAACCGCACGAGCCGCTTCAACGTGCCCGGCATGAAGGAAGCTGCCCGCGAAATCCAGGAGCTTGTGGACATGCGGGCGTTCAACCGGGGATTCAGCGGCATGTCCACCGACGACGCGAAGACGGAATTCGTCAACGGACGCACCGCCATGTACCTGGTGGGCACCTGGGAACTGCCGAACCTGATCATGGATCCGCGGGTGCCGCAGGATTTCAGGGAAAACCTCGGTTACTTCAAATTTCCGTTGGTGGATGAAACCAAAAGCAGCATCGACAGCTGGGTGGGCGGTCCGGGCGTCGGACTGTTCGTCGCGGAAGATTCTCCGCACAAGCAGGAGGCCATGGCGTTCGTCCGCTTTTTCCTGCAAAAATGGGGAGAGGTGTCCGTGACCGATGCCGGCATCATCCCCGCGACGAAAGTGGACACGGCCGATCTTGATTTGCCGCAAATCTACATCGACATTTTGCGGGACTTGCAGTCTGCCGTCAACATGACCCTGTACGCCGATGTGGCCATGAAACCCGGCGCCGCGGAAACGCATCTCAGTTTGATCCAGTCGCTTTACGGCAAAGTGGTGACGCCGGAACAGTTCGTGAACGAACATGAGGCAGCGCTGGAAAAAAGGGAATGACGCCGATACGAACCCATGCGGATGCGAAACTGCTTCAGCAATGCGGCGGATTGCACGCGCGGAGTCGTCGCCAAACGAAAAAACCTCGTTGCGACGGTTCGTGCGAGGAATGATTCAGTCAAGCGAAAATTTGCGCGACGGCCGTTCGCGGGCGGAAGTTGTCGTGAAACGAAAACTTCCGCAGCGACGGAACGCATGCGGGGGTGTTGCCGTCAGGAACCCCCCGCTTGTTTTTTCATCCTTTGCCGAACAAGAACGAGAACATTTTGATCAGGAGCGCGGTGATGCCGGCGGCCATCAGGGGTCCCACGGGAATGCCGCGCAAAAACAGGATGCCGATGATGGAGCCGATGACGAGCCCGACGATCAGCTGGGGGTCGATTTTCAGCAGTTCCAGTCCCTTGCCGTTCATGTACGTGGCCAGCGTGCCGCCGACGAGCGCCAAAATGCCGGGCCACGTGGTGAACACGTTCAGCACTTCCCGGTACGTGATCCGGTTTGAAGCGAACGGCACCAGCACGCCCATCGTCAAAAAAAGCAGGCCGAGTTCCAGACCCCGGCGTTCGATGGTCGGCAAATACCGCTCCAAATGGATCAATTTGACGATCAACAGCATGCAGGCAGCCATCGTGATGATGTGGCTTCTGCCGATCAGGCCGACCACGATCAGCACCACCAGCAGAACGTCTCCGTTCATGTTGAAACCCCTGTCCGCGTTTGGTATCACTCCATGTTTATGTCAGCCATCCCCCTTTAGAACAAACGTGTCCGAACGCAACCCCCGCCGCAAACACTCCAGCGACAAAATGTCCTCTCCCGGAATGTTGCCCAGATTCACCCGCGGGCCGATCGTTTTGAGCAGATGAACCTGCTGGCTTTTCAGCGGGGCTTCCCACATGATCCGTTCCGTGTTGTCCAGCCGTTTCAGGAGCTCCGTGAAGGCGGCGTCTTTCAAATTTCCCCGGTCGTCGTACAGCCCGACCCCTTTGCCGCTTTCCCTTCCTTCCAGAATCACCATGTCCGCCCCGTATTCCAGATCGTGAAAAAAGGTTTCCAGAAACCGCCCGACCTCAATTTCCGATCCCGACGCCTTTTTTCCGTATTCCGTCACGACGGCGAGGCCAAGTTCCCGGCCCTTATCGATCAGCCTGTTGCGCATGTCCCGCGTCATCTCGATTGTGCCGTCGGACACTTCAATGCCGTTGAACCCGACGTGCCGCACCATGTCGAAGAAGGCGTCCGTCTCGCCGTGGCGGACCGCCACTTCGAGGAAGGTGCCGCCAGGATAAATGACGATGTCCCGGGATTTGGCCAGCTCGACTTTCTTGCGCAATAGTGGCAGCGGGTACAGCGGGGACGTGCCGAACCCGATTTTGATGAAATCGATGTACGGGGCGGCCGTCTCCAGCATATCCGCGAAGGCGCCGATCCCGATGCCTTTATCGATGACCATCGTTTTGCCGTCCAGGCGCGGCTTTTCTTCCCGGCATCCCGACGGATCCCGGAGCAGCGGTTGCCATTCCGCACGTGCGGTGAACGTATATTCCATGGGATCTCCTCGCTTCTTTAGGGTCTTAGGCAGTATATGCGCCCGGGTTTTGGGCGGTTCCGGAACGCCCGACTTGCGGCAAGCCGACGGATCGGTTCGGAATACCGCAAACTCCACCGCGGAAGGCGGGTTTCGGTGCGAGTTATAGGCAAAATGCGGCTTAACTACCCCGTGAAAGGCTGTCAGCGTTGTGAGTTGCTCGACTATCTCGAGCAATTCCGCCGCGGACGTCCGGATTCGGTGTGAGATGCTCGACTATCTCGAGCAATTCCGCCGCTGACGTCCGGAATCGGTTCGAGTTGCTCGACTATCTCGAGCAATTCCGCCGCGGACGTCCGAATTCGGTGTGAGATGCTCGACTATCTCGAGCAATTCCGTCGCGGGCGACCGGAATCGGTGCGAGTTGCTCGACTATCTCGAGCAATTCCGCCGCTGACGTCCGGAATCGGTTCGAGTTGCTCGACTATCTCGAGCAATTCCGCCGCGGACGTCCGAATTCGGTGTGAGTTGCTCGACTATCTCGAGCAATTCCGCCGCGGACGTCCGGAATCGGTTCGAGTTGCTCGACTATCTCGAGCAATTCCGCCGCGGACGACCGGTTTCGGTGCGAGATGCTCGACTATCTCGAGCAATTCCGCCGCTGACGTCCGGATTCGGTGTGAGATGCTCGACTATCTCGAGCAATTCCGTCGCGGGCGACCGGAATCGGTGTGAGTTGCTCGACTATCTTGAGCAATTCCGCCGCTGACGTCCGGAATCGGTTCGAGTTGCTCGACTATCTCGAGCAATTCCGCCGCTGACGTCCGGAATCGGTTCGAGTTGCTCGACTATCTCGAGCAATTCCGCCGCGGACGACCGGTTTCGGTGCGAGATGCTCGACTATCTCGAGCAATTCCGCCGCGGACGACCGGTTTCGGTGCGAGTTGCTCGACTATCTCGAGCAATTCCGCCGCGGATGGCTGCTTATGGCGCGAGTGAAGGGCAAAATGCGGTTAACTCCCCCGCGGAAAGGCGTTCCCGGCAGGACCCGGCGGGATTGGATCGATTTTGGATGCCTAAAGTCTGGACAGGCGTCATAGAGTGTACAAGCGGCAAAATCCTTACTTTGCGGCAAAATCCGTACTTTCGGGAAAACGGGGTGACAGGACCGTGATCGAAAAAACGGTGCTCGGCATGGCGGTGCTGCGCATGATTTCGGGTTCCATCGAAGTGACGGCGGCCATTTTGATGCTCAAACTGAACACGGTGGAACGGGCGCTTCTCATCAACAGTTCCCTGGCGTTGGTCGGACCGCTCATCCTGCTTTCGACAACCGCGATTGGCCTGTCCGGACTGGCGGACAAGCTGTCCCCGGGCAAATTTTTGTGGGTGATGGCCGGCGTAACCTGTTTGTTCATCGGCATCCTGAAGAAGTGACGGGACAAGAACGCATAAACGCCCGTCCCCCGCATATGAATGTGATAACCGGCCGGACAACTTGAGGGGGTGGCGCGATGCTGGAATCGATTTTCCGCATCTTGCCGGCTGCCGTCGCCTCCTGCCTGTCCCGTCTCCCGGAGGAGATGCTGCGCGGGCTGGAGGAGATCCGCATCCGTGAGGGCCGGGCACTCGAAGTCGTGACGGTGCGGGGGAGCCGGTTCGTGAATGCGTCAGGCGAATTGCTGGCGTCGCCCGCCGGCGCCTATCGGCCGACGAGGGACGATTGCGCCAGGCTGCTTGACAAGCTCAGCAACCATTCGTTGTACGCACTGGAGGAAGAGCTGCGACGCGGGTACATCACCGTGCGCGGCGGCCACCGGGTTGGCATTGCCGGCCGGGCATTGCTGGATCGGGGCGCGATCCGCCAAATCCGGGACATCACCTGCTTCAACGTGCGGATCGCCCGCGAAGTGCCCGGGGTTGCCATGCCGCTTCTGCCGCTCCTCCTCGAGCCGGCTTCCGGCACCGTCCGGCACACGCTGATCGTTTCTCCCCCCGGCCGCGGCAAGACGACGCTGCTTCGGGACCTGGCCCGCCAGCTCAGCTACGGCAAGGAAATCGGTTGCCGACGCTGGAACGGTCACAAGGTGTCCATCGTCGACGAACGTTCGGAACTGGCCGCCTGCATCGGCGGCGTACCCAGTTTCGACGTCGGGCCGCGCACCGATGTGCTCGACGCCTGTCCGAAGGCGGAAGGCATGATGATGATGATCCGCTCCATGAGCCCGGAGGTGCTGGTGGTCGACGAGATCGGGCGGCCGGAGGATGCGGACAGCATCCGGGAAGCGATGTTGTCCGGCGTAAGGGTGCTCGCCACCGCCCACGGCGCCGGGTTTTCCGATGTCGCCGCCAGATCGGTGCTCGGGGAACTGGTGAAGGAGAAACGATTCGGCCGCTATGTGGTGTTGGGGAGGAGAACGGTAAACGGACCGAAGATGGCTGTGCTGGATGAACACGGCAAGCCGCTTGGCGAGCTGGACGGAAACGGCGAAGCGGATGGACTTGCGGGGGGAGCGGCGCCCATCGGTCGAAGAGAGGCCTCGCCGGAATGGTGAGCCTCGCGGAAACCCCGCACCCCGTCGGCGCCGGCGAGTTGCGCGGACTGAGCTCACGGGGCAGAATGCGGATGGATCAGCGGCGAAAGATCGCCCGCACGGTGAAGAGAGGCCTCGCCGGGATCGTAAGCCTCGCGGAAATCCCGCACCCCGTCGGCGCCGGCTCGCTGCACGGACGGGGACACGCGGGGCAACATGCGGATGGACCGGCGGCGGAAAAGACGGACAAATCCCCCGCCGAGGAGGATGTACCGGTATGCTGAAACTCGCCGGAGCCTTGCTGCTCGTCGGAGCCGGCACGATGCTCGGTTGGATGCATGCCGGACGGCTTGCCGACCGGCCCGCGCAAATCCGCCGTCTCGTGCGGATGCTCGGCCAACTGGAAACGGAAATCGCCTACGGGTACACCCCGCTTCCCGAGGCGCTGGCGCGCATCGGACGGCAGCCGGGGGATCCGCTGGCCGACCTGTTTCACGAGGCCGCCGACCGACTGGCGAAGGAGGAGGCGGCCGTCACGGAAACGTGGCGCCTGGCGCTGGAAAGCGTCTGGGGGCGGACCGCCCTGAAAAATGGTGAGAAAGAGATCATGCTGACGCTGGGCAACACCCTCGGCGCATCGGACCGGGAAGACCAGATCCGGCATCTGCGCCTCGCCGCCAAACAGCTGGAAACGCTGGAACCGGAAGCGGCCGAAGAGCAACGCAAATACGAAAAAATGTGGAAAAGCCTGGGACTTCTGGGAGGTGCGCTGGTCGCCGTGATCTTGTACTGAACAGGGAACGAGGGGTGCCGAAATCATGAACGTGGACGTCAACGCCATCTTTCAAATTGCCGGGATCGGCATCATCATTGCGATGATTCATACCGTGCTGAAGCAGATGGGCAAGGAAGACATGGCCCACTGGGTCACCCTCATCGGGTTCGTGGTGGTGCTGTTCATGGTGGTTCGGCTGCTGGACCGGCTGTTCGAGCAGATCAAATCCATTTTTCTTTTTCAGTAGGCGGATGCCATGGACATTTTGCAGATCGTCGCCCTCGGCTTCATGGTCACGATCCTGTCGCTGGTGCTGAAGGAACAGAAGCCGCTGTTCGCTTTTCTCCTGACGACGTTCGCCGGGCTGGTCATCTTCCTCATGCTGCTCGACCACATCCGTTTCGTCGTGCGCACCCTGGAAAACCTGGCCGACCAGACCGGCGTGAACACGGCGTATTTGAAAATCATTCTGAAAATCATCGGCATTGCCTACATCGCGGAGCTCGGGGCCCAGACGGTGCGGGATGCGGGGCAGGAGGCGATGGCCGCCAAAATCGAACTGGCGGGCAAAATGCTCATCATCGTGATGGCGGTTCCGATCATCGCGGTAATTGTGGAGACGGTGCTGAACCTGTTGCCGGCATGAGGACAAGGCGAGCCGATCAAGGTTTGCAGAAGGCGCCGGAACAAGGGAAAGGGGCGAAAAAGCGACCGTGCGGAACGCGGCTTTGATCCTGTTGTTGCTCATGTTGTCGGCGGCGTGGACCGACCGGACGCACGCCGTGGAACTTGCGCCCGCCGCGGATCCGGAAACGCTGGCGCCCCTCCCGCCGGAAGCGGAACGGCTGGACGATTATTGGGCGGAACTTGCTCGAAGTTACGGCGACTATTTTCCCGCGGGAGAAACGCCTTCCATCCGGGATTTGCTCGTTCCGGGCGGCGGGTTTCACATGGCGGACGTGTTGGCCGGGCTTTTGCGCTACTTTTTTCACGAAATCGTGCATCACGGCAAACTGCTCGTCTCCATCGTCGTGCTGACCGTGCTGGCGAGCGTGCTGAACACGCTGCAGGGCGCCTTCGAGCGGCAGTCGATCAGCAAGGTGGCCTACGCCATCTGCTATCTGGCGATCCTGATCATGGCCGTCGACAGCTTCCGGGCCGCCGTCACGTACGCGGGTGAAGCCATCGAGCGCATGATCCATTTCATGACGGCGATGGTGCCGCTCATGCTGACCCTGCTGGCGTCCATCGGCAACATCGCGTCGGTGACCGTGCTGCATCCGCTCATCGTGTTCATGGTCAACATCATCGGCCACGCCATCTACGCCGTCGTGTTTCCGCTGCTGTTTTTTTCCGCCATCCTGCACATCGTCAGTTCCTTGTCGGAGAAGTACAAGGTCAACCAGCTGGCGGACCTGCTCAGGACGATCGCGACGGGCATCCTCGGCGTCATGCTGACGGCATTCCTCGGCGTGCTGTCGGTCCAGGGCGCCACCAGCGCCGTCACCGACGGCGTGACGATCCGCACCGCGAAGTACATCACGGGCAATTTCGTGCCGGTCGTCGGCAAAATGTTCACCGACGCGGCGGATACGGTGATCAGCACGTCGCTGCTCGTCAAAAACGCCATCGGGATCGCCGGCGTCGTCATCCTCGTGCTGCTGTGCGCGTTTCCGGCGGTCAAAATATTGTCGCTGGCGATCATTTTCAACCTGTCCGGCGCCATGATGCAGCCGCTCGGCGACAGTCCGATCGTCACCTGCCTGCAGACGATCGGCAAAAACCTCATCCACGTGTTTGCCGCGCTGGCGGTGGTCGGCTTGATGTTTTTCTTCGCGCTGACGATCATGATCACCTCGGGCAACATAGCGATCATGATGCGGTGACGGACGACAGGGGACGGAGGTGAAGGTAGGCGGATGGTGGACTGGCTCGGCCAATGGCTGAAAGACATCGTGCTGATCGTGCTGTTTGCCGCCTTCGTCGATCTGCTGGTTCCCGACAACGCGTTGAAAAAATACGTCAAGTTGACGATCAGCCTGATGATCCTCATCACCATCCTGGCGCCGCTCATCGAATGGCTGAAGCCGGACCTGGACATCCGGGAAGCCGCATTCGCCGCCATGACGTCGGGCGACGCGGAGATGCCGCCGCTTTCCGCCGTGCTGGAAAACGGCGGAAAGCTCAGGATGGAGGCGGAAAGCCGGGCGGCGAGCCTTGCGGAACAACAGATCGCCGGGCAAATCCGGCGGCAGGTCGGCGAGGCGTTTCCCGTGACCGTCGTTTCCGCGGACGTTCGGCTCGGTCCCGGCGAGCAGGAAGGAACGACGGAAATCGAGTCGGTCCGGCTCATCCTTTCGCCCCGTCCCGAAGTGCGGGATTCTGCGCCGGATGACCCGGGCGAACCGGAATCCGGCACGAATGGCGAGGCCGAAACGGAAATGGACCGGCGGCTGTCCAGCGGACCGGAAGACGGGGCCGGCAGCAGGCCGGATGCGGTTCGTCCGGGCGCCGTGCAGCCCGTTCGGGTGGCGCCGGTGAACGTGTCCGTCTCCGGGAAGCGGGCCGGAGATCCCGGGAGCGGCGGCTCCGGAACCGGCGGAACATCCCCGGCGGAGGAAGCCGCCGCGGCGGCTGGTGGCTGGGCGCAACCGGATCGCCGGGACGCCCGAATGTCCCCCGCCGACAAACGGCGGCTCGCGGCCGACGTGGCGGTGCAAGTGGGCGTCTGGTGGGGGATCGGCGGAGAGCGGATCGAAGTGAGATGGGACGAAGGGGAGGAGGGAGCTTGACGTGAAGGGGCAAGATTGGCTGAAGCGTTGGCTCGGCGACGGAAAGCGCGGCCGCGTGACGGGCTGGTTGCTCGTCGCGGGGCTCGTCGGCGCGGCCGCCATGATCGTGAACTCGTACATCACCATCAAGGACGCCGACTCCATTTCCGGCATCCGCGAATCCCCGCCGCCCGGTGAAGCCCAGGCGTTCGGCCGAAGCGACCAGGCGACGGGCGAATACGAGGATTTCGAAGCCCGCTACGAATCCGCCATCCGCGACATTCTCCAGAAAATTGCGGGCGTCGGCGAAGTGGACGTCCTGGTGACGATCGATTCGACGGAGGAACTGGTGGTGGAGCGCCATGTGGAACAGCGCCAGCAAACGACCAACGAGAAAGACAGCGAAGGCGGCACGAGGCAAATCTCGGACATGAGCCGCAGCGGCCAGGTCGTTCTCGTCCAGGCGAAAGGCGACCAATCTCCCTTGGTGATCAAAAGGATCCGCCCGCAAATCCGCGGCGTCGTCGTGGTGGCCGAAGGGGCGGAAAACCTGACCGTCAAAAAGCTGATCGCGGAAGCGGTGGAACGCGGGCTTGGCGTGCCGGCTCACCGGATTTCCGTCATCCCCGGAAAAAAATAAAAAACCGATGTTGAGGCAGGAGGTAATGCTACGGTGAATACGAAAAGGCAAACCATATGGCTGGTGTCCATGCTCGGGTTGATGGTCGTGTTGTCCGCCTATTACCTGTTTACGGACAATACCGGCGACCTCACGACTGCGGGCGATGAGAACGTGCCCGGAGGAACGGTGATCGACTCCGTCGAGGTTGGCGAAAACGCGGATTTGCCCGATCTCGACGAGCTCACCGCGGTGCGGGACGGCTGGGAGGACGAAGGGCTTTGGGACGATCTTGCCGTGCATGACGGGCATGACCACGGGCACAGCGGCACGGATTCGGAAGACAGGCACAATGCGGCCGCTTCCGGGCAGTCGGCCGGCGGCGACGAACTCGTGCTCGAACGGGTGAGAAGCGGCGCGCAGAACGGCGAGGAATACATCGCGGCGCTGGAAATGGAACGGACGAACGCCCTCTCCCGGGAGATCGAAGCGCTGTTCGACATCACCCTCGACCAGACGCGATCCCCCGATGAGGTGGCCAGGGCCGACGCGCGGCTGAGGGAAATCGAGGAAACCCAGGCGATCGTGGACGATCTGGAAGGCCGGCTGTTGCAGCAATTCGAAAATGTGGTCATCACGGAGTCGGAAGGCAAATGGAACGTGGTGGTCAAGGCCGACAAACTGGAACGGAGCCAGGTGGTGACGATCATCGACATGGTGATGGAGGGGCTGAACGTGAATGCCGGCGACGTGGTGGTGGAACGCGTCAGCTGAATCGGTCGGCGCCTCCGGCGTGGCGAAGGGCAGCTCGCAAAAACGAACAAGCCGCTTGTCCGTCAAGCACGGGCGGCGGTTTTTTCGCTCCCAAAACAAATTTCATGATGATTCCAATTTGAGACTGGGTTATAATAGTCCTGCATTGTGCAAAAAATGAGGCAATTGGTTTTTTCGTAGATTTGCAGGTTACGGGAGTGAACAAAGACGCCATGATGAAAATGAGCGAGATCAGGGAGCTCGTCAAACTGATCGATCAGTCTTCGGTAGATGAATTGGAATTGGAGAAAGAAGGATTTCGCCTGGCCATCCGAAAAACGAAACCGCAGGCCGCCGGACAGCCGGTGGCGATTGCGCCGGTTTCTCCGGTGCAGCCGGTCCTGCATGCCGCAGCGGCGGTTCCGGCCGCAGGCGGACCCGTTTCGGCAGCCGAGTCATCCGCTTCAAGCGGGAATGCGGCTGCGCAGGCGGCAACGGACGCTTCCGGCGCAACCGAAGCCGGCAAAGCCACGGACCCGAAAGGGCTCCACACGATCGTCTCGCCGATGGTAGGCACGTTCTATCGGGCTCCGGCGCCGGACGCCGACCCGTTCGTCAAACCGGGCGACCGGGTAACCGAGAAAACGGTCGTCTGCATCATCGAGGCGATGAAGCTGATGAACGAAATCGAAGCGGAAGTGAAAGGCGAAATCGTGGACGTGCTCGTCGAAAACGGCCAGCTGGTGGAGTACGGACAGCCGCTCTTCCTGGTCAAGAAGGATTGAGTTTTGGAGACGGATTGTGAGTTGGAGGTACCTGCCACGATGAAATTTCACAAAGTGTTGGTCGCCAACCGCGGCGAAATTGCCGTGCGCATCATCCGTGCCTGCAAAGAGATGGGCATCTATACGGTGGCGGTGTTTTCCGAAGCGGACCGCGACGCGCTGCACGTACGGATGGCCGATGAAGCCTACTGCATCGGCCCGGCTCCGGCCAAGTCCAGCTATCTCAACATGACCAATCTGATGAGCGTCGCCACGCTGACGGAAGCGGACGCGATTCATCCCGGATACGGATTCCTCGCCGAAAACGCGGATTTTGCGGACATTTGCGAGTCTTGCAACATCACGTTCATCGGGCCGTCCGCCGACGCCATCGCCAGAATGGGCGACAAATCCGTGGCGAAGCAGACGATGAAGGAAGCGGGCGTGCCGGTCATCCCCGGTTCCGACGGGCTGATCGAAGACGTGGAGGAAGCCGTGGCGCTCGCCCGGGAAATCGGATACCCGATCGTGATCAAGGCAACGGCCGGCGGCGGGGGCAAAGGCATCCGGATCGCCGAGGACGAAACCTCCCTCATCCGCCAGATGATCGCCGCCCGCCAGGAAGCGGAGAAGGCGTTCGGCAATCCCGGGGTGTATCTGGAAAAATACTTGACCGGGATGAAGCACGTGGAAATTCAAGTTTTGGCGGACAAGCACGGCAACGTGGTGCACCTCGGCGAGCGGGACTGCTCCGTGCAGCGGCGCAGGCAGAAGCTGATCGAGGAGGCGCCCTGCCCGACGTTGACGCCGGAAATTCGCCGGCAGATGGGCGAAGCCGCCGTGCGCGCCGCCAAGGCTGTCGGCTATTCGGGCGCGGGAACGCTCGAATTTCTGCTCGGGCCGGACGGGAAGTTTTATTTCATGGAAATGAATACGCGCATCCAGGTGGAACATCCGGTGACGGAAATGGTGACGGGTGTTGACATCATCAAGGAGATGATTTCCGTCGCCGCCGGCAATCCGCTTTCCATCCGCCAGGAAGACGTGCGGATGAACGGCTGGTCCATCGAGTGCCGCATCAACGCGGAGGATCCCGATCGGAACTTCATGCCTTCCCCGGGCACCGTGGAGTTTTACCTGCCGCCCGGCGGAATGGGCGTGCGGGTGGACAGCGCCGTCTATCCGGGTTATGCGATCCCGCCGCATTACGATTCGATGGTGGCCAAGCTGATCGTCTGGGGCGAAACGCGGGAACTCGCCATCGAACGGATGAAACGCGCCCTGAACGAGTTTTATGTCGGCGGCGTCAGCACGACGATCCCGTTCCACTTGAAAGTGCTGGACCATCCGACGTTCCGGGCGGGGACGACGGATGTCCGTTTCCTGGAGGAAAACGATCTGTCCGCGCAGCCGGTGTGACGCGGGAGCGGCGGTTTGTGTTCCCTTTTTTCCGATGGTATAGTTATTTTTGACGAGGTGATCGGCATGTATCCGATTCCGATGAACGAGGCGAGGACGGAACTCGGTTCCATCCAGATCGCACCGGAAGTTTTGGAAATCATCGCGGGCATGGCCGCCGCGGAAGTGGAAGGCGTCGCCTCCATGGGCGGAGGTCTCGCCGACGGCATTGCGGGGATGATCGGCCTGAAAAACCCCGGTCGCGGGGTCAAGGTGTCGGTCGCGGGAGACCGCGCACAGGCGGAACTGTCCATCGTGATCGTGTACGGTTACCGCATCCCGGACGTGTGCGACCAAATCGGCCGCAACGTCAAGCATGCGGTTCAATCCATGACGGGCATCGAGGTTTCGGAAGTCCATATCCACATCCACGGGGTCCAGTTCAAAGACAAACCTGCCGAGCAGGACGCACAGGCGGCAGGCAGGGTCAAGTAGACGCCGTGCGCATCCGGTTGTGAGAAACCCCCTGCCAGCAGGGGGTTTCATCTTGTCGAGAGGTGGGAAGAAACACTATGGCAAAATGGGCCGACCGGTTTCTGTTGATCGTGTACAGTTTTGTCATCGGCATCGCCCTCATCCTGCTGCTTTTCATGGCCTTCAATTGGATCGGCTTCGACCATGCGGTTCGCTATCTGGACAACGTGTACCGCAACTCCGCCGTGGCGTACCCGTTCATCGCCGTGTCGATCGTCTTGTTGCTCATCAGCATCCGGCTGTTCATCCTCGGCATCCGCAAACCGGAAGGCCGGATGCGCGCCGCCTTGCAGATGACGGAGTACGGCCTCGTGCGCGTCTCGTACCAAGCGCTGCAAAATCTGGCGGCGAGCGCGGCGGCCGAAATCCAGGGCATCCACGACCTGAAAACCCGCATCCGGTCGGGCAAGTACGGTTTGGAGATCGATCTGTTTGCCAACGTCGACGGCCGCACGGCGATTCCGGAGCTTTCGGAACGATTGCAGACGTCGGTGAAGGAGCACGTGGAGCGGATGAGCGGCCTGTCCGTCGCCGCGGTGACCGTGCTGATCGGCAAGGCGAACGCCGGACAGCCTGCGCCGCCCGTTCTCAAAAGCCGCGTGGAATGAGGGGGCGGCGGACGTGAACGAGCTGTGGAAGGCGATTGTGCGTGCGTATACCGGCGAACGGAAAGGCCGGACGATCGGCGTGTCGATCGGTCTGTTTCTCGGGTTTTTGTACTTGATTGTCGGGTTTTGGGAAATGCTACTTTTTGCCATTATTGTCGGAATTGCCTTGTTTGCGGGGGTCGCTTACGACCGCGGCGTGTCCATCGACTGGCGCGGCATCATCCGGTGGCTGGCGGACCGCCTCAGGGGCTTCAGATGATTCAGGAGGAACAACATGAAACGTAGGTTGGGCAGGGAACTGGCCGTACAGTGCCTGTATCAGATCGAAATGAACGCCGCGGGGGTGGACGAGGCCCTGGAGACGGCGTTTCGGGAAGCGAAGGACGAGGAAGGGGAATCGGGCATCCGCTTCACCGACGAAACCGGGGATGAAGGGGAGCTGCGCGAATACACCCGCGGATTGGTGACGGGCACGCTTGGGCACTTGCGGAAGATCGATGACATTTTGTCCGCCTGCCTCAAAGGGTGGCGGATGGAAAGGCTGTCCCGCGTGGACCGGCAGGTGCTGCGTCTCGCGGTGTACGAAATCCTGGAGCGGGAAGACGTACCGACGAAGGCGGCTGTCAACGAAGCGATCGAGATCGCGAAGCATTACGGGACGGAGGAATCCGGAAAATTCGTCAACGGCGTGCTCGGCCAAATCATCCGCAGGCTGGATGAAGTGAAGGCCGACTGGCAAGCAAATACGGATAAGGGGGACAAGCGATGAGCGCATCGATCATCGACGGCAAGGCGCTGTCGGAGCAAATCAGGGAAGGGCTGAAGCGGGAGGTGGACGTCCTCCGGGAGCGGGGCGCGGTTCCCGGCTTGACGGTCATTCTCGTCGGCGATGATTCGGCTTCGCAGATTTATGTCCGCAACAAGGCAAAAAGCTGCGAGAAGATCGGCATCCGCTCGGACGTGATCCGCATGCCCGGCGACACGCCGGAAGCCGAACTGCTGTCCGTCATTGACGGGCTCAACCGAAATCCCGACGTGCACGGCATTCTCGTGCAGCTTCCGCTGCCGGGCCACATCAACGAAGAGAACGTGCTGCTTGCCATTTCGCCGGAGAAGGACGTGGACGGCTTCCATCCGGTCAACGTCGGCAACCTGTCCATCGGTCGGGACGCGTTCCTGCCTTGCACGCCGGCCGGCTGCATCGAGCTGATCCGCAGCACGGGCACGGAAATCGCCGGCAAGCGCGCTGTCGTGATCGGCCGCAGCAACATTGTCGGCAAACCGATGGCGATGCTCCTGCTGCGGGAGAACGCCACCGTCACCATCTGCCATTCCCGGACCAACGGAATCGAGGACGTGGTCCGGCAGGCGGACATCGTGGTGGCGGCCGTCGGCAAGGCCCATCTGGTCAAGAAGCATTGGGTGAAACCGGGCGCCGTCGTCATCGACGTCGGCATGAACCGGCTCGCGGACGGCAAGCTGGCCGGCGATGTCGACTTCGCCGAAGTGAAGGACGTGGCGGGGCACATTACCCCCGTTCCCGGCGGCGTCGGACCGATGACGATTACGATGCTGCTCAAAAACACGATCGAATCGGCCCGAAGGACGGCAGGTCTGTCATGAAAGACCCGAAAGATCGCCGCATCCTTTCCATCGGGGAACTGACCCGCTACATCAAAGGGAAGCTGGAACAGGATCCGCTGCTTTCGGATGTGTGGGTGCGGGGCGAGATTTCCAATTTCAAGCACCATTCGAGCGGGCACATGTATTTTACCCTGAAAGACCGGACGAGCCAGATCCGTTCCGTCATGTTCGCTTCGGCGAACCAGCGCCTGGCGTTTCGCCCGCAGGAAGGGATGCTGGTCATCGCCCGCGGCACGGTATCGGTTTACGAACGCG
>Ga0310827_100624_pt1 | contig 24757 bp, 14 predicted proteins | sample WT_ome_2_FD_201309 | JGI IMG/M metagenome (GOLD analysis project Ga0310827, IMG submission 201309) | Sorghum-adapted microbial communities enriched on wild type (WT) sorghum from Joint BioEnergy Institute, Emeryville, California, United... ... | reverse complement strand
TTCTACTAAAGTGACGCGACTCACCTTTAGAAGGAGGATCAAACCGTGGCTTCTATAGATAGAATGTCACTTTTGGAGCTTTTGCGCAAGTCCGGTTCTGATGGTGATGTAGACTTTCTCAAAGAAGAGGAACCCGGACGGTTCCAATCTTGTGTTCCTGCATGCATCCCGTGTTCCTGCATGCATCCCGTGTTCCTGCATGCGTCTTGTGTTCCCGCGTGCGATCCGCGGCTTCCGCTGCCGCAGCGCGATCCAAAAGGGGCGCATAAAGCCGACATCATTTTGGGATGCTGCGCAATCTGCCGCATTATCCTGCAAAAATGCAGTCCATTTCGACGTATCGGCGCGCACAGCAAAATCTGCTGCATATTTGCAGGTTATCAAAGCGTTTTTCGGATTTTTTCGAGAATATGCTGCATATTTGCAGGATATCGCAGCGTTTTTCGGATTTTCGCAAGAATATGCTGTATATTTGCAGCAGATTGAAGCATTTTCGAAAATTTCCCGAAACGATGCTGTATTTTTGCAGGACTTTGCAGCACGTCCGGCTTTCCGCAAACGTTGCCGCATCGCAGCGCCTCCGGGTTTTCCGCAAACGTTGCCGCATCGCCGCACATCCGGAGCCGGACGGTTTCGCCGTCACAGTTCCCCTTTCCGGTTCATGCGGACAAGCAGAAAGAGCAGATACGGTGCGCCGAGGATGCCGGTTATGACGCCGACCGGGTAGCGGACCGTGAAGGCGAACTGCCCGACGAGATCCGACGCCAGCACCAACACGGCGCCGACGAGACCCGCGGGAAAGGCGCCCGAAAATCCGGCGCCGACCAGGCGGCGGGCAATGGGGCCCGACAAAAAAGCGACGAAGGCGATCGGCCCCGTGACGGCGGTGGCGACGGCGATCATGACGACCGAACTGAAGATGAGCAACACCCTCACCGCATCCGTCCGTACGCCGAGGGCAACGGCCGATTGTTCACCCAGCTCAAGGATGCCGAGATGTCGCCCGAGGGCGGCGACGATCGGCGCAAAGATCAACACCACGGCGATGAGCGGCGGGAGCTCGTGCATCTGCACGCCATTGAGGCTCCCGCTCAGCCATCGCAATACGGCCGGTATGTCGTGCTGCCGGCTGATCAGCATCAGGTAAGAAATGACGGCGTCGAGCATCGCCTGGACGCCGATCCCGATCAGGATGAGCCGGCCGATCGAAAACTTGCTGCCCCTGGACAACCCGTAAATCAGAAGAACGGTGGCCAGCCCCGCGACGACCGCCGCGACGGACACGACCGTTCGGCTCGCATGCAGCACGACGATGCAAAATACGGCCGCCGCACTGGAACCGGCCGTGATGCCGAGGACGTTCGGGTTGGCAAGCGGGTTGCGCAGCATCGTCTGGAAGATGTGTCCGCCGATGCCGAAGGCAAATCCGGCAAACAGGCCGGCGAGCATCCGGGGCAAGCGGATCGTCTGGACGGCGAAGCTGGCACCCTTCACTTGCTCTCCCATCAGCGCCCTCACGACATCGGACACCGGATACAGGGTGCTCCCGAGATACAGCATGGCGCCACACAACAAAATCGCGAGCAGAGCAAGAACGGCGGTGGCCGCAAGCCATCGACGGAACCGTTTCCGCCTGCCCGCAAGAATGGATGCTATCGTTTCGTCTCTCATCATAAGGACCGCACTTTCGCTTTCAAAGCTAGCAAAATCAATATCGGCGCTCCGATGAACGCCGTGACGACGCCGACCTCCAGTTCCCCGGGCCGACCCGCAAGCCTTCCGGCCACGTCGGAGACGGTCAGCACGACGGCGCCGGTCAAGGCGGACATCGGGATGACGAAGCGGAGATCGGGACCGAGAACGAGGCGAACGAGATGCGTGGCGAGCAAGCCGACGAAGCCGATCGGGCCGGCCAGTGCCGTCGCCGCCCCGCACAGGATGACGCCCGCCGCGGCAGCCGCCAGGCGGACGGATCGCTTGCGCACGCCAAGTCCGACCGCCGTTTCATCGCCCAGTGACAGCGCATTGAGCGCGGAGGCCGAAAGCAGTGCGACCAGCACCCCAACGGCCAGAAAAGGGAGAAAAAGGGCGATTTTGCTCCAATCTCCCGCACCGACGCTTCCCACCTGCCAAAAACGGAATTGATCCATGGCGAAGGAACGCGGAAGCAGGATGGCGGTGATGAGCGACGACAAGGCGGCGCTCGTCGCCGCCCCCGCCAAAATGAGCTTCAGGGGCGTCGCTCCGCCGCGCCCCAGGGAACCGATGCCGTACACGAAGACGAAAGCGGCCGCCGCTCCGGTCAGCGCCAGGCCGATATACTGGCCGGCGGAGCTGATGTGGAGATGGGCGATGCCGTACACGACAAACAGGGCCGCGCCCGAATTGACGCCCAGAATGCCCGGGTCCGCGAGCGGATTTCGCGTGACCGCCTGCATGAGTGCGCCGGACATGCCGAGCGCCGCTCCGCAGAGCAGGCAAAAAACGGTTCGCGAAACGCGCTTGCGAATCACGTCGGCCCCGTAGGAATCCGCATCGGGATTGAACAGACCCGCGATCAGATCGCCGAAACCGACCGAGCGTGAACCGAAGGCCAGCGACAGCATGACGCTCGCGGCGAGCAACAGCAACCCCAGCAACAACACCGCCGGGAAGCGCTTTGGCACAAGCATGCTTCCCGGCTTGCTCATCGAGTTTTCATTCATTTGACTTTGTCGAGCGCTCCTCCGATGAGTTGCAGATATTCATCAATCGTATAGGAGATGGACAGCGGGTTCGGATTGCCGGCAGCCGCCAGCGGCGTATTGTCGCCGATCAGGACGACGGCTCCCTTCTCGACGGCCGGAATTTTGCCGAGCAGCGGATCCGCCTGGAGTGCTTTCAGCAGATTTTCGTCGCCGTAGGAAACCAGGATGTCGGCATCATGCAAAATGTCGGAATTTTCCGCACTGACAAGCAGGTAGAACGAATCCGGATCCTCGGCCGCGTCCAAAACGCTTTGCGGGTATTCCATGCCGAGCTCTTCGATCAGGAACGCGGCGCGCGGATCCGTCGGCATGTAGATGTAGAACGTGGACAAGTCATTCGGCGAGAAGGGGACGAACGCCACTTTCGCGCCTTTCAGCTTGGGATAGGCGCTCGCTTTGTCCGCAATGAGCTTTTCGGTGTCCCGGATCAATTGCTCGCCTTCCGCCTCCATCCCCATGCCCTTCGCGTTGACAAGCACCTGCTCGCGCCAGGTAATCACCCAGGGTGCTTTCTGATAGGCCACGGTCGGCGCAATTTGGGCAAGAATGTCGTATTCCTCCTGCGTGATGCCGGAGTAGGCGGCAAGAATGACGTCCGGCTCCGTGTCCGCAATCGCTTCGAAATCGAGGCCGTCCGTATCCTGGAAGACGTTCGGATTGGTCACGCCGAGCTCTTCGAGCCTCTTCTTCGTCCAGGGCAAGAGTCCGCTGTCGTCCTGCACGCCGTAGTTCGCCGCGGAGAACCCGACAGGCACGACGCCAAGGGCAAGCACGATGTCGTGGTTCGCCCATTGAATGGTGGCGATGCGCTCCGGCTTCTTCTCGATGACGGCTTCGCCGAGGGCATGCTTGATGACGATCGGGTATTGGGTATCGTTGTCCGTTGCCTGCGGGGCCTCACCCTGCGATGCGCCGGATTCTGCCGTCGGGGAAGACGCCCCCGTTCCCGTCGAATCCGAACCGGATGTCCCGCCGGACGAGCAACCGGCCAGCAGCGCAACGATCAAAGCCGCAATGCCGAAAATCCGCAAAATTTCGTGCCGAGTTTGTTTCATGTTCAAATTCCCCACCCTTTTCCGAACGAAATGAATGCCATTCTCTGTGATAATGATTATCATTTACAATATTAGTCGCCCACCGGCGGGCTGTCAACGAAAAATGTGTGTCCATTCCACAAAACTTGCGGGCGCATCATCCCGAAAGCCGCAATTTCCGTCCAAGTGCCATGGCCGATTTCGCCGCTGCCCCTGCTGCCTATTGTTGCCATCTCGTTCGTTTGTAAAACATGTTTGACAACTTGGCGGCCGCTCGATATGATAATGTCAAATATATTTTACATTATCGGGAGGTTCCGCATGAGTTTCTTCTGGTTCTCCTGGGTGTTCCTGTCGCTGTATGCCGTTTTGCTCGCGCTGATCGTGCTGGTGCTTGTTTCCCTGAAAAAACGGGGCGACGAACGGAGCCAATGGATCAAAACGAAGGCGATGTCCGCGACGTTCATCTGGACCGTGCTGATCCTGCTTTTTGAAACGATGCGCGGCATGGCCGTCGGGGGTGCCGGGACGAATCCGCTCTTCGTTCTGGCGGCCGTGTCTTTCATTTACTTTGTCGCCCTGCTCGTCTACAAAAGGAAATACGGTGATCTCGGGTGAAAAACCGCATCAGGGAATTGCGCAAAGAGCTGAACATCTCGCAGGATGAACTGGCCAAAAGGTGCGAAGTGTCGCGGCAAACGATCAACGCCATCGAAAACGACAAATACGATCCGTCGCTTTCGCTGGCGTTCAAGTTGGCCAAACATTTGCACACCACCGTGGACCGGCTCTTTACGTTCGAATGATGCCGAAACCCCGCCCGTTTTCGCCGTCCGGCCGGCCTGCTCCGGATGTTTCGGCCGGGCGCCCCGATGGCCGGGCCTTTCGGCGAGACTGGCCTGCCCGGCGGCGACGGGCCGTCATTCAGGGGAGAGCCGGTCCGGACTTGGCCGACACAAAAAAAGCCGGAGGCACGGCCGGGGTGGCCCGATCGCGCATCCGGCGATGTTCACTTCATCAACCGATCACCAAACCGTCCATCCTCCGTCGACGACCAGCGTTTGGCCCGTGACCAAATCCGAAGCGGCGGAGGACAGGTAGAGGGTTGCGCCGAGCAAATCGTCCTCCGTTCCCAACCGGCCAAGCGGAATGCGGCTCACCACTTCCTCCCGGAATTCCCGGTTTTCCAGCATCGTTTTGGTCAGCGGCGTTTCGGTGAACGTCGGCGCGATGGCGTTCACGTTGATGCGGTATTGTGCCCATTCGATGGCCAGCGCCCTCGTCAGCTGGGACAATCCGCCCTTGCTGGCACAATAAGCGGCCCGGTCGTAATGGCCGACGAGCGCCAGTTGCGAAGACATGTTGACGATTTTCCCCCGGCCAAGCGGGATCATGCGGCGGGCGACCGCCTGGCTCATGAAAAAGGCGCTTTTCAAATTGAGATCGAGCACCTGGTCCCAATCGTCTTCCGTCACGTCCAAGGCCGGTTTCCGGATGTTCATGCCCGCGTTGTTGATCAGGATGTCGATTTTGCCAAAATGATCGTGGATCGCATCCACCTTGCCGGGAATGTCCTGCACCCGGAACAAATCCAGCGGAACGGCCAGCACCTTCCGTCCGAGCCTGCCGATCTCATCCGCCACTTCCGCCAATTCGTTCCCGCTGCGCGCCACGACGGCCACGTCCGCCCCCGCCCGGGCCAGGGCGACGGCAATCTTCCTGCCGATGCCTTTGCTGGCGCCGGTCACGACGGCCGTTTGTCCTTCCAGGCTGAACAATTCCCGCAAAATGTCCATGCTTCTTCCTCCGTTTTCGGTGTATGATCGTGTTCCATGAAAATGGCGAATCCGCCTTTTCGGGGTTTGGTTCTTGTTGAAAGCGTATTCGCAAACACCCCGTCCGTCAATAGGCCCGCCGCATAAAGCTCCCCCTCTTGCGCCCTGCTCACCCGCGGCCATCCGTCCAATCAAAAAAACTGCGCCATTCCATCGGAACGGGCAGTTTTTTCATTCTGCATCCGGCACTCATCCTTTGCCGCCGCCAATCCTGATTTTCATGAACCAATGAACCGCGGTCCCGCACAGAATGGCCCATACGGGCGCACTGATCTGAAAAACGGAAACGTTCGAAAGGGCGATGGCGAAGGCGGTCAGCGCACTCATGGCATGCCGGTCGGCGGAGAACGATTCCTTCAAATTCGAAACGAGCACACCCAGCAGGGCAAATCCGGCCAGCATCGAAAAGAGGGCCGCCGGCAAAGCCTGGACGAAAGGAACGATTTTCCAGGCCATGACGCCGAAGGCGAGCGTCAAAACGCCGCTCACGACGGCGGCCGCATACCGGCTCTGCCTGGGCCCGGAATCCGGCCCCGTGCAAATGGCGGATGCCATTCCGGCAATATTGGCGCTTTGGCCGCCAAGAAAACCCGCAAGCATGGAGAATATGCCGCTCATCGAGACCAACCGGCGGACGGGCGGGTCGTATCCTTCGTTTTTCAGCACCCCGATTCCGGGCGCGATGTCGTTGCTCAGCACCAGCAAAGCCACCGGAAGCGCCACGCTGATCAATCCCGCCAGCGAAAATTCCGGCATCTGCAGCCGGGGCAGCAAAAACGGCAAGTCCGTTTCGGCAAACTCCGGTTTTTGCGTGGCCAACGCGGCCAGGATCGCGGCCGCCACGGCCGCCAAAGCGGGCGGAAATCGCCTGGCAAACTTCAGGCACAATAAATAGGCCATAATCGCGATGCCGCCAACGACGGGCAATTCCTTCACGGCAAAGATCAAACGGACCACGTAGCCGGCAACCATTCCCGCCATCATGGCGGAAATGACTTCCCTCGGCACCCACCTCATGATTTTCGTGAAGATGCCCAGGACACCAACCATAAAAATGAGGAATCCCGAAAGGACAAACCCTCCGATCAGTTGGGAATGGGAAACCTGGGCGGCGATGGTGGACAGGAATGCGACGGCCGTGAGCGAATGCCCGCCCACAATCGGTTTTCGGTGCCGCAAGGACATGATGACGCCGAACAAACCGCCGAGAACATAAACCGCAAACATCCAACCGATCGCCTGCCGGGGAGCAAAATGGATGTTGGCCGCCGCTTCGAGCAGAACGATGGCCGGTCCGGTGCAAATGAGCGTGGCGGAAATCAAGCCGTTCGACACGTTATGGATGTTGAAATCCGCAAACAAGCCGGCGCCGGCACCTGGAATCCGTGGGGTCCGGACGCGGGGCTCACGGTTTGGAGGCAATGGCATGACGGGGCCCTCCTGCTGCTACACACGGGTATTCGGTCGTGATGCTTGCCGGGCCCGACAGAAGATCGGGATCAATCAAAGCCGCTTCTGCCATCAACCGGACTCTTCCGGAAACGACGAATGCCTTTCGTCGCTCCGTTCAGCCGCTTTAAAATACGACAACGGTTCAGATTCGTCAATAGGGATTCGATCCGGAGATCAGGAAATCCCGGCACGGATGCCGGCCGGCCAAACCCGAAGGATCCGTTTCATGGAAAAAAACCTTTCGACATCATCCGATCAAAAACGCTATAATCAAAAAAACAGCAAGAATTTCCAACAGGCGGAACGAGTTTTGCATGTTCATCACCGGAAGGAGGACAAATTTCTGCATGAAAGCGAAACGATGGATCGTCGCCGCACTTGCCTGTTGCCTCGTCTTCGGCCTGTTTTCCGGAAACGCTTTCGGCGCCGCAACCCGCTCCGCGGTCGTGACGGACGTCGCCGGGAACGTCACCGTGGCGAAAACCGGAGGCGCACTGGAAATCCCCGTCGTCACCGGCATGGCGCTGCATGAAGGGGACAGGCTGATCGTCGGCAAAGGCGGATACCTCATTTTGCAGACGGATCGCGGCGACGAAATCACGGTCGGGGAAAATTGGCGCGGCACGCTGTCCATGCTCCGGACGGGCGCAAGCGGCGAACCGGAAACGGCCGTCAAAGCCTGGTCCGGGTCGGTCTACAGCCACGTCAACAAGGCATCCGGCACCGCCGGCACGTTCCGGGTGGAGGTGCCGGGCATGGCGGCCGATGCCAAAGGCACCCATTTTATCGTCGTGTTTGATCCGTATACCGGCCTCGTGAATCTCGTGGTCAACGCCGGCCGGGTCGACGCGCGTTCCGACTCGCCGGATGATCCGGGCACGACCGTATGGCCGTCCCAGCAAGTGACCCTGTATGCCGGATTGGACTGGCGGGACACGGATGCGATCGATCCGGAGGACATTGCGGCCTCCATCGATCCCGAAGTCCTGTCCAGGCTGCTGAGGAACAAGTTGCAAATCGACGCGGAAAACGACGAAATGCTGAACAACCCGGATGCAACGGACGGCCAAAGCTTTTTGGATCAGTTGCCGGAAGACGTGTTGGCGCGCTACATGGCAAACGTAAGAAACACGCTGATCCACTTGTTCAAGACGGCGGTCGAAAACGGGTTCATCAGCGAACAGATGGCGGAAGAGATTCTCGAAACCGTCAACCAATCCATCGAGGATGTGAACCGGCGATATGATCTGGACCGGGATATCCCGCCGATCGACCGTTCCGTCGGCCTAAGCCCGGAGGAAGAAGCGGCACGCCAGCAGCAGAGGGAACAGGCCCGGCAAAATGCGCAAAACCGGCAGAATCAGAAGGAAGAGAAACGGGAAGCCGTCCGGGACCGAAACCAGGAACTGCCTGATCGGATCGGGCAGCAGCAAGAGCAGCAAAATCAGGCAAACGAACAAGCCCGGGAAGACAAGCTGGGCAACACATTGACCGAAGAACAGAGACAGCAGTTGGCGCAACGGCTCCAGGAACGGAAGGCGGAACGGCAGCAGCCGGACCGGAGTCCGCCGTCCACGCCGCCATCGTCTTCTCCGTCAAGCCCGGGTTCGCCGGCCAATCCGGCCGCCACGGCGACGACGGTTGAAGCAAGCGTCTGTTCCGTCGTGTACGGGCAGACGTTCGTCCTTGCCGCCACGGTGACGGCGCCGGGGTCAGGCGCGGTTCCAGGCGGTGGCACCGTCGATTTCAAAATCGACGGCCACGTCATCGGATCCGGAGCGGTTGCGGACGGCGCGGCGACGTTGACCGTGGACGGGACCGTGTGGGCTGGCCCTGCCATGTCCGCCGTTGAGCCCGGCCAACATTCGTTGACGGCCGTCTATTCGGGCGTCGGCGGGCAATTTGCCGGCAGCACGTCGCCGGAGGTGATCCTGGACATCGCCAAGGCGGAAACGGCCGTCGATCTCGTCGTTTCCCCGCAGCTGCCGGATCCCGGTGACCTTGTCACGATCCGGGTGAACGTCGGGGTGAAATCGCCCGGCGGCGGTGAACCGGCGGGTACGGTGACCCTCTATCGGTCGGTGGACAACGGAGAGTGGATTGCGGTCGGAGATCCCGCCCAGTTGGCGGAAGGGACGGTTTCCGTCACCTTCGAAGATGAAGCGATCCGGGCCGGCATAGCCCCGAACCAGATTCGGTACAAGGCGGAGTTTGCAAGCGGGAACGGGAAATACGGCGATGCGGTTTCCGACGTGGTCCGGCCGTTCGGGCCGACCGTCCTCGTATCCCGATCCGCTGAACCGGGCACGTCCTATATGATCATCACGATAGAGTTGGCCCACTTCGCGGGAGATTCCGCATTCAGGGAGGCGGAAATCCGCTTTCGACACCATCTGAACGTCAATCCGGATTCGGAATCGGACATGGATACGGAAGGGTATGACGTGATGCCGAATCACGAAAAACTGGATGACCCGGACGATTCGGAAGATGTGTTCGACTACCGGTTCAGGGCGGAAGAAGAATTGGATTGGACGTGGGTTTTCACGATTTCGTCGACCCGAAACGGAGGCGTGTCGTACCATACGAAAGACCAATTGGCGAACATCGTGATCAACTTGACGAAGTTGATCACGAATGAGGTTGATCCTTTCCGTCTGGCCGACGTAAAATTCACGGATGTCAACGGAAATGCGATCGATGTCGACATTCAGCCGGGCGAGGGCATTGTCCTCGAGCTCTCCGAAGAATGACAGAGAGGGGATCCCATGAAACGATCATTGAAACGTACGTTGGCAACCGGAGCCGGAACAATGGCCATCGCAGGGCTGTCGGCCTTGCTGTTCTTCGGGACGGCTTCGGCTTCATCCGCCGCGGTCTGGTCGTCAGGCCGGCCGCTGATCCAAACCGCCGATGCGGCGGGGACCGGTGAATTCGACGAGCAGGACGGTGCCGCCGGCGAAGCCCAGTTCCGCCATCCGGCGTCGGTGCTCGTGCTCGGCGACGGTTCCGTTCTCGTTGCCGATTCCGGGAACCACCGCATCCGCGTCATCCGGGACGGGGAAGTGTCCGTCTACGCCGGCATCCCCGTGTCCCTCGTGCTCGACGATGCCGGGCTGCCGGCCGGCGCGCTCATCGACGGTCCCGCCGAAGACAGCCTGTTCTGGAACCCGGCCGGCCTTGCCGCCGACCGCCGGGGCAACGTCTATGTGGCGGACGCCGCCAACCACGCCGTCCGCAAAATCTCCCCGTCCGGCAACGTTTCGACGCTGGCGGGAAGCGGCGTCCTCGGGCACAAGGACGGCCAGGGCCGCGACGCCGCCTTCCACCGGCCGTCGGACGTCGCCGTCGACGCCGCGGGCAACGTGTTCGTCGCAGATACGCTCAACCACGCCATCCGCAAGATTGCGCCCGACGGCAGCGTCACGACGTTGAACGCCCTGCCTTCGCGGGTCGTGGAAGTGACCCGCGGCGTCTTCATGCCGGCCGGCGGCTTTGCCGACGGGCCGCTTGCCGAAGCGTTGTTCAACGAACCGTCCGGACTGGCGCTGGATGCGAAGGGAAATCTGTACGTGAGCGATACCGGCAATCAGCGCATCCGCTACATCGACTTTGCGGCCGGGACGGTCACCACCGTCGCGGGCGGCGGCGATCTGCCGGCGAAGGCGCTGTACGCGGCAGGCGATTACGCGGACGGTCCGGCCGCGGAGGCACGCTTCAACAGCCCGAAGGGCATCGCCGTCGACCGGGACGGAGGCATCTACATCGCGGACAGCCTGAACCACGCCATCCGCCTTCTGAAAGACGGCCGCGTCGCGACCGTCGTCGGCAACGCCGGCCGGGAATACGGCAACCGGAACGGCTTCGACGAGAACGCGCGGCTCGATTATCCGTCGGACGTTGCCGTGGATGCCGGCGGAAACCTGCTGGTGGCGGATCTGTACAACAACAAGATTCGCAAAATCGTCTTCTACGCCCTGCCGGACGGCTGGACGGGCGACGGCACGATCCGCCTGCTCATGAACAACCGGCAGGCGGCGTTGGACAAGCCGGCCGTGCTCCGCTCGGGCCGAACGATGGTGCCGCTTGCCTCCATCGCGGAAACCTTCGGTTTCACCGTTCGGATGACGGACGACGAGGCGGAACTGACCGGAAACGGGCTTTCGGTCAAGCTGGCCGCCGGCAAAGCCGAACTGGCGGTCATCGCGGACGGCCGGGAGACGGTCGTGAAGCTTGACGCGGCGCCGTACATCCGGGATGAGGCGATCTACACACCCGTCCGTCCCCTGGCGGAACTGGCCGGTTTCGACGTCGACTGGCACGCGGAGTCGACCACCGTCATCCTGCGCAAATGACGACCTGCATCATGTTCAACGCACCCCTGGACGGCTTCTGCCGACCGGCCAAAAGGGCATCCGAATCCGGATGCCCTTTCTGCATTTCGCATGGGGGATGGTCATCCCGCTCTCTTCCGGCCAAACCGGTCATTTCCCGACCATGCCCTTCATCTCGGCAGCCAGTTGGTCAAGCTGCAGGTAGCTGTCGGCAATCTCGTTCAGCCGGTCGTCCTGGCTGGCGATGCCGGCTGCCATCTCTTCGACGGCTGCCATGTTGGTTTCCGTCGTCTCGGTAATGACGGAAATTTCCGTCACCGATTTTTGGTACTGCCGATTTACTTCGGCGGCGGTTGCCTGGACCTCGTTGGCCTGCTCCTTCACCTTGCCGGCGTCATCGGACAGCGCATTCATCACGTCGGCGACCCGGCTTGCGGCCTGATGGCTTTCCACGACCATCCGCTGCCCCAGCACCACCTGATCGGCCGCCTGGTCCGTTTTGCCGCGAATCCGTTCGAGAATGTCGCCGATTTCTTTCGTCGACTGCTGGGCCGTGCCCGCCAGCTTCCGGATTTCGCGGGCGACGACGGCAAACCCGTGGCCGTGCTCGCCGGCGTGGGCGGCTTCGATGGCGGCGTTGAGCGCCAGCAAATTCGTCTGCTCGGAAATCTCGTTGATGGCCGTGACAATTTCATGAATCATGCCGTTCAGCTCGTTCAGCTCGTTCATGATTGCGACGGTTTGTTCGATCGATTCGTTGGCGCGGTTCATTTTGTCCGAAAGAACGAGCGCCTCTTCCTTGCCGCTGTTGGTCAGCAGCTCGGTGCTTTCCGAAAGCTTTTTCAGATCCATCGATCTGGCGGCGAGCGATTCGACCGCCCTGGCGATTTCCTGGACCGATTCACCGAGGTCGCCGATGCTTCTTGTCTGCGTTTCGATGCTCGCGCTCAATTGGGAGAAGGAAGACGTGATTTCCTGCGAAATCGTTCGGGTGGTCGTGATGTTGTGCTTCAAATTGGCGCTGAAATCGTTCAACACGAGGAGGTTGGCGGTGATTCGGTCGATCATGTCCTGCGCCCGGTTCTTTTCGGCCAGCGCCTGCTCGCGCTGACGTTCCGCCTCGGCCTGCCACCGTTCGCCGAACTTCGAAGAGGCAATGAGCGGTGCCGCGATCATGAACAAATACAGAAAGATCGTGACCGGATGATTGTCGCCGAAAATGAACGTGTATTCGCTGAGCACCAGGAACAGGGTCACGCCGATGCCGAGAATCGTGGTGAAGACGATCGCCCGGAAATTGTTGTACAGCGTCATGACCGACAAACTGACGAACACAAGAAACCAGGTGGTGATGACAGGTCCTGTCACCATCAGCAAAACCGTCAGAACGGTCAAAATGACGGGAATGAAAAACATGACGTATCGCGACAGCCAGTTTTTGTATGTCATCACGGTGGCGAGCCCGCAAGTGATGGTCCCGACGATGGTCAATGCGACGATCGACCCCGGCGCCGCGCCCGTGAGGAAACTGACGCCGATGCCGAGGACAAGCATGCCCCAGATGATGTTGACCAGCAGCTTGTTTCGCTTTTGCAGCGTATCCGATGCGTTCATGTATAACTTCCTTTCGAGACAATATGGAAAATGGATGCATGTAAGGGCTATCATCGACACACATTGACAGTACCATAGCAAGCGCCGCATACGCAACCAAACGGATGGAGCCACCCGCCGCCCGGGCCCGCGTGGAGCTGCCTCATGGTTCGAAGCCAATCTCCGCATGCCCCGTGTAACCATGAGCCGGATGTCCTCCGGAATTCCTGCAAAGGTTCGGGTTCCATCCAAGGATTTGCGGTGCCGCGCCAAAAAAAAACCCGGGGAAGGGACAAGCCGCCAGCCTGTCCGCTCCACCGGGGAAGACGATGGGTTGATCCGTCGTCAACGATTCATCTCCAGTCACAAAATCGTCCCGTTAATCATGAGACGAATCCCGTAAAGATCGAGTACGACATAAACGTAATGGGTGCCGGGCAACCTCGGTCCCGCATCAATCTGATCGGCCGTCCCGCTTCCAACAAACGCATGATTTTTCGGGTCATGGCCCGGTGTCTTCCTTCCTCGGTCTGGCAATCGCCGACGTCAGTCGAAAAATGGTTTGCATTGGACTGCAATTCGGGACGGAACCCCGCTTCAAATCGTACGCCTCGCAGTCCGGGGGCGCAAACGGGGAAGTACCCGGGCGAATCAGCTGTCACGGGATCTCCACGGGGAGCTTGAAGACGGGAGACACCGACGGATCGTCCCCTTGCCGTTCAGCGATCAAAAACAGGTTGTAGCTGCCGCCGGGCACATATTCGATCTCGATCACGACCGGGTTGACGTTCTCGTGATTGCCATCCATGTTCAACGCGCCTCCGCAATACTCGCCGAGTTCGTCATAGCAACTGATGGAACCGAAGGCGGCCAAAATGGCATTCGCGTCATACTCGGCATCCGGATCCTTGGCCAGCACGTAATACACCATGGCCGGCGATGATGTGTTCAGCCTCACGCGGAATTGTCCAATGTTGCCCGCCAACACGTTGTAGGTCGCATCGATGATCCGCAAACGGGTATCAAAGGATTGCTCGTACACCTCCGAAAGCTTGCCGTTCGGTGCTTCGGCCACCGCGTACAGCACATAGTCGGCGGACGGCTTCAGTCCGTTAACCGTGAAAACGGCCGCGCCGCCGGTCACGTTGGCCTTGCCGATGTTGGCCATCGAGTCGTCGGCGGAAGCCACCCACTCGCGCAGCGTTTCGGCGTCGGCAGGCCCGCCAAGCTCCGCTTCCCACGCCGCGTAGTACACGTTCGCCGCGTCGGACGCATGGATGACAAAATCGGCATGATCGGTATGCGCGTCATACACCGCCTGGGTGACCGTCGGGTTGTAGTTGCGCGGAGATGAAGACGGCGATGACGGGACGGAAACGGGCGGCATCGCCACCGGGCGGCCGTTCAGCGTCTCCACGTCCAGATCGCCTTCGAGGCGAACCGTCGGTTCGCTCTCCGCTTCGCCATCCGTTTCGATCTCACCGATTTGGCCCGTTCCGGTGAACACGATCTCCCCGCTGAAATCACCGGTCACAACGACCTTGCCGGCATGGCCGTTGACTTCGATTTCAATCGGCCCTTTCTGGCCGGCATCCACAATCCGGATCTCCAACCGGTCGGCATCCCCGTTGATGATCACCTTGTTCTCGCTCTTGGCAGACGGCACGAAGTCCAACACCGAATTTCCGGCGACTTTCAGGACGAAGGCGCCCATAAAATTGAAGACTACCCTGATCGTGGTCTGGCCGGATGGATCGGAAGAGCCCGTCGTGCCATCCGTACCGGAGGCATTGCCCGTCAGATTGTCAAGGATGTTCTGCATGGATGGCATCACGGGAAGGTTTAAGTCGGGAACGTCATGGTCCAGGTTCAGGGCATCGAGTTTGGCGAGCAACTTTTCGACATCCACCAAGGTTGTACTTGCATCACCGAGGGGGGTAAACATTCTGGCCGGTTTGTTGAACATCATGTCGTCCCGCGTGTTGTTTGGCGTATTGTTCGGCACCCCGTCGGCTGTTCCGGCTTCGGCATCGTTCCGGTCGGGCACTCCGTCTTCGTCTCCGGCATCATCCCGGCCGCTCTCCCGGGTGCCGTCCCCGTCTCCTTCCGGGGAAGCTTCCTCAGCGTCGTCCTCCCCGGCGTTGCCAGGACCGTTTCCGTCACGGCCTTGCGCTTCCTCTGCGGCATCATTTCCGTTTCCGTTCATCCCGATCGAATCTTGCTTCATAAAAGAGAATAAATCGGAATCCGTTATGCCGGTCATCAGGAGAAACTCGCCGGCGGTGATTTCCCCTGCCTGCAAGGCCTCGAGCAGTTCATCAAAACCTGCCGGATTCGAATTCACCGCAAAGTTCGGCGTCGACAATCCGCGAATCCGCAAAATCTGGTCAGTCAAGTCGAAGATCGTCGGTTCCCTGAACTCGAAGTTCAACAGAAATTGTCCGGGGTCAAACAACATGTCCATGACCGGGGGCGGAGAAACGTTGAAGAACGGGGATTGTTTGAGCGATATCCCGTAACGACGCTCCAGAAACTCGCTCATCACACTGATAAACTCGTTCTCTCCCAACTCGGCAATGGAAACGGGTCTGTCCGCCTTTGCCATGCGCGCCGCAGCATCCTTGAGCCCTTGCACCACCAAATCCGTCAAATCGACGACAGCAACGTGGCGCGAAAGGAACACGCCGCCCGTGAAAGCCGTCCGGAAATACAAGAAGTTGTACGGCGGATCGTCCAAGTCGGCCAAAACCGGCGCCACCACGGTGAGCCCGTCCACCGAAGAGTCGGCAAGCAGCACCGCTTCCCGGGACGCGGCCGTGATGACCAGATTTCCGGTGACGCGGAGATTCGTGACGGCCGCATTGTCCGCCGAAACGTACAGGCTGCCGGCAATGACGGCTCCTCCGCCGTCAAAGAAAACGGGCATGCCCGGCTCGGCGCCGGCACCTGCAAGCTCCAGTCCGGTTACCGCCGTGATCACATCGCCTTCGTTCTCAAACCAGACAGCCGATCCGATCAGGGCGTCCCGGTTTCCTTCCCAAAACAGTCCTGCCAGCGCGTCATCCCAGCGATACCTGTGGCCGCCGATCGTCACCGATTCGCCGTCCAGCGCTTCGATTCGCCTGACTTCGAACAGCAACCGATACAGGAGCGCCGCCGCTTCTCCGCGCGTCAACGTATCCCCCGGCGCAAACGTGTTTTTCGTTTTGCCGCTTGCGACCCGCAAGTTGGCGAGCGCGCCCACCGCACCGGCAAACCAGTCGTCAGCGCGCACGTCGGCAAATACCGCCGCATGGCCGGGAGCCGCCGGCCGTCCGGCAATCCCGGCCAGCATCACCGCCGCTTCGGCCCGGGTGATCGTCCGGTCGCCCCGGAACGTGCCGTCCCCGTACCCGCGGACGAAACCTGCCCGATGCAACGCATGGATATAGGGCGCCTCCGCGGAAGAGGCGGACACATCCGTGAAGGCGGTACCCTGGACGGGCGAAAGCCCGAGGGAACGGGCTGTCCACACCGCAAAATCGGTCCGGGTCACGGGTTCATCCGGCGCAAAACCGCCGTCTTCGTTCGGGGCGATGGCGCCGATGGCCGTCAAAAAGGCCAACGCTTCCAGATAAAACGCTTGATCCGGCAAATCGTTGTATCGGCCGAGCGGCGACGTCCCTTTTGTCTGCGCGGATGCCTCTTCGGCGAAAGCCGCAACCGGCATTTGCCCCAGCATCAAAAGGATGCACAGAAATACCGCCGCCGCGCGCCTGAATGGTCGGCCAACCTCTCGGATCACGTCAAGTCCTCCTTTCGGCCGCCTTTTCACGATTAACCAAAAAGCGGCCATATTTTTCTTCTTTGTCTAATGATAACGCAAAAAGTCAATTCATCTCTTAAAAGATTCTTAAAAGAATTTCCTGCCAATTTCCATTTTTTGTTGTTGCGCTTCCCTCTACCCCGCAACTTTCCCGGCGATTGCCGACGGATTTCCTCCATATACCGCGCGGCTTTCACAGAAAATTCCCTTGCCAATAATCGGCAACTCTGATATGAAAATAGTATCGATTATCGGTTTCAAAACGGGTCAAACGGCGATGGTCATTCCAATTTCGAAATGGACGCTGATGATGATGAACACGACGATTGCCGAAAAAACGAGAATCCCTTCCGTCAGGGAGCAGTTGGTGACCCGCAACCGCCTGGAGGCCAAACTGCGGCAATCCCTTGAGGCCAGGCTGACAACCGTCACGGCGCCCGCGGGGTTTGGCAAAACGACGGCCGTCAGCGGGTGGATCATCCGGGACAACGTCCGGGCATCCTGGCTTTCCCTGAAGGAAGGCGATGATGCCAGGTTCTGGCATTATGCCGTGTATGCCGTCGATCGGCTGTTTCCCGGATTCGCGGACAGGCTTTCCCCCATCCTCGACGAACGGGATGCGTCGGTGTCCCCGGAATTTTTCGTCTCCCACCTGATCCGTGAATTGGAGCGGCAAGAGGAACCTTTTGTCCTTGTACTGGATGACTACCATCTCGTAAAAAGCGCTGCCGTCCATGACAGCATGCAATTGTTTCTGGCCAACATGCCCGCGACGGTGCACCTTGTCATAATCGGACAGCAGGCACCCCCGTTTCCCGTCGCACGCCTGCGCATGCTCGGCCAGCTGAACGAAATCGACATGCGGGATTTGCGTTTTACGGCGGAAGAAGCGTCGAATCTGGTAAAACAGTCCGCCAACCTGAATCTTCCCGCCGACGAAATCGAGTTGCTCTGCACGAAGACGGAAGGATGGGCAGTCGGCATCAAAATCGCTTCCATATATTTGCGGGAACATGACGACCACGCGCGGTTGATCCGCGATTTCTCCGGTTCGCATCGCCTCGTCGTCGATTACGTGAAGGAAGTGCTGCTCGACCGGCAACCCGAATCCGTCCGTACCTTTTTGCTCTACACGTCCATCCTCGACCGGTTTTGCTTCCCGCTTTGTCGTGCCGTTGCCGGGATCGGCGTCGAGTCGCAGCCGGACATGGATCTGGACAGGCTGAGCTTTTTCATCATTCCGCTCGACCCGGAACGCGTCTGGTTTCGTTACCACGGCCTGTTCGCGGAATGTCTCCGGCAGCTGCTTTCCCGGTATGCGTCGCCGGAACAGGTGGCCGATGCGCACCGGCGGGCATGCGACTGGTTTGCGCAACACCGGATGTACAAGGAAGCGATTTCCCACGCCCTGGCGGCGGGAGAAGGCGAACGGGTTGTCCACCTGATCGCCAATCTGCTGGAGCAATCCCCCCAGGATGCGCGAAATCTCGCCTTCGAACCCTGGTTTGCAGAGTTTCCGGTTCATCTGCTGTTGAAGCGGCCGAAAGTGTTCGTCTTCCTGACCGGCACGCTTCTCCTGTTCGGCAAAACGACGTTGGCCACCCGCATCGTGGAAGAAGCGGAACGCATCGTCGGATCGGGATGGGAACCTTCACCGGACGACGACGGTTTCTCGCTTCACAAAGGGTTGTCCGTCCTGCGGGCGGGCATCCGGATGTACCTGGATTTCACCCGCATCCTGGACCATATCGAGGAAGCCGTCCAGCTCATCCAATGGAGCGGCCGGAAAATCGACTTCTGGAACCGGGACGACGTCCGGCTGTCCCGCAGTTACATCGGCATGGGCGGCAAAATCAAAACGTCCATCGGCGTCTATGCCCGGATTGTGTCCAATCCGCGGTATTCCATCTTTTTCTACGAAAACATGGAAGGCTACGGCCACGTGATGCTGGCGGAACTGTATTACGAAAGCAATGATTTGCACAAAGCCGGGATCGAACTGGCCCAGGCGATGCCGGCCGTCCATGCATCGGGCAAACCCGCCATCCTCGTCCCGGCCGCCTATCTGAAAGCCCGTCTCGAATATGCGAAGGGGCGTCCCGACGAAGCGAAAGCCGCCCTGCAGGACGCGGAAGAACGCCTTCGGGCGATGCATTCCCCCCGCTGGATGAGCATCCTCGAAGCCGTCAACGTCAGCTTCCGGCTCCGGGAGGGAGCCGTGGAAGAAGGCGTCCGCTGGGCGGAACGGCGGCTTCTGGACGGCACCGGCAAGCCGAACGTGAATGACGAATTTGAACACTTCATCTACGCCCGCGTGCTGATGGCCAGCGGCAAACTGGAAGAAGCCGTCCACTGGCTCATGCAGCTGTTCGAGCAAGCCAGGTCGCGCCACCGCTACGGCAGCGAAATCGAGGCGCTCCTGTTGCTGGCGCTGTGCTGGATGCGGCGGGGAGACGCCGAGCGCGCGTTCCAGATGATCGGGGAAGCCGTCGCCATGGGCGAAGCGGAGCGGCACGTGCGTGCTTTCCTGGACGAAGGGACGGAAATGGCCGAACTGCTCTCCGGTTGGCTGAAGGTTTGCGAAATGACCGCGCCGCCGGTGGTGAAAAAGCAACACATCAAGTACGCATGCGACCTGCTCGCCCAATTCGAACGGGAACGGGAGAAAACCGCCGGCGATGCCGCCGCCATTCCCCCGATGGCGGCCGCGCTGCTGACGAAACGGCAATACGAAATTTTGCTGAGAATGGCATCAGGCGCCTCCAATGAGGAAATCGCCAATGAACTGTTCCTCGCCGTCGGCACCGTCAAGCGGCACACCCACCAAATCTTCCAGAAATTCGAAGCGCGCAACCGCGTCGAAGCGATCTCGAAAGCGAGCAAGCTGGGCATTCTTTGAAAGAAGGAAAAAGCTTCCCCGCAGGGGCAATCCTGCGGGGAAGCTTTTTTGCATCATGTTGCGGCGGCAGCCCGGTGCTCAGAATATCCGGGAAGTCAGTTTGAAGAAGTCTTCAATGCCTTCCAGCACAATCCGGTCTACCTCTTTGGAATCGTAACCGACCTTTTTCAGCGTCTCTACAATGCTGATCTTGTTGTACGGCAAATTCCCCACCAGCTGCCAGGCTTCCTGCAGGGAAAGACCCACTTCCTTCACGCCCCAAATGTACAAGAACTGCGGATTCGTATCGGAGTGGATGAGCGCATAGTTGTTGAACACCTGCGAGCCGTACAGTTCGGTAAAGACGCTCCAGACTTTGTGAGCCGTCAAACCGCCGCAATCCGCCGACCAGCGGACAACGTCGAGCATCCTGAGATGTTCCTGTTCGTTCGGTGCACCGTAGTTTTTCTTCACGGACAGAAGCGCCGAAGGCACCGATACGTTATCCCACGAACCGCGCACCGATTCCAGGACGCATCCGAGCGTTTCATAACGATTGTCTCCGGTATAGTGGCCCATGCCTTCGTAGTAGTCTGTATCCCGATTGTAGGAATCGTCATCGGAAACGACCCAGTAGGGAGCCAGGGCACGGGTGATGTCCGTGAAGTTGTATCCCGCCGCCTTCAGATGCCTTGCGGTTTGGACGCCCGGCATCGAATCGTTCAGATGGAAGGCGTAAATGAAGTACACATGCGAAGCGATTTCCCGCACCGGTTTGTTTTGGCTCTTGTAGTATTTCACGGCGGCCGTGACATCGTAGGTGTAAAATTCGTCATTGTCCCACAAGGAGTAGAACACGCTCAACATCGACATGCCGGCTTGATCCATCATTCTGAACCGGTCATCATAAGGCAATCCGGACAGGGACAGGATCCGGTAGATCCATTCCCGGCCATATCCGTGCAAGTACATCTCCCTGATGAAATCTTCATCCACTTCGTCCATGAAATGCACGAGCATCTCGTCGAAGACTTTGTCACGCGGCAAATGGTTGACCGCACCGAAGATATCCTGCCATGTGACGATCTCCTGCAGGGACTGCAAAATCTCTTTGATGGAACGGAGCGGCGTGTTTCTGGCGACAAAGTGATCGACGATCTCCCTGAAGGTGTAGCCGTAAACATGATACAGAATGCGTCCTTCATCGAGTTCGGGACCACGATCCCGGAATTCGCGGATGACGGCATCGATCACTTCCGACTGGCCGTATCCAAGGTTTTTCAGCAAGACGGACGCCGAATTCCAGTCAAAGCCGGCCCACATCGCGGCCATGGTTCGCGCCGCGTCGCGTGCACTCAGGCCTGCCGCCACTTCCGCCTCAAGCCACTCCATCAGCAGCTCCCAGCGGCCGCTGTCATATGCGGCGGCCACCGCATCCCATTTGTCTTCTTCCGACACCATGTAAAGCGGGATGCTCCGCAGCACGTTCAGGTAATCCGCCATGGCGAGCTCGCCCTTCGTCAGGCGGACGATGTCCTCCAGGCCGAATTGCCAATCTTTCATGGTACGGATTTTGTGCGACATCGCTTGAAGGCCGACCGCCTCGAGCGCCAGATCAACCTTCTCCTGCTCATCGGCAATGCCGTACATCGTCTCCATGATCTGCGACAACGTCTGGTAGGTCGCCGGCAACGAACGATGCCACGTGTAATTCAGGCTGATGGCCGACAACACTTCGATTCTGCCATAGCCAAGCTGATGGAGGCGATTGGCCGCCTCAAGCGGGTCGGCAATGCCGTAATCGACCTTCAGGACGTAAGCCATGGAGTCGGCGGAGTACCCTTTGCTTTTCAGCAACAGCAAGGCGGTTTCTTCGCCGTCCGCACCGTAGATGGTTTCAATCGCAGCCTCGGCTTCCTGATTGCCATAAACACCGTTTGCGGTCAATGCAGCAAACGCTTGAACCGGCTCTTCCACCTCGTATACCTTGAGCAGCACGAGCGCCGCCTCCTCCGCCGCAAACATGCGCAGGGCGGAAACGGCCTGGGTCATGCTGTATCCGCCGTCCTTCATGGCTTTGCCGATGTCAAGGGCGCCATAACCGGCTTCACGCAGGACTTCGAGATGGTTGAACGCTCCCATGTGGAGGGCGGCGTAAGCCAAAATTTCGCTGTGCGGATAACCGGATGGCTTGAGCACATCGATCATCTCCTGCACATTCGAAATGCCGTAACCGTGCCTGAGGACGTTGCCCGCATACGAGGCGGGGAAACCGGCCTGATTCAAAGCGGCGGCTGCGGTTTCTGCATCCGCACCGAACACGCTCAAGACGTCTTTCACGCTGTAGACATCCCATTGGATGCCGTAGGAACCGTTCAGCAAGACGCCTTGGTACAGCCACTCGGCAACCGTCGCAAGATGCACGTCGTTTTCCAGGGCGGCTGCCGTCTCCATGGCGCCATATGCGCGGCTGACCGCGCGGACGGCTGTGGTCAAATCGCCCTGATGGGCCGCCGCAAGGCCCGCCAGCGTTTCCTTCGCCGAGAACTTGGCGTTTTTCAGCGTACCGGCCAAGCCGTCGGCCGAATAATCCGGATTGGCATCCGACAAGGCCGCCGCAATTTCCGCCGCCGCGTATCCGGCTTGCCTGAGCGCTTCCGCCGTCCGGACATCATCGTTCCGGTATCCCGGACGCGAATGCAGGAAAGCCAGCGCCGCCTTCGCATCCATTCCGGCGAGCCGCAGTTGCGCCGCCATCTGGTCGGTTCCAAAGGTGTTGGCAAGAACGACGGTCGCTTCATTCGAGGCAAGGCCGTACGTAAGCAGCAGAACCCGGTTGACCTCTCCGATGGAATAGCCCGCATTGCGCAGATACATGGCCGTGTACTCCGCCGATTGCCCGAAATGTTGGCCAAGCAATCCTGCGAGTACCGTTGCATCCACATTGTTGGTTTTGCCGAACGAAAGAAGCTCATGGATTTGGAGGCGGAATGCTTCCCGCAGGATGATGAGCGCCGGGCCGACTCCGGTTGCCAAACCGCCATCGGTCAGCATGTTATAGGCGGCTTCCAGCGTCAGGCCGTCATGTTGGGCGAAGTGGGAGACGGCCTCCTTGACGGATTGCTCTCCGTGCCCGGCCTGGATCAGAAGCCCGATGACCGTAGCCGGTACCAGGTTGCCCGGACCGATTTCGAGCGCTTGGATGATGTCGCTCACCGGGTAGGAAGCCGCGGTCAGTTCCTCCACAAGCCGCAGATCGTCCATACCTTCCAAACTGCGAAGCGCGTCGGCGAAATCGGCCGCACTGAACTTCGCCGCCCCGATCGCCCGGACCGCTTCCTCGCGTTCGATGCCGTACACATCGATCACGGTTTCAAGAACAACATCCGATGCCACGCCGGCAATTTTCAGGGCCGTGGCCGATACCGTCGCGGAAGCGCCATAGTATCGAATCAGCGCATCGGCCGCCAGTTTTGCACGTTCTGCCGCATCCGCACCCCAACCGGCGGCTACCAGGGCCGTGGCCGCCTGCACCGCGGTAAATGTGCGATCAGCCGCGACCGCCTTCATGGTTTCATCCAGGGTGTAACCGGCCGCTTTCAGGAGCGCGGGCAAATCGGATGTCGGCGTGCCGAATCGGGTTTTCAGGATGCGGCCCGTTTCCGCTCCGCCCACGCCGAGTCCGGCCAGGATTTCGGCCAGATCGCCGGCCGCAAGCGTTTGATCCAGCGATATCAGAACCGTCGCGATATCACCGGCACCGTAAGGCCCGTAGAGGGCGTCGGCGATCTGTGCCGGTGAAAGCGAGAGCTCATCCCGCAACGTCTCGGCGATTTCGGTGATCGGCGTTTTCCGGAACTTCAGGTAAGCTGCATAATCCAAAGCCCGCCCGAGGTGAAGGAGCATGACATTCTCAAGTTGTTCCATTCGTCCGCCATCTTCGGCGATCACCAGGTTGACGGACAGCATGACCGCACCCGCTTCGGGCTGGATCGTTCCGGCGAGATGGAGAACGATTTCTTTGTTGCCGGCATCTTCCGCGAAAGCCACGCTTTCCACCGTTGCCGTGTCCCTGTCTTCCCCGTTTGCGATCTCGATGAGGAAATCATCCGGTTCGGGCAGTTCGATGGCTTTGTCGAATGTGATCCGGATTTGATCGCCGGAAGCGGCCACATAAGCTTCCGCGATGGCCGGCGGCATGGCCGGCGCAAATTTCACTTCACGGATAAAGCCGTAGCCGGCCTTGTTCAGGCTGAGCTCATACGTGGCATTCGGCTCCAGATCCGCATCAACGAGATAAGCGGTACCGCCGTTGATCCTGGTGATGCCGTCAATGGCCGCAGCCACGCTGCTTTGGCCTTCGATTCTCGCAAGGCTCAGATCTTCTTTGGCCAAATCTTCGATGGCGGGTGACAGATGAAGCGTGAATCCGCCCGATGCGATATCGGATACCGCGGGAACGACAGCCTGCACCGCTTCGAAGGCAACCGGACGCGAGAGCCAACCGTCGCGGGAGATGGTCAGCGTATAGATTTCGCCACCTTTCAGCCCGGTCGTATCGACGATCCAGAATCGGCCGTTTTCTTTCACCAGTTCCCAGAACAAATCTTCATCGACCCGTTCATGGTTCAGGTGTCTCCAGTTCCAGTCATCGCTCCAAACGCTCGGGATTTTGATGCCGAACGGATACCGGTTGCCGTTGGCGTCCGTGATCGCGATGTCATCTTCCGAGAGGTTGGAAATCGGCATGTTCAGTTCGACCAGCAAACCGGCCGCCCGCACGTCCAGGCCGACCACTTCCAGAATCGGCACCTCAAACGTGAGCGTGGGGCCAAGGTTGTAATAAGTCCGGTAGATGGCAAGGCCGTATTCTCCCCCGTCCCCAAATGCTTGTTGCAAGGCGAGACGGTACGTTTTCCCGCCGTCCTGGCTGACGGCCGATTGCAGCGGAAGATTGCCGCCGGGACCCATCAGGACAAAGTGGGTTTCATCCAGATCCGGGACGGCCGGATCGAAACTGACCGTAATGCCATCCAGCGAGACGTCGGTGATTTCGATCCGGGGAGCCGGCGTGTACAC
>Ga0310827_100606_pt1 | contig 25371 bp, 18 predicted proteins | sample WT_ome_2_FD_201309 | JGI IMG/M metagenome (GOLD analysis project Ga0310827, IMG submission 201309) | Sorghum-adapted microbial communities enriched on wild type (WT) sorghum from Joint BioEnergy Institute, Emeryville, California, United... ... | reverse complement strand
GCGGAAGCGAATCCGTCTCGTTGCCGGTCCGTTCCGCGCCCGGCATCCAGGCCGGAAACCCGCGGAAGAAGTCGGACTGGGCCGAGGGAGCGACGGCGCCGTATTCGACGCCGACCGCCCGGGAGAGAAACGGATCGAGGGCGCACAGGTCGGAGCGGTCCAGGGCGTTGAAGTCGTCTTTGCCGATGGAAATGGCGACCAGCTCCATTTCCCGTACCGCCGCCTGGAGGTAACGGATCACATTTTGCGCCGCCTTGTCCACGTCCAGCTGGTCCGTTGCCTTGCCGCTGTACACCACCAGGCTCGTCGGCGGTTCGAAGGGCATTGCCTCCACCGCCTGATCGCTGACCATCGCCATGATGGCCGCCGTTCCGACGTAGACGGCATCCGCGCCGAGGGCGAGCGCCTTCATCATCCGTCCCGGCGTCACCAGGCCCCCGGCGGCAATCAGTGACACGTCGCCGGAAGCGCCTTGCGCCGCCAGAAAGTCGGCAGCCCGGGCGACCGCGTACAGCGTCGGCAGCCCGAGATCGTCCTGCAGCGTCGGCGCGCCGCCGTGGGTGCCGCCCTCCGCCCCGTCCACCGTGATGAAATCGACTTCCGCTTCGAGGGCGATGGCCAGTTCCTTCTCCAGCCCGTGGGTGGCGGCGATTTTCAACCCGACGGGCACCCCCGTTTCCTTGCGCAGCCGCTTCACCAGCTTGACGAAATCATCCTTCGTCTCCACGCCCGGCAACCGGGAACGGATCACGGCGTCCTCCCCGGGTTTGAGCCCGTACACGTTCCGGAAGTCTTCGCCGATCGATTTGGCGGCCGTCCGCTGCGGCGAAGACCCCTGCGCTCCCTGCCCGAGCTGAATTTCTATGGCGTCGAGTCGTTTGTACTTGTCCGGCGTGTTCATCCAGCCGCCGCGGTTGTATTGGCCGATAAACTTCCTGGCTGCCGCCCGTTCTTCCTCCAGCAACCCCGCCTCGCCGGAGTTGGTGGCGGTTCCCGCACCCGTGGCCGCCTTCGCCAGGGCGATTTTGGCACGTTTGCTGAGCGCTCCGCCGAAGCTCATCGCCGCAATCATGATCGGGATCTCGATCACGAGCGGTTTTTGCGCCCGGCGGCCGATGGTGACCCGCTTGTTGATCGGCGCGTCTTCTTTCACCGGGAATTTGTCCAAATGCACGGGATTGAACAGGAGCTGCTCCCACGGCGAGAACGGCAGCGGGCTGCCGAGGGGCCGTTCCACCGGCTTGCCGAGCTTGGCCCGCATGGCGATTTCCATCAGATTGACCACGCCGACCTTGCGGGCGGAGGGCACCATTTCAAACAGATTTTCCACGTAGGAATCCCGTACGAAACGGGTCATCGCTTTATCCATCGTCTCGTTGACGGCTGACCGAATCGCGTTTTCCAGAAAGCGTCGCAACAAATCGCAACAACTCCATCCTTTTTTCATGTTATTTCGCATGTTCTAACGTTTGCCTTTCCAGGATGGATTATGCGCGGATGCCCGACGGATGAAGGCGGCCGAATCGGCGGGAGCAGCAGATTTTTATTGGAAAAAGGGGCCCTCCATCGGTTACACTGGTTGTGAACGACCGGGGCGTTCGGCCGACGTTTGCCGAAAGAACGCCAAAGGGAGGTGTCCCATGCATAACTACACGATTTTGCGCCCGATCCTGCTCATCGCCATCGCCCTGCTTACCAAAATGTTCGTCGAAAACCTGATGCTCCTTTTCGGCGTCAACGCGTCCACGGCGGACAACATCGGATTCATCGCCATGATGATTGCGGCGTTCGTCACGTATTTCCGCCTGCGGCAGCGGCCTCCCGGAAAGCGGAAATGACCGGATCATCAGCCGCTTTCGTCAGCGCAATTCGTTTTCCAGCAGCTTGTGGGCCCGGTAACGGGACACGTTGAAGGAAACGAAGGGCCGATCTTCCCCGTCTAGCGCCTTCAGGCGCAATTGGAGATTCTCGCGCACTTCGGGAATCTTGCCGGCAAGCGGCAGCAGCGCCGGCACCGCGTCATCGGAAAGCCGCGTCAGGTAGAGTGCATCCAGATCGCCGCTTTGTTCGTAGCGGGCGATGTTCCATTCGGCCACCTGGCGGTCCACTCCCGCGTAATTGATCGCCAGCCACGCCGCCAGACTGATCAGGGCGAACAGGCGCACGAGCGAAACACCTTCCCGCCAGATGCGCCACAACGCCGCCATGAGCAGCGCGGCCATGTAAACGAGAAACGCGTGCACCAGATAACGGAGCACCGAGTACCCGTACGCATCCTCGTACAGGGACAAACGGACGTGCGCCGAAACGAGCATGACCAGCGTTCCGGCCATCAGCGCGGTAAGCAGCCAGCGCTGCAGCAGGCGTTGCCCGTTCCTTTCCGGACGGGACAACACGAGGGCAGCGACGAGCAGCCCGTAATTGATGATGCTGACGGCGACCAGCTCGAAAAATCCGCTGCGGGCGTGTTCCGCGTACGTCCGCCCGTCCGGCAACACCCCGTCCCATGCCCCGAACAGGTAGGAGAACTGCACGACGGCGAACAAGAGATAAACCAGGTTGACGGCCGCGAGCATCGTATGGACGATGACCGGATCAACGGTGATAAACCGCGGTGCTTCCGATGTTGCCGGCACGGTCCGGACGGAATCCGTCCGGGAAACCGGAGCATCCGTCCCTGCAGCACTTCCGTTCGCACGGCCTTCGGTTTTTGCCCGTTCCTTCCCCGGGGACAACAAACTCCACACGAATCCGAACAACACGAAAAACACCAAGACCGTCCAAAAACCCCGCGCTGTCCATTCCGCCAGGTTCATGTCCGCCCACCAGCCGGGCAAGGTGAGGAGCACCCGCTCGAACGCCCGGTCCGCCGAAACGAGGAGCACGGTTACGATCAACACGATCGGAAACGCCAATGCCAGACCGGCGGCAATTTTCGCCGCAAGCAACAGCCTCTGACGTCCCCCGGCTCCTTCCATCCGTCCGCCCAACAGGCGGAACGGCACCGGGATGTTGACGAGTGTTCCGGCAACGAGATGCCTGAGCACATTCAGCGCCGCCTCTTTCCGGTACCATGCCCCGCCGGTCTTCCCGGTGTGCAGTGCCGCGTGAAACGCGGCCAGCAGCGGAATCGCCAGCACGTTCATCACGCGAAACACGACAACCGAGAACAGGGCATACGTCAGCGCGAGCAGGAAGATCGCCGCCAGAAGCCCCCAGGCGAACGGCGTGCCGCTCCGGTTTTCCGTGCCCGCAACGGAAAAAAACCAGGCATAGAGCAACACGACGAAGAGCGGGACGGACACGCCGAACGTTTTGTCAAAAAACAGCCACTGGCAGATTGCCGCCAGAGCCAGCGCGCCGAGGGCGACGCGTGCCGGAAAGCCGGTATCGCCGGCGGCAAGGCTTCGTGAACGATGTTCCCGGTCCATGTTGGACACCTCCGTGGAAATAGGGTTTTCACGGCCCATTCTAGTCGATAAAATAAGAATTAAAAATGAAATTAGCTTCGAGATGATTTCCTGTTTTACGGCCGGCCGCCAGGGCCGGGTTCCGGGATACGGGGTAACGAAGCGGGAGGCTGCCATGAGGCTGCATCGGCAATATTTGCAGTTGCTTTCGCATTACGAAGGGACGGGCGGCGCGGAAACGACGCTGGAGGAACTGGCCGGCATATGGGATTGCACGGTGCGCAATGCGGCCCTTGTCGTCGCGCGCATGGAAGAACAGGGCTGGATCGGATGGCAGGCGAGACGCGGGCGGAGCAAGCGATCCGCCCTGGCGCTGTTTGCCGCGGAAGAGGAAATCGCGGCCGACCTCATCGGCCGGGCACAATCGGGCCGGGACATCCTGCTGGCCCTGGAACAGCTTGCTCCCCTGGCTCCATCGGGCAAATTGCGGTCGCGACTGGAAACGGAACTGCTGTCCCGTTTCGGATTTCGCCGGGAAACGGCCGGCCGCCGCAAAATCGACGTGCTGCGCCTGCCGATCCGCCAGGCGCCCCGCACGCTGGATCCGTTGGAGATGAACCTGCTGACGGAGTCGTTTGTCGGAAGCCACCTGTACGATTCCATGGTCCGGCTGGATAAAGGCGCGCTTGTTCCCCACCTCGCCCACGCCTGGGGTTCGGACGGGGACGCCCGCGTCTGGACGTTCCGTTTGCGCAAGGGCGTCTTTTTTCATCACGGCAAGGAAATGGACGGCGATGACGCGGTGTTCACCCTGGAACGATTGCGCGAGGCGCCGCCGGGAACGCTGTATCGGCAGCTGTTCCGCAAAATCCGGCGGGTCGACGTGCGGAACGAACGCACGGTCACCGTGGAGCTCGAGTCCCCCCTCGCCTTCTTTCCCGAACTGCTGGCCACCGGCCGCGCCGGCGTGCTGCCCGCCGATTTGGGCCGGCCGGATGCGTCCCGATTCCGAAAACGTCCGGTTGGCACCGGCCCGTTCAAGCTGGCGGAAAGCGATGCCCGGATGCTTGTCCTGGAAGCGTTCGAACGGTACTTTCGCGAGAGGGCGCATTTGGACAGGGTGGAAATCTGGGTGATGCAGGAGGAGGAAGACGAGGGGTTTGTCGGGGGAGGGGACGGCAGCCTGTTCCGGATCATCCACAATCCGCGCGATCCGCAATGCCTGGAGTCCGGCTGGAAACGGATCGGCTCCGATGTGACGGTCAGCAAATTTTTGACGGTCAACACCCGCAAAGCCGGTTATCTGTCCGATCCCGCAAAGCGGGCGGCCGTTCTGGATCTGCTTGCGGACGATCACGGAACCGCGGCCCAGGCCACGGACGGCCCGGGCGGCGATCACGCCAACCCGGTAACCGTCATGCAACGGAAGCCGGACGGATCGGCATCCGCGCTTGCCGCCGTGACGTCAGGAGAAACGGTGCCGCCCGCCGGGGAACCCCTCCGTCTGGTCACGATCCAGCCGTACGGCAATGACGCCGCGGCCATCGCCGGGCGTCTCGGTCAATTCGGCATTCCCGTCGAGGTGGAGTTGGTGCCGCCGGGCGGATTCACCGCCGAAAAACGGCTGAAAGCGGACCTTCTGTTTTTCAGCCTCATCCGGGACCGGGAAGCGTTGTTGCGCCAATACGATCTTTATCTGACGATGACCGGCCACCTGGATGAACGGGAGGCGTCAAGCATCCGCGCGGCGCTCTCGGCCGTCGAGCGGATGGCCGGCCGCCACGCGCGGGAACGGATTCTCGCGGATTTGGAAAACCGGCTCATCCGGGACCGGCTGCTCGTCATCTGGCAGGAACGCTCCGTACGGCCCGCCGTTCACGAATCCGTCGGCGGGGCGGCCGTTGACGGGATGGGCTGGGTCGACTTGCGTTCCGTCTGGTTCGGATGATACAGGGCATGGTAGAAACCGCGGGCGGCGAGCAGCGACTCATGGGTGCCGGTTTCCGCGAGCCGCCCTTCTTTCAGCACGAGGATCAGATCGGCGCCGCGGATCGTGTTCAGCCGGTGGGCGATCACGAAGCTGGTGCGTCCCGCCATCAACCGCTGCATCGCTTCCTGGATGCGGATTTCCGTCACCGTGTCGATGTTGCTGGTCGCCTCGTCGAGGATGAGCACGGCGGGACGCGCCACCATCGCCCGGGCGATGGCGAGCAGCTGCTTCTGCCCTTGGCTGATGCCGCCGCTTTCCGGATCGAGCATCGTGTCGTAGCCGTCGGGCAGCTTCATGATGAACGAGTGGGCGTTGGCCTGCCTGGCCGCCTCCTCCACCTCCGCGTCCGTCGCCTCCGGCCGGCCGAAGCGGATGTTTTCCCGCACGGTGCCGCGGAACAGGAACGGATCCTGCAGCACGACGGCAAGCTGCCTTCGCCAGCTGTCCCGCTTGATTTCGTTCAGCGGAATGCCGTCGATCCGGATCGTGCCGCTTTGCGGCTCGTAAAACCGGGCCAGCAGCTGGATCAGCGTCGTCTTGCCCGCACCCGTCGGCCCGACGAGGGCCACCGTCTGCCCGGGTTTCGCCCGGAACGAAACGTCCTCCAGCGTGTGCTCGCTTCCCTCGTAATGGAAACTGACCCCGTCAAATTCGACTTCTCCCCGGACCGAATCCAGCTCCCTCGCTTCCCCTTCATCTTCCGCTTCTTCTTCCGCGTCCATCACTTCGAACACCCGCTCCGCGCCGGCGATGGCCGACAGCATCGTGTTGAACTGGTTGGACAGGTCGTTCAGCGGCCGCGTGAACTGGCGGGAATATTCCACGAACACGAGCAGGGTGCCGATCGACACGTACCCCCGGAACGCCAGAATGCCCCCGATGCCGGCGATGATCGCGAAGCAGAAGTTGTTGAGGGCGTTCATCAGTTTCGGAATGAACCCGGAATACACCTGGGCCCAGTACCCGGCTCTTCTGTACCGTTCGTTTTTTTCGGCAAACCCGGCGATCACCCGCTCCTCCAGGGAATAGGTTTTGATGATGCGCTGTCCCGACACCGTTTCTTCGATCAACCCGTTCATGCCGCCGAGTTCCCGCTGCACCTGCTTGAACAGCGGCCCGGTTCTCCGGGTGATCCATTGCATGCCGAGAAACATGACCGGGATGATCAATGCGGTGAGCAGGGTCAGGAGCGGGCTCAGCCAAACCATGATCGTGAACGTGCCGATCAGCATGAGCGTGCTGGACCACACCTGGATGACCGAGCCGTTCAGCGTCGAGCTGACGTTGTCCACGTCGTTCGTCATCCGGCTCATGAGCTCGCCCTGCTGGCGGTTGTCAAAATACGGAATCGGCAGTTTCTGCAGTTTGGCGAACAGGTCCCGCCGCATGTGGCAGACGGTTTGCTGGGCGATGCCGATCATCAGCCAGTTTTGCAGGAAGAGAAAAAGAGAGTGGCAGGCGTACACGGCGGCCAGCAGGACGAGGAGCGTGCCGAAACCGTCAAACTGCCATTTGACGAGGTGGTCGTCAATCGCCTTCTTGACAAGGAGCGGCCCGAGCAGGGCGAGACCGACGCTTGCCGCGGTGAGCAGAAGGACGACGGCAAGGCTGATTTTGCGCTCCGCCAAATATCCGAAAATGCGGCCGAGGGTGTGCTTCCAATTGCGCACTTTCGGCTTTGTGCCGCGGACGGCGTGGGGATGGCCGAAACCGGCCGGCCTCCCCTCGTCCCTCGCGTCAAGCTGCTTGTCCGTTTTCCAGGACACCCGCGGCTGCCGGAACGGTTCAAGGAGCGGCTCAAACATGCTGCACCATCCCCCTTCCGTTTTGCGAATCCACGATCTTCCGGTACAACGGCGACATGTCCAGAAGATCCGCGTGACTGCCGCAGGCGATCAGGCGCCCTTCGTCAAGCAGCAAAATGCGGTCCGCCCGCATCGCCGTCGCCACTTTTTGGGTAATCATCAGTATGGTGCATCCGTAACGATCGAGCGCGGCAAGCAGCGCCGCTTCCGTCCTCGTGTCCAGGGCGCTGGTGCTGTCGTCGAGCAGCAGGATTTTCGGCTTGCGCACGAGGGCCCGTGCGATCGCGATCCGCTGTTTTTGCCCGCCCGACAAATTGATGCCGCGCTGTCCGATCTTGGAATCGTACCCTTCGGGAAACTGCAGGATGGACTCGTGAATTTGCGCGTCCCTGGCCGCCCGCTCGATGTCGGCGAAGGAAGCGGACGGATTGCCCCAGGCGACGTTTTCGCGCACGGTGCCCGAAAACAGAATCGTTTCCTGCGGGACGTAGCCGATCATCGCCCGCAGATCATCCACGTCCCAGTCCGTGACGGGGATGTTGTCGATGAGAAGTTCGCCCGACGTCGCTTCGTACAGGCGCGGAATGAGCTGGACGAGGGACGATTTGCCCGAGCCCGTGGCGCCGAGGACGGCGATCCGCTCTCCGGGCAGCGCTTCGAACGATATGCCGGACAGCACCGGCGCCGCCGTGCCTGGATAACGGAGGGTGACGTCGCGGAATGCGAGACGGCATCCGGCATGCCGCTCGTCCCCGTTGCCGGCCGGAAAGCCGGGCTTTTTGCCGGTCCCGGCCAAACCGCCCGCCGCGGCACTTGCTCCGCTGCGTCCGCGCCGGTCAGCGATGCCGCCCGAACCCGCATGACCGGTCTCGCGGGACATGTCGTCCGTCGCTTCTGCCGCTCCGTCCCGTGCCCGTTCATGTCCCGCGGCCGCATCCCCTTCGTCGAGTTGCCAAACCTCGCGGATCCGCTCCGCCGATGCCTTCGCCCTGGCGAAGCTCGTGATGATCCAGGACATCATGGAAAGCACGCCGCCCGTGCGCATCGCGTAATTGACCACCGCCACCACTTCCCCCACGCCGGCATCGCCGACGCGGATTTGCCCGCCGCCGAACCACAGCATGGCCAGTATGCCGGCATTTGTGACCAGCATGATGGTAGGCATCGTCGTTTCGCTCCAGCGCAGCGCCGCCTGCGTGTCGTCGGACAACTTCCGGGCTTGCCGGCGAAACCGGTCGTTCTCCCGTTCTTCCCGGTTGAACGCCCGCACGAGCCGAATGGCCTGCAAGTTTTCCCGCATCATGGCGTTCACCCGGTCGAGCTGTTGCTGCACGTTGCGGAACAGGCCGCCCGTTTTGCGCATGATCCACACGACAAACAGGAACAGCGCCGGGGCGGCGACGACGAGCCAAAACCCGAGCAGCGGATTCACGATGATGGCCATGACCATGTTCCCGATGACGACGAGCGGTGCCCGCACCATGATGCGCAACGACATGAACAGCGTGTTCACCACTTGCTGGACGTCATTGGTCAACCGGGTGATGTAAGTGGAGGGAGGCAGGCGGTTGAACACGGGGAACGAAAACCGTTGCACCTTGCGAAACAGCGATTCCCGCAGGTCATATCCGTACCCCTGGCCGACATGGGCGGAAAAGAACGTGTTGATGATACCGCAGACAAAAGAAACGGCCGTTACGGCCAGAAGCACCCCGCCCCATCCCCAGATGACGGGCATGCTCCCGGCCACAATGCCGTCGTCGATGATTTTGCCAATCAAATACGGTTGAAACAGTTCCACCGTCAGCTCGACCAACGTCAAGGCCAGGGCAATCGCGACGTGGAACCGATACTTTTTCAACAAGCTGAACATACCGTCCGTCACCCGCTTTTCCTGCATCCGTATCCGGTCGTCCGCTGTCAAACGTAACCAACCTTTACCGTAACAGATAAAAACGGATTTGGGAAGATTGCCGGCCATCGCCCGAGCGCGGCAAACCTTCCCCGTCCACTGCGTTTGAACCCCGCATTTCGCCAACCGGAAACGATCGATGCGTGGTGCGTGAAATGCTCATTATTCCGGCCGAAACCGCCCGTTCGGCCGGCGCGCGAACGCAGTCCGGGGAATCCGCTCACCACTCGCCGCGGGTTGCGCCAAACAGCATGTACCATTCTTCCCGCGTCATCCGTTCAGCCTGCTTTGCGGCATCGGCGCAATTGCGGATGCGCTGCGGATTTGTCGTGCCGATGACCGGCTGGATCATGGCCGGGTGGCGCATCAGCCAGCCAAGCACGATCGCCTCCGGCGTTGTCTCCTTCTCGCGGGCCATCTCCGTCACGAGATCGCGGGTGCGGCGCACGGTCTCGGGCGTGTCGTCCGCAAGCGGGGCGCCCGAGAACATGCCGTAGGCCAGCGGCGCCCAAGCCTGAAGCTGCACGTCGTGCAAACGGCAATATTCGATCAGGCCGTCACTGAAGTTGAGCGCCGCCCCCTGCCGCTGGTTGACCGTCACGACGTGTTCGACGAAGTCCGTCCGCGCCAGGCTCATCTCCAGCTGGTTGACGATGAGCGGCTCGTCCGTATAGGCGCGAAGGAACCGGATTTGGTCGGCATTCATGTTGGAAACGCCGAAATGGCGCACTTTGCCCGATTGCTTCAAGATCGCGAACGCTTCCGCCACTTCCTCCGGCTCCACGAGGATGTCGGGCCGGTGAAGCAGCAAAATGTCCAGGTAATCGGTGCCGAGACGGGACAGGATGCCGTCCGTCGCTTGCAAAATGTGCGCTTTCGAAAAATCGTACCGCCGGGGCAACCGGTCGTCCTTCATTCGGATGCCAACCTTCGATTGCAGCACGATTCGCTCCCTGAGGCCCGGCATCTCTTTCATCACTTGCCCGAACGCCCGTTCCGCCTTCCCCATCCGGTAAATGTCCGCATGGTCGAACATCGTGATGCCGATTTCGAGGGCCGCTTCCACCGCCTCCCGCAATTTCTTCACTTCCGATTGTTCCAGGGGACTTGCGTCCCATTCGCCGCCGAATCCCATGCAGCCGAGGACGAGTCTGCTGTCCGTCACGTTCCGTTTCTCCAGGGGCATCCGTTTCATGATTCCGGGGGTCGCTCCTTTGCTGATTGGTTTTGGAAAATGTTGCGAAACATCGCGTCCCGTCCATCGTATCACGTTCCGCCTTCTCCGCCAAGATTACCGGGCCATGGCCGGTGATGGCGTTCCATGACGGCCGCAAGGCAGCCGTACAGGGATTCCACGTGGTCTTGTTCCTCTCCGTCGGGCGGCTGGAAGACGGATGGGCGCAAAGCCCGCCCCGTCAATCCCTTTGCCCGTTCCATCGGCATCAGCCAGCGGTAAGCCGCCATCACGGCGGATTGCAGGGCAGCCCTGAACGTCCGGGGCGTCGTCTCCGGATCCTGCAGGAGCCCGCGCACGAACGCGCGTGTCCACCGTTTCAGCTCGGCGGGATTGTTGTCCTGAAGCAACCGAATGAGCGTTCGTTCCTCGTCGGCGGAGAGAATCGATTTCCCGCCGGAACGCCCCGTGGTGTCCGCGTATTCCCGCGTGCCGTTCCGCACCGCCTGCCGGCAGGCCAACGTGTCCCGGGCGGTCACGTAAGAACGGTGCATCCGTTCCGGCCGGATGACGGGTTCACCCGCGACGAGGTCAATCCGGCATCCCAGCCATTCCTCCATGCGCCTTGCGGCCTGCCGCCGAGCCGCGCTGTCGTGGTCCGACCGGGATGCCGGCTGGATCAGCACGATCGTTGGGCCGTATTCGAAACGTTCGCCGGGCAACAGCTCGCGGATGGCATAGTGGACGCCAAAACGGAGCAAGGCGCGGTCCCGGTCCGTCGTCCCCCAGCCGTCGGCCGCCGCGATCAGCACTTGCCAGGGGCCGTCGCCGGGCAGCAACGAGCGATCGGCCATCTCCGCGATGCCTTCGGCGATCCAGCCGATCAGCTGCCGGATTTTCTTGTCGTCCGTCGTTTCCCGCTGACGACTTTGTGCATGCCGTTTCTCCTTCGTCCGCCGCTTGGCCGCCAGCACCGACCGAATGATGTCCTCCGGCGTGCTCGTTCTCGGCAGGCAATCGGACACGTGCTGACCGAGCGCCTCGCGGGCGCTGGCCAAATCTTCACAGCCCGCCAGGATGATCACTTCCAGATCCGGCAGCAGCAATTTCGCCCTGGCGGCCAAGGGCAGGCCGTTATCTACCGCCGTGCGGATGCCCGCAAGCAGCAAATCCGGCCGTTCGACGGACAGCCGCGTCAGCGCTTCATCCGCCGACGCGGCCGGCTGCAGCAGGGCAAACCCCAGTTCCTCCCACGGGATGGCCCGGGCCAGTCCGGTCCGGAAGATGACTTCGTCATCGACGATCAACACTTTCATCGCAATCCTCCAGAAACGGTTTCGTCATTCCGGCGTCCGGGGTGCGGATTTTCCGGATGCGTTGCCGATCCGGAACCGGCCCGCCGTGTTCCTGTAATCATTCATACTGCGGATCAGGCGGAGAAATGTAACACCGTCATGAATCCCCATTTCGACGTTGCCGCCCGTTTCAAGGGAAAAGTCGGCCCGGCGGTGCCAAATCCCGCCATTCGGCCAAAAAAAAGACGCGGCGGAGAAGCCGCGGCAGCCGTGATGGTCCGGCTTGGAACGTTCCGCTTTCGGGCCGGACGGACATGGATGCATCGCTTGGCGATTCGGCCCGTCTCCCGTGTCGACGGTCAATGGGGACGTGTGTTGACTTCCAAAATCCAGACGGACCCTTTCCGGTCGATGCCAAAGTCATAGCCGAGGGAGCCGATCCCGGGATACCGCTGTTCCAGCAGCTGCGTGCCGGTACGGGCAACCCCGCGCATCGTTTCCTTTTTCAGTTTCGCGGACCGGGCCGGAAAGATTCTCCTCAGCGCGGCGGATCCCCGCCACATTTCGCCTCCCCGGCACAGATTGGTGACGAAACGGCCCGGTCTGGCCACCCTGGCCACGACGGCGGTGATGCGCCAGCGCCCGTTCGGCTGCTTGACCATCTTGACCCGGTAGTCCACCGGTCGGCCCCGGATTTGCGCCAGCCGGATGCCCTGTTGCACCATGTACCGCCGGCGTCCGCGGATGCGCCGCAGCCGTCCGACGAGCGTACGGAACGACGAGACCGTGGCCACTCGGTAATTATGATGATACCGGTACCTGCCATCCGGAAGCCGTTCGATTTTGACCACGCCCGCTCCGCCGGTCCCCTTGAGCGGTTTGATGACGACAAGGCGGTATTCCGACAGCATGGCATGCAGGTTCCGTTCCGAATATTTCCGCATGTCCGGCACATGGACGGCAATATCCGGATGGCTGCGCAGCGTCCTGAGCTTCAACCATTTGTCGGCGACGGTTCGCACCGGCGTTCCTCCTTCCCGCTCCTTTGTCCCTGATTCACTATATTCGGGCAAAAAGAAGCGGGCTGAACCTTTGTCCCGCCCGCCGCAGAATGTGCGTCAAACCATCGGCATCCGTCATGTCATTCCGCCAGATAAAGGCCGATGTCATCGATCAACACGGTGCCTCCGCCTTCCTTTTCCACCGTGATCCGGATTTCCCCGATGTCCACCGGGGCGTCCCATTCCGGGGCCGGGCCGCCTTCATCGCTCCGCCATGAAGCGTCCGGATGGCCGGCCGGCCCGTCGGCGGGTTCTTCTTCCGCCGGCCCGTCACCGTCGAAGGACAGATAATAACTTTGCAACACCGTTTCCCGTGACGTTTCCAACTCGCCGCCCTTCACCGTTTCCTCCAGCAAATCGCCGGGGAACGGCTTGAGGAAACACGTTTCCACCGGACCGGGAACGGGAGCCAGGTCGTCCAGATCGGTCCGGAACACTTCTCCGTCCCGGGTTTCGAGTTCGATGACGACTTCCAGCTCACCCTCTTCCGCGGACAGATCCGCCAGCGCGATGCCAAGCGCTTCCGCTTCCCGGATATCTCCGGGCAACACCCCTTGCGGCACACCGATCGCAACGGTTGCCTCGTCGCCCGTCCATTCCAGCTGCGCCACGTGATTGTGCCTGCTGTCCCCGTACCGGTTGCTCAGCTCGAGTTCCTGCCAGCGCCCGCTTCCGAGGACGTCCACGGTCACCGGATTCCGGCCGGAAAGCAGATGGAACGCGTCCTCGAAATCGGCGAGGGGCACAAACCGCGAATCCGCATACCGGCTGATGAACAGCGTGTCGGGCAGCCAATCCAGGGCATGGCGGTAGTCACGAAACATCGGCAAATAGCGGTCCGACCCGCGCAGCGCCGTATCCAGAAATGCGGAGACGTACACTTTGGCGATTTGCCGCTGCTCTTCGCCGCTCAGCAACTGGTTGCCGTTCAGCAACCACGCGGTCGGATACGCGACGTCCCGCCTTTCCCAGTCGTCGTTGAACTGGCCGTGGTTGGCTCCCCCGATGTACAGCGAAGCTTTCACAAAAAACCGGTCAAGACCGGAATCATACGAGACCCGCCCGAATTGGCGATCGCCGGAATAGTTCGTCACGTCCGCGTCATTGGAGCCCTGCAGCAACAAGTAATGCACGTTCGCCGCGGGCACGCTCCGGTCGTCCACCGGAAAATCCGTCGGTGCCAGGGCGATGACGGCATCGATGCCGAAATCGTATCCGATGCGGATGTCCGCGTGGCGTTCGCCGGCAAAAAAGTCGTCAAACCCCGCGGCGAGGACCGCCGCCTGTCCGCCCCGCGAATGGCCGATCAGGGCGATGCGCTCCATGTCGGCCTTGCCGCTGAACGGATTGCCGGACGTTTGCGAAAGCGAATCGATTTCCCGCAAATGCTGCAGGAGCAACCAGGCACGAACGGCGATGTTTTGGCCGTTGTCGCCCAGGTTCCCTTCCCACGTGGAATGGTTGAGAAAATTGGCGTCCACGGAAACCGCCAAATAGCCCCGGCTGGCCAGCAGTTCGCCCAGGTAGGCGTACCCTTCGTCGGAATAATCGGCCATCTGGTGGTTGCCGTGCATGATCAGCACGAGCGGATACGGTCCTTCATCCGGTCCGCCGTACGGCATCCAGACCCGGCCGTTGAGCGGAAGGGCGGTCGGATCCGCATCCCACAGCCAACTCCGCGACCATCCCCAGTCGTCAATCAATGCGGAGCCGTCGACCGTCCCGGTCCGGACGGCCGCTTCTTCCGCATACTCCGACCGGTACGGGTCGACTCCGCTGCCGTAGGTGAACGTCTGCACGCGCCAGGGACCGAAGGCGGAAGGATCGGCTTCATTGGCGGCGGGCGCCCCGGCTTTCGCGGTTTCGGGCCCGTCGGCAGAAATCACGGCGTACGCCGCATCCCCGAACATCCAGGCGAAAAACAGCAGGAAGCTCGCCGCGCCCGTTCCGGCATAACCGATGATGGCCGGTCGGAAGCCACGTCCGTGAATGAGCAGCCAACAACCGCTGCCCGCCAAATAGCCCGCCAACAGGGACGTTCCGGCCAATGTCGCGGCTCCGGCCGCGCTCACCTCCGTCTGCTGCAAGATGACCGTGACGGCAACATGCAGGGCGATGCCGCTGCCGATCAGCCGGAACGGCAGACGGACGGGAAGCAGCGACAGCAATCCGGCGATCAGCCATCCGCCGAATCTGCAGCCGACCCAGATCAGTGAGACGAGCAGCGTCACGTCCGCCAGTCGGCCCAATCCGCTGGAGATGGACAGGCCGGCACCGATAAAAAAAGGACTGGCGGCAAGCAGCATGAACAGCTGTGCACACCAGTGTACCGGTCGGTCGTTTCGTTCCGCGTGTTCCGTAATTCGGGACAACATCCCGATTGCGCGTTCCATGACGCGTCTCTCCATTTCTCTCATTGTCCGTGCGTCAAACGAGATCGCACGCCTCCACGGGCATCCAGTGCGGATCTTTGCCGTCCCATTTGACATTGCAGCCGATCGGGTTGGTGAGCGGCGTGCGTACCGGCCGGCCCGCCACGAAGTCTTCCAGGGCGTTTTCCAGATCGTTGACCGTCATTTTCGACGTGTCCCGCGGCGAATCGACGCCGCGTCCGGTGTAAATCAGCTTGCGGTTCTCGTCGAACACGAAAAAGTGCGGCGTCCGGAGGGCGCCGTATGCCTTGGCGACTTCCTGGGTTTCGTCCCGCAAATACACCCAGGGGAATTTGTGTTCTTCCATCCGCTTGACCATGTGCTCGAAGGAATCCTCCGGGACGGTGTTGGTGCTGTTGGCGTTGATGCCGACAAATTTGATGCCGTGGGGAGCAAATGTTTCGGCCGTTTTCCGCGTCACTTCATCCGATCCGATCACGTAAGGGCAATGGTTGCACGTAAAAAAGACAACCAGCCCTTTCGCATCGGCAAAGTCCGCCAGGGAATAAGTTTTTCCGTCGGTGGCCGGCAGACGGAAATCCACGGCCGACTCGCCGATTTGCAAAGTAAAAGCCATAACGGTTCACTCCTTCCTCTTCCTGCGGCAGTCCGCACGTTCCGGGATTCCGTCGTTCGATCCCGGAGACGCCCGGACGGGCATCCAAACCCAGTATAGCCCAGCCCGCTTTCCAGCTTCAAGGGGATGTTATATATTAAATAAGGATTAAAAACTTGCGCTCATCCAACTTTTGGCTCGGCAGGTGTCATCCATGTTGCTCGAATGGTTCAGTCAACTGAATGCCGTCACCCAGGCGCTGATCGGAACGTTGTTTACCTGGTTCATGACCGCCGTCGGGGCGGCCGTCGTGTTTATGACGCGCAGCGTCAACCAGCGATTCATGGACGCCATGTTGGGCGCCGCGGGCGGCGTCATGATCGCCGCCAGTTACTGGTCGCTGCTCGCCCCCGCCCTCGAAATGGCGGAAGACGGTCCGCTGCCGCCGTGGTTTCCGGCCACGGTCGGATTTCTGCTCGGCGGCCTGTTCCTGTGGGGCGTCGACAAGCTGCTGCCCCACCTGCATCCGAATGCGCCGATGTCCAGCGCGGAGGGCATCCTCCCGCAGCGAAACCGGCGCAGCACGTTGCTCGTGCTGGCCATCACCCTGCACAACATTCCGGAGGGTCTCGCCGTCGGCGTCGCCTTCGGGGCGCTGGCGGCGGATTTGCCCTCCGCGTCCCTCACCGGCGCCATCGCCCTCGCCCTCGGCATCGGCCTGCAAAACTTCCCGGAGGGGGTGGCCGTTTCCATGCCGCTCCGGCGTGACGGCATGAGCCGCCGCAGAAGCTTCTTCTACGGCCAGCTGTCCGGCATGTTCGAACCGGTCGCCGCCGTCATCGGCTCCGCCGCCGTCATGCTGATCGAGCCGATCTTGCCCTACGCCCTCAGCTTTGCCGCCGGGGCGATGATCTTCGTCGTCGCTGAAGAAGTCATCCCGGGTTCCCAGGAGAACGGGAACAAGGACCTTGCTTCCCTCAGCCTGATGATCGGCTTTGCCGTCATGATGATCCTCGATGTCGCTCTCGGGTGACGGAGAATTCATCGCACGGGGTCAATCGGGCCCTGTTGCCTTTCGTTGACCTTTGGACATCGCATAGATCGCAATGCCTCCTTTTTTGACCAATCCGGCTTTGTAAAGTACACGAAATGCACTTCATGCAAGAGACGAAGTGCATTTCGTGTACTTCATTCCGCAAATTTGGCCAGGTCTGGCCGGACGAAGTACATTTCATGTCCTTTATTTGCGCGATTTTGCCCGAAATGGCCGTATTTCGAAAAATGAAGGACATGTTTTGTACTTCATTTCCCCTTTTTTCGCCGGTCCGCCCAAATGTAGTACATAAAATGCACTTCATCTCCCGCCTACTGCGAGACACCAAATCCGATACCTTGCAATTCGACCCGTTAAACCAAAAATGTGCTGCACAAAAATCCGTTACTTTCCGGTCATGAAACGGATTTTGTGCAGCACATTGCGCAATTGAGGTCCGATCAAGAGCGATGACCGGCATTTCATGCAGCACATTTCGCTTTTGGACGGGTATCACAGGATTTCGGCCGCCATTTTCGACGATTCGGTCCGTTTCAAGATGCCGGGATTCAAGTCGACGTTCAAATCACCAGGGACAACACCGCCGGGACAGCCAGCAACAAGGTACCGACAAACCAAACGATCGCCCGCACGTCCCGCGCCGCCTTCTTCCGGCCCGCCTCCGGAAGCGGCAGCAGATGTTCCCGTTCCACCGCTCCCTCATCCCGCCCCAGTTCCTTCAACTGGACATGCAGCGCAGCGGCGAACAAGACGCCGATGCCCGCCTTCAGCCACGCATCGCCGACAGCGGCGGCAATGGCCGTTCCGATTGCCGTGAGACGGAGGGTGATGCCGAACAGCGGCGAGCGCAGCCAAACGAGAAGGTACAAATAATGCCCGGCGTTTTCCGGCGCATGCCGGATGAATCCGGCCAACCGGGCGAACGGATTCGGCCTCGCCGCGCCCCCGTCCGTCTCCGTAGCCGCGAACTGTCCGAGAAAGCGCCGCCAGGCGGCAAGCGCACGCCGTTCCAGCGCAATCATCCGCTCCCAGTTGAGCGCAAACCGTACCACACGGCGTCCGCCTGTCAACAGAACGGAAACAAGAAATGCGGCGCATATCAGCAAGACGGCCGCGCCGAGCAACAAACCGGCCAGCACGGAGAGGAACGTGCCCGCCCATCTCAGAAGCGCGAATACGGCTCGGATGCGTCCATGCGCCATTTGCTGTTCCCGCCACCACAGCAGCATGTTGGCCGTCTTGAGGACCAGCAGGGCGAAAATGACCGCGCCATACGCCCCGAACGTCATGACGCCCTGCACGCGAAAGAGCGGCCACACCGCAAGCGCCGTTCCTGCGGCTGCAAGCAGCTGGCCTGGCCAGGCCGCCAGAATGACCTGGCGAACGTAACCGCCCATCGCCGATTCGGCGGGCATCACAAACACCGGGTCCGCCGGCTGCAGCCAAGTGCGCACGCGCACCCATGCGACCGACGCGGTGACGGGCAAGGCACACATCGCCGGAAGCCAGGGCGCAGGCTGCAATTGCTCGATCAGACGGTCGTACAAAAACAGGGCAACCAAGCCGACGAGAAAAAAGCCGGGCAAATAATGGCCAAACAGCCGGAGTTCCGGCATGATGCGCCGCCAGAATCGATCCGCCCGTTCCCTTGCCAGTTTGCCCATGCGGTCGGCGATCATTTCCCGTTGGCTCCCTTCGCGGGAATCGTTCCGCCGCCGGTCGGGTTTTTCCTGCCGTCCGCAGGATCGGTTCCTCCGCCCGCCGGGTTCGTACCGGCATCCGAACGTCCCGCTTCCGCCTCTTCCGTACCCGCATGGCGCACCAGCGCCACAAACACGTCGTCCAGCGATCCGTCCGGCATGCCCGTCCGGGCACGCAAATCCGCCATGTTTCCCGCAGCCATCATGCGGCCGTGATGCAGCACGACAAAGCAATCGCAGCGGCGTTCGATGGCCGACAGGATGTGGGAGCAAATCAGGATGCCGGCGCCTTCCCGCTTGCGCTCGGCAAGCAGGTCGAGCAGCGCACGAATTCCGAGGGGATCGAGGCCGAGGAACGGTTCATCAATCAGGTACAGCGGCGGGCGAACGACGAGCGCGGAAAGCAGCATGATTTTTTGGCGCATGCCTTTGGACAGGTGCGCGGGAAGCGCGTCCAGCTTGCTTTCCATCTGGAACAGCGCGGCGAGATGCCGGGTTTCCGCCTCCGCTTCCCGCTCGCTGACCCCGTATGCCATCGCGGCTAGCCGAACATGTTCCCGCACGGTCAGTTCCGGGTAGAGAAGGGGCGACTCCGGCACCCAGGCATACGTCTTCCGGTACGTTTCGGGATGTTCTGCGAGTCGCATCCCCCGCATCCGGATGTCGCCCTCCCGCGGCTTCATCAAACCGAGCACGTGTTTCAGCACGGTGCTTTTGCCCGCTCCGTTCAGGCCGATCAGACCGACCATTTCGCCCGCGGCAACCTGAAAGTCAATCCCGGAAATGACGTTTTTCCCCGGCACGTAGCCGCCGCTCAGCCGTTCCACACGGAGCAGCGGCGTCCGGTTTTCCGCGTCCCTTGGCGCCATGTTTCTCGCATTCCCCTTTTTGTCCAGCGTGATTCCCTTTGCGATTGCAACGGTCGTTTTTGGGCGCGGCGGATCTCCGTCATGCCCGACTTTGTCCCCCGCCGCCCGTTCAACCGGATGACACGAGCGGCGTTCCGCCCGGGGATGGCTCGACGCGCGAAACGCCTCCCGCGACGGCTCCGTTCAGCCGCATCGGCCCGCCCGAAACGCCTTCCGCGACGGTTCCGCTCAGGCGTATTGGCCCGCGCGGAACGCCTTCACGTCGGGATGGTCCAAATATTCCTCGTACGTCATCACTTTGTCCATCACGCCGCCGGGCGCGATCTCCACAATCCGGTTCGCCGTCGTCTGCACGAACTGGTAATCGTGGGACGCGAACAGCACCGTCCCGTCGAAAGCGATCAGCGCGTTGTTCAGCGCCTGGATCGATTCCAGGTCCAGATGGTTGGTCGGCTCGTCGAGGATGACCACGTTCGGGCCGGCCAGCATCATGCGCGCCATCATGAGCCGCACCCGCTCCCCGCCGGACAGCACGTTCACCTTCTTCAGCCCGTCTTCGCCGCTGAACAGCATGCGCCCGAGAAAGCCGCGGATGAACGTTTCGTCCTGCTCCTTCGAGAATTGGCGCAGCCAGTCGATCAGGTTCAGGTCGGAATCGAACCAGCGGCTGTTGTCTTTCGGAAAATAGGCCCGGATCGTCGTGACGCCCCAGCTCACTTCCCCTTCCTCTGGTTCCGCCTCACCCGCGATGATTTCGAACAGCGCCGTTTTCGCCTTCTCCAGCGATCCGACGAAGGCGATCTTGTCCCCCTTGTTCACCGTAAGGGAAAATCCGTTCAGCACCCGCTCCCCTTCCCACGTCTTGCTCACCCGGTCGACGGTCAATATTTGCTTGCCTGCCTCCCGTTCCGCCTTGAACTGGATGAACGGGTACTTCCGGTTCGACGGCCGGATGTCCTCCAGCGTCAGTTTTTCCAGCAGCTTTTTGCGGCTCGTCGCCTGGCGGCTTTTGGACGCGTTGGCGCTGAAGCGGCGGATAAACTCTTCCAGTTCCTTGCGCTTTTCTTCGATCCGCTTGTTCGTCTCCCGCATCATCTGCAGGGCGAGCTGGCTCGATTCGTACCAGAAGTCATAGTTGCCGACGTACAGTTGGATTTTGCCGTAATCAATGTCGGCGATGTGGGTGCACACCTGGTTCAGGAAATGCCGGTCGTGGCTGACGACGATGACGGTGCCTTCGAATTTGGCCAGGAAGTTTTCCAGCCAGCGAACGGAGTCGATGTCCAGGTGGTTCGTCGGTTCGTCCAGGAGCAGGATGTTCGGCCGGCCGAACAACGCCTGGGCGAGCAGCACCCGCACCTTTTCGTTGCCGTCCAGTTCCGCCATCTTCAGTTCGTGTTTCTCCTTCGGAATGCCGAGGCCGATGAGCAGTTCCCCAGCCTCCGCCTCCGCTTCCCAGCCGTTCAGCTCGGCGAACTCGCCCTCCAGCTCCGCCGCCCGCATGCCGTCGTCCTCGTTGAAGTCCGGTTTGGCGTACAGGGCCTCTTTTTCCTTCATCACTTCATAGAGCCGGGTATGCCCCATGATGACCGTTTCCAGCACGGGGTATGCGTCGTAGGCAAAATGGTCCTGCTTGAGTACCGCCATCCGTTCGCCCGGCGTTACGTGCACGTGGCCGGTCGTCGGCTCGATTTCCCCCGCCAAAATTTTGAGAAACGTCGATTTTCCGGCGCCGTTGGCGCCGATGAGCCCGTAGCAGTTGCCCGGGGCAAATTTGATGTTCACGTCTTCAAACAACGCTTTTCCGCCGAAGCGGAGCGACACGTTTTCCGCGACGATCATCCTGCCGTACCCCTCTCTTATCCGCCTGATTGCAAAATCAAATTCCCATCTATCATAGCAAAAAAGGTCGGAATAGCAAGGAACGCAAACGGTCACCCTAATCTGGAAACAGCTGGACGCCCGATCCGGTCCGTGCGGCCAGCCGGACCGAAACGGGGCGAACCGCAAGCGACCCGCGAAACATCCGCGACGTGAGGAGCGATCGCCGCATGCATGCCTTGACCAAAGCCGACCCGGTCAACCGTGCCTTCGAGAAGCGCGCCCTCCTGGCGGCGCTGGCCGTCATGGCCGTCTATTTGTCGCCCCTGTTTCTTCTCGGGGAAGACGCCCATCTGCGCGTGCATGACAACCTGGACTCCAACATCGCCTGGTACAAAGTGCTGCACGCAAGCGGCGAATGGTTCGGCAAACCCGGCGCCGTCATTCCCCAGGTCATGGGAGGACTTCCCAGGGCCGCCTACGGCACCGAATTCAGCGGTTTGCTCCTGCTGCACAAACTGTTTCCTTCGATGACCGCCTATGCCGTCAGCCAGGCGGCGTCCCGCCTGTTCGCGTTTGTCGGCATGTATTTGCTGCTTCGCGACCACCTGGTGCGCGAACCGGACGCCTGGCCGATTCGCGCCTTCGTCTCCCTCGCCTTCGCCCTGACGCCCTTTTGGCCGAGCGGCATGCTCAGCACCCTCGGTCAGCCGCTGGCCCTGTGGGCGTTTCTGTCCATCCGCGACGGACGCGCCAGGCCGCGCCACTGGCTGACCCTTGCGCTTCTTCCTTTCTACGCCAGCTTCGTGCTCGGGTTCTTTTTTTTCCTTGTCGCCATGGGCCTCCTCTGGCTGAGGGACGCGATCGCGAAGAAGAAAGCGAACGGTCCCTTCCTCGCGGCCATCGCCATGATGACGGGCGTGTTCCTGCTGATCGAATACCGGCTGCTTCTCTCCCTCGTCCTGTCCGGGGAGCCGACGAGCCGCAACGAGTTCGTTTCCTCCCGGCTCGGCCTGTGGCGATGCGTGCGGCTGGCCGTCAAAAACTTCGTGCTCGGGCATCATCATGCGGCCACGATCCACACGTTCGTCATCCTGCCGGTCTTGCTCCTCGTTTTCTATCTTGTGATCGGGGAACGCCGGCGGGGCGATACGGAACGCCGTTTTCTGTCCCTGCTCGCACTGAACGCCGGCCTGTCCGTCTGGTATGCCTTCTGGTTTCATCGCGGGTGGCAGCCGCTCAAGGAAGCGGTCAGTTTGTTCAACACGTTCAATTTTGCCCGTTTTCATTTTTTGCGGCCGCTCGTCATCTACGTCGGTTTCGCCCTCGGCCTTGCTGTATTGCGGCGTTACGGGCGCGCGGGGCGGGCGTTCGTCTCCCTCGCGCTGGCCGCCCAGGTGCTCTTGTCGTTCGCCTTCAACGAAGAGGTGCTGTTCAAGCGACTTGGCGAACCGACGTTCCGTCAATTTTATGCAGAAAGGCAATTCTCCGCCATCCGCGACCGAATCGGGTTGCCGCAGGAAACGTACCGGGTCGCCAGCATCGGGCTCCATCCGGTCATCGCCCAGTACAACGGATTTTATACGCTGGACACGTACAACAATTTTTATCCCCTTTCATACAAACACCGGTTTCGGCAAATCATAGCCAAAGAGCTGGACAAAAACCGGAAGCTGAAGGAGTATTTCGACACCTGGGGCGGACGCTGCTACATCTTCGTGGCGGAACTCGGCAAAAAGTACGATTACCGCAAAACGTCGACGAAACGGATCCGTAATCTGGAACTGGACACGAAGGTGTTTTGGGAAATGGGCGGGCGTTACCTGTTTTCCGCCTTGCCCATCGACAATGCGGCGGATAACGGCCTGAAGCCGTTCGGCGTGTTCGACGACGCGGAGTCCGCCTGGAGGGTGTACGTGTATGAAGTGATGCAAGGGGGGAAATCGCTTGAACAAACCGGTGTTGACGGTCATCATCCCGTGCTACAACGAGGAAGCGGTGTTGCCGGAGACGATCCGGAAGCTGTCGGAAACCCTCGACGGGCTGATCGCGGAAGGTTTGGCGGCCCGGGAAAGCAACCTACTTTTCGTGGATGACGGGAGCGCCGACCGCACCTGGACGCTCATCCGCGAAGCCCACGGGCGCAATCCGCGGGTTGCCGGGCTCCGGCTGAGCCGCAACGCGGGGCACCAGAAGGCGCTGCTGGCCGGCCTGCAAGCGGCCCACGGCCGCGCCGACTGCGTCGTCTCCATCGATGCGGACTTGCAGGACGACGTGGGGGTGATGCGGGAGTTTTTGCTGAAATATCTCGAAGGGTTTGACATCGTGTACGGCGTGCGGAAAAACCGCGCCAGCGACAGTTGGTTCAAGCGGACGAGCGCGGACGTTTTCTACCGGTTCACGAACCGGATCGGCATCGGCCTCATTCCCCATCATGCCGATTACCGGCTGTTGTCCGCCCGGGCCCTTGCGGAACTCGTCCGTTACCGGGAATCGAACCTGTTCCTAAGGGGCATCGTGCCGCTCATCGGCTTTCCGTCCGCCGTCGTGCTTTACGACCGCAGGGAACGGGCCGCCGGCGAATCGAAATATCCGCTCCGCCGCATGCTCGCCTTCGCCTTCGACGGCATCACGTCCTTCAGCGTGGCGCCGATTCGCTGGGTCACCATGGCGGGGTTTGGCATCCTGCTGGTCAGCCTGCTGGCCGGTTTGTACGTGCTGACGCTAAAGTGGCTCGGGCGCACCGTTGCCGGGTGGGCCAGCCTGATGCTGTCCCTGTGGATGTTGGGCGGACTGCAGCTCACGGGTATCGGGCTCATCGGGGAGTATATCGGCAAAATGTTCGTGGAAGTCAAAAGACGGCCTCCTTACGCCGTCGAGACGGATCTGTACACGCCCGCCCGGCCGCGCCGCGGCGCGGCAACCCGTGCCGGCGAAGGGCAATCGCGCCCGGAAAGCGCCGCCGTGAAAACGCCCCGCGGGTCGGGCACCCGCACGCAAGTTGACGTTGCGGGCATGGAACCTGCGGCCGCCGGGCCGATGCAGGCGAAGCCATGAGGGGAAACGCCGGGCAGGGGCAGGCGGCCCTGATCCACAGCCCGCCGGTTCGCTTCGTCCTCGCCGGCATCATCAACACCGCCGTCGGGCTTCTCGTTTCCTTCCTCGCCTTGCACGCCTGCGGCCTGTCGTATTGGCCCGCCACCGCCTGCGGCTTCGCCGCCGGTTGGATCGTCGGGTTCGGACTGAGCCGGCGGTTCGTGTTCCGCAGCCGTCTTCCGTGCCGGACGGCGCTTCCCCGTTACGCACTGGCCGTCCTGACCGCGTACGGCTTGTCGGCTGCGCTCGCCAGGGAAACATCCGTCCTGTTCGCGCAAGCTGTCCTGCCGGCCGCGGCGACGGCCGAACCGCTCACGGACGATTTCGCCGTCCTGCTCTGCAACGGATTGTACGCGGTCCTCAACTACGCCGGACAGCGCTGGTTCGTGTTCCGCCAATAAAAAAAGGCCGGTCACCCGGCCAACAGCCATCCGAGAAGCAACAGTTGGGCGACCAGCATGACGGGCACGCCGGTACGAAACAGCCCGTGCCGCGTCTTGTGGCGAAACATTCGCATGCCGAGCCAGATTCCCGGCGATCCGCCGGCGAGAGCGATCATCAGCAACGTTTTCTCCGGGAGCCGCCAGGCGCTCTGCCGGGCTGCCCGCTTGTCCGCACCCATCAAGAGAAAGCCGGCGAGAGACATGACGACGACATAGGCGGCGATGGACGCAGCTCCCGCTGAACGGATCATGTCCGGCAGCAAACCCCACCCGTCGGATGCGGCCGGCGTCGCCCACCGTTCAAACCGTTCCACGGCGAATCACCGGCAACACAAGCTTCACGCTGGTGCCGCGCCCCGGCTCCGATCGGATGGAAAGCGTTCCGCCGACGCTGGCCGCCCGCTCTTCCATGCTGAGCAGGCCGACGCCCTTGTCCACCCGCTCCCGGACGAAACCGGACCCTTCATCGCGGATTTCGATGACGACTTCGTCGCCGCGGTCTTCAATCGTCACTTCCGCGCTGGACACATCGGCATATTTGCCCAGGTTGGTGAGGGCCTCCTGCACGATCCGGTAGGCTGCCGTCTCCGCGGCTACGTCCAGGCGCCGTCGCAGTTCACCGCGGAACGCCACATCGATGCCGTAATGACGGGCGAAATTATCGATGTAAATGCGGATGGCGGGCACGAGGCCGAGGTCATCGAGGGCGGACGGTCTGAGTTCGCGGGCGAGGGAACGGATGTCTTCCATGAT
>Ga0310827_100603_pt1 | contig 25528 bp, 23 predicted proteins | sample WT_ome_2_FD_201309 | JGI IMG/M metagenome (GOLD analysis project Ga0310827, IMG submission 201309) | Sorghum-adapted microbial communities enriched on wild type (WT) sorghum from Joint BioEnergy Institute, Emeryville, California, United... ... | reverse complement strand
CGCCCGAGGCCGTGCCCACGCCCATCATCGCCGAGCCCGCCTCGGACATCACGGTGCGCACGTCGGCGAAGTCGAGGTTGATCTGGCCGGGGGTCGTGATCAGGTCGGTGATGCCCTGCACGCCCTGACGCAGGATGTCGTCGGCCATGCGGAAGGCGTCCTGCACGGTCGTGCGGCGCTCGACCACCTGCAGCAGCTTCTCGTTGGGCACCACGATCAGGGTGTCGACGTTGGCGCGCAGCTTGTCGATCCCGTCGAGCGCCTGCTGCATGCGGCGCTGGCCCTCGAACTCGAACGGCTTGGTCACCACGCCCACGGTGAGGGCGCCGATCTCCTCCTTGGCGATCTCGGCGATCACCGGCGCGGCGCCGGTGCCGGTGCCGCCGCCCTCACCGGCGGTGACGAAGACCATGTCGGCGCCCTTGAGCGCCTCCTTGATGTCGTCGCGCGACTCGGCCGCGGCGCCGGCGCCGATCTCGGGATTGGCGCCCGCGCCCAGGCCCTTCGTGAGGTTGTGGCCGATCGCCAGCTTGATGTCGGCCTCGCAGGCCTGCAGCGCCTGCACGTCGGTGTTGATGGCGATGAACTCGACGCCCTTGAGGCCCGCGTCGACCATCCGGGAGACGGCGTTCGTGCCGCCGCCGCCGGCGCCGACGACCTTGATCACTGCGAGGTATGAGGACTCGACCATCTGATGTTGGGGGTTGTCCGCCCCCGGCGAAAATACGTCCGAGGCTTAACCCATAGTAAAGGGTTCCGTCGCGCCCAAGGGCTCGACTTCAACGCGACGGTACGGCATCGCCCACCGGGTGTCAATTCACGCACGGGGTTTCGGCATGGAACCTTGCAAAACGCAAACCCTCGACCCCGGGTTGAGGCTTGGGCGCAGACGCCAACCTTCGAGCTTCAGTCGAGGGTTTCCGCCTGCTCCGCCGTGGCGCCGCCCAGCGCCGGGCGCTCGGGCACGCGCACGTCCAAATAGGAGAGCTGGGTGACGCTGGGCTCGGCCAGCACGGCCGCCGCGGCCTGCCACTTCTCGGCGGCCCGACCCGCGGTTCCGAAGCGGACCGGCAGGCCGCCTTCCAGGACCACCTCCACCCCCCGCTCGGCGTCGTAGGAGACGTCCTCCACGAGCTTCGCCAGCGGCTCCGGCGCCGCGCCCAGGACGAGCGCCATCGCCAGGGCCTCGCCGCGCGCCCGGCCGCGGCCGGGCACCTCGTCGACCCGCGCCGTGGGCAGGTTTCCCTCGGGGCGCACGCCCGCGAGCACGGTGCCGTCCTCGGCGAGCGGCACCACCTCGCCCGCGCGGGTGCGCGCCAGCATCACCGGGCGCCGCTCGCGCACCTCGACCACCAGTCCGTGCGGGAAGTCGGTGCTGGCGCTGATGCCGGCCACCGTCGGATAGGGCGCGACCGCCGCCCGAAGGGCGTCCTGGTCGACGTGCAGGGTGCTCATCCCCCGCCCCGCCCGCCTCAGCGCGAGCACGACCTCCTCCGCCTCGGGGCCCTCGGCGCCGCGCACCTCGACCCGCTCGACCGCGAACAGGCCGAGGTCGCGGAACCACAGCAGGTAGCCCGCCGCCAGCACCCCCGCCAGCGCGAGGATCGAAAGGAGCGGCAGGGGCCGCAAGAGCCGACGCAGCCCGCCGCGCCGCCGCGCCGGTCGCCGGGCGCGCCCTGCCGCTCCGCGCCCCGGGCGCGCTCGCCGTCCGCCGCCGCCGCGAGCGGCCGGGCGCCCGCGGGCCGGCGACGTTCGCGTCGCCGCGCGGCGGCGTCCCGCGGGCGTGGTGGCCTTCGGACTCATCCGCGACCCCTTCGGCGGGCGACGGGCGTCTCCTGCCGGATGGCGAGGCACGCGGCCGATCACTCCGCCAGGGCGGCGGCAAGCCGGTGGATGTCCCCCGCCCCCAGCGTCACCAGGAGGTCGCCGGAACCCAGGCGCGGCGCGAGGAAGCGCTCGGCGGTCGCGAGATCGCGCAACCACCACACAGGTTTGCCCCCCGCGCGCTCGGCGGCGGCGCGGGCGACGTCGAGCCCGCTCACTCCCGCGAGCTCCCCCACCGGCTCCTCGCGGGCAGCGTAGACGTCGAGCACGCCGATCGCGTCGGCCTCGGCGAGCGCGGCGCCGAACTGCGCCGCGAGCGCCCGCGTGCGCGAGTAGAGGTGGGGCTGGAAGATCGCGATCAGCCGCCGCGGGCCGAGCTCGCGCAGGGCCGTGAGCGTCGCCCGCACCTCGGTCGGATGGTGCGCGTAGTCGTCGTAGATGCGGGCGCCGGCGCGCTCGCCGCGCAGCTCCTGGCGCCGCCGCATCCCGGGGAAGCCCGCGAGCGCCCGGGCGGCGGCCTCGGGCTCGAAGCCCGCCAGGCGCAGCGCCGCCAGGGCGGCGCGCGCGTTCAGGCGGTTATGCGCGCCCGGCACCGGCAGCTCGAGCCGCTTCGGTCCGGGCCGCCCAGGCTCGAACCGCTCGAGCTCTGCGCCCGCGGGCGCCAGGTCCTCGAGCTCGGGCGGCAGGGCCACGCCGCGCGCCGGCTCGAGGAAGCGGCGGAAGGCGTCCGCGAGCTCCGCCTGCGAGGACCAGCGGGCGTGGTGGTCGAGCTCGACGTTGGTGACCACCGCGACCTCGGGACGCAGCCGCAGGAAGCTCGCGTCGGACTCGTCGGCCTCCGCGACCACCCACTCGCCCCTCCCGGCGCCGGCGTTGGCCGGGCCGCCGTCCGGGCCCGCGCCGGGCAGCTCGCCGCCGATGAAGAAGGTCGGGTCGGCCCCGAGCGCCCGCAGCGCGTGCACGAGCATGCCGGTCGTGGTCGTCTTGCCGTGGGTGCCGGCCACTGCCAGCAGCCGTCCGCGCCCGCAGAGCTCGGCCAGAAGCTCCCCCCGGTGCAGCACCCGCTGGCCGCGCTCGCGGGCGCGCACCAGCTCCGGGTTGTCGTCGGGCACCGCGGTCGAGACCACGACCTCGGCGTCGGCGGGGACCGCGTCGGCGTCGTGGCCTACCCGCGCCTCGATCCCGGCGGCGCGCAGGCGCTCCAGGTACTCGCTGGCGGCGCGGTCGCTGCCGCTCACCCGCGCCCCCAGCTCGTGGCAGACCAGCGCCAGGCCGCTCATGCCGGCGCCGCCGATCGCGATGAAGTGCAGCCTGCGGTCCTCGAGCTCGCCCATCCCTCTCACCCGATCGCCTCCAGGACCTCCCGGGCCACCCGCTGGGCGGCGTCGGGGCGGGCGAGCGAGCGCGACGCGCGCGCCATGCCCTCGAGCCGCTGCGGGTCGGAGAGGAGCTCTGAGACCAGGCGGCGGGCGAGCGCGCCGTCGAGCTCGGAGTCCTCGACCACCAGCGCCGCCCCCGCGGCCCGCATCCACTCGGCGTTCGCGTGCTGGTGGCGGCCGGTCGCGTACGGGTAGGGCACGAGGATCGCGGGCCTGCCCGCCGCCGCCAGCTCGAAGACCGAGGCCCCGGCGCGGGAGAGCACCAGATCGCAGGCGGCGAGCGCGTCGCCCAGCCCGCGCTCGTACTCGAGCAGCGTGTAGCGGGGCGGGCGACCGGCATCCTCGTAGGCACCCCGAGCCAGCTCGTAGTCGCGCGCGCCGCTGATGTGCAACACGTGGAAGTCCCGCCCGGCGGGATCGAGCAGCCCCTCGAGCGCGGCGGCGTTCAGCGTGCGCGCCCCCTGGCTGCCGCCGAAGACGAGCACGCAGCGATCCTCGGCGGCGATCCCGAAGCGCTCGCGCGCGGCCGCGCGGTCCGCGCGCAGCACGTCGTCGCGGACCGGGCGCCCGGTGACGAGGAAGCGGCCGCCGCGCAGCTCGGGGATCTCGAAGGCGAGGCAGACGCGCCGCGCCCAGCGCGACAGCAGACGGTTGGCCAGCCCCAGGTGGCGGTCGGCCTCGGTCAGCACCAGCGGCAACCCCAGGCGCACGGCCGCGAGCCCCACCGGCGCGGCCACGTACCCGCCGCCGCCCAACACCGCGTCGGCGCGACGGCGGCGCAGAATCGCGCGCGCCGCCGGGACCGCGCGCGCCGCGAGCCACAGCGCCCCGGCCGCGCGCACCGGGTTGCGGCGGTCCAGCCCCCGCAGGCGCAGGAAGTCGATCTCGTAGCCCGCCTCGGGGACCAGCTGCGCCTCCGCCCGCTCGCGCGTCCCCACGAAGCTGACCTGCGCCCCCTCAGCCCGCAGCGCGTCGGCGACGGCGAGCGCCGGCACCACGTGCCCTGCCGTTCCGCCCGCTGCGATGACGATTCGTGCCAACTGTTCTCCGTGTGGTCGCCGTACGGCGCGCGCTCCGCGCGCGTCCGCCTTCGACGACGCGCAGTCTGCCAGCCGGACTTGCGGCGATGTTGAGGAGCAACCCCACCGCGGCCAGCATCGTCAGCATGCTCGAGTTGCCGTAGGAGACGAGAGGCAGGGGCACGCCGGTGAGCGGCGCCAGGCCCATCACGGCGAAGAGGTTGATCACCGCCTGGATCGAGACCAGCGTGGTGAGGCCCGCCGCCAGGAGCTTCGCGTAGCGGTCGCGCGCCCGCTGGGCGATGCGCAGGCCGGCGTAGGCGAAGAGCCCGTAGAGGCAGACCAACAGCGCGATCCCCACGAGCCCCAGCTCCTCCCCGATCACCGCGGCGATCATGTCGGTGTGGGCCTCGGGCAGGTAGAACGCCTTCTGCACGCTCTCCCCCAGCCCGACGCCGAAGATGCCGCCGCTGCCCAGGGCGATCTTCGCCTGGATCGCCTGGAAGCCCGAGCCCGAGGGGTCGTGGTCGGGCGAGAGGAACCCGGTGAGCCGCTCCATCCGGTAGGGCTCGATCAGGATCGCGAGCAGGACCAGCCCTGCCACGCCGCCGGCGAGCAGCCCGAGGTCGCGCCCGCGCGCCCCGGCGACGATCAGGAGCGCGCCGGCCGCGAAGCAGCTCACCATCGCCGTGCCCAGGTCGGGCTCGAGCGCGACCAGCGCGCAGATCGTCGCCACGACCAAGAGGAACGGCTTCATGTCGCGGATCGAGCGCACGAGTTGCGGGCGGGTGGCCATCAGCTGGGCGCCGTAGAGGATCAGGGCCACCTTCGCGAACTCGGACGGCTGCACCTGGAAGAAGCCGACGTCGATCCAGCGCCGCGACCCGTTCACCTCCATGCCGACGCCCGGCAGCATCACCGCCACCAGGCCGACCAGCGAGGCGCCGAGGAAGACGGCCGTGAGCGGCTGCACGATCCGCAGGCCGCGCAGCGCGAGCAGCCGCATGATCGCGAGGCCGATCAGGCCGAAGATCACGGTGCGCTTGAGGTAGTAGGTGCTGTCGCCCGAGTCGCCCAGCAGCGCGCTGGTCGAGCTCGCGCTGAAGACCATCACCACGCCCAGGGCGAGCAGGCAGAGCGTCGCGGTGAGCAGCAGCGAGTACTCGAGCGGCTGGCGCCGCCGGCGGCCCCGTGCTGCGCCGGGGCCGCTGCGGCGCGTCCGCGTCCGCGTCGGGGCGCGGCGGCTCATCCCGCCACCTCCGCCACCAGCTCGCGGAAGCGCTCGCCGCGCTCCTCGTAGTCACGGAACTCGTCGAAGCTCGCGCAGGCGGGCGAGAGCAGCACGACGTCGCCCGGCTGAGCGTCGGCCGCGGCGCTGCGGAACGCGTCCGCGAAGTCGGCGCAGCGCTTGACGGCAACGCCCGCCGCGGCCGCGGGCTCGAGCGCCCGCTCGAGCTGCGGCGCCGCGGGGCCTGTGAGGTAGACCGCCGCGCAGCGCTCGGCCACGGGCTCGGCCAGCGGCGCGAAGTCCTCCCCCTTGAGCGAGCCGCCCATGATCACGCGCTGCGGGCGGCCGAACGAGGTCAGCGCGGCCAGCGCCGCGCTCACGTTTGTGGCCTTGGAGTCGTTCACGTAGAGCACGCCGCCGCGCTCTGCCACGCGCTCGAGGCGGTGCGGCAGGCCGGGGAAGGTGCGCAGGGCCCGGACGATCGCCTCGCGGTCCACCCCCAGGGCGAGCGCCGCCGCCTGCGCCGCCCGCGCGTTGGCCAGGTTGTGGGGTCCGGCCAAGGGCCCGTCCGCAAGCTCGGCCGCCAAGGCCTCGTCGCTTGCGCCGGCCAGATCGACGATCCGCGCCCGTCCGCCGATCCGCACGTCGCGCAGCTCGGGCAGCGAGCTGTCGAGGATCGCCCAGTCGCTTGGGCCCTGGTTGACGAACATGCGCAGCTTCGCCGCCCGGTAGGAGTCGAAGTCCCCGTGGCGATCGAGGTGGTCTGGCGTCACGTTCAAGAGCACGGCCACCTCCGGCGCGAATGCCTCCGAGTCCTCCAGCTGGAAGCTCGAGCACTCGCAGACCACGATCGCCCCCGGGTCGAGCTCGCCGACCAAAGAGGAGAGTGGCGTGCCGACGTTGCCCGCCACGGCGACCTCGAGGCCGGCGGTGCGCAGGATGTGCCCGATGAGCTCGGTGACCGTGGACTTGCCGTTCGTGCCGGTGACGGCGACGAAGCGGTTGGGCAGAAGCCGCCAGGCGAGCTCGAGCTCGCCCAGGACCGGCACGCCGAGCGTGAGCGCCCGCCGCACGACGGGCGCGCTGCGCGGCACGCCGGGGCTCTTGACCAGGCAGCGGGCCGAATCGACGAGCTCCTCGCGGTGACCATCCAAGTGGACTTCGACGCCCAGCTCCCGCAACCTGCCGGCGCCCTCGGGATGGCCGGCGTCGGTCGCGATCACCCGCTCGCCCCGCGCCGCGAGCAGGCGCGCCGCAGCCTGCCCCGAGCGGGCGAGGCCGACCACCAGGTAGGGGCCCCCGGGCAGGGGCGGACGCTCTTTCGACGAGGCCACGCCTAAAGCTTCGCGGCCGGCCCGGCGCAACCTGCGCGGCGCCGCGCCGGCTCAGCGGCCTCAGCTCAGCGAGCTCTGGAAGAGCGTGAAGCCGATCCCGGCGCAGACCGCGGCGACGATCCAGAAGCGCAGCATGATCTTCGTCTCCGACCAGGCCATGAGCTCGAAGTGATGGTGGATCGGCGCCATCAGGAAGACGCGCTTGCCGGTCAGCTTGAAGACGATCACCTGGACCGCCACCGAGAGGGCCTCGAGCACGAAGATCCCGCCCAGGATCAGCAGCAGAAGCTCCGTCTGCGTCACCACCGCGAAGGCCCCGATCGCGCCACCCAGGCCGAGCGAGCCGGTGTCGCCCATGAAGATCGAGGCCGGGAAGGAGTTGAACCACAGAAAGCCGACCGAGGCCCCGACCAGCGCCGCCGAGAGCACCGCGAGCCCGCCCTCGGCCGTGATCGTCGTGATCGCGACGAAGGCGAGGAAGACGATCGCGCAGCAGCCGGCGGCGAGGCCGTCCAGCCCGTCGGTGAGGTTGACCGCGTTCGAGAACCCGGCCAGCACGAGGAAGACGAACACGAGGTAGAGGACCGGGCCGACGTCGAGCTCGCCGCCGAAGATGCGGAAGCGGATCGCGGGGTCGAGGTCGAGCTCGTAGATCGCCACGTACCAGAGGATCACCGCCAGGGCGATCTGCGCGAGCAGCTTCCAGCGCGCCGAGAGCCCGAGCGAGCGGCGCTTGGAGACCTTGATCACGTCATCGGCGAACCCGATCGCGGCGCAGCCGAGCGCGACCCCGAACACGGTGAGGCTCGCCGTATCCAGGCCGGAGAGCACCAGGTAGGGCACGGCGATCCCGGTGAAGATGATCAGGCCGCCCATCGTCGGCGTGCCCGCCTTGGCGTGATGCTCGCGCGGGCCCTCCTCGCGGATCTGCTGGCCGAACTCCTTGACCCGCAGGTACTCGATGAAGCGGGGGCCGAGGAAGATCGTGATCAGCATCGCGGCCATGCCCGCGATCAGGACCTCGCCCCTGTCCACCGCCTGGGCGGCGATCTGAGCCTCAAGCATTCGCGTGGTCCGCGTCGCCGGTGCGCGCGCCCCTGCGCGCGGCGAGTCCCTCGGTGAACGCCTCCAGCCCGACCGAGCGCGAGCCCTTGACGAGCACCGCGTCGCCCCGACGCAAGAGCTCGTCGACCAGCGGCACCGCCTCGGCCGGGGTCGGCGCCCACTCGTCCGGCGCGTAGTCGCGCGCCAGCTCGCCGACGCCGATGATCGGCTTCACGCCCAGCCCGCGGGCGTGCGCGCCGATCTCGCGGTGGTAGGCGGGCCCGTCGGGGCCGAGCTCCGCCATGCCGCCGAGCACGGCGACGCGGCGGGAGGCGGGCAGCGTCGCCAGGTGGTCGAGCGCGGCGCGCATCGAGATCGGGTTGGCGTTGTAGCAGTCGTTGATCACGGTGATTCCGCCCGCCAGCTCGAGCCGCTCGCCGCGCAGGCGCGAGAAGGATATGCGCGAGGTCCGCGACGCCATGAGCGCGAGATCGGCCTCCAGCGAGACGCCGATCGCGATCGCGCAGAGCGCGTTGCGCAGGTTGTGCTCCTGGCTGAAGGGGAACTCGAACTCCTGCTGCCCGGCGGGCGTCACGACCTGAGCGCGCATCGCGTCCCCCACGACCTCGTGGCTGCGCGCGAAGACGTCGCCTCCGGGACCGAAGGTGAGCGTGGGCAGCTCGTCGCCCAGGTGCGGCTCCAGCGCCTCGGCGTCGGCCGGCACCACCGCCCGCCCGCCCTCGCGCAGGCCCGCCAGGATCTCCGCCTTGGCCGCGGCGATCGCCTCCAGCGTCCCCAAGAGCTCGAGGTGGACCGGGCCCACGTTGGTGATCGCGCCGACGTCCGGCTCGGTGATCGCGCAGAGCTCGGCGATCTGGCGCTGGCCGCGCATCGCCATCTCGAGCACCATCACCTCGGTGTCGCCGGGCGCCTGCAGGACGGCGAGCGGCAGCCCCACCTCGGTGTTGAAGTTCTCAGGGCTCGCGTGCACGCGGAACGGCAACAGCGCCCGCGTGATGTCCTTCGCCGAGGTCTTGCCGGTCGAACCGGTGATCCCGACGACCTTGCAGCCCAGCTCCCGGCGCCAGGCGCGCGCCAGCCCCTGCAGGCCGGCCAGCGGATCCTCGGTCACGAGCACCCAGCCGTCGGGCCCGGCCAGCGCCCGCTCGCGGTGTTCGGGCGTCACCAGCGCGCCCCAGGCTCCGGCGGCGAGCGCCTCGCCCGCGAACTCGCCGCCGTCCACGCGCTCGCCGCGCAAGCCGATGAAGAGGTCGCCGGCGGCGACCCGGCGGCTGTCCACCTCGGCCCGCTGCGGCCGCCGATCGGCCCCGCGACGGGCGATCTCGGCGCCGCAGGCGGCGGCGATCCGTTCCGGCTCCAGCTCGATCACGCGACCTCTGCGCGCGGCCCGAGCAGGCGGCGCAGCTCCTCCCGGGCGACGTCCCGGTCGTCGAATGGCACCTTCTTCCCGCCGGCGAACTCCTGGCCCTGCTCGTGGCCCTTACCGGCGATCAGCACGACGTCGCCGGGGGCGGCGAGCGCCAGCGCGCGGGCGATCGCCTTGCGGCGGTCCGGCTCGACAACCACTGCCTCGTCGTCCTCCCTGGCATCGCCGGGGATGCCGGCCAGGATCTCCCGGATGATCGCCTCGGGCTCCTCCGAGCGCGGGTTGTCCGACGTGACCACAGCGACGTCGGCCAGTCGGGCGGCGATCTCCCCCATCTGCGGGCGCTTCTCGCGGTCGCGGTCGCCGCCGCAGCCGAACACGCACAGCACCCGCCCGGCCGCCATCTCGCGCGCCGCGCGCAGCACGTTCTCGAGCGAGTCGGGGGTGTGCGCGTAGTCGACCAGGACCGCCCAGGACTGGCCGGCGTCGATCGGCTCCAGCCTGCCCGGCACTCGCTCGGCCCGCGCGAGCGACGCGGCGGCGTCGGCAGCGTCGACGCCGAGGCCGGCCGCCAGCGCCAAGGCGACGAGCGAGTTGGCGACGTTGAAGCGCCCCGGCAGCGGGGTCGCGACCTCCAGCTCCCCGAAGCGCCCGAGCGCGCGGAAGCGGGAGCCGCCCGCGTCGAAGTCCACGCCCTCGGCGCGCAGCGTCGCGCGCCGGTCGCCCGCCGCCGAGACCGTGATCAGTCCCTCGCCGTAGAGCGGCTCGATCTCGGCCGCAAGCCGGGCGCCGTAGGGATCGTCGATGTTCACCACCGCCACCTCCGGCCGCCGCCAGTCGGGCTCCGCGCCCTCCGCGTCCGCGCCGATGAACAGCCGGCGCTTGGCGCGGAAGTAGTCCTCCATGTCGGCGTGGAAGTCGAGGTGGTCCTGGGTGAGGTTGGTGAAGGCCACCGCCGTGAACGCTGTGCCCTCGGTGCGCCCCAAGGCCAGCGCGTGCGAAGAGACCTCCATCGCGCAGGCGCGATCCCCCGCCTCGAGCATCGCCCGGAAGGCGGCCTGCAGGTCGATCGCCTCCGGCGTGGTCCGCTCCACCTCGCGCTCGCGACCGCCGATCACGCTCTTGACCGTGCCCAGCAAGCCGGTGTGCACGCCCGCCTGCTCCAGCAGGTGGCGCACCAGGAACGCGGTCGTCGTCTTGCCGTTGGTGCCGGTGATCCCGACCACGCGCAGCTCGGCGGTCGGGTCGCCGTAGAAGGCGCGGGCCGCCGGCGCCATCGCGGCGCGCACGTTGGGCACCAGCGCCTGGGGCAGCTCGACGTCGAGCCGGCGCTCGACCACCAGCGCCGCCGCCCCGCGCTCGCGCGCTGCGGGCGCGAACTCGTGCCCGTCGGCGCGCTCGCCTACCACGCAGAAGAAGAGGGACCCCGGACCCACCCGCCTACTGTCGTAGGCCAGCGAGCTGATCTCGGTGGCGGGGTCTCCCTCGATCTCCGCCGGCACGTCGGCCAGAACCTCGCGGAGCTCCATCGCGCGGATTCTAGGTCGGCGCATGGCGTCTGCTGTGCGCGCCGCGAACGAGCGGGGCTGCGCGAGCCGCCGCGGGTCAGCGGTCGGCGCCCACCCCCAGGTACGGCAGCGCCATCTCGGCGATCTTGCCGAAGGCGGGGGCGGCGACCGTGCCGCCGTAGTAGTCGCCCTTCGGGTTGTCGACCACGATCGTGACCAGCAGGGCGGGATCGTCGGCGGGCGCGAAGCCGACGAAGGAGGCGACGTACTCGCTCTCCGAGTAGGTGCCGTTGACCACCTTCTGCGAGGTGCCGGTCTTGCCCGCGAGCTCGTAGCCGGGGACCTCGACCGCCGAGGCGGTGCCGCCCTCCTCGAGCACGCCCTTGAGCATCTCCCGCAGCTGCGCGGCGTGGCGGCGCGAGATCACGCGCTTGCCCGGGTCCGGGCGCACACGCTCGCCGCCGGCGGAGAGCACGAGCCGGGGCCTGCGCAGGATCCCGCCGTTGGCGATCGCGGCGTAGGCGGCGGTCATCTGGATCGGCGTGACCGAGAGCCCCTGGCCGATCGGCAGGTTGCCCATCGTCGAGCCCGAGTACTCCTTGGGCGGGATCACGATCCCCTGCTCCTCCGCCGGGAAGTCGATCCCGGTCGGACGGCCGAAGCCGAAGCGGCGGATCCAGTGGTCGAAGGCCTTCTGTCCACGCTTCGCGTTGAGCGCGAGGCCGATCTTGACCGCGCCCACGTTGGAGGACTGGGCGAGGATGTCGGCGACCGAGAGGGTCGCCGCGCCGCGCGGGTGGGACTCCCCGATCGTGCGGTCGGCCACCTGGATCTCGGGCGGCAGGTAGAAGGTCGTGTCGGGGGTGACCACGTTCTCCTCGAGCGCCCCGGCGACCGTGAACGCCTTGAAGGTGGAGCCGGGCTCGTAGGTGTAGCCCGTGGCCAGGTTGCGCAGCTGCTCGGGATCCTCGATCCGCTTGAGGTCGACCTGGGGCCAGTTGGCCATCGCCAGCACGTCGCCGGTGTCCGGATCCATCACGATCGCGGTCGCGCCCTCGGGCTGGTACGTCTTGCCGACCTCGGCCAGGACCTCCTCGGTGTGCGCCTGGATCGTCGCGTCGAGGGTCAGCTTGAGGCGGGTGCCCACGGTGGCGGGCTGGACCGTCTCGCGCTCGAGTTCCTCGCCGAGCGCGTCGCGCACCACCACGCGCTCTCCGTCCTCCCCGCGCAGCTGGTCGTCGTAGGCGAGCTCGAGCCCGCTGAGGCCCTCGTTCTCGGTGCTGACGGCGCCGAGCACCTGCGCGGCGAGCTCGCCCTCCGGGTAGACACGCCGCGAATCGGGCAGCAGCCCGATCCCCTCGATCTCCAGCTTGCTCACCTTGGCGGCCGTTGGCAGATCGACCTTGCGCGCGACGTAGGCGAAGCCGCCGTCGCCGGAGAGCGTCTCCGCGAGTTCGTGCTCGTCGACGTCGAGGACGCGCGCCAGCTTGCGCGCCGCCCGCACCGGATCGGAGATCTGGTACGGCGTGGCGAAGACCGTGACGGCGTCCTCGGAGATCGCGAGCTCGCGCCCGTTGCGGTCGCGGATCGCCCCGCGTACGCCCGGGATCTCCACCGTCTCGGTCTGCTGGCTGCGCGCGTCGGCGCGGTACTCGCCGCCACGCACGCCCTGAAGCCAGGCCGCGCGCGCCATCGCGACCGAGAACAGCAAGAGGAAGCAGGCGAACAGGAGGCCGATCCTGCGGTCGATCCGGCTCACGGGACGATCGCACCGCCGCTCGCGCCCGTGGACTGAGCGCCGGTGGCGGTGCCGGCGGCCTCGCCGGCGGCCTGGGTCGCGGCCTGCGTCTCAGTCTGCGTCGGCTGAGCCACGGGCTCCGTGGCGGCCGGCGCGGTCTCGGTGGCAACCGGGGTCGCGGTCGGCGTGGAGGTGGTCGTCTCCGTCGTGGCGGCGGCCGACTCCGCCGGGGCGGCAGCCCCGATCTGGATCTCGCCGTTGCGCAGCCGGCGCGCCGCCGCCGCCGCGTCGCCAGGCTTGGCGCGCAGGTCGATGATCGCTTCCGCGGCGGGGTAGCCGAGCCCGAGCTCGAACGCCTTGTCGCGCAGCCGCTCGCTGGCGAGAGCGCCGGCGAGATCGCCGCGCAGCGCCGAGTTCTCGCGCTTGAGCTCGTCGCTGAGCGCGGCGGTGCGGCTCGTACGCGAGTTGAGGCTGAGCGTGACCACGTTGAGGGCGACGATCCCCACGAGCAGCACCGCGAGCAAAAAGATCCAGCCCCGGCTGCGGACGAGACCGACGAACAGCCCCGAGTCGGCGATCTCGCTCACCGCCGTCGCCGTGCGACCGACCGCGGCCGGGACCAGGCGAAGCGGCGCGGTCGCCGCGTGGGCGCGGCGCGGCGCGGGCCGGCCGTGGGCGCGCCCCGTGGCGCGCCGCGTCGCCGTCCGCGTGCGAGCCGCGCGCGCGGGCGCGCGTCGCACCGCCGCGCCGGCGGCACGGGCGCTGGAGGCTCTGGCTGTCGCTGCTGCAGGGGGCATCGCTGTGGGGTGGTTCGCCGCCCGGGCTCAGGCCTCCTGCGGCTGGGTCGTGGTGAGCTTGCGGGCCGCGCGCAGGTGCGCGGAGGAGGCGCGCGGGTTGCGCTCCACCTCCTCGGCGCTCGGTGCGACCGCCCGCCGGGTCAGAAGCTCCGCCTCAGGCTCGCGCCCGCAGACGCAGACCGGAAGCTCCGGCGGGCAGACGCAGCCGCGCGCGCGCTCGGCCAGAAAACGCTTGACCATGCGGTCCTCGAGCGAGTGGAAGGCGATCGCGGCCAGCCGGCCACCCGGGCGCAGAAGCCCCCAGGCGCGCGGCAGCGCGCGCTCGAGCGAGCCGAGCTCGTCGTTGACGGCGATGCGGATCGCCTGGAAGGTGCGCTTGGCCGGGTGGCCGCGGCCGAAGCGGTAGGCCGGCGGGACCGCGGCGCGGACCGCCTCGACCAGCTCCGCGGTCGTCTCCAGCGGCCGGCGCGCGACGATCTCACGCGCGATCGCCTTCGCGTGGCGCTCCTCGCCGTACTCGCGCAGGATCTGGGCGAGCCGGTCCTGCGGCCAGGAGTTCACGACCTCGTACGCGGAAAGCTCCTGGTCGGGGTCCATCCGCATGTCGAGCGGAGCGTCGTAGGAGTAGGAGAAGCCGCGCTCCCAGGTGTCGATCTGCATCGAGGAGACGCCGAGGTCCATGTAGACGAGATCCGCGACCATGCCCTCCTCGGCGAGCAGGGCGAGCGCCTCGGAGTAGTCCTCGCGCAGAAAGCGCGTGCGGCAGGGCAGCTCGTCCGCGAGCTCGCGGTAGCGCTCCTCGGCGGAGGGGTCGCGGTCGATGCAGATCAGCTCGCCCGTCGGCCCCAGGCGCGAGGCCACCTCGCGTGCGTGCCCGCCGCCGCCGAACGTGCAGTCGATCGCCACCTCGCCGGGATGCGGGTCGAGGAGCGCGACGAGCTCCGAAAGCAGGACGGGTACGTGGCCGGTGGGCATGTAGGTCAGTGTGGCCGCAGGCGTCATCCGGGTCGCCTCACTCCTCGTCCAGGCCCGCCAGCTCCTCGGCCATCTCGCCCGCCTGGGCGTCGATCTCCGCCGAGTGCTCGGCCCACCGCTGCGGGTCCCAGACCTCGAGGTGGTCCTCCACCCCGACGACGATGCAAGTGCCGGAGAGCCCGGCGTGCTCGATCAGGTGCTTCGCGAGGCGCACGCGGCCGGCCGAGTCGAGCTCCTCGTCCTGGGCGTTCGCGTGGAAGCGGCGCCGCAGCATGCGCGCCTTGCGGCTCAGCGGGTTGAGTCCCGCCAGGAAGCGCTCGGTGAACTCGGTGAACCCCTGGCGAGGCCAGATCTCGACGCAGGGATCGAGGCCGGCGAGGAGAACCGCTCCATCCGCGAGCTGCGCGCGGAGCTTGGAGGGGATCGTCAGCCGGTCCTTCGAGTCGAGGCTGTGCTCGTGCTGGCCGCGAAAGGCCAAGGGGTCGGTTCCTCTCTGATCGGGATCTGCTGGACGTCCTGGCTTGCAAGGAGGTCCGGCCGGGGTGGCGAGGTGGGAGGAGCCTCGCCACCCCGGCCTCGTGGTCAACTTGCGCCGCCACAGTACCCCACAATGCCCCACAACGCAACACGTCTTTCACCCACGCTCCCCCGCAGCGTCTGTCGTGCACGCCTGCTAGAGCGGCACTTGAGGTTCTGATCCGGCTTGAGCAGTGGGATTCCGGCATCTCACGCCGGTCCCGGTCGCGGGCGGAGAGCGGCCGTCTGCAAGTTCACTTGCAGGCGCGGCTTGGACGCTCGTCCAGCAGCAGGAGTCGGAGCAGGCGCCGTGTAGGCGACCCCCTCGCCCCGCTCAGAGCGCGCCGAAGAGCGCGTCGGCGTGGGCGATCAGCGCCGCGGCGATCACCAGCAGCACCGACGGCACCAGCACCAGGGCCACGACGAGCTGGATCTTGGGCGCGGCACGGGCGGCGCGCTCGGCGATGCGCCGCCGCTCCTCGGCCCGCAGCGCCGCCGCCTGCTCGTGCAGCTCGCGGGCGAGCGGCGAGCCGTAGCGGCGGGACCGCTCGAGCGCCGCGGCTAGGGACGCCACCGCGGGCGCAGGCACGCGCTCGCGCAGGTCGGCCAGCGCCCGTTCCTGCGAAGAGCCGCACTCGATCTCCGCGACGGCCACCGCGAGCTCGCGTGCCAGCGGGCCGCTGGAGCCGCGCGCGAGCTCGCCGAAGAGGCTCGCCGGGCTGCGGCCCGCCGCCGCGCCCACCGCGAAGAGGTCGAGCGCGTCCGGAAGCGCGGCGACGAGGCGCGCCGCGCGCGCCCGGGCTCGCCGCTCCAGCCACGCGTCGGGCGCGAGGTAGCCCGCCGCCACCAAGATCAGCGCGAGCGGCGGGGCCAGCCTGCCGGGCGCGACCGGCAGCACCGCGAACCAGGCCAAAACGCCGAGCGCCGCGCCGACCACCTTCGCCGCCGCAAGCCCCCGGGCGTCGAGCCTGCCCTCCAGCCCGGCGCGGCGCAGCCTGGCCTCAGCCGTCCGCGAGGCCGGCCAGCCGGCCCTGGCGCCGACCCTGCGGAGAACTCGGCGCGCCGCGCGGGGCACCCCAAGCCCAGCGAGCTCCCAAGCCGCGGCGAAGGTGAGGGCACCAGCCGCTGCCGCGAGCAGGGCGCTCACGTCTCCCCCACCCGCGCCAGGCGCTGGATCGAGATGAAGCCGGCGAGCTGGAAGGCCGCCGCCAGCCCCAGCAGCGCGAGCGCTGCACCCTCGGCGAGGAGCCCCCTGAGGAAGCCTGGCTGCAGAAGCTCAGCCACGAGCCCCGCCCCCGCGGGCAAGGCGACCACCAGCGCCCCGGTGAAGCGCGCCTGGGCCGTCGCGGCGCGCGCGTCGGCGGCGATCCGGTCGCGCTCGCTTGCCGCCGCCGCGAAGCGGCGCAACAGCGCGACGAGGTCCCCGCCCGCGATCCGCTGCGAGAGGAGCGCCGCACAGAACGCGTCCGCGCGCGGGGAGCCCAGGCGCTCGCGCAGGCCGCCGAGAGCCTCCTCGAGGGAGCGCCCCAGCTCGAGATCGGCACTGACGCGCGCCAGCTCGGCGGCAGCAGGACCGCTCACCGTGCCGCGCGCGGCCGCAAGCGCCGCCCTCACCGACCGCCCGGCCGCGAGGGCGTCCGCCGCGGCGGTTGCGATCGCGGGGAGCTGGCGCTCGACCGAGCGGCGGTAGCGGCGGGCGCGCGCGGCCAGGGCCCAGCTCGCCGCGCCGGGGCCCGCCGCAGCGAGCGGCGCCGCCGGCGCCGGACCGAGGAACCAGATCCCCACGAAGAGCAGGGCGGCCGCGGCCAGCAGGCCGAGCCGGCGCCGCTCGGCGAGGCTGGGCGCGTACCCCTCGCGCCCGGCGCGCGCGAGCGGACGGACGGCGTCCGACAGCCAGCGCCGGGCGGCGGGCGCCCACGCCGCCGCCTCGCGTAGCGCGAGCGCCCCGAGCCCGCCCGCGAGGGCGAGCAGGCCGATCGCCGCGAGCTCGCGCAGGCTCAGAGCGCCCACAGACTCCTCACCGCCACGCCTCCCGCCGCCGCAACGACCTCTGAGACCTCGACCACTCGCCGCTCGCCCCCTGGCTCCCGTCGCAGCTGCGCAATCAGGTCGACTCCGCGGGCGAGCTGCTCGCGCACCGCGAGGTGCGGCAGCCCCACGTCCGCCATCAGCGCGAGCGTCTCCAGCCTGCGCAGGGAATCCTCCGGCGAGTTCGCGTGCACGGTTGAGAGCGCCCCCTCGTGACCGGTGTTGAGCGCGGTCAGCAGATCAAGCGCCTCCGGGCCGCGGACCTCGCCGATCACGATCCGGTCCGGCCGCATCCGCAGCGCGTTGCGCAGTAGATCGCGGATCGTCACCTCTCCCCTGCCCTCGATCGACGGCGGCCGACTCTCCAGCCGCACCACGTGCGGCTGGCGCAGCCGAAGCTCCGCCGCGTCCTCGATCGTGATGATCCGCTCGCGCGGGTCGATCCAGGCGGACAGCGCGTTGAGCAGCGTCGTCTTGCCCGAGCCGGTGCCGCCGCTGACCAGGATCGTGCGGCGCTCGCGCACCGCCCGCTCGAGGATCTCGCGCGCCTCGGGCGCAAGCGAGCCGGTGCGCTCGAGCTCCGCGGGGCCAGGTCGGTCCACCGCGAAGCGACGGATCGAGATCACCGGGCCGTCGACCGCGAGCGGCGGGATCACGACGTTCACGCGCGAGCCGTCGGCGAGCCGGGCGTCCGCCATCGGCGAGAGCTCGTCCACGCGCCGCCCCGTCGGCGCCAGGATCCGCTCGATCGTCTCGCGCACCGCGCGCTCGTCGGGGAAGCGCACATCGGTCAGCTCGATGCGCCCGCGGCGCTCGACGTAGACCGCCTCGCAGCCGTTCACCATCACCTCCTCGACCAGCGGGTCTGCGAGCAACTCCTCCAAGGGCCCGAGCCCGACCGTCTCCCGGTGCACGAGCCGCGCGAGCTCCTCCCGCCGCCCTGCCGAGAGCACAGCCGCCTCTCGCTCGACCAGATCCGCGATCGCCTCGGCGATCGGCGGCTCCGGCCCACCCGCCGCAGCGACCGCGCGCCGCTCCGCCGCGAGCCTCTCGCGCAGCTGCTCGGTGAGGGTCGAGATATGCCGACCGACGGGATTCACGCCAATAAGAGGCTCGGGCGACCCCTGACTCTCCCCCTGACCGGGCTGAGCTATGCCAGGCTCCGCAGCGCTCCGGGCGGAAGAACGGTGTTACCGCCCGGCGCACCTCGGCCCCGATCGCTACGGTGCCGTCCGTGCCGAGCGACCGCAAGCCGATAGTCGTCATCGCCCGCAAGCTGCTGCCCGCCGGGATGCGGCTGCTCGAGGGATGCGAGGTCCGCTCGGGCGGACTCGATGTCGGCCGGGACGAGTTGCTCCAGCTGGTCGCCGACGCCGACGCGCTGATCGCCGACCCGACCGTGCCGGTGGACGGCGAGCTGCTCGACGCCGCGGGTTCGCAGCTGCGGGTCGTCTCCAACTTCGCGGTCGGCTACGACAACGTCGACCTCGACGCCTGCCGGGAGCGCGGCGTCGTCGTCACCAATACGCCCGGTGTGCTCACCAACGCCACGGCGGAGCTGGCGCTCGAGCTCACCCTGGCGGCGGCGCGGCGCGCGAGCGAGGCCGAGGCCACCCTGCGCGCCGGCCGCTGGACCGGCTGGGATCCGGGCGCGATGCTCGGGCTGGAGCTCTCAGGCGCGACGTTCGGGATCGTCGGGCTCGGCCGCATCGGCGGCCGCTATGCGGAGCTCGTCCGGCCGCTGGCCGGCGAGATCCTCTACGTCTCGCGCTCCCCCAAGCCCGAGCGCGAGCGTGAGCTGGGCGCGCGCAGGGTCGAGCTCGACGAGCTGCTCGAGCGCTCCGACGTGGTGAGCCTGCACGCCCCCGCCAGCCCCGAGACGAAACACATGATCGGCGATGCGCAGCTGCGGCGCATGCGCTCGCACGCTGTGTTGGTCAACACCGGCCGCGGCTCGCTCGTCGACTCCCAGGCGCTCGCCCGGGCGCTCGCCGAAGGCGAGCTGGGCGCGGCCGGCCTCGACGTCTACGAGAACGAGCCCGAGGTGCCGCAGGAGCTGCTGGAGGCGCCGCGCTGCGTCCTGCTCCCCCACATCGGCTCCGCCACGCATACCGCGCGCGACGCGATGGCCGAGCTCGCGGCGCGCAACGCGCTCGCGATCCTGCGCGGCGAGGAACCTCCCCACCGCGTCGCCTGAGCTAGCCTGCGCCCTATGGCGACGGTCGAGGCGATCGAGGCCGACATCACCAAGCTCGAGGTCGACGCGATCGCGAACGCCGCGAACACGCAGCTCGCTCATGGGGGCGGAGTCGCGGGCGCGATCGTGCGCGCGGGCGGCCCCTCGATCCAGGAGGAGTCCAACCGCCTCGCGCCGATCGGACTCGGCGAGGCGGTCGCCACCGGCGCTGGGAGCCTGCCCTGCCGGTGGGTGATCCACGCCGCGACGATGCACCCCGGCGGCCCGACCTCGGCCGAGGTGATCCGCGCCGCGACCGCGAGCACCCTACGCGTCGCCGACGAGCTGGGCGCGCGCTCGCTGGCGCTGGTGGCCTTCGGCACCGGCGTCGGCGGCTTCCCGCTCGAGGAGGCTGCCGCGATCGAGGCCGAGGAGGTGCGCAAGCACCTGGACGCCGGGAGTCAGCTCCAGCGGATCGTCTTCGCGCTGCGGGGGGCGCAGGCGGTCGAAGCATTCGCACGGGCGCTGGCCAGCTGAAGCGGTCTCGAGCTGTCCCGCTCGAGGCCGCGCAAGCCATGCTCGAAAGACCGCTGCCTAGGGATGCGGGCCTGCGCCGCAACACCCTCACCGCGCCGCCAAGAGCCGGATCGTGCGGCCGGTGGCCTCGGCGCGGATCAGTCGGAGCGCCTGGTCGCGGCGCAAGGCGAGCGTCGCCAGGTGGCGCACGCCGAGGCCCGGCTCCGAGGGAGCACGGCGCAGATCGAGCAGCGGCACGCCGCGTGCCACGAGCCGAGGCCTCCCGCGCCAGGGGCCCGGCCCGCCCCCGCCCGCGACGACCACGTCGACGCGGCGCACTTCCGGTCCCGTCGCCAGCGCGCCGGCGCCGGCGACGGTGACCTCGACCGGGGTTCCGCGCGCCCGCGCCGGCGCGCGCGGGCGCTTCGGACCGCCCCCCGAGCGCAAGAGAGACGCGGTCAGGTAGGAACCGGCTGGGACGGATACCGCGAGGCGCCGACCCAGGGCCGCTGCGGGGTCGGCGAGGGCGTCCGGCGGCGCGAAGGCGGTCGGAACCCGGCGCAGCTCGAGCGCCCGCTCCAGCTGGCGGCGGTCAAGCGCGCCGCCCGCCGGCAACCCGCGCGCCACCACGACAACCGGGCGCAGCTCGCCGGCGGCGTCGAGCTTCGCAACGCCACCGCCGGAGCCCGTCGCGGCGGCCAGCCCGGCGCACACCAGCGCGCCGGCGGCGAAGGCGAGGCCGCGGCGCCCGGGGCTCACCACGCGACGCGCCCCGGGACCCTGACCGGCCGGGCCGGCCGCGGCGCCGCAGCTGCACGTGACTCGACGAGGGGCAGTCGCAGCGACGCGACGCTACCGCCCACGAGCCGTCGCCAGCGCAGCTCGCCGCCATGCCGCTCGCCGATCGCGCGCGCGACGCGCAGGCCGTGGCCGCGCCGCGGATCGCGCCCCGCGGCGCGCTGACTGCGGGACGAGCCGCCGCGGTCGCGCACGCGCAGCTCGAGATGCGCCCCGCTCCGCCTGCCCTCGATCGTCACCGTCCCCCGCCCGTGCTCTAGGGCGTTGGCGATCAGGTTGTCGATCGCCTGGGCGATCCGCACGGGGTCGACGTCCACCAGCGCGTCGCCGCAGCACCAGCTCACCTCGAGCCTGCGCCCGGCGCGCGCCGCCGGACGGCGCCAGCGTGTCCAGGCCGCTAGCGCGAGCATGCGCGCCTCGACCGGGCGGCGGCGCAGCTCGGGCCGCCCGCCGTTGATCTCGGCGTCCAGGTCGCGCAGGGCGGCGAGTGCGAGCTCGAGCGGATCGGGGCCGGCGGGCGGCGGCGAGGGCGCCGCCAGCGCGAGCGCCTGCAGCGGGCGGCGCAGCTCGTGCAGCCGCTCGTTGAGCTTGCGTCGGCGACGCCGCTCGCGCCGCCGCGCCACGGCGAGGGACAGCGCGAGCGCCGCAGCGGCGGGCGCGAGCGAGGCGCTGAGCAGGCTGAGGCCACCGTCGCTCACGAGCTCACGAGGCGGTAGCCGACCCCCCACACGTTGTGAACCCACCGGCCGTGCTCGGGGTCGAGCTTGCGGCGCAGCCTGCTCGCGTGCGAGTCGAGCGTGCGGGTCCGCCCTTCCGATCGAAAGCCCCACACGTCGCGCAGCAGCTCCTGCTTTGTGAACACCCGCGTGGGCTCACCGGCGAGCGCGAGCAGGAGCTCGTACTCCTTGTTCGCGAGCTTGACCAGGCGCCCGCCCACCCGCACCTCGCGCCGCGAGGGGTCGACCTCGAGCTCGCCGACCCGCAGCGGCCCCGCGCGCCGCTCGCCGCGGCGGCGCAGCACCGCCTCGATCCGAGCGGCGAGCTCGGCGTAGGAGAAGGGCTTGACGATGTAGTCATCGGCGCCCTCCCTGAGCCCCCGCACGCGGTCGACCTCGTCCCCGCGCCCGCTCAGCACGATCACGGGCAGCCCGGGGTCGTAGCGTCCGGTAGAGCCGTGCTGGCCGCGGATCTCCCGCAGCACATCAAGGCCCGGCGCGTCCGGCAGCATCAGGTCGAGCAGCAGCAGGTCGGGCGCGTGGTAGTGGCAGTGCCGCAGGGCGTCCGCCGCGCACTCGGCCGGCAGCGCCTCGAAGCGATCGGCGCTCAGATGCTCGACCAAGAGCTCTCGGGTCGGCGCGTCGTCCTCGCAGACGACCACCTTCGCGCGCGGCTCGCGGCGCGGCAGCATCATCCGCGCGCGCCCCGCGCCCGCAGGGCCAGGTCGGTCTCAGCGATCCACAGGCACAGCACGCCCCCGTCAACCCCGGGGGCCGCGCGAGCGCCCCCCGCGGGTCAGGGCTTCGAGACCTTCACGCGCGCGCGCGACCCTTGCCGCGCCGCGCGAAGACGACGACGTCGAACTTCCGCTCGCCGCAGATCCGGCGGCTGATCCGCTCCCGGCTTCCGCGACCGGTCGAGCGCGCGACCACGCGCCTGCCGTGGCGCAGGAACAGGTCGAGGTTGGCGCGGCGCGGACCCCACAGCGTGACGATGAGCCTCCCGTCGAGCGGGGTCTTGATCGCGACCCGGCCGACCTGGCGCCGGCCGATGCGCCCGGCGTACCTGGCGACGGTGTTCGCACGCCAGGGGTCACGCACGTCCCGGGCGAGCCGCTCGCGGGAGGTCGCGTTCGGCCTGAGGAACGGGTCGAACTCCCAGGGGAACTCGCCGCGGTAGTGGTACTCCGCGAACGCCTCCGCGAACCCCTCGCCCGGGTGCTGGAGGTAGTCCGCGGGGTCGAGCGTGCCCCGGGCCACCGCTCGGCACACCCCTACTTGGCTCGCCCACCGCTTCGTGCCCCAATTGAGCGCCCCGCCGGGGAACGGCGGGTTGCGCCGGTGGGCGGCGACGTGATGGCCGTACTCGTGGGCGAGCACGTAGGCGGTCGGATAGCCGGCGTACTCGGCCTCGCCCACGATCACGATCCGCTCCTCCCCGGGGAAGTAGCAGGCCACCGCTTCCTCGCCGCAGATCACAGGCATCTCTGGCGGCCCCACGATGTACAGGTGGAGCCCGTCCAGCTCCGCTCCGTGCAGCAGGGCGTCCAGGAAGTCGACGATGCCTTGATCCGCCTGGGGATCCGGCAGGTAGTAATCGGAGACGGTCACGTAGACCGTCATCCCCGAGGACGTCTGGTAGGGGTTGGCGACGGCTCGCAGCCGCGGCGCATCCCCCTCCCTTTCGATCGTGCGGTCGGGCAGCGGCCCCGCTCCCTCAGGGGGAGCGGGCACCACGCCCGGCACGGGTCGCAGTCCGCGCGCCTGGCCGTCGGAGGCAGCCTCGGCCGCGTGCGCCCCGACGGCCCCCGCCCACGCAGCAAGCGCCGCACAGACGGTCGCCAAGACGAGGGAACCCAACGCGCGTGCTGATGCCAGCGACTCGACTCCCCTCGGCCCCGCGCTACCGCGGTCGCAGGCGGTGCCGGACGTGCGCGCGAGTGACGTCGGCCGGGGTACGGCAGCCCAGCAGCGCCAGGCCGAGCTTGATCTCCTCGCGCAACAGCTCGAGCACGTGCAGCGCGCCCTCCTCGCCGTTGACCGCGAGCCCCCAGAGGGCCGGCCTGCCCACCTGGACCGCGTCGGCGCCCAGCGCGAGCGCGGTGAGCACGTCGATGCCGCGCCTGAACCCGCCGTCCACGAGCAGCTTGATCCGCCCCGCAACCGCCTCGGCCACGTCCGGCAGCGCGTCGATCGTCGCCGGCACGCCGTCGAGCTGGCGCCCGCCGTGGTTGGAGACCACGATGCCCGCCGCCCCGGCCTCGACCGCGAGCTCGGCGTCTTGAGGGCTGAGCACGCCCTTGAGCAGAACGGGCACCTCGCAGCTCTCCACCAGGGCCGCGAGCGAGTCCCAGTCGAGCGAGGGATCCACCAGGCTGAACAACTCGGTCACGGTCAGCGCCCGGTCGGCGCCGAGCGCCGCCTCGATGGCGGGCACGGTGCGGTCGACCTGGAAGCCGGTGCGCAGGTCGCGTTCGCGGCGCCCCACGTAGGGGGCGTCGACCGTGAGCGCCACCGCCTCGAAGCCGTTCTCCACGGCCTCCGCGAGGAGCGCCTCGGTGACCGCCTTGTCCTTGAACGAGTAGAGCTGGAACCAACGGGTGGTCTCGGGCGCCGCCGCTGCGACGCGCGCCGGCGTGGACGTCGCGAGGGTCGAGAGGCACATCGCCGTCCCCGCGCGCCCCACGGCCCGGGCCAGCGCCTCCTCGCCGTCGGGGTGGACCAACCGCTGGAAGGCGAACGGGGCCACGACCAGCGGCATCGAAAGCCGCGAGCCGAACAGCTCGATCGTCGTATCGACCTCCGTGACGTCGACCAGCACCCGCGGCATGAGCTCCCAGTCCTCGAAGGCCTCGAGGTTGCGGCGCAGCGTGCGCTCGTCCCCGGCGCCGCCCGCGAAGTAGCCGAGCACGGCAGGCTCGAGCCGCTCCGCCGCGAGCGCCTCGTAGTCGGCGACGTTGACAGGCTCCCTGCCCACTGGCCGGGAGCATATGCCGAGGCACACGAAAACGTCCGCTGGCCCCGGCGACCCCGGCGCGCGTTCCGGATCACCGCGCAAGCCGCGCCGCGGCGTCTCAAGCGAGCGCGCTCGCCTATCGTCCCCTCCCGTGAGCGAAGCGAAGACCGAACCCAGAGCCGAGGTCGAGCGGCTCGCGGAGCTCGTGCGCGAGGCGGGCGAGCGCGGCACGACCGTGCTCACCGGCGCGGGCATCTCGGTGCCCTCGGGGATCCCCGACTTCCGCTCGCCCGGCACCGGCCTGTGGGAGAAGGTCGACCCGATGGAGGTCGCGCACATCTCGGTCTGGGAGCGCGACCCCAAGCGCTTCTGGTCCTTCTACCGTCAGCGGCTCGACCTGCCCGCCAGGTTCGAGCCCAACCCCGCCCACCGCGCCCTGGTCGAACTCGAGCGGCGCGGGTATCTCCGCGGGCTCGCCACCCAGAACATCGACGGCCTGCACCAGAAGGCGGGCTCGAGCGACGTGATCGAGCTGCACGGCTCGGTGCGCAACCTGGTCTGCCTGCGTTGCGACGAGCGCGTCCCGCGCGAGCGCGGGCTCGAGCTCTTCGACTCCGACGGCGTACCACGCTGCGAGTCCTGCGGCGCCCCGCTCAAGCCCGACGTGACGCTGTTCGGGGAGCTGCTTCCGCCGGGCGCCTTCGAGCGCGCCGCTCAGCTGATCGAGGAGTCGCGCCTCCTGCTCTGCGTCGGCAGCTCGCTGGAGGTCTACCCGGTCGCCCAGCTGCCCGAGATCGCGCTCCAGGACGGCCGGCGGCTGGCACTCGTGACGCTCGGGCCGACTCCCTTCGACCCGCACGCCGACGCCAAGGTCGAGGCGGACGTGGCCGAGGCGCTCTCAGCCCTGGCAGAGCTGCTCCGCTAAGAGTCAGAGCCGTGCAGGCAGAGCGGGCTGGGCGGCGCGCCCGCGCCCCGGAAACCGCCCTGGCCGACCGGGGGGCGCGCTCAGGCGACGGCGGGGGCCACCTCCCGGCCCAGCCACTCGACCGTCTTCAGGTCGGCGTGCTCGAGGTGCTGGGCCATCACGCGAACCACGCCCGCGCGTTCGTACTCACGCAGGCCCTCGGCCACCTGCTCCAGCGGACCGCGCTCCACCGGGTTCATGAGCGAGAGCGGCAGGGTCTGCGGGTCGCGGCCGATGCGCTCGCAGGCGCGATCCAGCCCGGCGCGCACCTCGGCGCACTGATCGGGCGTCATGTGAAAGACGTTGTACTCGTCGGCGTGGCGGGCCGCGAGCTCGAGGCTGCGCGGGCCGCCGCGCCCGCCCAGGATCAGCCGTGGTCGCTCAAGCGGCTTGGGCTGGGCGTCGAGGTCGCGCACCCGGTAGTGCTCGCCCTCGAAGCTGAACGGCCCCTCCTCCCACTGCCTGCGCACGAGCTCGAGCTGCTCAGCCAGCATGCGCATCCGCACGCGCGTGGGCGGGAACGGGAAGCCGTAGGCGGTGTGCTCGGGCTCGTGCCAGCCCGCCCCCATGCCCAGCTCGATGCGCCCGCCGCCGCTGATGTGGTCGGCGGTGACCACCGCCTTGG
>Ga0310827_100600_pt1 | contig 25601 bp, 22 predicted proteins | sample WT_ome_2_FD_201309 | JGI IMG/M metagenome (GOLD analysis project Ga0310827, IMG submission 201309) | Sorghum-adapted microbial communities enriched on wild type (WT) sorghum from Joint BioEnergy Institute, Emeryville, California, United... ... | reverse complement strand
GCCCTTCCGGCTTGGCTGCGTCGCGCACGGTGTGGTTGAGGGCGACGCTCGCTCCGCCGCGCCAGAAGAGATAGAGGCCCTCCGCCATCCAGCGCGCCTGCTTGCGCAGGCTGATCAGCCGCGGGCCAAGCGTGTGCCTGTCCCACCAGAACTCCGTGACCCACAGGGGGTGCCTCCCCTTCGTGGCCACCGTGCCGCGCCGCTCGGCGGCCCGCAGCACCCGCCGCAGCTTCCCCATGTCGGGCGTCGACGCGTCGTCGGGATGCAGGGCCGAGCGGAACGGGCCGCCGCTGGTGTTGATCGGGTGGTGCGCGAGCACGTCGAAGCGCGGCCGCTCAGGGCACTTCGCCCGCTTCAGGTCCCGGCGCAGGCACAGCACCTCCCGCCAGAAGCGCACCGGGCGCACCCTGGTGCCGCCCGCGTCGTCGCCGTAGGGGGCGGTTCCCGCCGTCACGACGACGTTGCTTTCGTCCACCGCCTTGATGCCCTCGTAGAAGGCGTTGAGCAGCTTGCGGTAGACGGCGGGGCTGGCCGGGCGGCGGCCCTGCCACTGCGGCGTGATGTAGCTCGACAGGTTGGGCTCGTTGAAGATCTGGAAGTGGCGCACGCGCGGCAGCGTGGCGCCGGGGTTCTGCGGATCGGGAAAGGAGCCCGAGTAGCGGCGCGCCAGCGCCTCGGCGAAGTCGCGCGCCGGCCCCGGCCGCGGGCGCCAGGTTCCCGCCGGCGCGCTCGGGCCGGCGGGCGGGCGGTTCTCGCCCTCCGCCCACGCGGGCGCAAAGCCGACCGTAAGCAGCACGGTCAGCCCTCGCGCCCGCACGTCGCGGATCGCCCGATCCAAGGACGAGAAGTCGTACGCGGGGTCGCCCGGATCGCGCGGGTTCGCCGGCTCGGTCGGCGCGATCTGCGCCCAGTTTCCGGCCAGCCGCACCATCCGCGCGCCGGCGGCGACCACCTCGTCGAGCCTCTGCTCGCTGGTCGGCCCCACGGCGCCGAAACCGGTCGTGAGCCCGCGACTCGCCCCAGCCGACGCGGGGACCGCCCCGATCACCAGGGCTGCGGACAACGCCAGGCAGGCGAGCGCACCTTTCGCGAGCGGCCGACGCACCACGCTCACGCCCCTACGGGTCGGCCAACCGCGCGCCCCCCTGACGCCCATGGTCAGCGCTGGCCGGCCCCGCGCGATCGGCGAGCGACGACCACGGCGATCGCGCTCAGCACGGTCACCAGCAGGATCAAGGGCAGCGCCAGGCCCATGCCGCCCTCGCCGCCGCCAACCATCTTCCCGACGACCTCGGCGATCGCGGAACCGCCGGAGTCATTCCCGCCGCCTGCGGAACCGGACGACCCGCCGGCCTCACCATCACGGGCCTTCCGGGCGCCGGCCCGGTCCGCGCGGGAGGGCGCGGTCGCCTCCGCAAGCTCCGCGGCGGCCCGGCCGTCCTCGCCAAGCGCCTCGAGCTGCCGCACGACCCCCGGGGGCAGCGCCTTGTCGCCTCGGTCCTTCCCCTTGCCGACGCTGCCGCTCGGGACGGACCCCTTCGGCCCGGGCACGCCCTCCACGTACTCGTCCACGCCCGAATCGCCGGGCGGTAGGGCCCCCTGCGCGGCGGCGCCCGCCGGGCACGCGAGCATCGCGATGACGGCAACTGCGACGAGCCTTCTCAGCATCTCTGCCCTCTCTGTACGAAGCAGGACCCAGGATGCTGACAACCGAACCTGCGATCCACTACCGCTTGCGGCGTCAGTCTTCCCCCAGCGCGTACGTAATTGGACGTTGATGGCATCGCGCTCCGAAATCGCGCTCTCGGCCGGGCAAGCCCCCGCCCTGCCCCGAACCCGCCCGCGAGGCGAGCAGGTTGCGGTTCGAGCGAACGCGACGGACCTGGCGCGCCGCGCCGGCCCCCTGCTGGCCACCTGGTGGCTTCCCTTCATCCTCGTCCTCTATCTCGCGCTCAAGGGCGGGGGCTACGACCTGATCGTTCGCAGCGAGATCGGGATCGCGGTCTGGTGGATCGTGCTCGTGGGGGCCGTGGCCGGCCTGCTACCGGTGGCGCGGATCGGCCGCGTGGGTTGGACCGCGCTCGGCCTGCTCGCCGCGTTCGCCGTCTGGACCGGGCTCGGCATCGGCTGGTCTGAGAGCGCCGAGCGCAGCGTCGCCGAGCTCGGTCGGGTCGCCACCTACCTGGGCGTCTTCGCGCTTGCGCTGCTTGCTGGGGGCCGTGACGCACTGCGCCGCACCGTCGGCGCGCTCGCCACCGCTATCGCCCTCGTCGCTGCGCTGGCCCTGCTCTCGCGGCTTGAGCCCTCGCTCTTCCCGCGCGACCTGGGCCCCCAGTTCATGCCCAGCATCCAGGAGCGACTCAACTACCCGCTCAACTACTGGAACGGGCTTGCGGGCCTGGTCGCGATGGGGGTGCCGCTGCTCGTCTGGGCCGCCACCGCGGCACGGACGATCCCCGCCCGGGCCCTGGCCACCGCGGCATTGCCGGTCGCCGCCCTCACGATCGTCCTCACCCTCTCGCGAGCGGGCGCCGGGGCCGCCGTGCTCGCCCTGCTCGTACTGCTCGCCCTGCACCCGCGGCGCTTGGCCCTGCTGCCCCCGCTTCTGCTCGGCGGGCTGGGCAGCGCGATACTGATCGCCGCGACGCTGCAGCGCGACGCACTCGAGAAGGGCCTGCTCAACGCCGCCGCCGAGCGCCAGGGAGACGAGATGCTCGCGATGACGCTCGTGGTCTGCGCCGGCGTCGGCCTGCTCGCCGCCGCGCTCGCGCTCGCCGAGCGCAACCGGCTGCTGCGCTGGCCGCGCGTTTCGCGCCGGATCGCCGTGCCCGCGTTCGGCGTCGTGGCCGTGATCGCAATCGTCGGCGCCCTGATCGCGGGGGCTCCGGGCGAGCTCTCTGAGCGCTGGTCGGAGTTCAAGCGGCCCGGCGGGACGTCGTTGGGGGTCGAGCGGTTGACCAGCGTGGGAGGGAACAGCCGCTACCAGTACTGGGAGGCGGCGGCGGACGCCAACGCCACCGCACCGCTCACCGGCATCGGCCCCGGCACCTTCGAGTACTGGTGGGCGCGCGAGGGCACGGTCGCGGGCTTCGTGCGCGACGCCCACTCCCTCTACATGGAGACGCTCGGCGAGCTCGGCATCGTCGGATTCGCCCTCATCGTCGGCTTCGTCGGCGGGGTGCTCGTCGTGGGGGCGATTCGTGCGCTGCGGCGCCGCCGCGGGCGAACGTCGCTGCTCGCCGCAGCCACCGCCGGCGCCTTCGCCTACGGAGTCATGGCCGCGTTCGACTGGGTCTGGGAGCTCACCGTGGTGACCGTCGCCTTCCTGTTGCTCGCGGCGGCGATCGTCGGCCCCGACGCGCGAGCCCGCGCCGACCGAGCGCCGAGCCGACACGGAGGCACTCGAGTTGCCACCACAGCCGGCCTTGCGGCGGTCGCCGTCGCCTCGCTGGCCGCGATCGCGATCCCCATGGCAGGCACCTCGTCCGTGCGCGAGAGCTGGCGCCAGGTGGAGGGCTCGGATCTCCCCGCCGCCCTGGCCAGCGCCCGCGCGGCCGAGAGGGTGCAACCGTACTCCGCGACTGCGCGCATCCAGGAAGCGCTGGTCCTGGAGCTCGAAGGCGACCTGCCCGCCGCGCTCGCTGCGGCGCGCGCGGCGACGCAGCACGAGCCCACCAACTGGCGCACCTGGTTCGTGCGCTCGCGGCTTGAGGCCCGCAACGGCAACGCCCAGGCCGCGCTGCGCGCCTACCGCAAGGCACGCTCGCTCAACCCGCGATCCTCGCTTCTGAACCGATGACCGAGCACCTCGACGACGACCTCAGGGAGATCGCGGCCAGGCTCGAGGCGGAGCGGCCGCACCCAAGCTGCGCGTTCCGCGGCGAGCTTCGCCGCCGCCTGCTGGGCGCACCGGAACGGCAGGAGGAACGGCGCCGCGCGCTCGCCCTGATCGCCTCGTACGCGACCACTGGCCTCGTCCTCCTCGCGACCGCCGCGCTCGGCGTGATCGGGATCGGCCCGTTCGCGGCGTAGCGCGGCCCCTCGCTCAGCGAGAGCGGAAGAACGCCCAGCGGGAGCGGCGTGCGGCGGGCCGCGCCGGGAGCTCCTCGCCGGCGAGCACCGCCTGCGGCGCGTCGCTCACCAGCCACTCGACCTGGGCTTCGCCCACCAGCGAGCGGGCCACCTCAAGCCCCTCCCACCCGGGAGCGCGGGCGGTCGGGCCAGCGCTCGCGCCGTGCGCGTCGGAGGCGATCACGTGGGCCAGGCCGTCGCGAAGGAGGGCGCGCGCCAGGCCGCCCGAGCGCGAGCGCCGCGGTCGCAAGAGCGACCCGGCCGTGACCTGCACCAAGACGCCGCGGCGCACCAGCTCGGCCAGCCGCTCAGGCTCCGCCTGAAAGCTCGGGTTTCGCTCGGGATGGGCGAGCAGGACGCGAAAGCCGCGCGCGCACAGGCTGAGAAGCTGCTCCTCGAAGTTCGGCAGCAGCGGCCCGTAGGGCGTCTCGACGAGCAGGTCGCTGCCGCGTCCGGCGTAGGAGGCGAGCCGAAGCTCGGCGTCGGAGGCCTCGAGCGCCCAGAAGAGGTCCACCTCCGCGCCGCTTACGACGCTGAGGCGCACCCCCACGCGCTCGAGCTCCCCCTCGAGCGCGCGGCAGGCCTCCGCTAGCTCGGCCGGCACCACGCGCGGATGGTCCTCGCGCAGGTGCGGGGTCGCCGCCACGGTTCCCACCCCGGCGACCGCCAGCTCCCGCGCCAGGGCGACGCTCCGCTCCGGCGTCGCGGGCCCATCGTCAAGGCCCGGGAGGATGTGGCAGTGCAGGTCGATCACGGCTCTGCGCGCCGCAAGCAACGCGACGCCCCGCCGACCTGGCCTCGCGAAGCTCTACTGGTCGCCCTGCGCGCCGTCGGCGCCCACGAGCGCGCGCTGGCCGTCGCTCGCCTTCCCCGCACCGTCGTGTTCCGGCTTTCCCTCGCCGTAGTAGCCGTAGCCGTACCCGTAGCCGTAGCCGAACCTGCGCGTCCGCAGGTGGTTGATCACCACGCCCAGCACGCGCGCCCCGACGTTTCGCAGCTGCTCGTTGAGCTGGCGCGCCGCATCGCGCGTCGTCTGATCCAGCCGCGCCACCACCAGCACCCCGCTCGCCTCACGCAGCAGCGGCACGGCGTCGGCTACGACCGAGGTGGGCGGGGTGTCGATCAGCACGAGCTCGTAGTCGGACTCGGCCTCGCGCAGCAGCTCGCGCATCCGCTCGGACTCCATGAGCTCATCCGGGTTCGGCGGCAGCCCGCCAGCGAAGATCACGTCGAGCTCGTGCGCCGGGAGCGAGCCGTTCCCCTCGCCCAGCTTCACCCTCTCAACGGCCTCGTCCAGCTCTGCCTGGCCCGTGAGGAACGCGCTCAGGCCCACGCGCGGCGCCCGATGCATCCAGCGGCTCAGCGTCGGACGGCGCAGGTCGGCCTCGATCAAGAGCACTCGCGTCCCCGTCGCCGCCGCGGCCGACGCCAGCTGCCACGCCACGGTGCTCTTGCCGTCTTCCGGCTGCGCCGAGGTGACGATCACCGAGCGCACCTCGCGGTCGACGTTGAAGTAACGAAGGTTCGCCCGCAGCATCCGAAACGCCTCCGCGACCGCGGCGGGCAGCGGCCGGTCGGGCTCGGCCAGCGCCTCCGCCTCGGGGATCAGGGTGAGGATCGGCCGCTCGAAGATCTCGGCGGCCTCCTCGGGGTCGCGCAGGCGCCGATCGAGCCTGTCGAGCAGCAACGCCGCGCCGGCCCCCAGCATCAGGCCCAAGACGACGCCGATCAGGCCGTTTCGCATCGGCTTCGGCGCCGAGCGCTCCTCCGGTGGCTCGGCGACCTGGACCTGCTCCACGTTGCCGGTCTGAAGCGAAGCCAGGATCTCGAGCTCCTCGAGGCGCCTCTGCAAGACCCTGCCCGTCGGGCCCTCGAGCTCGCCCGGCGAGAGCTCCGCCAGGCGCCGCTCGACCAGCTGGGTCGTCTCCTGGATCATCTCCCGGTCCGACCGGCGGCGAAACTCGATGTACTCGGTCGCGAACGTGTTCGCGATCCGAGCCGCCATCTCCGGGTCGGAGTCCGTGGCCTCGATGGTGACGAGGTCCGAGTCCCGGTCGCTGGAGATCTCGATCGCCTCGCGCACCGACTCGCGCGTGAACCCGTCGCCGAGCGCCTTCGCGGTCTCGTCCATGACCACGTCGAGCGAGACCAGCTGGACGTTGGTCGCGGCCTCGCGCGTCGGATCCTTCGCCTGGCCCGACTGAGTCGAGCCGAACAGCGTCTGGTCGATCTGGGGATCGCGAAAGAGCAGCGTCGCCTTCGCGGTGTAGCGGTCCCCCTGAAGGAACGACGCCACCACCGCGGCCAGCGGCACCAGCACCACGCACACAACCAGCACCGGCAGGCGACGCCGCAGGACGCGAACCACTCCCCGCAGATCAAGTCCCGTTTCGGCAGCCTGGTCGTGCATCTAGCGCCGCTCGGTCCGCCCCTCATCGACAGCAGCGCGACGATGAAGGCCCCTACCACACTGGACTGCGCGCAGGCTACCGGATGGCGGAGCTCCCCACACGCACGAAACCGTGCGGATCCCTTGTTAAGGTCGCGCCGGACTTGGCTGGTTCGCACGCCACCAACCCGTCTGCGCCCGCGCATCCGGCAGCCCGCGAGCACCCGCCGGTCGGACGAGCGCACGGCCTGCTTTCGGGCTCTTTCGTCGCCTGCGGCGTCAGGATCGACATCGCCGGGTTCGACAACAGTGTCGAGGCCATTCTCGACGCCCCCGACCGAGGCGGTCGCGCAGTGCACCTCTGCAACGCCTACACGCTCTCACTGGCCCGGAAAGATCCCGCGTTCGCAGCGGCTCTAAACCAGGGGGATCTGAACCTGCCCGACGGCAAGCCGCTTGCCGTCCTCGGCGGGCGCCTGGGCCTTCCCCGCTCCGAGCGCGTCTGCGGACCGGACCTGATGGCTGCCGTGCTAGACCGAGGCCGCAGCCGCGGGCTGCGGCATTACCTGTACGGGTCCACCCCCGGGACGATCGAGAGGCTCACCGGCCGCATCGAGACCCTCTACCCGGGCGTCGAGATCGTCGGCGCCGAATCGCCCCCGTTCAGGCCGCTCACCGCGGACGAGCGCGAAGCGCTGATCGAGCGGGTCCGCGCCGCCGACCCCCACGTCGTCTGGGTCGGCCTGGGCACGCCCAAGCAGGATCACTTCGTCGCCGAGTTCCGCGACGAGCTCGGCGCCACTCTTGTCGCCGTGGGCGCAGCCTTCGACTTCCTCGCCGGCCTCAAGCCGCGCGCGCCGCAGCTCTTGCAGCGACTCGGCCTGGAATGGGCCTTCCGCCTTGCCACCGAGCCGCGTCGGCTGTGGCGCCGCTACCTGGTCGGAAACGCGTCGTTCGTGCGCGGATTGCTGCAGGATTGGCGCTCGGCTGACGGCTTTCAAGCCAGGCGCATCGAAGCGGAGGAGAGATAGACGGTGAGGACCGAGGAGATCCCGAAGGACGCCCGGATCTACGTCGCCGGCCACCGCGGCCTCGTCGGCTCGGCGATCGTGCGAAGGCTTAAGGCGGAGGGCTTCACGAACCTCCTCACCGCAACACGCCAGGAGCTCGACCTGCGCGACCAGGCGGCGGTCAACGCGTGGTTCGAAGCCAACCGGCCCGAGTACGTCTACCTCGTCGCCGGCACGGTGGGCGGCATCCTCGCCAACTCGACCCGCCCGGCGGAGTTCATCTACGACAATCTGATGATGGCGGCGAACGTGATCGAGGCCGCCCGCCGCAACGAAGTCACCAAGCTCCTCTACCTCGGAAGCTCCTGCATCTACCCGCGCGAGGCGCCCCAGCCGATGACCGAGGACGTGCTGCTCACCGGCGCGCTCGAGCCCACGAACGAGCCCTACGCCGTCGCGAAGATCGCCGGCATCAAGCTCTGCCAGGCCTACCGCCGCCAGTACGGCTGCAACTTCATCTCGGCGATGCCGACCAACCTCTACGGGCCGGGCGACAACTTCGACCTAGAGAGCAGCCACGTGATGCCCGCGCTCATCCGCAAGTTCCACGAGGCCAAGGAGCGCGGGGAGTGCGAGGTCGAGATCTGGGGCACCGGCTCGCCCCGGCGCGAGTTCCTGCACGTCGACGATCTCGCCGACGCCTGCCTCTTCCTGATGGCGCGCTACGAGGACGAGGAGCACATCAACGTCGGCACCGGCGAGGACATCAGCATCCGCGAGCTCGCCCTGCTGATCCGCGACATCGTCCACCCCGACGCCGAGCTCGTGTTTGACACGAGCAAGCCCGACGGCACCCCGCGCAAGCTCCTCGACGTCAGTCGTCTCACCGAGCTCGGCTGGACGGCATCGAAGCCGCTACGCGAAGGCATCGAAGCCACCTACGAGTGGTTCAGAAGCCACCAGCCCGCGCTGCGGTGAGGATCGCCCTCGTCCACAGCTTCTACTCCTCGCGCCAGCCTAGCGGCGAGAACGCGGTTGTCGAGTCCGAGTACAAGGCGCTGCGACGCGCCGGCTACGAGGTCCAGCTCTTCGCCGCGCACACCGATCACCTCGAGGGCAGCCTGCTCTATCCGATCCGCGCCGCCTTTCGAGTTGCGACCGGCCGCGGCGCCAATCCGCTTAAGGCAATCCGCCGCTTCAAGCCGGACATCGTCCACGTCCACAATCTGTTCCCGAACTTCGGGCGCCGTTGGGTGGAGGAGATCGACGTGCCGGTGGTCCACACGGTTCACAACTACCGCCCGCTGTGCGCGAATGGACTTCTCTTTCGCGACGGCGCGCTCTGCAGCGAATGCCCGGACGGCAAGCGATGGTCCGGATTGCGACACGCCTGCTATCGCAACTCCCGTCTCGCCACCCTCCCCAACGCGTGGGCTAACCGCCGGGGACCCATGGCCGATCCCCTCTTCCGACGCGCAGACCGTCTGCTCATGCTCACCGAGCGTCAGAGGGATGTTTATGTCCGAGCTGGGGTCCCTCCTGCCAAGATCACAATTGCGCCGCACTTTCTCCCACGGGATCTCGATCCCGGACCACCGCCCGACGCCCACAGAGCAGGTTTCCTCTTTGTGGGTCGCCTAAGTGAGGAAAAGGGGATCCGGAAGTTGCTTCACGACTGGCCCAGCGACTTCGCGCTTCGGATCGTAGGCGACGGGCCGCAGCGAGGTCACCTCGAGGAGCTGGCCTCCAGCCGCGAGAACGTCAGCGTGCTGGGCAAGCTTCCCCGAACAGGGGTGATTGAGGCCATGCGCTCCCATCGGTGCCTCGTGTTTCCCAGCCAAGGGCTTGAGGGCCTTCCCCTCGTGTATCTCGAGGCTTTGGCCTGTGGCCTTGCCGTCCTCGCCTTCCGACCCTCCGCTGTCGCTCATCTCGTCGAACGCGACCGAACCGGTTGGGCTGCAACTTGGAGTGAGCCCTGGAAGGACCTCCTGGCTACCGACCCCCCGACCCCTATGAGATGCCGCGCCGTATTCGAGCGACGTTACTCCGAACGGTCGTTCCACCAGCGAATGGCTGCGCTCCTGACCTCCCTTCAGGACTCATCTCCGGATCATTCGCACCCCACTACCCGAGTGCTGTGACGACCACTTATCCATCGCTAGCGCAGCATCGACCCAGGACCACTAAGGGTCCTCAATCGCATGACGTCGCGTTCCTGCCCTTGCTCGGGATGTGTGGTACCGCTGTAGCGTGCGGGGTCGCGATTGCTGTGGACCTCCGTGCGGCCGTTGTCGTCGCTGCCGTCGCGTTGGCCATAGCGACGCTCCACACCCGCCTTTGGCTTCACCTCACCATCGTATCCCTGAGTGGCCTGGTTCTTCTCTCATGGGGCTTCAACAACGTGCCCTTCCCGTTGGGTGGAATGGCCGTTCCCCTCGTCGATGTCTTGCTGATCTATGCCCTTGCCGCATCGTTTCGCCTGTGGTGGCCGCTCGCAACAAGGACGCCTATAGGTCGTCAACTCCTCGGTCTCCTGTCCATTCTGTCCCTCGTAACCCTGCTGCGGCTGGTGGCAGACGTTCCCCGGTTCGGCGTCACCGCAGGCCGCGACGCGCTTTACACGCTAGAAGCTTTGGGCAGTGCTTGTTGGGTTGGCTGCCGGCTGGACCCTAGGTCCCCGCCGCTTAACTCGAGTGCTGTCCGTCCTTTGGCGGGTAGCCATCTTGTTCTTCCTGCTGTACCCAGCGAGGGAGCTACTTGCTGAGCTTGGACCACAGGTCGGGATACAGCGATCGGTGCCCCTGATCAGTTTCATTAATGCCGACGTTGTCGCAGCAATCTCGCTGTTCTGGTTTCTTCAGGAGGGACGGCGGAGCTCAATGGTCTTCGCGGGCTTGTCCGTCATAGTGCTTCTGATGGCCCAAACGCGCGGGCAGTACTTAGCTGTCGTGCTTACACTCGCGGCCGGGACCAGCCTTTACATCGTCGCTCGCCGGACTCATACCCGTGCTGAGGGGACGCGGGTCCTTGCTCGGGTAGCCGTGGCCATCCCAGTCGCGCTGCTCGCACTGACATTTCTGCCGCCCATCACTGGCAGGCTTGGCGAAGTCGTCGGCCCCGACGTGGTAATCACCCAGCTCGGCACACTGGCTGGGGGAGAAGGACCCGGATCGGGCTCGCTCGAGCATCGCGCCGAGGCTTGGCCACAGGTAGTCCACATCGCTTTGAGTGCGCCGATGGGATGGCTAACTGGCGTCGGTTACGGGCCGGATCTGTTTGGCGGTTTCGAGATCGCAGGTGGCGTAGAGGTACGGAAACCGCACAACGATCTTCTCGAGATCTGGGCAAGAACCGGCTTGGTCGGCTTCCTGCCGTGGTTCTCGCTTGTTCTCTGTCTGGGTGTGTGGGCAATTCGGCATACGACCAGCCATCGCTTCGGCTGGTTTCTCCTTGCCCTACAGACCTCGATGCTCCTGTCCGCCCTTACCCAGCCTTCTTTCGCCTTCGCTTACCGCGGCATGGTCTACATGCTCCTCATGGGCTTGATAATCGGAGCGGCCATCACGCTCGATCGTGATCATGGTTCGCGTTTACCGCTCCAGCACATATGAGTATTGGCCTGGGCGCAGGGTCTCGGCGGGTCATCTTGGTCGTTGTGGATCAAGCCGTCTCCAGCGCCATCAATTTCGGCGTCGCTCTCTTCGTCGCCCAAGCGGTATCCGCGTCACAGTTCGGAGCCTTCGCCATTGCATTTGCGCTCTATTTGGTCTTCCTGGGTATTGGCCGCTCCTGTGCTGGCTCCCCGCTCACCATCCGGTTCAGCACGGCAAGCCAGCGCCGTTGGCGCGCCGCGACCGCTGCATCCTGCGGTTGCGCGCTCCTCGTGGGTATCGCGAGCGGCGTGTTGGTCGCCAGCGTAGGAGCTCTCGCGGCTCCCTTGTCTCCGGCGGTCGCCCAGTGCCTGATCGCACTCGCGCTGGCGCTTCCGCCCCTGCTAGTGCAGGACCACTGGCGTTTCGCCTTTTTCGCTCGCGGCAGGCCAGCTCAATCAGTGATTATTGACCTCGTCTGGGCTGCCGTCCTCAGCCTTGCGTTCCTGCTTCTCTCGTTGCGAGCCGATACCCAGGCTTGGCTCGTGATAGCTGCTTGGGGTTTCGCTGCCGCCGTCGCCGCAGCCGTCGGAGGAGCCTTGGCCGGGACCCCCGCCCATCTATCTCAAGGCTTGGCGTGGCTTCGCGAGCACCGCGATCTCGCGCCAAGCCTCGTAGGCGAGTTCATCTTGTCCAGCGGCATCTCTCAGGCAGTCGCTCTTAGCGTCGGGCTAATCGCTGGGCTCGGCGCAGCAGGGGCCTTGCGTGGAGCCCAGGTGCTATTCGGTCCAGTCAATGTGTTACTTCTCGCGGCTGGCTCCCTTGCTGTTCCCGAAGGCGCTCGACTGCGCAAGCGAGGAGAGCGTGCCCTCCGCATCGGAATGGTCTCCGTGTGAGTTGCCGCCAGTGTGGTCGCGCTCTCCCGGGGCCTCCTCCTGACGCTCGCCGTGCCCGATTCTCTCGGATTGTGGCTCCTTGGCGATACATGGGGCCCAGCGGCCAAGGTTGTGCCACCCCTTGCGATCCTGATGGCGGCCACTGGCGCCGCAAGCGGTGCGTTGGCCGGACTAAGGGTCGTTGAGCAACCAAATCGCATCTTCCGCCTGCGGGCCCTAGCGTCGCCCCTGCTTCTGCTGGGCGGCCTAGCCGGGGCTATCGTCGCCAGTGCGCCAGGGTCAGTGTGGGGCCAAAGCATGCCTATGATGCTTCTGTCAGTCGCGTGGTGGCTTGAATTTCGTGATGCAAGCCGCGGCACTACGCCCCGTCACGCAAGCTCCGGGCACACGACACGAGGTGCTGTTTTCAGCCGCCTAGGGTCGCCTGACTCACCGAGTACCGCCAAGCACAACTCCTACCACGACAGTGAATAGTCCGCTGCGCGTCTTCGACCGGAAGACAAGCGCTCCCTACACGCCTGGGCCGCAGCGAGCTAGCTCGTCTAGCACCGCAGCCGGATCAGTGGCGACACCTGTGCGTGCGAGGTCGAGCGACGGTCCAGTCGTCCCGCTCTGGTCGCTAACCGCATCGTTGCCGCACATCGCCGGCCGCTTTGGCACCAACATCGGCAGCTTCCGGCTTCCAGACCGCCCGAGCCACGCGGTTAAGAAACCTCATTCGAGGCTCTCCAACAGCTGCCGTTGAAAGGAGCGAACTGGAGCTGGCTCATTAACACACTTTCGGAGATAATCAGCCACCAGGTGAGCTGCCGTTGTCGGCTCCACACCGATCGCTTTTAGGTGGCGCCATCCAGGCGAGTTGTGCTCAGTGAGTTGCGCGGCGGCTTGTTCTGGGCTGAACCACCCAAGGAAGGCGCCGGCGCGCACGACGTAGTGAGCTAGGTCATAGAGTGGATCGAACTCAGCTCGCCAGTGCTCCCAATCTACTAGATATGTGTGCCCGCGCCATTCAAGTAGATTCCAGGGTGCAAGATCGCCATGGGCAAGCGGTCGGCCGTAGGGCCCTCTGCAAAGCTCAGTGCATAGTGCGGCGATAGCGAACAGGTCGGCGCGGTACACCGCGGCGTCCGGCGACGCCTCGGTTACCACCACACGTTGAGCCCGCCACACGCCATACCAAATCAAACGGGGCATGCGAACAGACATGCGAGTCTGCGCCAGGCGCTCCAAGGCCTCGGCCTCGCGCTGCAGCCCCAGGTCCGTCACGGAACCAACCTTGAGCACCCAGAGAAGGCGACGATTCCACGCGAGGCCCAAGATGTGTCGCCCAGGTGCGGAAGAGCGGAACGCGGCTGCTGCATCGTACGGAAGCCCGATCTCCCGAGCCAGTTCCTCCAGACCGGAGACAGGCTCTTGGACGCGGCGGCCCAGGCCCATCGCTGCCAGCATGACGTTGGCTCGGGCGGCCACCCGAGAAAAGGGTCGAAGCGGGCGATAAATCCGGAGCGCCTGAGCCGCGGAACGGCCGCCCTGGACCGATAGATCCAGACGTTTCGGAGCGATAGGCGCGCGAATCCATTGCGCTTTTCGAGGGGAGACCATGTGCCTGAAAGAGATAGCCGCTCTGGCCTTTCGAACGCCCGCCTCTATATCGACCCGTCAGCGCCCTCACGGATATCAAGGCCGTGATCTGGAGCCAGCTCCGGCGACTTGCCGTGGGGCCTATTCGCCGAACCGTTTCTGCGCTCCGTGGATGGACCCGGGACAGGAGCGCCCGAGTACCACAGCGATATCTCGATCCCAAAGCGGTCTCCCTGGCTCGTTTGCCACCGCGGAGGCGCCGGCGGCGTCGGCCTCGAAGATCCGGATGGAGCGGTGGAGACCCCGCGTGCTCAAGTCAGCTCGTGGCTATATGCCGTGACCTTACCGTCGAGCTGGTCCTGGAGCATCTTCACGTCGGCGTCGACCATTATCCGCACCAACTCTTCAAAGCCGACCTTCGGCTCCCACCCGAGCTCCTGGCGAGCCTTGCTGGCGTCACCAAGCAGAGAATCGACCTCCGCCGGTCGGAAGTAGCGCGGATCGATCTCGACGTACTCCTGCCAGTCAAGCCCGACGTGCGCGAATGCCAGTTCGCAGAACTCGCGCACGCTGTGCTGCTCACCGGTGGCGATCACGTAGTCGTCGGGCTCAGCAGCTTGCAGGATGTGCCACATAGCCTCGACGTAGTCGGGCGCGTAGCCCCAATCGCGCTTTGCGTCCAGGTTTCCCAAGTACAGCTTGTCTTGCAGGCCGGCCTTGATTCGTGCAACCGCCCGAGTGATCTTGCGAGTGACAAATGTCTCGCCTCGCCGAGGCGACTCGTGATTGAACAGAATGCCGTTTGCCACGAACATCCCGTAGGCCTCACGATAGTTGACCGCAGTCCAGTAGGCGGCCACCTTCGCCACTCCGTATGGACTGCGCGGATGGAACGGCGTCACCTCCGACTGTGGCGGCGGAGCTGAGCCGAACATCTCCGATGAGGAAGCCTGATAGAAGCGAGCGTTCAAGCCCGTCTCCCGCATCGCTTCCAGGATCCGGACCGTTCCCATGGCCGTGATGTCGAACGTGTAGACGGGCATGTCGAACGAAACGCGGACGTGGCTTTGGGCGCCAAGGTGGTAGATCTCGTCCGGCTGAAGCTCGTACAGCAGGCGCGCGAGCGCGACCGGGTCCGAGAGGTCCGCGTAGTGGTTGAAGAGGCGCACGCCCTCCTCGTGCGGGTCGCGGTAGAGGTGGTCGATCCGGCCGGTGTTGAAGCTCGAGGAGCGCCGGATGATGCCGTGGACCTCGTAGCCCTTCGACAGCAGAAGCTCCGCCAGGTAGGAACCGTCCTGCCCCGTGATCCCCGTGATCAGCGCCTTCTTCATCTCAAGCGCCCTCCCTCGGTGAACGGCTCACCCTAGCAACCGTCCCGTCCCGAGACCACCCGCTCTCCGGCATACTGCCCCCGATGCGCCGGGCAAGCGCGGAGGCGTTCGCTGCGCTCTACGACGAGCACGTCGAGCGGGTCTATGGCTTCTTCGGCTACCGGCTCGGTCGGCGCGAGGATGCCGAGGACCTCACCCAGACCACCTTCGAGCGCGCGCTCAAGGCGTGGAGGCGCTTCGATCCCACGCGCGCAAGCGCTGCCACGTGGCTTCTGGCCATCGCCCGGAACCTCCTGATCGACCACGGCCGGCGCGAGCGCACCCGCGCCGAGCGGCTCGCCGAGCCGGACGAGCTGGAGGGGCTGCGCGACCGAGGCGGCGCGGCCGCGGCGCCGGACCTCGGCATCTCCACCGAGCTGGAGCGCGCCCTCTCCGCCCTCAGCGGACGCGACCGGGAGGTGATCGCCCTTCGTTTCGGCGCCGAACTCACCGGCCCCGAGATCGCCGAGCTCACCGGCCTGAGCGTCGCCAACGTCCAGCAGATCATCTCGCGTTCCCTGCGAAGACTCCGATCGGAACTGGAAAACGGAGCGCGAGATCGTCCCAGGGACAGGATGCGGTCCTAGCGCGAACCTAGAAGCCACCGGAACGCCCTTCACAGAACCAGCCTGCCCCTACTACCCCAATTCGTGGGAGGTGACGGTCACCTGCCTAGCCCATTGGCGGCGCTCGGGCGGTCAGTGCTCTGGGCGCGGAGCACGTAGCAGATGTCGGCAGCGAATCCAGCCAGAAACCTGCCACTCAGAAGCGCGTTGATGCGTTCCACTTGAGAGCGCAGCCACGCGGGCGTTCTGTACGCCCGAGGAGTTAGATGCCCAACTCCGAACGTTTCGACAACCTCGAGCCCGTGGCGCGCGAACAATTGCCGAGCCTCTGCGTCGCTCAGCTCGTTGAACCACTCCGTCCTTCTCCGACGAAACCGCGCAAGATGACGCAGGGAACGCGAGTTGCCGTGATTATTCACGACGGCTATCGAGCCTGGGTGGGCGCTAATTGTCTCGGCGATGAAACGGCACCCAGAGTCACGGGTCTCAGGTTCTGCGTTCAAGATCAGCCTGAACATCGTCGCCAAGACCGGGCCGTCGACCGCCACAGGCTCGATTGGGCCGCCGTCCGGCAACTTCACGAATCGAGCATTGGGGCAACGCCGTCGTGCCCGGTTGAGCATCGCCTCGGATACGTCGTATCCGATGGATGCGCGCACCTCCCGCTGCAGCGCCTCAATGATGCGCCCTGTGCCGCAGGCAAAGTCGACGTGGATCGGCGGCTCCGCGAAGTAGCGCCGACACAGACGCCGCAGCCAGTCAACTTGAAGCTCATGGACATGGGAATCGAATGTGCCTGGCCGGTACTGATCGTCGTACCGTGCGGCCGCTGCGTCATCTGAGAAAGACGCCGCGTATCCCGATTTTTCGTTGCGTGTCTCCGTCACGTGGACCCTTGCGCGCAGCGTGCCATCCGCGAGCACTAGCTGTAGTTCGCCCCCCGTCGCAGCAGGACGACCGGGATCGTCCGCAGCAGGATCTTGACGTCAAGCCAAAGCGACCACGTCGCAACGTATGCGTAGTCCAGCTCCAGCATGTCCTGAAAGGGGATGTTGTTGCGCCCCAGGACTTGCCAGAGGCCGGTGATGCCGGGCGTGAGGTCGAGTCGGTGGCGGTATCGGCCCCGGATCCGCTCGTCGTCGCGCACCGGCAGGGGCCGGGGGCCGACGAGGCTCATCTCCCCCTTGAGCACGTTCCAAAGCTGCGGCAGCTCATCGATGCTCGTGCGGCGGAGAAAGCGCCCGAGTCGGGTCACGCGCGGATCGCGCTCCAGCACCAGCCAGTCGGGGTCGATGCTGTTGCCCATGAGCTCCTCGACCATGTCGTCCGCGCCCTCGACCATGGTCCGGAACTTGAGCGCGTGAAAGCGCTCGCCGTTTCGGCCCACTCGGACCTGGCGGAAGAGCACGGGGCCCTTTGAATCGAGCTTGATGGCGAGCGCGATCACGAGGCCCGCGGGCATGAGCAGCGTGAGCAGAAGCGCCGAGCCGACCACGTCCATGCAGCGCTTCGCGATGCGCGCCGAGCGCGACAGCACCGGCGGACTTGAGGACAGGAACGGCAGGCCGCCGATCTGCCCCACCTCGGAGCCGGCGAGCAGAAGGCCTCGCTCAGGCGTAAAGAGGCTGAAGCGGATCCGCTCGCGGTGGCAGAGGTACATGAGCTCGCGCGCCTGCTCGAGCGAGATGTACTCGGGGTCAAGACAGACGACGAGGTGGTCCACCCCGAGGGATGCGAGGCGAGCCTCGACCTCGTCGGCGTCCGGTCGCGGCACCTCCGTGGACGCCCCGTCTTCGGCGTCGTGCAGGGCCCCGACCAGCACCATCCCGTACTCGGGGTGGTTGCGGAACTTCTCCCGGAGCGTCTGGTTCGCCGGCGGCGGGACGACGGCGAAGACGCGCTCGGGGCCCTTCCAGCGCAGGTTGACCAGCCGCATCGCCGCCCGCAGGCCGGCGAGCAGCGGCAGCGCCACCAGCCCGAAGATGAGCATCTCCGCGAAGTGGAGCTGCTGCACGGGGGCGACCAGCTTGTAGTAGAGCCACATGCCGATCGCGCCCACGACCAGCGCGTGAAAGAGCGAGCCCAGATCCTCGACCTGCGCCGGCTCGATGCGCTGGAGCGGCCTGCGGTAGAGCGCGTACATCCAGAAGAGCGCCGCCCAGCAGGGCAGCACGGGCAGAAGCCACAACGAGTCGCCCAGCGGGTCGGATCGCTCGCCCGCGGCGAGCAGCGCCACCGCGAGCGCGACCCACAGCCCCACCAGATCGCTTACGAGCAGCAGCCGCCTCAGGGCGTAGTCGCGGTCCCGGTGGCTGTGGTGAACTACTCGGCGCGCTCGCTGGCGTGCGGCCCTGTCGGCGACCTCAAGAGTGGCGGGTCGCTCGGCCAGGGCCTCGATCCTCCCGTCCTCGCTTGAGGTCGTCACATTCCCCTCCGATGCCATCGAGACGACAGTCCGTCTGCCCTTCCGCTTCCTGACGCCTCGCACATGCCCTCTCTCTCAGTCGGCAACACAAGGCAACCGCGTTACGAAAGGGGAGCGGACCTCCCCATTCCGGCCGTCGGCTCGTACCGCTCTCCCGACGGCCGGTCCCTTGTGAACGACGCCGTATACGAAAACTGCCAGAAGTTGTTGCGCTGCGCAACAAGAGGACAGCGGAGAACCGCTTTGGCATGGGTGGGAAAACCTGCGTGGGGAGGGCGCGAAAGCGGCAGGATTTCGCCGCCTGACCCAGCAGGGGGGCGGAGAAGAGTTCGAAGGAGGAAGCGAGCGAGAGCGCGACCGCGTGATCGGCGTCGGCTAAGCGCTGAGCAGGGCGCGCCCCTCCCATCTACCCCGGGGGCCGCCGGCGTCGATTCCGAGGCCGAGCTCTCCCCTTCCGGCTCGATAGTCCCGCCGGCGCCTCACCTCTCTCGGGCGCCGGCGGGACGGGCCTCGGGCCTTGGGGAGTCGCCAAGCGAGTGAAGCTCGCACTCGCGAGCCACCCCTAGCCTCTCTCGGTCAACACGGCGACTGACCCGCAGAGGCGCACCGGTCAACGCCGGCACCTGTCTCGTGCGACGACTACGCCCGTTTTGCCGCACAGTCTTGACAACTTGCTGTAGCCGACAGTGCGCAGCTTGCTGACGAGAAGAAGAGCAAGACCGCGCTGGATCCGTGCTCGCTCTCGGTCAGGCCTCGCCTAGTCCCTGGTACAGTGCCACGCGTCCATGCGTGTGAGTCGACACTACGTGGGCGGCGCTGGGCGACGGTATTTCAAGTGGCAGTCGCAAGGTGGCGCGGGTCGGGCTTCCGCTGTCGCTCGCAAGTTTGCCCCCTTCGTGCGACCTACCGATCGCGTCGTCGACTTCGGGTGCGGCGACGGACAAGTTCTTGCCCTGCTAGATGCTCAAGAGAAGGCAGGGGGTAGAGGTAAACCCAGCCGCGTTGAACGAAGCGCGACAGAGGCTTCCTGTCGTAGTCACGTCCACCGATGAGTTGGAGGCGGACTATTACGACATCGTCATCTCTAACCACGCCCTAGAGCACACCCTTGAGCCCTTTCGAGTCCTTAGTGGACTTCAGCGCATTCTTCGGCCAGGCGGATCGCTGGTTCTACATCTACCGATCAACGATTGGCGCAACGATCGCGACTTGTCTAAGCCAGATCCGAGCCACCACATGTATACGTGGACGCCGCTTCTTATTCGGAACCTGCTCGACGAGGTGGGATTGATGACAAGTACCGCGAGAGTCGTGAACTATGGCGAGGTCGGCAGGCTAACGCCGTACCTAGCTAGTCGTCTTTCTCCCAGAGCGTACGACTTCGCAAGTGCTGTTACCGCGATTCTTCGCAGGCGCCGAGAGTTGCGTGTCGTAGCAGTAAAGCCCGGTTCAGCCAGCTAGCTTCCGAGAAGGAAATTCGGCTCGGGAGCGCCCGAGACACAAGGGGGCACTCCGGATGAACCCGCTTTGCTATGGGCGACCACAGCACAGGCTCGGCGCTAGGAGCGACGCTCGGCTGATGGATCGCGCAGAATCTCGCCCTCGACTCGCTCCACGTGCCCGGCCTCGACCTCGCCCGCGGGCTTGGGCCCCTCCTCGCGGTTCTTGCCCGTGATCGAGTCCTTGAACTCGCGCAGGCCCCCGCCGAGCGAGCGGCCCAGCTCCGGCAAGCGCTTCGGCCCGAAGATCACGAGCACGACGATGAGGACGATGACCAGCTCGAGCGGTCCGACGTTGGGCATGTATCCGATGCTACCCGCTTGAGGGCTGTCGCGAACAGGCGCGCCCCCGTGGTTCAGGGGCGCGCCTGGTGCTGCTTATGCGCAGAGCATCCGCCTGCGCTTCTGCGCCTGCTTGGCCTGGGCGCGAGCGCGCCCAAGCGCCTTGCGAGCCTGGGCCAGCTGCCTCTTGGCCCGCCGCAGCTTCGCCGCCGGAGCGCCGCGACGCTTCAGGGCGCGGGCCTTCCCCTGCGCCCGCCCAAGGGCCTTGCGGGCGCGCCTGACCTTCGCCTGGGCGCGTTTCAGGTCGGAGGCGGCCAACTCGCAGGCGGTCGCGTCAACCCAGAAGGCGCGGGAGGCCACGCCCTGGTTGCCCGCCGCGTCGGTTCCGCGCACCTCGAAGGCGTGCCTCCCGTCGGCGAGCTTCGCGTAGCGCGTGGGCGAGGAGCAGGGTTGCCACTCCCCGTCGTCGAGGCGGCACTCGAACTCAACGTCGGCCTTGTCGGCCTCGAAGGCGAACTCGACGCTGCGCGTGCGCAGCGCCTTGTCGTCACGCGGGGCCTTCGTCAGCGTGATCTCGGGCGGCACCGTGTCGACGCTGAACTCGCGCTCGGCGATACGGAAGTCGCCGGCCTCGTCGACCACCTTGACGCGGAAGATGTAGCCGCCGTCGTCGAGGTCCTCGGCGGGCTGGTAGCTGCCGGTGCCGCAGTGTTCGAACTGCGGCTCCTCGTCCACCTTCGCTATCGCGCAGTGAAAACGCACGTTCTCGGTCTGCGAAGAGAAGGTGAAGGCGGGTCGCTTGTCGTTCGTCGGCCCGCTGGGGCCGGTGTTGATCGAAACGGTCGGGAGCTCGGTCCGCAGGATCAGCTTGTGGTCGAGGCCCACCGCGTCGAGGTAGATGCGCCCGTCGTCGGTCGCCTCGAGCGCGGTGACCATCCCTCCGGCGAGCCCCTCGACCGTCCACCTAGCGGGATTGCCGCCGTCGAGGTCGAACCGGTAGATCCATCCCAGGTCCTTGAAGGCGTCGGAGACGAACACGGCACCGTCGCTGCGCACGGTCAGGGGGTCGGGCCACTCCAGGTCTCCGAGACCCGGAACCTTGGTGGACCAGGCTCGCACGAAGTTGCCGTGCTGGTCGAAGACCTGGACGCGCGCGTTCTGGAGATCGGCCACGTACACGAGTCCGTCGGGGCCGATGTCGATGCCCTCGGACTGCCAGAACTGCCCCGGCTGGTCGCCCAGCGAGCCCCAGCCGCGCACGTAGTTGCCCTCGCTGTCGAAGACCTCGACGCGGCTGTTGCCGGTGTCGGAGACGAAGACCAGCCCGTTGGGAGCGACGACGATCTCCTCGGGATAGCTGAACTCCCCCGGGCTCTTGCCCTCGCGGCCCCAGGCTCGCACGAACCCGCCATCCGACTCGAAGACCTGGACGCGGTGGTTGTACCTATCGACGACGTAGACCTCGCCGGTGGGCCCGACGTCGATCCCGTGGGGTTCGTTGAACTGGCCGGGGTCGGAGCCCTTCGAGCCCCACGCCCGAACCTCGTTTCCCTCGGGATCGAGCTTGATGACCCGGTTGCCCCCGAGGTCGGTTGCGTAGATGTAGCCCTGCTGGTCGACCGCGATCCCGCCCGCTCGCCAGGAGGAGGAGCCGAACGTGCGGTCGATCACCGGCTTGGCCTGGGCCGCGGGCGCGAGCGCCGCGAGCAAGAGAGCCGCGACGGAGAGCAGCGCGGCGAGAAGCGGCGCGGGCCGCCACCACGGCGGGACGATCCGAAGGTCGGTGCCGGAGGTCGTGTGTGCGAGGGACATGGCTGCGCTAGAGGGTTCTCCTTTCATTCCGAACGATCAGGCTCGTCTGCGAAGCGGTGCTACTTACAGCAGGAGGGGCGCCGCTGCAAGCGGCGCCCCTCGCGCCAGTCCGTCGCCAAGGCCGCGCTTGCGCGGGCTACGAGCAGCGCGCGCTCCGCTGCCTCTCCGCGCGCTTGAGCCCGGCTTTCGCCTGCTTGTGCGCCTTCCGCGCCTTGGCGAGCTGCTTGTTGGCCCGCCTCAGCGTCGGCGCTGCCGCGCCCTTGCGCTTCAGGTTGCGGACCTTCTTCTGGGCGCGCCCGAGTGCCTTGCGGGCCCGCTCGGCCTTGGCCTGCGCGCGCTTGAGAGCGGCGTCAGCCTGCTCGCAGGCGCCCGCCTCGACGCGGAACTCGCGGAACCCCTCGGCCTCGTTTCCGGCGGGGTCGGTCGCGCGCACCGAGAAGGTGTGCTCCCCGTCGGTGAGCTTGCCGTAGCGCTGGGGCGAGGAGCAGGGCTCCCACTCGCCGCCGTCGAGCCTGCACTCGAGCGTGAGCGGGGCCCCGGGCTTCTCGGCCCGGAAGCCGAACTCGACGCTGCGGGTGCGCACGGGCCGGTCACCGCTCGGGCCGGAGGTGATCGTCACCTGCGGAGCGACGGTGTCGATCGTGAAGGCGTAGGCGGGCTGGGTGTCCTCCCGGTTTCCGGCGGGGTCGGTCGCCCGCACCTGGAAGATGTGCTCGCCGTCGGCCAGGCCCTCGTAGGAGTGGGGCGAGGAGCAGGGCTCCCAGCCGCCGCCGTCGAGCCTGCACTCGTAGCTGCTCCCCGGCTTGTCGGCCGCGAACTCGAAGACCGGGTCGGGATCGTTGCCCAGCTTGCGCGGCGCCTTCGTGATCGTGGTGTTGGGCGGCACGGTGTCGACGGTGAACTCGCGCCTTGCCGTGGAGCGGTCGCCCGCCTGATCGGTCCCGCGAACCGCGAACGTGTAGTCGCCGTCGGCGAGCTCCTCCTCGGGCTGGTAGCTGGCGCCCTCGCAGGGCTCAAACCGCGGCTCCTGCCCGCTCTCGGCAAGCGCGCACTCAAAGCGCGTGCCCTCGGCCTGCGAGGAGACGGTGAAGACGGGGCGGCGGTTGTTCGTCGGCCCGTTCGGGCCCACGATCGAGAGGTCGGGCCCCTCAACCCGCAGGACCAGCAGGGTGGGCAAGCCTTCAGAGCTGAGGTAGAGGTTGTCGCCGCTCGCCTCGAGGGTGGACGGCCCTCCGCTGGGGTCCGCGCCCGGGACCGTCCACTTGCCGAGGAAGCGGCCGTCCGGGTCGAACTGCTGGACCCGGTGGCTCCCCTCGCCGACGACCACCGTGCCGTCGTCTCACACCGCGATCGCCCAGGGGTTCTGGAACTGCCCGTCGCCCGAGCCGTAACCGCCCCACGAGCGGTGGGACTCGCCCTCCGGGTCGAGGACGTGGACGCTGTCGGTGTCGGGATCGGTGACGTAGACCAGCCCCTCGGGGCCCACGTCGATGCCGCTCGGCGTGGCGAGCCCAGAGCCCGGACCGCCCAGCTGACGCTCGAACCCACCGTCCGGGTCGAAGACCTGGACGCGGCGATTTTGGCTGTCGGTCACGTAGATCAGCCCGTCGGGGCCGACGGCGACGTCCGTCGGGTACCAGAACTTCCCCGGCTCGTCGCCAATGCCGCCCCAGGCGCGCTGGAACTCGCCGTCTGAGTCGAAGACCTGGATGCGGTGATTGCCCGAGTCGACCACGTAGACCCGTCCGCCGGGGGCGACGTCGACTCCCCCGGGGAGTTGAACTCTCCGTCCCCGGAACCCCGGGAGCCCCATGCGGCGACCTGCTCACCGTCGCGGTCGAACTTGACGATGCGATGGCCGTCGCGGTCGGAGACGTAGACGTTGCCCTCGTCGTCGACCGCCATTCCGTAGGACGGACCGACGGAGCCGGGGTAGTTGGGCCCCAGCGTGTCGACCTGCTGGGCGGCCCGTAACCACTCGATCCTCCCTGTGTCCTCCGCGGCTACGAGGACGTCCTCGCCACGGACGGTCACCTTGCCGTAGATCTCCCGCCAGGTGCCGTAGTGCGTGCCGTCGCTGGCGTGGTAAAGGTCGAGGCGGCCGAGCTCGTTCACGACGAAGACGTACTGATCGGTGACCTCGACCCCGAAGGGGTAGAAGAGCCCCGTGATCTGGTACTGGAAGTTCCCCTCCGAGTCGAAGACCTGGACGCGGTGACTCTGGGTGTCGGCGACGTAGACCTTGCCGTCGGGGCCGACGGCGACGTCCTCCGGCCACCGGAACTGGCCGGGGTCATCCCCGCGCGACCCCCACGTGTACAGGTGGTTGCCCTCGCTGTCGAAGGCCCGAACTCGATGGTTGTTGGTGTCGCTGGTGTTGATCGGATGGTGCGCGAGGACGTCGAAGCGCGGCCGGGTCGGGCAGTTCGCCCGCTTCAGGTTCGCCCGCAGGCACAACACGGCGCGCCAGAAGCGCAGCGGGCGGACCCTGGAGCCGCCGGCATCGTCGCCGTAGGGCCCGGTGCCCGCGGTTACGACAACGTTGCTCTCGTCGACCGCCTTGATCCCGTCGTAGAACGCGTTGAGCAGCTGCCTATAGATCGAGGCGCTGACGGGACGCCCGCCCTGCCACTGCGGCGTGATGTAGGTGCTCAGGTTGGGCTCGTTGAAGATCTGGAAGTGACGCACGCGCGGGAGCGTCGCCTCGGGGTTCTCCGGGTCGGGGAACGAGCCCGAGTAGCGGCGCGCGAGCGCTTCACCGAAGTCTCTCGCCGGCTCCGGCCGCGGGCGCCACGTGCCGGCCGGTGCGTTCGGCCCCACGGGCGGGCGCCCCTCGTCCTCGGCCCAGGCGGGTGCCCAGCCGATCGTCAGCAGCACGCTGAGCCCGCGCGCGCGTACGTTGCGGATCGCCTCGTCCAAGGCCGAGAAGTCGTAGGCAGGATCGGCCGGATCGCGAGGGTTCTCCGGCTCGGTCGGCGCGATCTTGGCCCAGCTCGGACCCAGACGCACGATCTCGGCTCCGCCCGCCAGTACCTCGTCGAGCCTCTGCTCATCGGTCGACCCAAGGGCCCCGAAACCAGTCGTCAGCCCTCGCTTAGCCTCAGCGGGCGCCACACCCGCTGCGACGAGCGCTGCGAACACCGCTGCACAGGCGAGCGCCCCGTCTCTGATACGGCGCACCGCACACCCGCAGGCCCGCTGATCGCCCGTCCCCCTGATCGCCATGGTCAGCGCTGCCCGGCGTTGCGCGACCTGCGCGTAACGACTACAGCAACCGCGCCTACCACCGTAAGCGCCAGGATCAGGGGCAACGCCAAGCCCATACCTCCCTCGCTGCCGCCGACCATCGTGCCGACCACCTCGGAGATCGCGGAACCGGATCCGCTCTCGTGCGACGAATCCCCGGCCTGGCCGCTCCGAGAGCCCCGTGTGCCGTTCCGGTCCGCGCGCGAGGGCGCCGTCGCCTCAGCGATCTCTGCCACGGCCCGGCCGTCGTCACCCAGCGCCTCGAGCTCGCTGCAGCCACTGCAGGCGTGGCCTCGTTCGCGCTCATGGCTGCCTTCGACTGGGTCTGGGAGATGACCGTCCTAACGGCCGTCTTCCTCCTGCTGGCGGCGGCGATCATGGGTCCCGATGCGCGAGCTCGCGCCCACCGCACGCCCAACCTGCGCGGTCGCGCACGCGTGACCACGACGGCCGGCGTGGCCGCCGTCGCCATCGCATCGCTGGTCGCGATCGCGATCCCGATGGCGGGCACTTCCTCCGTGCGCGAGAGCTGGCGGCAGGCTGAAGCGGCGGATCTGCCCGCTGCGCTCGCCAACGCCGACACAGCCCAAACGGTCCAGCCCTACTCCGCGACCGCGCAGCTGCAGGAAGCGCTGGTGCTGGAGCTCGAGGGAGACCTCCCCGGCGCGGTCGAAGCGGCGCGCACCGCGACCAGGCACGAGCCCACCAACTGGCGCACCTGGTTCGTTCGTTCGCGACTCGAGGCACGCAATGGAGACGCCGAGGCGGCGCTCCGCGCCTATCGCAAGGCGCGCTCCCTCAATCCCCGCTCCTCGCTTTTCCGATGACAGAGCACGAAGACAACGACCTCGACGAGATCGCGGC
>Ga0310827_100597_pt1 | contig 25735 bp, 27 predicted proteins | sample WT_ome_2_FD_201309 | JGI IMG/M metagenome (GOLD analysis project Ga0310827, IMG submission 201309) | Sorghum-adapted microbial communities enriched on wild type (WT) sorghum from Joint BioEnergy Institute, Emeryville, California, United... ... | reverse complement strand
ATGAATTTCCAGCAAGCCGGGCACTAGGGCTTGAGCCAGCTGGCCCGGCAGGTTGGCCAGCGACAGCAGACGCTGCAGCCCGTCCGTCAGCAACGGCGCCAGATACGTTAAATTCAGGATGTTGACCAGTACAGAGAACATCATCATGTACCCGCCGATCATCATTAGATTCTGGACGGAAGAAATCACGGAGTCGCCCAGCAGCTTGCCGAACGTACGGCCGTCCTTCGCCTGGGCTTCGGCTACGCTGTCCAGCAGCCGGGCAAATCCCCGGGTTCCGGCGGCGGGCGGGGGCGCAGCAGCATCGGTATCTTCCGCGTGTTTGTGGAGGAAACGCATGACGATGCCGGCAGTCAATGCAGAAACATAATGAAAGATGGCGATTTCCAGGCCCGCGCGTGCGCTCCCCAAAAATCCGGCGCCGACAACCGCAAGCAGGAAAATCGGGCTGCACATATGGCTGAGCGCGAGGAGCCGCTCCCCTTCCAGGCGGGTAACCGCATTTTGTTTGCGAAGATCCGCCGTCACTTTGGCTCCGGCCGGAATTCCCGCCGTAAAGCTCATGGCTGCCGCCAGCGCCCCGGTGCCCGGAAGCCGGAAGGCAAGACGCATCAGGGGCTCCAGCAGGACGCCCAGCCCGTGCGCCACGCCCAGCCCGATCATGAGCTCGGACAAAATCCAGAAGGGCAAAAGGGCCGGGAAAACAAATTTCCACCAGACCGTAAGCCCGTCGAGAGACGCCTGAAACGCTTTGTCGGGATAAATGATGACACAGACTACCGTCAGGGCCGCCATCAGGGAAAGCAGAAAGGTCATTCTCCGGCTGCGGACGCCGGGTACAAGGTGCTTCACATGCATCAACTCCAAATAAAGTGGGATGATACAGTTTACTCCCTGTCCGAAACGAATAGACCAAGCCGCCACGGGATTAGAAACGGCTCCCGCAACATAGTCAAATGGAGACGCAACCGTCCACCGAAGCCGATGCGAAAGGGGATGAAGCCTGCCATGCCAAAAAGAAAAGAACCGCCTGACCAAGGCCGCCCGCCCTATCGCCCAGCGGCGCTTCGAGCGATGGGGGGAAAATCCGTTACCCGGACGCTCGCTTCCGTCCTCATCGGCCTGGTTCTTGTCTATCTGCTCGTTTTTCTGCCTTTGCCCTATTTTATCTACAAGCCCGGTACGGCGGAGGAAATCCGCCCGATGGTCCACGTCAAATCGGGAGCGGGGGATGAAGCGGGAACATTCATGCTGACCACCGTCCGGGTCACGGATACCAATGTAGTGAACTATTTCTACGCCCTCCTGGCACACCAGCAGCTGGTGCCGAAAAAGGCCGTATTCCGGAACGGAGAATCCGAAGACGAGTACACCCGGCGCCAGGATTATATTATGCTCGATTCCCAAAGCAACGCGATGCAGGCGGCCTACAAGAAAGCGGGAATCCCATACCATCTGCAGAACGAGGGGGTCATGGTGCTGCAGGTGCTCGATAATATGCCGGCCGCCCAGGCGTTGCAGCCGGGCGACTATCTGCTTCAGCTCGACGGCAAACCGATGGCGACAAAAGATGATGTGCTGGGCGAGCTTAAGGGGAAAAAGGAAGGCGATACGGTGCGGGTCACCTATAAAAGGGGAAACCGGACCGCGACCGTCCCCCTGACTTTGGCGCTGCTTCCCGTTCAACCGGGGGAAGCGCAAAAAGCGCAGCCCGGGCTTGGAATTGTGCCTGCCGACGTGCATTCGGTAAAAGCCGACGATCCGGATAAGCAGGTTTCCATCCAGGCGGGCGAAATCGGCGGGCCCTCGGCCGGGCTGATGTTTTCTCTGGAGATTTACAACCAGCTGACCCCGGACGATCTGACGAAAGGCTACCGGATCGCCGGCACCGGTACGATCGATCCCGACGGCAATGTAGGCGTGATCGGGGGAATCCAGCACAAGATTGTGGCTGCCGATCGGGAAAAGGCGGATATCTTCTTTGCTCCCAAGGACTATTATCCGGCTCCGGGCGAGGGCTCCCCGGTCCTGAACACAACCGATGCCAGAGCGGAAGCCCGTAAAATCCATTCGGCAATGAAGATCGTATCCGTCGGGACGATGGACGATGCCATCCGGTACTTGCGGTCCCTGCCCCCGAAATCGGCCGGAATCAAATAAATACCGGCGGTTCGTAGTAGTCGCGGAACAAGTCGCGGCTCGTCGGCTTCCTGTAACCGAGCGCGTAAATCGAAGTGGCTCGGATGTCCAGCTCCATCAGCGGCGAATCGGTATTGGTCACTTTCATCACAATGGGGACTTTCGCTGTTGTTTTCATTTTCTTCAGCAGCTCGCGGCCGCGGGAACTGAAGCCGAGAACGCGCAGATACGGAACCCCGCGGCGCAGCCTTTCCCGGTCGACATCGGTTTGTGCATGGCCAAGCAGAATGCGCAGCAGCGTTCTTTGCAGCTTGGTCCGTGTATAGCGCTTGGTTTTCAGCAGGTTAATCAACTGTTCGACAGGCTCGGGTCCGGAAGGATCAAGGGCGGGCAGCGCTTGCTTGATGCGGTGCTGCAGCCCTTCCGTCACTTCGGCGGTCTGCGCCAGCTCTTCCGCCGAACGATTGATCAGCTGCGCCATCAGAGGCTGGAAAAAGGATTCCCAGCGAACAGGCGCCCGGCCCGCCTTCCATTCGTTCTCCAGCACCCGCAGCGTCGTTTCCGGCACGTAAGGGGAGATGCCGCTTGGCGTTCCCTGTTCAAACAGCAGCTTCCGGATCGCGGTTGCGCTGGCAATCCGCCGGTCGGTAATGTCCTGCTGATGGTAATCCGCTTTTTGCCGCGCGATCGTCAGGGGAACGATGGAACTGCCCAATCTTTCCAGGGCGATCAGATAATGCAGGCCGAGGCTGTTATTCGGCTTGGCGATCTCTCCGTCCGGCAGGCCGGGAACGAATTCGGCAACAGCCTGACTGTACGCCGCAGGATAACTGATCCCCGTTTTCAACCGCTGTTTGACCCGCACCGTAAACACTTCCGGTTCGCGATGCAGGATTTTGGCCAGCGACTGAAGCCAGCCGATCTCCCCGCTTTCGCTTCCGAAGCACAGGCAATCCACGACCCCGGTAGCGTCCAGCGCGGAAACGGCACCGTAAGCGAACCATTCCGCCGGCTGCGGCGCAAAAGCAACGGGAAGTTCAAGCACAAGGTCCACGCCCATGCGAAGAGCGGTTTCCGCGCGCGCCCATTTGTTCAGAAGGGCAGGTTCTCCCCTCTGCAAAAAATGCCCGCTCATGACAGCGATGGCCGCATCGGCCCCGGAAACGGCCAGCGATTCGCGGAAGTGATGGACATGGCCGTAATGAAGCGGATTGTACTCGACAATTAAGCCTACGGTTCTCATGAGTCTCTCCTGTTTTTTCCGTTTTTCCCCACTATATCATGTATGCCAATGATTTCAACCTTCCGGAGGGGGGGCAAGCCGGATATGCAGGGACATACTATACGGGAGGAAATTCCGCCGGCGCTCGCGCTTGCTCCCGCGATCTCCCCCTTCGGAGCATTTTAACCGAGCGATCGCGGGTAACATTTTAACTGAGTGATCGCGCGATATTGACAAACGGCCTTCAAGATCGATATAATAAATTTTGTCTGTTTGGAGTGATCCCTTATGCTGTTGCCGGTGAAAGAGATATTGCAAAGCGGCAGAGAGAAACAATATGTCGAATCCCTTGATTTGACCCCGCTGCTGCAGGGACGTCGTGACATTACCCGCCACGGTCCTCTTCATGTACATTTGAAGGCCGCAAGGGGAGAGAATGCGGTCATCGTCGAGGGAAGCCTTGGGATTGACGTGGAACAGGTTTGTTCACGTTGTCTGGGACCGGCCGCAGAACATCTGGAGATTCCCTTTCGGGAAATATTTGCTCTTCGTGCGGATGACTCCGAAATTCAGGATGATGAAGAGGAGATTCATGTTGTCACGGAGGAGAAAATAGAGCTTCAGCCTTATGTGGAAGAGAACGTATTGCTTGCGCTTCCTTACATACCTTTGTGTGACGAAGCTTGCAGGGGACTTTGTCCCGTCTGCGGAAACAATCGGAATCTGGAACCGTGCGATTGCCGCCAGGAGAAGATTGACCCGCGAATGGCCGGCCTGGCCGATTTTTTCAAATCTTGATAGATCCTTGTAAGGAGGTGGGATTCATGGCAGTACCTCAGCGGAGAACGTCCAAAACTCGTCGCGACATGCGCCGTACTCATTTCAAACTGGAGGTGCCGGGCATGGTTAAATGCGAGCAATGCGGAGAGCTGAAGCTTGCTCACCATGTCTGCAAAGTATGCGGCTCGTACAAAGGAAGAGAAATCATCAAACAATAAACTTGTTTGATTACAGGAGCACTTCATCGCGGATGGGGTGCTCTTTGTGTTGTCGGCACAAATCCTCCTTTCTTTTTGCGGGATAATTATATATACTACTTTTAGCACCAGGTATTAAGGGAATCTTTTTGCGCTTTTTCGGCACAGACCATTGCGCTCCGCAGGGATAGAATGTGGCGCCGAGCGGCGAACAAGAGCAGGGAGGTGCTTGCAATCGAACGACTTCCGAAGAAACAGCGGCAGCAGCAGCTTTCTGAAGTCATCGCCCATAATCCTTTCGTCACGGACGAAGAATTGATGAAGATGTTCCAGGTCAGCATTCAGACCGTACGCCTGGATCGGCTGGAGCTGGGGATTCCCGAGCTCCGCGAACGGATCAAGCTGATGGCGGAACAATCCTACGATCAGGTTCGGACACTTGCCCTTCATGAAGTTATCGGGGAAATCATCGATCTGCAGCTGGACAAGACGGGAATTTCCATTTTCGAAATCAAGGAAGAACATGTGTTTTCCCGGAACAAAATTGCGCGGGGACACCATATTTTCGCTCAGGCCAATTCCCTGGCCGTTGCATTGATCAATGACGAAATTGCCTTGACCGCCTCCGCGGACATCCGGTTTGTCCGGCCGGTCAAGCTTCACGAGAAATGCATTGCCAAGGCATATCTGAGATCGATCTCCAGAGGCAAAGCCAAAGTGGAGGTTTTTACGTATGTCGGGGATGAAATTGTGTTTCAGGGCAATTTCCTTATCTATCATTCAAGAAAGGATAAAGGCAGCGAGGGAGGAGACCTGAATGCGGATAGCGATTGATGCGATGGGAGGGGATTTCGCGCCCCAAGCCTGCGTGGAAGGGGCGGAGCGGGCGGCAAGGGAATGGAAGGATGTTGAGATTGTGCTCGTCGGCCGCGAGGAGCAGATCCGTTCCTGTCTGCGGCAGAATCTGCCCAATGTGACAATCCGGCACGCGGACGATGTCATTACCCCGGACGACGAGCCGGCCCGGGCCGTCCGGCGCAAGAAAAACGCTTCAATGGTCGTAGCCGGCCGGATGGTCAGGGAACGTGAGGCCGATGCCATGATTTCCGCGGGAAATACGGGAGCGCTGATGGTCACCGGCCTGCTCGTTATCGGAAGAATACCCGGGATCGAGCGACCGGCATTGGCCCCAATGCTGCCGACCATGAACGGCCAGGGGGTTTTAGCGCTGGACATGGGGGCGAACATGGATGCTTCGCCCGACAACCTGCTGCAGTACGCCATTATGGGCAGTATTTACCGGGAAAAGGTTCTGGGCATAGACAAACCGCGGGTTGGTCTTTTGAATGTGGGGACGGAGGCGCAGAAGGGCAATGAACTGACCAAAGCCGCTTTCCCGCTTCTGGAACAGGCGCCGGTGCATTTCATGGGCAATGTGGAGGCCAGAGACGTATTGAACGCAAAGTGTGACGTCATCGTCTGCGACGGCTTTGCCGGAAACATTTTGCTCAAGGCCATGGAAGGAACAGCGGAAGCCATCATCTCTGTGCTGAAGGAAGAATTTACGAAGACCTTCCTGTCCAAGCTGGCCGCGGCGGTGCTCAAACCCAGGATGAAAAGTCTCGTCAAAAAGCTGGATTACAGCGAACACGGGGGCGCCCCGTTTCTCGGAGTGGACGGACTCGTGCTTAAAAGCCACGGATCCTCTGATGCGAATGCGATAAAAAATGCGGTCAGACAGGCAAGAATCGCGATACGGAACGGATTGATCCAGGCGATCTCGACCGAAATCGGCCGCGGAAGCGAGAGGGAAATATGAACTTATTGCCGGTAGGAATTATTGGAACGGGAAAATATGTGCCGGATCGGGTGCTTACCAACGCCGATCTGGAGAAAATGGTCGAAACGAACGACGAATGGATTGTCAGCCGGACGGGAATACGCGAACGCCGCATTACCACCGCTGCGCAGGCTTCCTCGGATCTGGCCCTCCGGGCCGCCGAGGAAGCCTTGGGCCATGCCGGGATTGCCGCGGAAGATCTCGATTTGATCATTGTCGCTTCCATCACTCCCGATATGGCCTTTCCTTCCACCGCCTGCATTCTGCAGGACAAGCTGGGAGCGAAAAAAGCGGCGGCATTTGACCTTTCCGCGGCCTGCTCCGGTTTTATTTACGCTCTGGCCAACGCCAGCAACTTCATTGCCGCGGGAATTTACAAATATGCGCTTGTGGTCGGTGCGGAGTGCCTGTCCAAGATCACCGATTACACCGACCGCAATACCTGTATTCTGTTCGGCGACGGGGCGGGCGCCGCGGTTCTCGGGCAAGTTCCCGAAGGAAGAGGATTCCGCTCGTTTGAACTCGGCGCCGACGGATCCGGAGGCCCGCTGCTCAATCTCGCGGCGGGAGGGTCCCGGTGCCCCTCCAGCCGGGAAAGCGTCGAGCAGAAAAAGCACTACATTTATATGGAAGGCCGCGAAGTTTTCAAATTCGCCGTGCGCATTATGGGCAGCGCGGCCGAAGAAGCGCTGCGCAAGGCGGGCCTGGAAAAAAGCGATATCGATCTGCTGGTGCCGCATCAGGCAAATATCCGCATTATTGAATCCGCACTGAACCGGCTCGATTTGCCGGCGGAAAAATGCGTCATCAATATCGACAAGTACGGGAACGTCTCCGCCGCTTCCATCCCGATGGCATTGGCTGAAGCGGTCGAGGAAGGACGGGTCCGCGAAGGCGATTGCATTGTCATGGTCGGCTTCGGAGGCGGATTGACCTGGGGGGCTTCCGTGCTGATCTGGTAGGCTGCCGGCTTACCGGCCATTGATGAGGAGGAATATCATGGGAAAAATTGCATTGGTCTTTCCTGGACAGGGCGCGCAGTCCGTCGGCATGGGCAAGGATGTTTACGATTCCTGCCCGGAAGCCCGGCAGCTCTTTGAACGGGCCGACGAGACGCTCGGTTTTTCGCTCAGCAGCCTGATCTTTGAAGGCCCCGAGGATGAGCTGAAAATCACTTACCACACGCAACCGGCTCTGCTGGTAACCAGCCTCGCGCTGTATGAGGTATTCAAAAAGAAAGGAATCGCCGCCGATTATACTGCCGGCCACAGCCTGGGAGAATACAGTGCGTTGACGGTGTCCGGCGTTCTCGCCTTTGAAGATGCCGTCGCAACTGTCCGGAAACGGGGAGAGTTTATGGAACAGGCGGTTCCCGGCGGACAGGGGGCCATGGCCGCAGTTCTGGGGGCGGATCGCGACCGGCTTTCCGGGCTCTGCGAAAGCATCACCCGGTCTGTGGGTATCGTGGAACTGGCCAACGTCAACTGCCCTGGACAAATTGTCGTATCCGGCAGCAGGGAAGGCGTCCAGGCCGTGATCGAACAAGGGAAAGAAGCCGGCGCCAAGCGCGTCATTCCGCTGGAAGTCAGCGGACCCTTTCACTCCTCGCTGATGAAACCGGCGGCCGAGAAGCTCTCCGGGGTGCTCGCGGACCTGGCCATGAAGCCGGCGGAGGTTCCGGTCGTGGCCAATGTTACGGCACGTCCGGTCACCGATCCGGAAAGGATTCGGGCTTTGCTTGTCGAACAGGTATATTCTCCCGTATTGTGGGAAGACACGATAAGGTGGCTCATCGGAGAAGGAGTGGATACCTTCGTCGAAATCGGATCGGGAACCGTCCTTTCCGGACTGGTCAAGAAGATCGACCGCCAGGTTCGCGCCGTCTCCCTGAACCGTCTCGAAGCCATCGAGCAATTTGCGGGGTAAGCGAGGATGTTTCCCGCAGCGGAGCAGTGATGATAAGGAGGGGACTGTATGCTAACGGACAAAGTGGCTTTGGTTACGGGAGCTTCCCGGGGAATCGGCCGGGCGATTGCACTGGAATTGGCCGCGGCGGGAGCCGATGTCGTGGTGAACTACGCCGGAAGTGAACAGGCGGCGGCCGAGACTGCGGACCGGATCGCCGGGTTGGGGCGCAGGGCGCTGCCCTGGAAAGCGGATGTAGGCTCGCTGGATCAGGCGGAGGAAATGGTCAGGCAGACGCTGAATACGTTCGGACGGCTGGATATCCTGGTCAATAACGCGGGAATCACGAGGGACAATTTGATCATGCGAATGAAAGAAGAAGAATTCGACCAGGTCATCCATACCAATCTCAAGGGTGTGTTCAACTGCATCAAGGCGGCCACCCGGCCGATGATGAAGCAGAGGTTCGGACGAATCATCAACATTTCTTCCGTTGTAGGTGTGATCGGCAATCCGGGACAAGCCAACTATGTAGCGGCGAAGGCCGGCGTGATCGGACTCACCAAAGCGGGCGCCAAGGAACTTGCCAGCCGCGGCATTACCGTGAATTGCGTGGCACCGGGCTTTATCGAGACGGATATGACGGACAAGCTTTCGGAAGAATACCGGTCGCAAATCCTCGCGCAGATTCCCTTGTCCCGCCTGGGGCAGGCCGGGGAAGTGGCCAAAGCCGTCCGGTTTCTGGCTTCCGATGAAGCCAGCTACATTACGGGCCAGACGCTTCATGTAGACGGCGGAATGTACATGTAGGCACGGTTGTTTGCGGGTGGCCTGCCGCCAATATGCTGTGGCATTTTGTCCACGATTTTCGTATAATACGTAGAAGGAGGTGAACCGGATGTCCGATGTATTTGAGCGCGTGAAACGTATAATCGTCGACCGTCTTGGGGTGGATGAGGCGGAAGTTACTTTGGAAGCTTCCTTCAAGGATGACCTGGGTGCCGATTCCCTGGACGTTGTCGAACTTGTTATGGAGCTAGAGGATGAATTTGATTTGGAAATCTCCGACGAGGATGCGGAGAAGATTACCAGTGTAGGTGAAGTTGTAAATTACATACAATCTCATACCTAAGGCAATCAAGTCCCGTTGCAAGACGGGACTTCTCCTCATTCTCAGCGGAACAACATGCCGTTATATATAGAGGTGGTCGAATTGAGTCGAAGAGTAGTGGTTACGGGCCTCGGAGTCATCACATCCCTGGGGCGCGATTTGGAAACATTCTGGGGCAATTTGATGGCCGGAAAATCGGGCGTCAGCCGGATCGAATCGTTTGACATTAGCGACTATCCAACGCAAATCGCCGCCTCCATCAAAGACTTTAATCCGGAGGAATATATTGACAAACGGGAAGCGAGGCGGATGGACCGCTTCGTCCACTTTGCTCTGGCCGCCGCCCTCTCGGCCCTCCGGGATGCGAATCTGAACGTCAAGGAAGATACCGACGCCGAACGGGTGGGCGTTTCCGTCGGTTCGGGCATCGGAGGACTGGCCACCTGGGAAGAGCAGCACAAGATTTTGCTTGAGAAGGGGCCCAAACGGGTAAGTCCTTTCTTCATTCCGATGATGATCGCCAACATGGCTTCCGGCCAAATTTCCATGATTACCGGAGCCAAGGGTCCGAACAGCACGGCGGTTACCGCGTGCGCAACAGGTACGCATTCGATCGGCGATTCCTACAAGATGATTCAGCGCGGCGATGCCGACGTGATGATTTGCGGCGGAGCGGAAGCCACGATCAGTCCGATCGGGATCGCCGGTTTTTGCGCGCTGCGGGCCATGTCGACCCGCAACGACGAGCCGGAGAAAGCGAGCCGCCCGTTCGATGCGGAGCGGGACGGCTTTGTGATGGGGGAGGGCGCCGGCGTGCTCATTCTCGAGTCACTTGAGCATGCGGTACAGCGTGGAGCCCGGATCTACGGGGAGGTTATCGGTTACGGGATGAGCGGAGACGCCTACCACATAACCGATCCGGATCCGGACGGGGCTAAGCGCTGCATGCAGCGGGCGATCCGGGATGCGGGAATCAGGCCTGAAGAGATCGATTATATTAATGCGCACGGGACATCGACTCCGATCGGAGACAAGTCCGAAACGATCGCCATCAAGAACGCTTTCGGCGATCACGCCTACAAGCTTGCCGTCAGTTCGACCAAATCGATGACAGGCCATCTGCTGGGAGCGGCCGGAGGCGTGGAAGCCATCATCTGCGCCTTGACGCTCAAGCACGGAATGATTCCGCCAACCATCAATCTGGAGCATCCGGATCCCGAGTGCGATTTGGATTACGTGCCGAATGCTCCCCGGAAAGCGGACGTAAGGACGGCAATGTCCAATTCGTTCGGCTTCGGCGGTCACAACGGCACGATCATCCTTCGCAGACATGAAGAATAACTTCCGCCGAATTGCCGGAAGCTAGAACAGACGCGGCGCGGGGCAGAGCCCCGTCAACGCGGCCATTTCCGGTTCTCTCCATCCGGGAGGAACCGGAAAGTACTTATGAAGCAGGTGAAGCATGAACCGCAATTTGAATCATCTTCAGGAACGCCTGCAGATCCGGTTTCGCGATCCCAGACTGTTGAGACAGGCGTTCACCCATTCTTCTTATGTCAATGAGAATCGGGGCGAGCATCTTCAGGACAACGAGCGCTTGGAATTTTTGGGGGATGCCGTACTCGAGCTTATGGTGTCCGAATATCTATACCGCACCTATGCGAACCGTACGGAAGGCGAGTTAACCAAGCAGCGCGCCGCCATGGTGTGTGAACCGTCGTTGGTCGCATTTGCCGAAGAATTGGAATTCGGGGCATATGTTCTGCTCGGCAAGGGCGAGGAACAGACGGGAGGCCGGAACCGGCCGGCTTTGCTGGCGGATGTATTCGAGGCCTTCATCGGCGCTTTGTATCTGGATCAGGGGCTGGAATCGGCCAGACAATTCCTGCAGCGGCATGTCCTGTCGAAGGCGGCCGGCGAGGATCGTCCTTCGGTTATCGATTTCAAGACCGTCCTGCAGGAGTATGCGCAGCAGCATAATCTCGGGACGCCGGACTACCGGATTGTAGAGGAAAGAGGTCCTGCCCATGAGAAGGAATTCGTTTCCGAAGTGCATATTGACGACCGGTTTTTCGGAACGGGAAGCGGGCGTTCAAAGAAAGAGGCGGAACAGCAGGCCGCCAGCCAGGCCCTGTCCCGGCTCGGCGTGAATCCTTGAAACATGAGGCGTGAACAGGAGCAGAGAGAACAATGCCGATGAATGTTCCCTTTGCTCTTTTTCTTTGACTGGACGGATATTCGGCTCCGGCCAAGGTCCGGGACACAACCGCCGCCGAATGTTACAATAAGGATGAGGTGAGTGAATGTTTTTAAAACGGATCGAATTATCCGGATTCAAGTCGTTCGCCGACAAGACGGAGCTTGAATTTGTCCGCGGGATTACCGCGGTAGTCGGGCCCAACGGAAGCGGCAAAAGCAATATTTCCGACGGCATCCGCTGGGTGCTTGGGGAGCAGAGCGCGCGCAGCCTGCGCGGAGGAAAGATGGAGGATGTCATTTTCGCCGGCAGCGATGCGCGCAAAGCGGTCAATTACGGAGAAGTATCGCTCACGCTGGATAATTCCGATCAGGCGCTACCTTTGGATTTCAATGAGGTTACGGTTACCCGGAGGGTTCACCGCAACGGAGAAAGCGAATATTTTATCAACAGGCAAAGCTGCCGGCTGAAGGACATCACCGAATTATTCATGGATACCGGCATCGGCAAGGAGGCCTATTCGATTATCGGCCAGGGCCGGATTGAAGAGATTCTGAGCACGAAATCAGAGGACCGCCGGGGCATTTTCGAAGAGGCTTCCGGAATCGTCAAATACAAGAGCCGGAAGCGGGAGGCGGAACGGAAGCTTGAGGAAACGGAGCAGAATTTGCTGCGGATCTTCGACCTCGTATCCGAGCTGGAGGACCAGATCGGGCCATTACGCATGCAGTCGGAAAAGGCGCAGACTTACAAGCGCCTGAAGGAGCAGTTGAAGCAAAACGAAATTGCCGTGTATGTGCATCAGATTGAGCAGATTTACCGCGACTGGTCAAAGGCCAATGCCCGCTTGGAAGAGCTGCGGCAGGAACGGGCCGGATTGTCCGCCATCGTCGGCCGGCACGATGCCCGGCTGGAGACCCAGCGTATGGAATCCCGGCGGCTGGAAGCCGAATTGGAGCGGCTTCAGGCGAACTTGCTCGCCATCAGCGAAGAGCTGGAAAAATGCGAAGGCCAGGGCGAAGTGCTGAAAGAACGCGAGCGTAACGTCACGGCAAACCGGGAGCAGCTGGAGCGGACGGTGGCGGTGCAGTCGGAGCGGCAGGCGGAACGGGAAGAGGAGCTGCGTGCGCTGGACGAAAACATCGCCAAAGTCAGCGGCGAGCTGGCCGTCTTTCAAAGCAAGCTGAAGCAGGAAGAAGAAAAGCTGCTCGGCGTGGCCGGAGGGACAACGAGCGATGCGGAGGACCAGCTGAAATCGGAGCTGCTCGAGGTGCTAAACGGCATGGCCCAATCCCGGAACGAAATCCGGTATGCCGAGCAGCAAACGGAGTCCGCCTCGCGCAGGCTGGAACGCCTTAAGGAAGAAACGGTCAAATGGGAATTGCAGCTGCAGGCCGGCGTCAAGCATAAAGCAGAGCTGATGGATCGGATGGAACGGGCAGTCGCGGAATTGGCCGCGATTCGTGCGGAATACCAGGCCAAAGGCGAAGCCCTCCAGGCCGACCAGCGGCTTCTGGAAGAGGCCCAGCAGGCCGTGCGCAGATGGGAGCAGAAGCTGGAAAGCCTTGTTTCCCGCCGGGATACGATGAAGGAAATGCAAAACGATTACGACGGTTTTCTGCACGGCGTGAAGGAAGTTTTGAAGGCGAAAAACCGTCCCGGCGGACTGCGCGGCATTCGCGGCGCCGTCGCCGAGCTGGTGAAGGTTCCCGCGGAAGTGGAGACAGCCGTGGAAACGGCTTTGGGAGGTGCGCTGCAGCATATCGTCGTTTCCAGCGAAGCCGACGGCCGCGAGGCGATCTCCTTCCTCAAGCGCCGCCAGCTCGGCCGGGCGACCTTTCTGCCCCTGGACGTCATTCGCGGCCGTTCCATTCCCGACGGAGACCGCCGTATGGTGGAGGGGGCGGAGGGCTTTATCGGCATTGGCGTCGATCTGGTAAGCTTCGAGGAAGCCTACCGTCCCATTTTCGCCAGCCTTCTCGGCAATGTCATCGTAGCTGCCAGCCTGGAGCAGGCTAACCGGATCGCGGCCAAATGCCAGTACCGCTACCGCGTCGTGACGCTGGAGGGGGATGTGGTGAATCCGGGCGGCTCAATGACCGGCGGCAGCCAGCATCGCAAGCAGGCGAACCTGCTCAGCCGCCAGCGTCAGATTGAAGAGGCCGACAAGGAAATTGCCGCTTCCGCCGGCCAGCTGGAGCAGCTGCGGCGAAAGACGGACAAGCTCCGCCAAAAATTGGCCGCAGACAGCCGCGAACTGGAGGAGCTTCGGCAGGCGGGCGAGCAGAAACGGCTGGAAGAGCAGCGCCTCCATACCGAGAGCGTCCCCTTGGAGCAGGAGCTTCGGCAGGCCCGGGAGCAGCTGGCCGTGCTGCAGCAGGACGAAGAGGCGCTTGAGCAGGAGCTAAGGGAGCTTGACGCAAGGCGCGAAGCATGCCGCGCTGCGCTGGAAAGCCAGCAGCGGGAGGAAGCGCGGCTGCAGGAGGCGATCCGCCAGGCGGAAAGGTTCCGCAAAGCCAATGAATCAGCCAGGGAGGAGCTGCAGTCCCAGCTGACCGACCTGAAAGTGAAGACGGCTTCCGCCGCCCAGGAAAAGCAATCGCTGCTCGATCAGGAGCGGAGGCTGCGCCAGGAGCTGGAGCAATCCCGCAGGGAGCTGGAGCAGAGCCGGAGATTGCTGGAGCAGTTGGGCGGGGAACTGGCACTGAACAGTCAAGAGCAGGTCAAGCAGATTGAGCGCCTCAATGAGCTGAAAATCCGAAAGCAGACCTGTACGGAAGAGATCGGGTTCAAGCGGGCTTCCCGGGCGGAGTGGGAGCTTAAGCTGCAGCAGGAGGAAGAGCTTACGCGGGAGCAGCGGATCCGGCTCAAGCAGGTGGAGGAAGAGCTCCATCAGACGGAGGTGCGCGCGAACCGGCTTGACGTGGAATTGGAGAATCTGCTCAGAAAGCTGGCCGAGGAATATGGGCTGAGCTTTGAGCTGGCCAAGGAGCGGTACCCGGTTCCGGAAGATATCGCCGGCACACAGGCCAGGGTAAAGGAGCTGAAGCGGGAGATTGCCCTGCTCGGCGAAGTGAATTTGGGGGCGATCGAGGAATTTTCGCGCGTAAACGAAAGATATGCGTTCCTAAGCGAGCAGAAGAACGACTTGACCGAGGCCAAAGAAGCCTTATACGAGGTGATTCGCGAAATGGACGACGAAATGTCGAGACGCTTCCGGCAAACGTTCGACCAGATCCGTACGCATTTCGTGGTCGTGTTCACCAAGCTGTTCGGCGGCGGGCGCGCCGATTTGATTTTGTCGGAACCGGATCGTCCGCTGCAGACGGGGATCGAGATTGTGGCCCAGCCCCCCGGAAAGAAGCTGCAAAATCTCCAGCTGTTGTCCGGAGGAGAAAGGGCGCTGACGGCCATCGCGCTGCTGTTTTCGATTTTGCATGTCAAGCCAGTTCCGTTCTGCGTTCTCGACGAAGTGGAGGCCGCTTTGGACGAGGCGAACGTGACCCGGTTCGCGGAATATTTGCGCGAATTTTCCGGGCAGACCCAGTTTATCGTTGTGACTCACCGCAAAGGGACAATGGAGGAGGCTGACGTGCTTTACGGGGTAACGATGCAGGAAGGCGGAGTCTCCAAGCTGGTATCGGTGCGGCTGGACGAAGACGCCGATCTCGTGTCGGCCTGAACGAGTGAAAAGGAGGAGCCAACAGATGAGTTTTTTCAAACGATTGAAAGAAAGCCTATCGGCGAAAACCGAAGCGGTCACGACGAAATTCCGCGACGGGCTCAGCAAAACGCGGAACGCGTTCGTGGAGCGGGTGGAAGAACTGATTTTCCGCCGCAAAAAGATCGACGAAGAGTTTTATGAGGAGCTGGAGGAAATCCTGATCAGCGCCGACGTGGGGGTTGCCACGGTGATGAGGCTTATTGAAGATTTGCGTTCCGAAGTGCGCGCGCGCAAAATCGAGGAGGCCTCCGAATTGCAGCCCATTCTCAGCGAGAAATTGACCGGTCTGCTTAAAGGCGATGAAGATGTAGGCCTGAAGATGGCCGATCAGGGGTTGACCGTGTATCTGTTTGTCGGAGTGAACGGGGTCGGGAAAACAACCACGATCGGCAAGCTCGCTCACCGCTTCAAACAGGAAGGCAAAAAAGTGCTGCTTGCTGCCGGAGATACGTTCCGGGCCGGCGCCATCGAGCAGCTGGAGGTTTGGGGAGAGCGGGTCGGCGTGGAAGTCATCAAGCAGCAGGCCGGTTCCGATCCCGCTGCGGTCATGTATGATGCGCTGCAGGCGGCCAAAAACCGGGGGGTGGACATTCTTCTCTGCGACACGGCTGGCCGGCTGCAGAACAAGGTGAATCTGATGGAGGAGCTGAGCAAAATTTTCCGCGTCATCAAGCGGGAAATTCCCGAAGCTCCGCACGAGGTGCTGCTTGTGCTCGATGCCACGACAGGACAAAACGCCCTTAGCCAGGCCAAGACGTTCAGCGAGAAATCGGGCGTAACCGGAATCGTGCTGACCAAGCTGGATTCGACGGCAAAGGGCGGCATTGTCATCGCGATCCGCCAGGAGATGAATCTGCCGGTGAAGCTGGTCGGCCTCGGAGAGAAAATGGACGATCTGCAGCCCTTCGATTCCGAGCAGTTCGTGCACGCCCTGTTTGCCGGATGGACGGCCGAACAGCAACAGGAAGCCTGACGGATACAAATCGCAGAGCACGGCGGAAAAGGAAGCCCTGACAAGGTAAAAGCCTTGACATCCCTTCCCCCGTCCGCTATGATAGAAGCTATGAATGGGCTGTAAAGTGTTTCCCCTTAACAGGAGCGTGAGTCCATGACGGAGCCGAATGCGTTGGAAAAAACGAACCGCATCAACCTGCTGTTCGATTTTTACGGAGCTTTGTTAACGGAGAAACAGCGGACGTTCCTGCAATTTTATTTTCACGATGATTACTCGCTCGGCGAGATTGCCGCGGAATCCGGCATAAGCCGGCAGGCGGTCTATGAACATATCAAGCGCGCTGAAGCGGCGCTGCAGGAATACGAAGAGAAGCTCGGGCTCCTGCGCAAGCATGAGGAAAGGCTGAAGCGGGCGGAAGAGCTTGAGCCGGTCCTCGCGGATTTGGGCGGGGAATGCGCCGAGGCCATCCGCTCGCAGATCCGGCGGATGATCAGTTTGGACTAAATGTGGACGGAGGTGACGGAGGGTGGCGTTTGAAGGGCTGACAAGCCGGCTGCAGGAGGTATTCGGCAAGCTGCGGGGCAAGGGCAAACTGACGGAAGACGATGTGAATGAAGCGCTGCGCGAAGTCCGGCTTGCGCTCCTGGAGGCGGATGTAAACTTTAAGGTCGTAAAGGAGTTTATCGCCAAGGTCAAGGAAAAGGCTGTCGGACAGGAAGTCATGAAGAGCTTTACTCCCGGCATGCTTGTAATCGATATTGTCAACAAAGAATTGACCTCCCTGATGGGAGAAACGCAAAGCAAGCTGGAGAAAGCCGCGAAGCCGCCGACGGTGATCCTCATGGCCGGTCTCCAGGGCGCCGGCAAAACGACCACGTCGGGCAAGCTGGCCCGCCTCCTGCAGAAGCAGAACCACCGGCCTCTGCTGGTGGCCTGCGACATTTACCGCCCCGCTGCCATCAAGCAGCTGCAGGTGGTTGGCGAACAGGTCAAAACCCCCGTGTTCTCGCTCGGCGATCAGGTCAATCCGGTGGAAATCGCCAAATCGGGACTGCAGTATGCGAGGGAGAACGGCCACGATTACGTCATCATCGATACCGCAGGCCGGCTTCATATCGATGATGGCCTCATGGAGGAACTGAGACAGATTCATGCGGCGGTGAATCCGACGGAGGTTCTTCTGGTCGTCGATGCGATGACCGGCCAGGAAGCGGTCAACGTGGCCGAGAGCTTCCACAAGCAGCTGGAGCTGACGGGGGTCGTCCTGACCAAGCTGGATAACGATACCCGCGGCGGCGCAGCGCTGTCGGTCAAGGCCGTAACCGGCTGCCCGATCAAGTTCGTGAACATGGGCGAGAAGATGGATTCACCGCTCGAGCCTTTCTACCCGGACCGGATGGCTTCCCGCATACTCGGCATGGGCGATATGCTTACGCTGATCGAAAAGGCGCAATCCTCCATCGATGCGGAGAAAGCCAGGGAAATGGAACGGAAAATGCGCAATGCCGAATTTACATTCGAGGATTTTCTGGACCAAATGGAACAGCTCAAGAAGCTGGGGCCGCTCGACCAACTGCTGGATATGCTGCCGGGCATGGGAAAGATCAAGGGCATGAAGGATTTGAAGGTCGACGACAAACAGATGGGCAAAGTCGAAGCGATCGTCAAGTCCATGACGAAGGAAGAAAAACGCAGGCCGGAAATTTTGAATGCCAGCCGCAGAAAACGGATCGCAGCTGGCAGCGGCAACACGATTGCCGATGTCAACCGCCTTATCCGCCAATTCGAGGATATGCGCAAAATGATGAAGCAATTTTCCGGCATGATGGGCCCCAAGGGACCCAAAGGGCTCGGCAAACTGAAGAAGGGCTTCAAGTTCCCGTTTGGTTAAACAGGCTTTTTACTCTGGTGGGGAGGTGAACATTCATGGCAGTACGCATTCGCTTGAAACGTATGGGTGCACACAAAGCGCCGTTTTACCGTGTCGTCGTTTCCGATTCCCGTTCGCCGCGGGATGGCCGTTTCATTGAGGAGATCGGATATTATAATCCGGTTGCCCATCCGGCCGATGTGAAAATTGACGAAGAAAAAGCGCTGAAATGGCTGCAAACCGGCGCGCAAGCGTCCGATACCGTGCGCAATCTTTTCAGCAAGGCCGGCATCATGAAGAAATTCCACGAACTTAGACAACAGAAGTAATTTTGCCGGTTCGGAGGTTATATGAAGGATTTAATCACCGTCATTGCGAAAGCATTGGTCGATCATCCGGACGATGTGCGTGTGAACGTCGTGGAAAGCGATCAGGCCGTTGTTTACGAGCTTTCCGTCCACGAATCCGATGTGGGCAAAGTGATCGGCAAGCAGGGCCGGATCGCCAAAGCGCTGCGCACCGTTGTAACTTCAGCGGCCGTCAAGGAAAAGAAGCGCGTCAGTGTCGAAATTGTTTCGTGAAAGAGAGGGTTGGGAGAAAATCCTGGCCCTTTCTTTCCTGTTCCGTTTTTTCTGAAATGGAGGATTTTCATGGCCGGAAACTTGTATACCGTAGGAAAAATTGTCAATACTCATGGAATACGGGGCGAGCTGAAAATTCTATCCCGGACCGATTTTCCGGAGGAGCGCTTCGCCAAGGGAAGCTCGCTCGTCATCCAGCTGCCCGATCGGCGCGGGACCGTGCCGGTTACCGTGGAGTCTTCACGCCTGCATAAAAATATGTATATCCTTAAATTCGACGGTCTGGACAGCATTAATGATGTGGAAAAATACAAGGGGTTGCTGCTGAAAGTCCGCGAGGAGGATTTGATCGAGCTGCCGGAGGACGAATACTACTATCATGAGATTATCGGCTGCAAGGTGGTGACGGATGAAGGGGAGGAGCTCGGCACCATTTCAGAAATTTTGGCTCCGGGAGCCAATGACGTCTGGGTTGTCGAGCGGCCTGCGGGCAAACCGGTGCTTCTTCCCGTCATCGAAGATGTGGTTCAGGACGTGGACGTGAAAAACAAACGGGTCCAAGTTCATCTGATGGAAGGTTTGGCGGACTGATGCGAATCGATGTGCTTACACTGTTTCCGGAAATGTTCGAGGGCGTATTCTCCTCCAGCATCTTGGGGAAGGCGAGCGAGAAAGGAATCGTCACCCTGAACACGGTTAATTTTCGGGAATATTCCGAAAACAAGCACAGCACGGTGGATGATTACCCCTACGGCGGGGGCGGCGGGATGGTACTCAAGCCGGAGCCGGTCTTTTCCGCGGTGGAGGACCTGCTGTCGGATGGCGGCTCCGAAGAGGATTCGCCCAGGATCATTCTGATGTGTCCGCAGGGAGAGACGTTCACGCAGGCCAAGGCGGAGGAACTGAGCAGGCAGCGCCGCCTCATCTTGATCTGCGGACATTACGAAGGCTATGATGAGCGGATCCGCAGATATCTGGTTACGGATGAGCTGTCCATCGGAGATTATGTGCTGACGGGCGGCGAAATTCCCGCGATGGCAGTAATCGACAGCGTCGTCAGGCTGCTGCCAGGAGTTCTCGGTAACGAACAGTCGGCCGTGACTGATTCCTTCAGCACGGGCCTGCTCGAATATCCGCATTACACCCGGCCCCCGAAATTTCGTGATTGGGAAGTCCCGGAGGTGCTGCTCTCGGGCCACCACGGGAACATCGCGCAATGGCGGCGCAAGCAGGCGCTGTACCGGACCTGGAAGCGCCGGCCGGACCTGCTGAAGAACCGTTCCCCGGACAAGCTCGAAGAGCAGTGGCTGAAGGAATTTGAACAGGGTCAATTTCCGGACTAGCCGGAACGGGCCCGCATTGAGAAGCTTTCCCTGCCGGCGGGATCGGGATGTTGTGTTTCCTTGCGGATTATGGTAATATATGACCTGTTGTGGTTTTGTTTCATTTCGGTGGTCCTCTACGCTGGCATCCATTGGAACATAGAGCGGAATGAACACCTTGGGGAAGGAGGGAGTCATAGATGAATCTTATTCAAGAGATTACGAAAGAGCAGCTTCGCAAAGATCTGCCGGTCTTTCGTCCCGGCGATACCCTGAAGGTATATGTCAAGGTTATCGAGGGTTCGCGGGAACGGATCCAGCTGTTTGAAGGGGTTGTGATCAAGCGCCGCGGAGGCGGGATCAGCGAAACCTTCACGGTCCGCAAGATCTCTTACGGTGTCGGTGTGGAAAGAACGTTCCCGCTGCATTCGCCGAAGATCGATAAGATTGAAGTGGCTCGCCGTGGTAAAGTTCGCCGTGCGAAACTTTATTATCTGCGCGATTTGCGCGGTAAAGCAGCCAGAATTAAAGAAGTACTTTAAAATGCAAAGGGGGGGCTTGGTGCACAAGTCCCTTTTCGTTTTCCCGAAACATCATGCCGTACGGACGATTCATTGCAACCAAGGCGAGAAAGAGGTGGAATCAGCGATGGAGCAGGAACAAACCGCTGCGGAGAAACCGGGTTCCTCATCCGCAAAAAAAGAGGCCTGGGAATGGGTCAAGGCACTCTTGGTCGCCGCGGTCCTGGTGTTTTTGATACGCTGGCTGCTGTTTGCTCCGTTTATTGTCGACGGACCTTCAATGGAGCCCAATTTCTACACAGGCGAACGATTGATTGTCAATAAATTGATTTACGATTTTCGCAAGCCGCACCGCGGTGAAGTTATCGTGTTCCACGCGACGCCGGAAAAGGATTACATCAAACGTGTCATTGCCCTGCCCGGAGAGAGAATCAAAGTGGAAGGCGATAATGTCTATATCAACGGCAAAATTTTGGACGAGCCCTATATCCACGACGCGGAAGAACGGGCCAAACGGAACGGATCGTCCTACAACATCCGCAATTTCCCGGAACAAACCGTTCCTGACGGGGAAATCTTTGTGATGGGGGACAACCGCTCCAACAGTCAGGACAGCCGGGATATCGGACCGGTGTCATACGACAAAGTAGTGGGCCGGGCCGATCTGATCTTTTGGCCGCTGTCCAAGATCCACTGGATTCATTGACGGCTTGCCGGATTAACGCGAGGTGACAGGAACGACAATGACCATACAATGGTTTCCCGGCCATATGGCCAAGGCGCGCAGACAAATCGAGGAGAAACTGAAGCTGATCGACATGGTGATCGAGCTGCTGGACGCCCGCATACCGTGGTCCAGCCGCAATCCGATGATCGACCAAATTTTGCGGGGAAAACCACGCCTGGTGCTTTTGAACAAAGCGGACCTTGCCGATCCGGAAGCAACGCGGGAATGGGTGGATTTTTTTGCCGCACGAGGGCTCTCCGCTTTGCCTGCCGATGCCGCTTCGGGGACCGGCCTCAAGGAGATTCTGCCCCGCTCCAGGATGCTGATGGCGGAGAAAATCGAGAGGCAGGCCGGCCGGGGAATTCAGCCCGGGGCGATCCGCGCTCTGATCGTAGGCATTCCCAATGTGGGCAAATCGACGCTGATCAATCGTCTGGCCGGCCGCAAAATCGCCGCCACCGGCGATAAACCCGGGGTCACCAAGGGGCAGCAGTGGATTAAGACGGACATCGGTCTGGAGCTGCTGGATACGCCCGGCATCCTGTGGCCAAAGTTTGAAGACCAGGAAGTCGGTCTGAGACTTGCCGTGACGGGGGCGATCCGGGAGGAGATTTTGGCGGTCGAGGAGATCGCCTTTGCCGCTGTCAAGTATCTGATCCGGGAATACGCTTCCGCGCTTAAGGAACGTTATGGCCTGGATGAACTCCCGGCACAGAACGGCGATAACGAAGAAATCGTCAAGGTCATGGAAACGATCGGGCGCAAACGGGGTTGTCTGCAGAGCGGAGGCCGTGTCGACTGGGAGAAGGCATCCCTTACGATTCTCCGCGATCTGCGGTCCGGAAAAATCGGCAGGATCAGTCTGGAACGCCCGCGGGATGCCTCTCCGGCGGAGAGGTAATACTGAGTCGGAGCCTTTTGGGCGAGGGGACCGATTCGGGTTGTAGGCCTGAGCCAAGCAAGCAGCCGAACGGGCCCGAATCGGCCGGTAACCGGCGAAAAAAACGCCGAAGGAGCGAAACCCTGTGAAAAAATCACCCTGTTTGCGCCATTGAAGCGCGGCAGGGTATTCTTCCAGGGAAGACCGGCGGATGTGCGTTTTTCCCGTTTCCGGTATAATAGGGGGAAGGAGGGGAAGCCGTGCTGAGCTATGAACAAGATCTGTGGGCCCGCCAGTATCGGTTGATTGCCGGAATTGACGAGGTCGGAAGGGGCTGCCTGTTTGGCGATGTGGTAGCCGCCGCTGTCATTCTCCCGCCGGAGCTGATCATCGAAGGCGTGGATGACTCGAAGAAGCTGACGGAGAAGAAACGGGAGCAATGCTATGAGCGAATCATGGACAAGGCGCTGGCCGTTTCCATCGGGCGGGTCGATGCCCCGACTATCGATCGGATCAACATCAGGCAGGCGGCCAGGCTGGCGATGAAGCAGGCGGTGGAGGGCTTGAGGCTGAAACCCGATTATTTGCTGGTCGATGCGGAAAGGGTGGAAAGCTCCGTCCCCCAGCTGGCGATTATTCACGGAGATGCGGTCAGCCAATCGATCGCTGCTGCCTCGATTGTGGCCAAAGTCGAGCGGGACCGGATGTGCCGGCAGTGGGATCTGCAATATCCCGAATACGGAATTGCCATACATAAAGGATACGCTACCAAAGCGCACAGGGAGAGCATTCTCCAATATGGGGCCAGCCCCCTCCATCGCCAGACATTCTTGCGAAAACTGCTGGCGGTTCAGCGGGAGCTGTTTTAACCGCCGGCGGAAGGAGGCCGCCCGGCCTGCCGCCGCGAAAGGAAGAGGGAGCGGTCAGGCGCATAAAGGTATGATCGCGGGGACGAACGCCTTCTTGACCGGACGGAAGGCCGATCATTGGCGAATCGGATACAAATAGGGTGTAAAGGACGGGAAGCGGGATGGACGCTAGTCAACTAATCCGCGTTTTGACAGGCGGACTGCAGGCGGCGGAAGTGAAATCGGCGCGGCTGATCCCCGGACAGACCGTCCGCGGAGTAGTCGTCCAGCTCCTGGAACAACAAGACGCCCTGGTCAAACTGGGAGGAGTGCTGGCGAGGGCCAGATTGGAAGTTCCGCTTCCGGAAGGCGCTTCCGTGCTGCTGCAGGTGCAGGGGGAATCGGAACGAGGGGAGCTGCTGCTGAAGCCGGTTCGTTCCTTCCCGCGTCCGCCGGTACAGGCGGCGTCCGGGCCGAACGAGCCCGTACTCGGGGGTATGAACGATCATCGGCGGCTGCTGGAAATGCTGAGGGAAAGCCGTATGCCGCTTACGCAGGAAACCCTGCGCGCGCTTGCTGCTCTTGCCGCGGCGCCGGAAGCCGGAAGCGACCCTGAAGGCTGGCATGCAGCTATGCTTCTTGTGCTGCAGCGGCGGCTTCCGCTCACGGAATCGGCTGTCGGCGCCATACGTGCCGCCCTTCGCGGGGGGCCGCTTGCCGCAATCGCCGGCCGGCTCGCCGGGCAGCTGCTGGCGGCGCAGGCGGACGCCGGGTTGCCGGAGGCGGCGCGCATCCCGCTGCAGCGGGCCCTGTCGGCCGCCCGTGCGGTGCTTGCCGGAGCCGGGCACCTCGTCCGCGCGGCTTCGGTTTCCCCGCCGGCGGCCGCCCCGGCCGGGCTGCTGCCGGATGCGGGCGCCTACGCCGCTGCGGCGGGGTCCGCGCCGCCTGGCAGGCCCGCCGGCAAGACGGCGGACCGCGCGGCATTGCCGGCGGATGCCGCCCTTTCGGCGGGGCCTGGGCCTGCGGCGGTTCGCGGCGGCGGGCGGGAAGCGCGTGCGGCCCGGCAAATGTTCGCCGCAGGTGAACATTTGCCGCAGGGGAAGGCGCTTTCCGCCGACGGCCGCGGCGGAGCGCCGTCGCCGGCAACCGGGGCCGTCGCCGCTTCGGAGCCGGGCGCCGCATCCGCGGCGCGGGCCGCCTCTTTCCCGCGGCCCGGCGAGGACGGCGCCGGTACCGCCTCGCCGCGCGTCCCTGCCGCCGCTCCTGCGCACAGCGAGGCTTCCGCGCACAGCGAGGCTTCCGCCGCCGGCGGGACGGCGCCGGCGGCGGGGGGGACCGCCTCTTCGCCGGGAGAGGCCCTCGTCCGGCTGCTGCGGGCGCTCGGCCTCGGGTATGAGCGCGATGTGCTGCGGCTGGCCGGGGATCCGCCCGGCACCGACGGAACGCCGGACGCCGCGTCCGCGGGTGAAAAACCGGAGGGGACGGGCGACGGCCGCCCGGCGACGCTGAAAAGCGCACTTTTGGAGCTCGTCCGAACGGAAGGCCTGCCCGCGGAGTTGAAGGATACGGCGCGGCAGTTGGTACAGCAGATCACCGGGCAGCAGCTCCTGATGACCGGTGACCGGGCCGACGGCTTTTCTCTTGTGTCGTTGATCGTTCCGTTGGGGAGTGAACCGGACTCGGGGAATGCGGCCATTCATATCCAATCGCGCAAAGGGCGCCGGGGGACGATGGATTCCGCCAATTGCCGGCTGTTGTTTGACTTGCGGATGGAGGCGCTCGGTCCCACCCTGATCGATGTCCGCATCGTAGACAGGACGATCAGCCTCCAGGTCCGCAACAATCATCCGCGGCTGCGCCAGGTCTTCGACTCCGGCCGGAAGGAACTGGCCGCTGTGCTTCAAGGCCTGGGCTACCCGTATTTCACAGTGCAATACGGGCCCTATCCGAAAAATACGGGCGATGCCGGAGAACCCGGGCGAAAGTCCGCGCTCAATGCCGGTCTTCTGCTCAACGCGGCAAAGCCCTACGAAGGAATGGATATTCGGATATGAACTCATCCAATCATAAACTGCGCAAGGCCGTCGCTCTCCGCTACGCCCCGGAATCGATGGCGGCACCGAAGGTGGTGGCCAAAGGGACCGGTAGCGTTGCCGAGGAAATCGTCAAACGGGCGGCGGAACACGGCGTTCCGGTTCAGGAGGATCGTTCCCTGGTCGAGGTCCTTTCCCGGCTGGAGCTTGAACATGAAATTCCTCCGGAGCTGTATAGTCTGGTGGCCGAGCTTCTTCGCTTCGTTTACCGGACGGACCGCCGCCTAAGGAGTCCGGCGAACGAATGAATCCGTTCCGTGCGAAACAGCGGCTTGGGCGGGCAGGGGAGGAGCAGGCGGCAGAGTTTTTGCAAAGGGCGGGGTACCGGATCATCGCCCGCAACTGGCGGTGCCCTTCGGGCGAAATCGACCTGGTGGCCGAAATCGGCGATTGTCTGGTCTTCGTGGAAGTCCGCTCGCGCCGGAATACAGGCAACTTCGGGACCGCAGCCGAGTCGGTTAATGGGCGGAAGCAGAGGCAGGTCCGGGAAACCGCCGAGGTTTATTTGTACCGGAACCGGTGCTTCGATCGGAAAATCCGGTTTGATGTGATTGCCGTCCAATGGTCGATGGACGGACAAGTGAACGAGATCCAGCATATTCGCGGCGCATTTTGACGGAATGATCCTGAAAACGCCAGCAACTGAGGAGGCATTCATCATGGCAACGGCAAAAGCAATGTTAATCGGCATTAACGGCTACGGGAAACATCATTTGAACCATTTATTGAAGGAAGAAGAAAAGGGAAAGCTGAAGCTGGTTGCCGTCAGCGACCTCAACGTCTCGGACGAGCAGAAGGCCTTTTTCCGGGAGAAAGAAGTTTC
>Ga0310827_100590_pt1 | contig 25902 bp, 27 predicted proteins | sample WT_ome_2_FD_201309 | JGI IMG/M metagenome (GOLD analysis project Ga0310827, IMG submission 201309) | Sorghum-adapted microbial communities enriched on wild type (WT) sorghum from Joint BioEnergy Institute, Emeryville, California, United... ... | reverse complement strand
CCGAGCACGGTGATGATCTTGCCGTCTTCTTCCGGCGAGAACACCTTGACGCCCTGCAGGCGGATCGCTTGTTGCTCCAACACGCCGCCGGCAATGGCGTATTCCTTGAATCCCAAGCCGGCTTCCAGATGGGGAACGATGGCGTCGAGCAGGCGACGGTCCACCACCTGGCCGGCTTCCGCGATGATTTCGCCGGTGGCCGGATCGACCAGCGTTTCCGCCAGCCGTTGGTTGAACAGCCGGTTTTTGATATGGAGCTTCTTGTTGATCTTGTACCGGCCGACGTTGGCCAAATCGTAACGTTTCGGGTCGAAGAAACGCGCAATGAGCAGGTTGCGGGCATTCTCCAGGGTCGGAGGCTCGCCGGGACGCAGCCGCTCGTAAATTTCGATCAGCGCCTTCTCCGCCGAATCGGTGTTGTCTTTGTCCAGCGTGTTGCGGATGTATTCGTCTTCGCCGAGCAGGTTGATGATGTCCTGATCGGTGCCGAATCCGAGGGCGCGCACAAGCACCGTGACGGGAATTTTCCGCGTACGGTCAATGCGCACGTAAATGATGTCTTTCGCATCGGTTTCGAGCTCGAGCCAGGCGCCGCGGTTCGGAATGACGGTGGCGGAGTAGTTCTTTTTGCCGTTTTTGTCCACTTTGGTGTTGAAGTACACGCTCGGAGACCGGACCAGTTGGCTGACGATGACCCGTTCCGCACCGTTGATGATGAACGTGCCGGTTTCGGTCATGAGCGGGAAATCGCCCATGAACACTTCCTGTTCCTTCACTTCCCCGGTTTCTTTGTTGATGAGACGAACTTTCACCCGGAGAGGCGCCGCGTACGTCACATCCCGCTCTTTGGCGTCATCGACGGTGTACTTCGGCTCGCCCAGGCTGTAGTCGATGAACTCCAGCACCAGGTTGCCCGTGAAATCCGTGATCGGCGAGATGTCCTGGAACATTTCGCGCAATCCCGTCTCCAGAAACCACTGGTACGACTTCTGCTGGATCTCGATCAGATTCGGAACTTCCAGCACTTCCTTGATTCGCGAATAGCTTCTCCGCACCCGACGGCCGTACTGCACCAGATGTCCTGCCAAACCAAATCCACCCCTCACGCAAAACTGTCATGGTCACCGAAAAATCATTAGAAAGGCAAAAAGAAGAAAAGTCCCTGCCCGGACGGCGCCTCACCAGGCGCAATCCGAATGAAGGTAACTTTTCCTAATCCAAACCGAGCAAATCCAATCCGACCGAGGCTTCGCGCTGAGCACGCATCTTTCACGAATCACTGCCTTCATTTTTCTCCTGTCAAGTAATATTTGCCGAAAAAAAGGGACATTATACCTTGCCGTGCAACCGTCGCAAGCTCAGCTCACGCAAGGTCGACAAAAAGGGACTTGACATTTTAATCAACTAAAGACAAATCGCCCATTCTAATGCTGACATTTTTTAATATTACCACATTGGCATGATGAAGTCAACACAGCATTTGTCGGCCTTTCCGGTTTCGTCATCCGTTTTTGCTGGCGCATATGACGCTGTATCCTTTGGCCCGGGTCACTTCCCGCACGTCCGCGTAGATCGTTTCCAGTTTTCGCTTGGCGCTCGGCGCGCCCTGCTTTTTTTGGATCACGATCCACAGCTTGCCGCCGTCTTCCAGATGGTCCGCCGCCTGTTCGAACAGCCGGTGCACGATTTCTTTGCCGGCACGGATTGGCGGGTTCGTCACGATGTGGGTGAACGATCGGCCGGCAAGGGCGTCGAACAGATCGCTTTGCACGATTTCGATTGATCCGGCGCCGTTGCGCCGGGCATTCTCCCGCGCCAGTTCGACCGCCCGTTCGTTGACGTCGGCCATCGTGACGCTTCCCCGCGGCACGAGACGGGACAGGGAAATGCCGATCGGCCCCCACCCGCACCCCATGTCGAGCACGCGGGCATGTTCGGGCAACGCCACGTGCTCGATCAACAGACGGCTGCCGAAATCAACGCCGTCCCGCGAAAACACGCCGGCATCGGTGACGAAGGTGTAGGAGCGGCCGCGCAGCACCGCTTCCACGGTTTTGCGTCCGTGTTCCGCGGTCGGGCGGCGCGTGTAATAATGCTCGGACACGTCGGTTGCTCCTTCCGTCGAAAACGATAGGTTCTCCGGATATTTTCTCCAAACAATGACGCAAACCCTCCGGAACCGTTCCGGAGGGTTTTGCTCACGTGATGGAAAGCCGGATTATTTCAGTTCGACTTTGGCGCCGGCTTCTTCCAGTTTTGCCTTGGCCGCTTCGGCTTCGTCCTTGGAAACCTTCTCCTTGATCGGCTTCGGAGCGCCGTCGACCAGTTCTTTGGCTTCCTTCAGGCCGAGACCGGTAAGTTCGCGAACCGCTTTGATGACGTTGATTTTCGATGCGCCGGCGTCTGCCAGGATGACATCGAATTCCGTTTGTTCTTCCGCTTCCGCGGCAGCGCCTGCGCCGCCGGCCACGACGGCGACCGGAGCTGCGGCCGTAACGCCGAATTCTTCTTCGATGGCTTTGACAAGTTCGTTCAGCTCAAGAACGGACATGCCTTTGATGGCTTCCAGGATTTGTTCCTTGCTCATGTTGAAACCTCCAATGAATTGAATTTTCGCGGCGGGTTGGTTCGGGAGCCCGCCCTCCCGTTCAAACGATCCGTCGGATCAGCTTGCTTGCGCTTCTTCTTCCTTCTTCTCGGCAACCGCCTTGACGGCGAGAGCGAAGTTCCGCATCGGAGCCTGCAGCACGCTGAGCAGCATGGACAGCAGCCCTTCGCGGCTCGGCAGGTCGGCCAGCGCCTTGATTTGGTCGACGCCGACGACTTTGCCTTCGACAACGCCCGCTTTCACTTTGAGCGCATCGTTCTTCTTGGCGAATTCCGAAATGACTTTGGCCGGTGCCACCGCGTCATCTTTGCTGAAGGCGATGGCCGTCGGGCCCGTCAAGTATTCATCCAGTTCGGTCAATTCTGCGATGGCCGTCGCGCGGCGGACGAGGGTGTTTTTCAACACCTTGAATTCGACGCCGGCTTCGCGCAGCTGCTTCCGCAGTTCGGTCACCTGGGCGACCGTCAGGCCGCGGTAGTCCGTCACCACGGTCGTGGCGCTTCCCTTCAGCTTCTCCACCACTTCCGACACCAGTTGCGCTTTCTCCTGCAGCACTTTCTCGTTTGGCAATTCCTGTACACCTCCTGGAGCAAATCTGCAACAAAAAAGGCCTCCGCAGACATGCGAAGGCACGGGTTTGCAATCATCGATCACAAAAACCGGATACCTCGGCAGGAAATTAAGCCTTGCAAAAAGGCACCTGCTGTCTACGGTAGGGTTTCATTGCGGTTTTCATACGGGTTTCAGCATATCACGCGACCCGCCGGCTGTCAACCGGAGCTTTCCGGAAACCGCCGGTCAGACGTGGACGCGAACACCGGGACCCATCGTCGAGGAAATGACGACGCTTCTCATGTACACGCCTTTGGCTGCGGCCGGTTTGGCCCGGTTCAGTGCATCGATGAGGGCTTGCAGGTTTTCGACCAGCTTATCCGCATCGAAGGACACTTTGCCGATCGGCGCGTGCACGATGCCGGCTTTGTCAAGACGGAATTCGATTTTGCCCGCCTTGATTTCCTGCACGGCTTTGCCCACTTCGAAGGTCACCGTGCCGGATTTCGGGTTCGGCATGAGCCCTTTGCCGCCCAGCAGACGACCGAGTTTGCCGACTTCCGCCATCATGTCCGGCGTCGCCACGCAAACGTCGAAATCAAACCAGCCTTGCTGGATTTTCTGGATCAGGTCCGCGTCGCCGACGTAATCGGCTCCTGCCGCTTCCGCTTCTTTCGCTTTTTCGCCTTTGGCGAAAACGAGCACGCGCTTCGTCTTGCCGGTGCCGTGGGGCAGCACGACGACGCCGCGCACGTTCTGGTCTTGCTTCTTCGGGTCTACGCCCAGGCGAATGGCCGCTTCGACGGTTTCGTCGAACTTGGCTTTCGCCGTCTGTTTGACAAGCTCGACGGCCTGCGCCGGCTCGTAGCTGGCGTTTTTGTCGACGAGCTTGGCCGCTTCCTGATATCGTTTGCCGTGTTTGGCCATGTTCGTTGTTCCTCCCATTGTGGTTTTAGCGGAATATCCTCCCACTAGTTCACGGGCGCATCGAAAGATCAGTCTTCAATGGCGATGCCCATGCTGCGGGCCGTCCCTTCCACCATGCGCATGGCGGCTTCGACGGTGGCCGCGTTCAGGTCTTGCATTTTCGTTTCGGCGATTTCGCGCACTTTCGCGCGTTTCACCGTTGCCACTTTCTTCTTGTTCGGTTCGCCGGAGCCTTTTTCGATTCCGGCGGCCACGCGGAGCAGGACTGCTGCCGGCGGGGTTTTCGTGATGAACGTAAACGAGCGGTCTTCAAAAACCGAAATTTCCACCGGGATGACCAGACCTGCCTGATCGGCGGTGCGTGCGTTGAACTCTTTGCAGAATTGCATGATGTTCACGCCGGCCTGACCGAGCGCCGGACCTACCGGAGGAGCAGGGTTGGCTTTGCCTGCGGGAATTTGCAGTTTGACCACTTTGATGACTTTCTTGGCCATGTTGGATTGACACCTCCTTGCCCATAATGTGGTGCAGCGGGAACATTCCCTCCCACGAAAAAAGCCTATCCGCTTGGAATAGACCTCTCAGAAACCGATTGCCGGATCCGCGGTTGCCGCTTTCACGGCCAGCGGCGGCAATTATATTTTTTCCACTTGAGTGAAATCAAGCTCAAGCGGGGTTTCCCTTCCAAACATGTTGACATGAACCCTGATTTTTGCCTTGTCGGGCATGATTTCTTCCACCGTTCCGACGAAGTCGGTGAACGGCCCGTACTTGACGCGCACGTTCTCGCCCGGTTCGAAATCGATCTTCGGTTTCGGTTCCTCGATGCCCATGTTCCGCAGGATGGCTTCCGCCTCCTCCGGCATGAGGGGGATCGGTTTCGAACCCGACCCGGTGGAACCGACAAACCCGGTCACGCCCGGCGTGTTGCGCACCACGTACCAGGACTCGTCCGTCTGGATCATCTCCACGAGCACGTAGCCTGGATACACTTTGCGCATGACCGTTTTCTTCTTGCCGTCCTTGTTGACGATCTCTTCTTCCATCGGGACAAGCACGCGAAAAATTTTGTCTTCCATCCCCATGGATTCCACGCGTTTTTCCAGATTCGCTTTTACTTTGTTCTCATACCCGGAATAGGTATGCACGACATACCAACGTTTCTCCATGGTTGACATCAGAAATCCCTCATTAATCGATATCCCTCAGATTAGAAAAAGAGTTCAACAAGCTCGGACAAGCCAAGGTCGATCACGAAAAAGTAAAGCGTCACGAACACAACCGTGACCAGAACCACGATCGTGTAGCTGACCAGCTCCTTGCGGGTCGGCCAGCGGACTTTCTTGAGTTCGGACCAGGCGCCGGCAAAGAAGGAGATGGTCGAGTTGAATCCCTTCTTGATTCCTGACAAAATTGCCACCTGAACCACCTCCGTCCGTCAGCGGGTTTCCCGGTGAAGCACATGGGCATTGCAGAATTTGCAATATTTCTTCAATTCCATGCGATCCGGATGCGTCTTCTTGTTTTTGTTCGTGATGTAGTTGCGTTGCTTGCAAGCCGTGCAGGCGAGCGTGACTGCCACGCGCATGATGCCACCTCCCGTGGATGCGGATAAGCCTCTATGTGGATGGGAATATGAATCACCAGTTTAGGGCTACCTAACGTACTTTATCACAAGCCCCATTTTCATGTCAAGAAAGGGAATGTTCCACAGGCGCATGGGCGTGCGGAAGCGATGGTGCGAACGGACGTCCCGGCGGCCGGCTGCTTCCCGCTCGCTGCCGCATCATTACCAGTATGGGCACATTGCCGAACGGCCAAACGGGAGTCGGGGACGGACGCCGTGCGGAAACGTCCGGATGCGGGATTGTCCGGTGCGATTTGACCGGCAGCCGACACCGAAACGTCAAATGGCCGGAGGCCGAAATCAGGTGTCTGCAGCAAGGAACGGATGCACGTCGCGGCGATCGAGTCCTGCAGCAGAGAACGAACGTGCGCCGCGGCAATCGGGTTTCCCGCAGCACGAACGGGGGCCTGCCCGTCCCCCATCGCCTCTTGCAAGGAGCACACGATCGTTTTGGATGAAAATTCTTCCCGTTTGCCACAAAAAAACACCTTGGTCGAACATTTTGTACGAAAAATCATACAAAATCACTCCCGGGAACGACTTTTTGGACCGTTTTGTATGAAATTTCATACAAAATCCCCTTTTCGAATGGCGCCGCCGGGCTTTTTTATATGATATTTCATACAAAATCGCCTTCAGGAGCATCAACCCCGGCCTTTTTGTATGAAATTTCACACAAAGCCGCTTCGCCGCGGGCTCCGATACCGGTTTTTTTGCGCGGCATCATGCATGCGAAATACCGCTGCGTTCGATGAAGAGCTTGTTGCCGATTTTGGCGCCGGGAAGCATCTCGATGCCCGTGAAAACCGGCTGACCTGCGAGATGATGCGTGTCGCCGGCCTTGCCGGCAGGGTGTCCGTGTTCCAACGGAACCTGCTCCGGAGGCCCGGGGCCCGCGCGCACCACGCCCAATTCCCGCACAAAAATGAAAAACGCCCGTAAAACGGGACGTTGCTCATCGGATACGAAACGTATGCAATTAGTCGGCGTTTGTCGGCATCCGCGCTTGATCTGCGGCGAAACGGGCCGACATGCGGGCAATCCCCGCGCATCGCCCGGCCGGACGCGTCTCAGACGATCAGATCCCTGACTTCGAGATAGCGTTCCAGCTTGCGTTTGACGCGCTGCAGCGCGTTGTCGATGGACTTGACATGGCGGTCGAGATCAACGGCGATTTCCTGATAAGACCTTCCGTCCAGATAAAGCATCAGCACCTTGCGTTCCAGATCGCTCAAAATTTCGCCCATCTTGTCTTCCAGTCCGTCGAATTCTTCCTTGTTGATGATCAGCTCTTCAGGATCGGTCACGCGGGTCCCGCAGATGACGTCAAGCAACGTTCGGTCGGAATCTTCGTCGTAGATGGGCTTGTCCAGCGAAACGTAGGAGTTGAGCGGAATGTGCTTCTGACGGGTGGCGGTCTTGATGGCGGTGATGATTTGCCGGGTTACGCACAGTTCGGCAAAAGCCTTGAAGGAAGCCAGCTTGTCCCCGCGAAAATCGCGGATGGACTTGTACAGGCCAATCATGCCTTCCTGTACGATGTCTTCCCGGTCGGCGCCGATCAAGAAATACGATCTGGCCTTGGCGCGCACGAAATTGCGATACTTGTTGATCAAGTATTCCAGTGCGTCGCTGTCGCCCTCTCGGACTGCCTCGACAATGTCTTCGTCCGATTTGTGTTCATAAACTGACATTCTGGCACCCTCGAGGTCGATACTCACTGAAATCCCTCCGGCCTGCATCGTTAAGCCGCTTTCCAGCTCAAACTTAGAATAAAGTATACATTATGTAATCATCCATCGTCAACAAGTTGTCAAATCATGCTAATTGCTCCGAAGCCCGATCACTGCTGGCCTCTCCGCCATTTTTCCATCAGCTCTTTCATCTCCGCGGACAGCGCCTGGTCGAAACTGGATTTGCGCGGCGGCTGGTCGAGACGGCGGCGGATTTGCTCCCGGGCTTCCCGCACCGCGATGGCGAGTTCACGGGCGGAAACCCGCAAGGCGCCGCGACCGAAGGCGACATGTTGCTCCGTCGAATCGCTGGTGGCCACCTGGACGATGGAGCGGCGGCCGGACAGTTCTCCGGCCAACCGTTCGATCACCTCGTCGGCCGTCTCTTTCTCTTTGGTAAAAATGACCTCCACGCCGCCATGCCGAAACCGGGAACCGGCGCCGGGCACCTGGTGTGCGTCAAAAACGACGATGACCTTCTTCCCGGAAAACCCTTGGTAATTCGCCATCATTTCGAGCAGCCCGTCTCTCGCGTCCTCAAGGCTGTCATCCGCCAGTTGACGAAGTTCCGGCCAGGCGCCGATCATGTTGTATCCGTCCACAAGCAAGTACTGTTTCATCGGTTCCCCTTGCCCGGCGTTATTGTTTTGCCGCGGCGGAGCGCCGTTGGCGGACGATTTCGTACAGCAACACACCCGCCGCCACGGACGCGTTCAGCGACTGGATGCGGCCCAGCATCGGCAATTTGACGAGAAAATCGCACTTCTCCCGGATCAGCCGGCCCAATCCCCGGTTTTCGTTGCCAATCACAAGGGCGATCGGACCGGTCAAATCCGACGCGTACACGTCCTGCTCCGCCGAGGCGTCGGCGCCGGCCACCCAGACGCCCCGCTCCTTGAGCATGTCGATCGTCTGGGCCAGATTGGCCACCCGGGCTACCGGCACGTACGCCACGGCGCCGGCCGACGTTTTGGCCACCGTCGCCGTCAGCCCGACGGAACGCCGCCGCGGAATGATGACGCCGTGGGCCCCGGCGGAATCCGCCGTGCGCAAAATCGACCCCAGGTTGTGGGGGTCCTCGATTTCATCCAGCAAAATCAGGAGCGGCGGTTCCCCTTTCCGTTCCGCGGCGGCGAATATGTCGTCCACGTCGGCGTATTCCAGCGCGGCCGCCTGCGCGGCGACGCCCTGGTGATTGACGCCCGGCACCGTCTGGTCGAGCCGCCGCCTGTCCACGAACTGGACCGGCACCCCCGCTTCCTTCGCCGCCTGCACGACGGACGCCGTCTGGTGTTTGGCCGCCCCTTCGGCGATCCATACCTTGTGGATCGGCCGGCCGGACCGGAGCGCCTCCAGAACCGGATGTTTGCCGGCCAGCCATTGGTCTTCCGTGTGCTCCATGCGCGTTCAACCCTCCTCCATATGCCTGACCGCCCGATCCAAAAGCTCGTTCAGCCGTTCGTAGCGGCCGGTGTAGTAAAGATAGCCGATCAGGCATTCAAATGCGGTGCTTTGCCGATATTCGATCATGTCTGCGCTTTTGGGCGCCGTCCCGGACTTCGCCCCCACCCCTCTGCGCACGATTTCCCGCTCTTCGTCCGTCAGCACGGGCATCCAGCAATCCAGCAGCATGCCGGCCTGGGATTTCGCCGCCACGAAACGGATCGCTTCCCTGTGCAGATGGTTCGGCCGGTGATTCGGCTTCGACAGCAAATACTGGCGAATGTACACTTCGTAAACGGCGTCCCCGATGTAGGCCAGCGCCAGCGGATGGAGCTGGTCCGCGGGTTTGGCGGGCGGGTGCGGAAACCAGGTGTCGCTCATCGTTCGCGTAGCCTCACTTTCTGCGCCATCGCACGCCCTGCGGCGTGTCTTCCAGCACGATGCCCTGCGCCGCCAAGAGATCGCGGATTTCGTCCGCCTTCGCCCAGTTTTTCTGTTTGCGGGCTTCCTGCCGCTCGGCGATCAGCCGCTCCACTTCCTCATTCAGCATACCGCCGTCTTCCTGCCCGGCAATGCCGAGCACACCGTTCACCCGTTCCGCCCAGGCAAGCGCCGCATCCAGCACCGGGCGGCTCACCCGCTCCCGTTTCAGCAGCAGGTTCGTCTCGCTCACCCACTCAAAAACGGCGGCGATGGCATCGGGCGTGTTGAAATCGTCGGCCATGCGGGAAGCAAACGCATCTTCCAGTTCCGACAGCTTCGCCAAATACGCCGCTTCGACGGCATCGGCCGCACCCGATTCGCCGGATTTTGCTCCACCGGCAACCGGCGCGCCTGCACCCGGTCCGCCGGTTTCCGGCCGCCCTGCGTCCGTCCCGTTAACCTCCTGCTCGCTCCGGGCCGGCGGCACCTCCCCGTCCGCAGACGGCTGACCCGCATTCGGCGCGTCCGCCGCCGACAGCCGGTGCCGCAGCGAAACGAGGCAGTTTTCGATGCGCTCCACCGCGCCCTTCGCCTGGGCGAGCCCCTCTTCGCTGAAATTCAGCGGATTGCGGTAGTGCGTCGACAGCATGAAAAAGCGGATCACTTCCGGACGCCAGTTTTTCAGCAAATCCCGCACGTTGACGACGTTGCCGAGGGACTTTGACATTTTTTCCTCGCGGATGTGGATGTATCCGTTGTGCATCCAGTAGCGGGCAAGCGGCTTGCCGGTCAGCGATTCCGACTGGGCGATCTCGCATTCGTGATGCGGGAACGTCAGGTCGTGGCCGCCGCCGTGGATGTCCAGCGTGTCGCCGAGATACCGCCGCGCCATGGCGGAGCATTCGATGTGCCAACCCGGCCGGCCTTTGCCCCAGGGGGAATCCCAGTAAATTTCACCGGGTTTCGCCTGCTTCCACAGCACGAAGTCCCGCGGGTCTTCCTTCCGTTCGTCGACCTGGACGCGGATGCCGTACTGCAGCTGTTCCGTGTCCTGGCCGGACAGCTTGCCGTATTCGGGAAATTTCCCCGTGCGGAAATATACGTCGCCGCCGCTTTCGTAGGCGAGCCCTTTATGCTCCAGTTCCCGGATGAACCGGATGATTTCGTCCATGTTTTCCGTCACCCGAGGATGGACATCGGCTTTGCCGACACCGAGCGCATCCGCGTCCTCCAGGTAATGGCCGATGAACTTCTCCGCCAGCTCCGGCACCGGCACTCCCGTTTCTTCCGACCGCCGGATCAGCTTGTCGTCCACGTCGGTGAAATTGACCACGTACTTGACTTCAAAGCCGGCATACTTGAAAAAGCGGCGCACCACGTCGAAAACGATCATCGGCCGCGCGTTGCCGATATGGATGTAGTCGTACACCGTCGGCCCGCACACGTACATGTTCACTTTCCCCGCCGCCAGCGGTTCAAAAGGTTCCTTCGTCCCCGTCAACGTGTTGAAAATGCTGATCGTCCTCATGTTTCCTCCCCGTTTTGCCGGCGCAGCCGCTCCAGCTCCGCCTTCAGTTGTTCCACCTGCTGCTGCAGCTGACGGATCTGGTCCGCCAGCGGATCGTCATGCACGCGGTGGTCCAGCTTGTCGACGCGCACCCCGTTTTTGCGCACCAATCGGCCCGGAATGCCGACCACCGTGGAGTGGGGCGGCACTTCCTGCAGCACGACGGCGTTGGCCCCCACATAGGAATATTCGCCAATTTTGAACGATCCCAGTATTTTTGCCCCCGATCCGATGACCACGTTGTTGCCGATGGTCGGGTGGCGCTTGCCTTTTTCCTTGCCCGTGCCGCCCAGCGTGACTCCCTGGTACAGCACCACGTTGTCGCCGATTTCGCACGTTTCGCCGATCACCACGCCCATGCCGTGATCAATGAAAAGCTTGTTGCCGATCTTGGCGCCGGGATGGATCTCGATGCCGGTGAAAAACCGGCTGACCTGCGAGATGAGGCGGGCGATCGTGTACATCCTTCTGTTGAAAAACCAGTGGGCAACCCGGTGCGCCCATACCGCGTGCAGGCCCGAATAGGTAAAAATGACCTCAAAAACGCTCCTTGCCGCGGGGTCGTTTTCAAACACCGCTTCAATGTCGGACTTGATCCGTCGAAACATGCGACAGCCCTCCACAAACGACTGAGATTCAGCAAAAGCGAAAGACGCCTCCGCAGCTTGCGCTGCAGAGGCGTCCGGTGAACGCGGTTCCACTCTGCTTGGCACCGACGGGCGGCGCCAACTTTGCGCCCTTAACGCGGGCGTCGTCGAATTCCCCTGACAGCACGTGCCGTTTCAGGAAACCGGCTCCCGGGCGCACTTCCCGCGGCCTCGTGAATGGACGGCTTCCAGCCCACCGCCTTGCGGCGGATCGGCCGTCCTCTCTGGCATTCCGTAGGTCCCGGTACTTTCCCGTTCATGGCCTGTAGACCGATATCGATTGTTTATCCGTAAGTATAGCGAAAACCTCAGGCGCTGTCCATGGGCGTCGGTCCGGGCAACCCGATGAGGAGGCCCGTCCGGGTCTGCCGTCTTTCCGGAAAGTCCGGCCGCCGGCCGGTGGCCGTCGGCATGGCCGCGCTGTCGCCCGTCGACGCCCTGCAGCCAAAATCAGCCGCCAAGTTTCGCCAGCTGATCCTTCAGCCGCCGAACAACCTTGTCGCGTCCGAGCAGGGCGATCGTCCGGTTCAAATCCCGCCCGTGGGTTTGCCCCGTCAGCGCCACGCGGATCGGCATGAACAACCCTTTGCCTTTGGCGCCCGTCTCCTTCTGGACCGCCTTCAGCATCGCGCCGGCCGATTCCGCCGTCAGCTCCGGCGCTTCCTCCACCTTGCCGAGGAAGGAAGCGAGCACCTGCGGCACCTGCGGTTCGGCCAGCACCGCCAGCCCTTCTTCTTCGAAGACCGGCTCCTCGCGGAAAAACATGTCCGAAAGGGCGACGATGTCGGAGGCCGCTCCGAGCTGCTCCTGATACAGGGCAACGAGCTCTTCCGCGAACCGGCGCGTATCCCCGTCCAGCTCGGCGGGCAGACGCCCCGCCTTCTGCAGATGCGGGATGCAAAGTGCCGCAATCCGGCCCGGATCGGCTTGTTTGATGTACTGGTTGTTCATCCATTTCAGCTTCTCCGGATCGAAAACGGCCGGGCTCTTGGACAGGCGGTTTTCGTCGAAAATGCGGATCAGCTCTTCCCGGGTGAACAGCTCCTGCTCCCCTTCGGGCGACCAGCCGAGCAGGCTGATGTAGTTGAACAGCGTTTCCGGCAAATAGCCGAGGCTGTCGTATTGTTCGATGAACTGGATGACGGATTCGTCGCGTTTGCTTAGCTTTTTGCGCTGTTCGTTGACGATGAGCGTCATGTGCCCGAAGATCGGCGGCTCCCAGCCGTGGGCTTCGTACAGCATCAGCTGGCGGGGCGTATTGGTGATGTGGTCTTCCCCGCGCAGCACGTGGCTGATGCGCATCAGGTGGTCGTCGATCACCACGGCGTAGTTGTAGGTCGGAACGCCGTCCTGACGGACGATGACGAAGTCGCCGAAATCGTCGGAAGAGAAGCGGATATCGCCTTTCACCATGTCGTTGAAGGCGTATTCCCGGCCTTCCGGGACGTGAAACCGGATGCTCGCCTTGCGCCCTTCCGCTTCCAGCTTCGCGCGTTCTTCGGCGGTCAGGCGCCGGCACCGGCCGGTATATTTCGGCGTGAGGCCCTGGGCGAGCTGCCGCTCCCGCTCGGCGGCCAGTTCCTCCTCCTTGCAATAACACGGATAAGCATGACCTTTGGCGATCAGTTCATCGCACAGGGATTTGTAGATGTCGAGCCGCTCCGATTGCCGGTACGGGCCGCAAGGCCCGCCCACGTCGACGCTTTCGTCCCAGTCAACGCCGAGCCAGCGCAAATAGGTGAGCTGGTTTTCCTCTCCGCCGGCCACGTTGCGCTTCTGGTCGGTGTCTTCAATGCGAATGATGAACCGGCCGCCGTGATGACGGGCAAACAGGTAGTTGAAAATGGCCGTCCGCGCATTGCCGATGTGCAGATGCCCCGTCGGGCTTGGCGCATAGCGCACCCGGATTTCCTTCCGTTCAGTGGTCATCATCGTTTCCTCCTTCACCGTCGCTTCTCCCCGCAGCCCGGCCCGTCCGCTGCCGGCTCCCGGCGGGATGCCGGTCAGGCCGCTGCCGGAGGGTTGCCGGGGGTTGGGTGATTGATGCCGGCCGCCCGCAATCGTCCCGCCCTTCGGGGCCGCCAAGCCATGTGATCCTCGCTGCCATTTTTATTCCGGGGTCTGTCCGCCGGCGCGAACGAGCAGGACGACGGCCTGTGCGGCAACGCCTTCCTCCCGGCCGACAAAGCCCATGTTTTCCATCGTGGTTGCCTTGATATTCAACCGCTCCGTCCCGCAGCCAAACACGGCGGCGATGTTCGCCTTCATCGCTTCGGCGTACGGACCGATCTTCGGCCTTTCCGCCTGAATCACCATGTCCGCGTTGCCGAGGGCGTAGCCTTCCGCCTCCGCGAGGCGCCAAACCCGCCTGAGCAAATCCAGCGAGTCGGCGTCTTTCCAGGCGGGATCCGTGTCGGGAAAATGTTTGCCGATGTCCCCCTGGCCGAGGGCGCCCAGGACGGCATCCGCCAGCGCGTGCAGCAACACGTCGGCGTCGGAATGGCCGAGCAGCCCCTTTCCGTGCGGAATGTTGACGCCGCCGATGATGCAAGGCCGGTTTTCCGCAAACCGGTGCACGTCGAAACCGAGACCTACCCTGATCAATCCGTCCGCCTCCCTTGTCCTCCAAATCGTGATGCGCGGCCCTTCGGCCGGATCCGGACGAAGCCGCCGGTCGACCGGTCCGCCCGGAAATCAGGCATCGTTCAGCCAAAGTTTTGCCAGCGCCAAATCTTCCGGCGTCGTAATTTTGATGTTGCGATAATCCCCCATGGCGAGCTCGACGGGAATGCCCGCCCGCTCCGCCGCGGCGGCGTCGTCCGTGCCTATGAAGCCTTCGGCCAAGGCCGCTTCAAGGGCATCCTGAAGCGCCCGGCGGCGAAACACCTGGGGCGTCTGCACCGCCCAGAGTCGGCTGCGATCCGGCGTTGCGGCCACCAGGCCGCGTTCGTCGGCCATTTTGATCGTATCCTTCACCGGAACGGCGGCCACCGCGCCGCCCGTCCGCCGGGCAGCTTCCATGCAGCGCGCGACGATATCCGGCGTCACGAACGGCCGCACGCCGTCATGGACGAGCGCCCATTCCAAACCGAGCATTCGTACGCCCTCCAGGACGGAGTGTTGACGCTCCGCGCCGCCGGGTACCACCTTGCGAACCTTGTCCAGCCGATGTTCGGCGCACAGCCGGTTGGCCCGCTCCACATCTTCCGCGCCGACCACCAGCACGATTTCCGCCACACCCGCGCGGGAAAGCGCCTCGAGCGTATGCACCACGATCGGCTTTCCCGCCATCGTCAGAAACGGCTTCCGGTCGGCGGCGCCCATGCGCGTGCCTTTGCCGGCCGCCACCACAACGGCGCCTACGTCGTTCATGCCGCCAAACCTCCAAATGATTCCGGTACACAGACAAAAACCGGCCTTCGCACGGAAGGTCCGGTTTTCAGTATAATCCTTTTATTGCGCTTTTTCCAACAATTTCGGCTTGGCAAAAATCATGCGGCCCGCCGACGTCTGCAGCACGCTGGTGACGAGCACGTCCACCGTCGATCCGATGTGCTCCCGGCCGCCTTCCACGACGATCATCGTGCCGTCATCGAGGTAGGCGACCCCCTGGCCGTATTCCTTGCCGTCTTTGATCACCTGCACGGCGATTTCCTCACCGGGCAGCACCACCGGTTTGATGGCATTGGCCAGGTCGTTGATGTTGAGGACGGGTACGCCCTGCAACTCGCAAACCTTGTTCAGGTTGAAATCGTTGGTGAGCACCTGCCCGCCGAGCACTCGGGCCAACCGGACCAGCTTGCTGTCCACTTCCTGGACGTCGTCAAAATCGCCTTCGTAGATGACCACGTCCACATCCTGTTCCTTCTGGATTTTGTTGAGGATGTCCAGCCCGCGCCGGCCGCGGTTGCGCTTGAGCAGATCGGAAGAATCGGCGATGCGCTGGAGTTCCTCGAGAACAAATTGCGGAATGACCAGCGTGCCTTGGATAAATCCGGTTTTGCATATATCGGCGATCCGGCCGTCGATAATGACACTGGTGTCCAGGATTTTCGGTTCTTCCGGCTTTGCGGCGGCCTGCCCGAGCTCTTCCGGGCGCCTTGCTTTCCACCCGTTCAACCAGGACACCAATTCATCCTTGCGGGAAAACCCGAGGCGCATGCCCAAACCGCCCAACATGAGGGACACGAGAAACGGAACGAAATGGGCCGATCCGCTGACCGCCGACAAACCCGGATACAGAAGCAGCGAAACGAGAAGCCCGGACACGAGCCCGGTCAGTCCGGCCGTAATTTGCGACATGGGCAGTTCCCGCACGTAATGATCCACCTGACGCACCAGACGTCCGCCCGATTCGATCCCGACGGTGGCGAAAGCGGCAAACACGAGGGCGCCGACCATCGCGGCCAGATAAGGTGCCAGCGTAACGCCGTCATCCCCCCCGCCGCGGCCAAGGGCCCACCAGGCATGTCCGGCCGACGCATACCGGTAACCGGCATAGGCACCGAACAGGGCTGTCGCTGCCGTCAACCCTTTTTTCCACATCATCTCACCCCCTTCTCCGTTATTCAGTATGAACCAAAATGTGCCACCCTAACCGGCCGTGGCCGTTTTTTCGGGCAGACCGGCCGTTCCGCGGCAATGACGGGATGCATCGGAGCAAGGGGAAAGCGGGAATGCTTTGTCGCATCTTCACGTTCGTCAGGGAGGAGAGCGGAACATGGAACGGGCATCCATCGGGAACAGGGGCACAAAAAAGCCGGCCCGGGGCTTCTTGCCCGAACCGGCCGGTTGGCACGATCATCACAAATCTTTGAGTTTCGTCCGGTCATCCGCGTCTTTCCGCGCCCGGCGGGGCTTCCTCCGCCGCACGTTTTTTTTTAGGCCGAACAGCGCGTAGATGACAAGGGGAACAAACAGCAATTTGCTCAAAAATCCGGGATACAGAAGCGCGACCGTGACCGCCGTTGCCACAAGCAGCGGCAACATCCAGATCATGCGGCGGCTCAGCCCGAAATGCTTGAAGTTCGGATACTTGATCGTGCTGATCATCAGAAAGGACAGGACCATCTCCGCCGCCACCAGCACGGGCGCGGTCAGCTCCGCATGGAACAGCGCCAGGGTGGCCAGCACGCCGCCGGCGGCAGGAATCGGCAGGCCGATGAAATAGCCCGCGGGGCCGTCGGTGACGTTGAACCGGGCGAGCCGCAGGGCGCCGCATATCGGAAACAGGCTCGTCGCCGCCCAGGCGATCACGGTCCAATACGCCGCGTCCGAATACGCCTGGAAAGCCACGGCATACACAACGAAGGCCGGAGCAACGCCGAAGGAAATGACGTCGGACAACGAATCCAGTTCCTTCCCGAATTCGCTTTGCACGTTGAGCGCCCGGGCCACCCTTCCGTCGAGGCCGTCGAGCAACATGGCGACGATCACGAGCATGGCCGCAAGATCGGCTTCCCCGTTGAAGACAAGGATGATCGAAACAACGCCCAGCACAAGATTGCCGATCGTGAACAGGTTCGGAAGCGATCTCGTGATCATGCCATCTCCACCTCGTTGTTTAATATGCCCATGTCGGGAAGCGGCCATGTCGAATCCGGGCATATGGTCATTTTATGATTCTAGGAAATTCAGATATGCCTGTCAATGGACAGCTGCTCTTCGATCCTTTTCAGCCCTTGCTTGATCGTTCTCGCCCGCACTTCGCCGATGCCGTCCACTTCGTCCAGATCTTCGATGTCCGCTTCGCGGATCGGGGTCAGGCAGCCAAAATGTTCCACCAGGTTTCCGATGATGATCGACGGCAATCGGGGAATGCGATGCAACACCCGGTAGCCGCGGGGAACGGCAATTTCTTCGGCCAGCGAATTGACGTGGGGATAGCCGAGCATGCGGATGAGCAGAGGGTGGTCGAGCAGTTCGTCCGAATCCATCCGCTTGAAGGCGTTGTAGATTTCCCGCACCTTCTCGTCGCTGCTGTCGCGGCTGTAATCCTTGAGCAAAAGCTGGGTTTCCCCGACCACGTTGCCGGCCAGCTCCTCCAGCTGCATCTCGATCAAACGGCCTTCCGTCCCCAGTTCCGTGATGTAGGCCAATATTTCATCTTGCACGCGAATGACCATGAACGCCTTCTGGATGACGTTGGCGACGTCGAGCAGGGTGACCGATTCCTCGAACTCGGCGGCCCCGAGATCGATGAACGCCTGGTCCAGCGCCTTCCGGTAGTTTTCCAACGTCTGGATGGCCTGATTCGCCTTCGTCAAAATGACGCCGATTTCTTTCAGGGAATACCGCAAATTCCCCTGATACAGGGTGATGACGTTGCGCCGTTGGGAAATGGAAACGACCAGCCGGCCCGTCTGTTTGGCCACCCGCTCCGCCGTGCGGTGACGGATGCCCGTCTCGCTGGACGGAATCGACGAATCGGGGATCAGCTGCGTGTTGGCGTACATGATCCGGCTCAAGTCCTCGCTGAGGATGATGGCGCCGTCCATCTTCGCCAGTTCATACAAATAGTTGGGCGAAAATTCACAGTCGATCATGAATCCGCCGTCCACGAGCGCCATCACTTCCGGCGAGCAGCCGACGACGATCAGTCCGCCCGTCTTGGCGCGCAGCACGTTGTCGAGCCCGTCCCGGAACGGCGTCCCCGGAGCGACCAATCGAAGCAGATTGGCCATCGTTTCATGCTCTGCCGCATTCGTTCTCATATCCGACCTTCCCCCTCGCGATCCCCGAACCGGTCAAATCGCCATCTTTCCTTATTATCTATCTATCCATCCATTTCGGCAAAAATCCGCTTGGCAAAACAGCCCGCCGGCAACATGCCGGTCACGGCTCGTCAAAAGCCGCCTTCAGCGCCTCTCCCACGGTTTGCACGGCGACAAGTTCGATCCCCCGCGGCGGTTTCCAGCCCTTCATGCTGCCGGCGGGCAAAATGACCCGCTTGAATCCGAGCTTCTGTGCTTCCTTCACCCGCTGTTCGATCCGGGAGACGGCCCGCACTTCGCCGGTGAGGCCGACTTCCCCGAACACGACGTCGCCCGGCCGGGTCGGTTTGTCGCGGTAACTCGAAGCGATGGCGACGGCCATGGCCAGATCGACCGCCGGCTCGACAAGCCGCACGCCGCCGGCCACGTTCACGTAGGTGTCCTGATTTTGCAAAAAGAGGCCGATCCGCTTCTCCAGAACAGCCAGAATGAGCGAAAGCCGGTTGTGATCGACGCCCGCGGTCATCCGGCGCGGCGACGGAAACGTGGTCGGCGCCACCAGCGCCTGCATTTCCACCAGCATCGGCCGCGTCCCTTCCATGCTCGCCGTGACGATGGAGCCGGCCGCTCCGGCGGGCCGTTCCGACAGGAACATTTCCGACGGATTGGCCACTTCCCGGAGTCCCGATTCCAACATTTCGAAGATGCCGATTTCGTTGGTCGAGCCAAAACGGTTTTTCACCGCCCGGAGCACGCGGAAGGCGTGATGCCGCTCTCCTTCAAAATATAGCACAGTATCGACCATGTGCTCCAGCAACCGGGGTCCGGCTATGGCTCCTTCTTTGGTCACATGTCCGACCAGAACGGTGGCAATGCCCCGGACTTTCGCAATGCGCAAAAAATATCCGGTGCATTCCCGCACCTGGCTGACGCTGCCCGGCGCCGATTCGATCGACGGATGGTAAACCGTCTGGATGGAGTCGATGACGGCCAGATCAGGCTGCACCTCGTCGATCGCCGCCGCGATTTCTTCCATGTTCGTTTCGCTCAGCACGTACATCTGCTCCGCCAGCGCGCCGATCCGCTCCGCCCTGAGCTTCGTCTGCCTGGCCGATTCTTCGCCGGAGACGTAGAGCACTTTGCGGCCGCGGGAAGCGAGGGCGTTGGACGTCTGCAGCAGCAACGTCGATTTGCCGATGCCGGGATCGCCCCCGACGAGCAGGAGGGAACCGGGGACGAGGCCGCCGCCGAGCACCCGGTCCAGCTCGCCGATTCCCGTATGGATGCGGGCGTCGCGGCTCGTTTCCACCTCTTTGATGGACATCGGTTTTTGCCGCGGCGCGCTGATGCCGCTTTCCGGACGGCCGGCGGTTTTGCGGGCGGGCCGTTCTTCGACGAGCGTGTTCCAGGCCTGGCAGCCCGGGCATTTGCCGAGCCATTTGGGCGATTCGTAGCCGCAGGAGCCGCAGACGAACACGCTGCTTGATTTTGCCACCGTATTGAAGCCCCATTTCTTGCGGAATCTTCCGTCAATTTGAACGCCATGTCAAGTTTAACATGTTCCCGCCCCACTGAAAACCCTGGCGAAGCCGCGTCACCCGATGCAGGAACGGGCTTGCCGGCGCTTCCCGCCGTTAAGGCATCATGAAAACGAAAGCCGGATGCCAGAAAAGGGCAACAAAATCCGGAGCCACCCGCAGCGCCGGGAAACGAATGGAATCGCAAGCCCCGTGGCCCGTATTCATGACGTGTGAAATTCCGTACAAAACGTTCGGAAAACGCCGATCAGCAGGATCTTTTGCATGGAATTTCACACAAGACCGGCAGAAACCTGCAATCGAACCGGGGGCCGATTTCTCCGGGCTCCCGGGCATGCAAAAGGCCGCCCGCTCCCCTCATTCGGGGAACGGACGGCCGCGCGAGCCGGCGTGACGACGGACGCCTTCGCCGCCAATCCCGGCATCCGTTCAAAGGGCTTCTGCCCGCACCGCACCGTTTTCCGGCGCCGCCGATCGACGCGCCGCCGGAAACGGAAAACCGGCGCTGCCGAATTACGATTTTGCCGCGACGCCGCTCTTCTCGACGACCAGTTCGCCGTCGCGCACGTCGATCAGCACTTTGTCGCCTTTGGCGATGGCGCCTTTCAGCAGCTCCTCGGACAGGCGGTCTTCGATATGCTTCTGGATCGCCCGGCGCAGCGGACGGGCGCCGTAGGCCGGGTCAAAGCCTTCCTTGGCGAGGAACTTCTTCGCCTCGTCGGAAAGGGTGAACTCGATGTCCTGCTCCTTCAGCCGTTTGGCCAGTTCGTCGGACATCAGCGTGACGATCCGGGCGATGTGCTCCTCGTTCAGGGAATGGAAGACGATGATCTCGTCGATCCGGTTCAAAAACTCGGGCCGGAAGCTTTTCTTCAGTTCGCCCATGACCCGGTCTTTCATGTCGTTGTAGTCGCGTTCATCGTCCCGGCCCGCGGTGAAGCCGAGGGTGCTGTTTTTCTTGATCGTTTCCGCGCCGACGTTGCTCGTCATGATGATGAGCGTGTTGCGGAAGTCGACGACGCGGCCCTTGGAATCCGTCAGGCGGCCGTCCTCCAGCACCTGCAGGAGGATGTTGAACACTTCCGGATGGGCTTTCTCGATCTCGTCAAGCAGCACGACGGAGTACGGTTTGCGCCGCACTTTCTCCGTCAGCTGGCCGCCTTCTTCGTAGCCGACGTACCCCGGAGGCGCACCGACGAGACGGCTCGTGGAATGTTTCTCCATGTACTCCGACATGTCGATGCGGATGATCGCATTTTCGTCGCCGAACAGCGCTTCGGCCAGCGCCCGGGCCAGTTCCGTCTTGCCGACCCCCGTCGGGCCGAGGAAGATGAAGGAGCCCATCGGCCGCTTCGGGTCTTTCAGGCCGGCGCGCGCCCGGCGGATCGCCTTGCTGACCGCCTTGACCGCTTCGTCCTGGCCGATGACCCGGTCGTGCAGGATCGATTCCATGTTAAGGAGCCGTTCCGTTTCCTCCTGGGCCAGCTGGCTGACCGGAATGCCGGTCCAGCTGGAGACGATCTGGGCGATGTCTTCGGCGAACACGGCGGAATCGGTGCGCCCCTGTTTTTCTTTCCATTCGTTCTTCGTCCGCTCCAGCTCTTCCCGGATTTTCTGCTCCGTGTCGCGCAGGGAAGCGGCCTTTTCGAACTCCTGGCTTTGCACGGCGGCGTCCTTTTCCTTGCGGATGTTTTCCAGCTTCTGCTCCAGCTCCTTCAGGCTCGGGGGCACCGTGTAGGAGCGCAGCCGCACCTTCGAGCTGGCTTCGTCGATCAGGTCGATGGCCTTGTCCGGCAGGAACCGGTCGGTGATGTACCGATCGGACAGTTTCACCGCCTGTTCGATCGCTTCATCGGTAATTTTCACGCGATGGTGCGCTTCGTACCGGTCGCGCAGGCCGTGCAAAATCTGGATCGCTTCCTCGGGCGTGGGCTGATCGACCATGATCGGCTGGAAGCGGCGCTCCAGGGCGGCATCCTTCTCGATGTATTTCCGGTATTCGTCCAGCGTCGTGGCGCCGATGCATTGCAGCTCGCCCCGCGCCAGCGCCGGCTTCAGGATGTTGGAAGCGTCGATGGCGCCTTCCGCGCCGCCCGCCCCGATCAGCGTGTGCAATTCGTCGATGAACAGGATGACGTTACCCGCCTGGCGGATTTCATCCATGATTTTTTTCAGCCGGTCTTCGAACTCGCCGCGGTATTTCGTGCCGGCCACGACGGAGCCCATGTCCAGCGTCATGACCCGCTTGTCGCGCAGCGTTTCGGGAATTTCGTTGTTGACGATCTTCTGCGCCAGCCCTTCCGCGATGGCCGTCTTGCCGACGCCCGGCTCGCCGATCAGCACCGGGTTGTTTTTCGTGCGGCGGCTGAGCACCTGGATGACCCGCTCGATTTCCTTCGTCCGCCCGATGACGGGGTCGAGGTTGCCTTCCCTGGCGATGGCCGTGAGGTCCCGGGCCAGGGAGTCCAGCGTCGGCGTGTTGACGTTGGCCGACGTGTGGTGGCTGGGCGACGCCGTTTCCGGGCTGCCGAGCAGTTGCAGCACCTGCTGCCGGGCCTTGTTCAGGCTGACGCCGAGGTTGTTGAGCACCCGGGCGGCGACGCCTTCCCCTTCCCGGATCAGGCCGAGCAAAATGTGTTCCGTACCGACATACGTATGGCCGAGCTTGCGGGCTTCGTCCATGGACAGTTCGATCACTTTCTTGGCCCGCGGCGTGTAGGCGATGTTGATCGGCTGTTCCTGGCCGCGGCCGATCAGCGACTCGACTTCGTCCTGGATTTTCTCCAGGGAAAGGCCGAGCCCGGTGAGCGCCTTGGCGGCGATGCCCTCTCCTTCGCGAACAAGTCCGAGCAAAATATGTTCCGTACCGATGTTGTTGTGGCCCAGACGCACCGCTTCCTCCTGGGCAAGCGCCAGCACTTTCTGGGCCCGTTCGGTAAATCTGCCAAACATCATCTTTGCAACACCTCCCGTAAAAAGTAAACCATGTTCGTCATGCATCACGTTGCCGCCGTGCCGCCGGCATGGCCTTCGGCCGGCTCGTGCTCACGCGTTGAGCCGGGAACGGATCAATTCCGCGCGCCGCAAATCCCGCTCCTCGGGGGACAGGTTTTCACCGGCGAAATATTGCAGGAAACCGGGCTGGGTCATGACGACGAGTTCGATCAGCGTCTGCGCATCGACCCCCTGGATGAGTCCCAGTTCGTGGCCGAGCCGGACGTCGCTGAGCCGCTGCGCCGCCTCCTTCGAATCGATGACGACCGCATGGGACAGAATGCCGAGGGACCGGTTCACGCGGTCGTGGATGCGGATGCGCGACTCCGTCAGCAGCTTCTGCCGTGCGGCCCGCTCGTGGCCGATGATTTGCCGGACGACGCCGTACAAATTGTCCACGATGTCCTCTTCCGATTTGCCGAGGGTGATCTGGTTGGAAATTTGGAACAGGTTGCCCGTCGCCTCGCTGCCTTCCCCGTACAGGCCGCGCACGACCAGGCCGAGCTGGGAAATGGCCGACAGGATCCGGTTGATCTGCTGGGTGAGCACGAGCGCCGGCAAATGCATCATGACCGACGCGCGCATCCCGGTGCCCACGTTGGTCGGACAGCTGGTCAGGTAGCCGCGCCGCTCGTCGAAGGCGAAATCGAGCCGCGCCTCGAAAATGTCGTCCACCTGGCTGGCCAGATCCCAGGCTTCCTTCACCTGCAAACCGGGGAACAAAATCTGGATGCGCAAATGGTCTTCCTCGTTGACCATGATGCTGATCGATTCGTTCTCGTTCAGCACCACCGCGCCGCGCCGCGATTCGTTGACGAGGGCCGGGCTGATCAGGTGCTTCTCCACGAGCACCCGTTTCGTGAGCTCGGGCAATCCGTCCAGCTCGATCAGCCGGAAGCGGCTGATTTCATTCAGTTCCTCCGAACCGAGGACGGATTTGACGCGGTCCAGCGCTTCGGCGGCGTGCCGGTTGGTGGCCAGAAGCGGGAACGGGATGTTGCTGATGTTGCGCGCCAGCCGCACCCGGCTGCTGATCACGATGTCGGATTCCGGCCCGTTGCCTTTCATCCACTCGCTTTTCGCTTCCAAATCGATGTGATGTTCCGGCATGTCCCGTTCCTCCCCTCTCACGCCTGCTTTTCCAGCTTGCGGATTTCGTCGCGCAGGAAGGCCGCCTTTTCAAACTCCTCGTTTTGCACCGCCTGCGCCAGCTTGGCCCTCAGCTGCTCCAGCTGTTTGCGGGCGTGCAACGCGCCGCCGGTTCGCAGCGGGATTTTGCCCACGTGGGCGGTGTTGCCGTGAATCCGGCGCAGGAGCGCATCCAGCCGCGGCGAAAAGTAGTCATAGCACGAGCTGCAGCCGAACCGGCCCATCTTGCTGAACTGGGCGTACGTCATGCCGCATTCGTTGCACTTCGGTTGCTTGGGCTCCGCACCGTGGATTTGGCCCGGATGGTTCAGGTCAAAATCCAGCAAGCCCGAAATGAGGTTGTGGATCGAAAAGCCGTTGCTCGTGCCGGGAATGATTTCCCCTCTTTCCTTGGCGCACGCATCGCACAGATGAAATTCCGTTTTGTCCCCGTTCACGATTTTCGTGAAATGCAACGTCGCCGGCCGTTTTCCGCATTCTTGACATTGCATGACGGTTTCCTCCCCGAAACACTCGATTATCGCTGGTGATTGTGGCTGAGCAGGGCCACCAGCATGTTTTTCAAGAGCTGCGCCCGAACCCGGTCGCGATGCGGCAGATTGATCCTGAGCGACTCGCGCGATACGGCCGCCGTCAGCGCCTTCGCTTCCCGTTCAAAGATATGGCCGGATTCCAGGAGCTGCATGATCAACCCTTCCGCCGCATCCTGGCTGATTTCATCGCGCACCGTGTTGAAAATGTAGTTCAGCACACCCCCTCCGGGAATTTCGATTTTCCGGATCCGCACATACCCGCCGCCGCCGCGCTTGCTTTCAACGATGTATCCTTTCTCCAGCGAGAAACGCGTGCTGATGACATAGTTGATCTGCGATGGCACGCACTGAAACTGTTCCGCCAGTTCGTTGCGCCCGATTTCCACGGAGCCGTCAGGACTGCCATGCAAAATATTCTTCAGATATTGTTCAATAATATCGGAGATATTACGCATATCGTCCCCCTCCGTCTTCTGACTTTGACTTTCTTTGACTTTATTATCATTATATCGCTTTTGCCGCAAAGATCAAGCTGGTGAAGCGCATTTTTTCGATGTAGGATGGAAGAAGTACACGGCATGTTTTGAACAAAGGGTGATTCCCGTGGAAATCGTTCATTTCAAGCGCGGAGAAGCGTTCATCGCAAAAGCGGAAAAACGGTTTGCAGCGATCAAAAGCGAGATCCTGGCGATCCTCCCCGGGGCGGACGTGGAGCACGTCGGCAGCACGGCCGTTCCCGGCAGCCTGACCAAAGGGGATCTCGACGTCCAGGTGCGGGTCGCTCCGGAACATTTTCCGCTGGCCGTTGAAACGTTGTCCCGGCGGTACGCCGTCAATGACGGCAGCATCAGCACGGACACGTTTCGGGCGTTCACGGACGAGCTGTCGGATCCGCCGCTCGGCATCCAGCTTACGGTGCGCGGTTCGGAGTACGATTTCTTCTGGAAAGTCCGCGACGTCCTGCTGATGAACGAGCAATACCGGCGGGATTACGATGCGCTGAAGTTGGCTTATGAAGGCAAGGACATGGACGACTATCGGGCAGCCAAAAACCGGTTCATGGAATGGCTCATGCAAACGCCCGAATTCAAGTCATTATCCTTATGATGACGGAAATGCCGTTCCTTCATGTTGGAAAGATAAACCCATCTTAAGCGATTTTCGCCGCGCAGGCAACTTGGAAAATCCCCTGGTCGCCGCCCGGGCCGCGCTCGGGCCGAGATTTGTTCGGGGCAGGATCACGGCGGTTCGCCGTCAGATGTGTCACGGACGGGAAGCCGATGCGATCAGAGGGGGAGGATCGTCGCTTTGACGGCGGCCAGCAGCACGAGGCCGGGGATGCCGAGCGCCGCAACGGTGAGCACCGTCACCAGGTTGATCGGGATGTACAAATCGCCGGACAATCCGGTTCCGTTGAACAGAAACAGCAGGACGGCCGCAAAAATGAC
>Ga0310827_100587_pt1 | contig 25980 bp, 25 predicted proteins | sample WT_ome_2_FD_201309 | JGI IMG/M metagenome (GOLD analysis project Ga0310827, IMG submission 201309) | Sorghum-adapted microbial communities enriched on wild type (WT) sorghum from Joint BioEnergy Institute, Emeryville, California, United... ... | reverse complement strand
GAAAACGCCGGCTCCTTTTCCCTACCGAACGGCGCAACGGTTTGGACCGATTTCCATCTCCCGTTGTTCCTCTTCCGTCGGATGCAATTTCCCCATGTTGGTTTGCCGAATTTCCTTGTAAGCATTCGGCTGCGGCGGCAAGTTCTCCGTGACCGTTCGGCGGAATTCTTCATCGCTGGAAATATTTAAACCATGATTCTTTTCATAAAGAACCCCCAACCGTTCCGCCACGCTGCCATCCTTATTCATTTCATTCGGCCCCATATAGTGCGCCGGCAATACAATCAAATCATCTGCAAGCTGTTTGTAACGCCGGTAAAGCGTCTCCCGCAGATCATCGACCCAGTCTTGCGCTTTCCCGGCAAGATCCGGGCGCCCAATCGAGTCGATGAATAAAATATCACCGGTTAACAAATATTGATCGTCCACAATAAACGATGTACTGCCGATCGTATGCCCCGGCGAATACAACGCTTCAATCACGACATGGCCGACGCGGATGCGGTCGCCATCTTGAATCGGTGTGTAGGTAAACGTCACCTCTTCCGCGTCTTTCGGCGGCAAGTAATACGTTGCACCCAGTTCTTCCGCCAACTTACGCCCGCCAGAAATATGGTCGGCATGCAAGTGCGTATCGAGCACATGCTTGATTGTAATGCCGTGTTCGTTGGCAAAACGGACGTATGCGTCAGTCATGCGGTTCGTATCGATCAACGCCCCCTCGCCGTTCGATTCGACGAGATACGAGAGACACCCTTTGCCGAGGCGGACGAATTGGTAAATCGTTCCTCCGCTTTTCAGCTCGCCGATTTTCACTGGTTCCAAATGTTCGCTCCATGCCTTCATGCCACCTTCGATTGAATAAACGTCCGTATAGCCCGCCGCTTCCAACTGTTCTGCCACAAACTCCGACGAGCCGCCCTTCGCGCAAACGGCATAAATCGTTTTGCTTTTATCTTTTGGCAAACGGTCCAAATATGGTTCAATGCCATCCAACACTTCAAAATACGGAATATTGACGACCTCGACATGTCTCCCTTCAATCCGCCAGTCAGCAAAATCTTCGGGGTTGCGAGCGTCCACAATGAACAGCTCCTCACCGCGAATGATCTTATTGGCGATCTCTTTGACCGAAATCGTTTTTGCCAACGATATCCCCTCCTGATCTCATAGTTTCGTCAATGGTCCGTTATTCTCAACGATGATTCGCCTGATTCCACAATGCCATAATGGCATCCGGATCATACCCGAGCACCCAGCGGCCGTTAATCTCGATTTGCGGCACGCCCATTTGCCCGGTCGTTTCCACCAGCCTCCGCGCCGCTTCCGGATCGAGCTCGACATTCACTTCCTTAAACGGAATCCCTTGAGCGCGCAAAAAGTTTTTCGCCATGACACAATACGGGCATGTCGTTGTTGTATAGACAGTGACTTGTGCCATATTCTCCTTCCTCCTCTCCCTTATTAGAAGGCCAATGTAATATCGGCGTCTTTCGCAAACTGCAGGAACGTCGCCGCCCCCGCTACTTCAATGCCATCGACGAATTGGTCTTTGTCAAGCCCCATGACATCCATCGTCATTTGGCAAGCGATCAGCTTTACCCCCATCTCTTGCGCCATTTGAAGCAATTCGGCAATCGATGGAACGTTCGCTTTTTGGAACCCTTGTTGAAAATGTTCCTTCCCTTCCGGAATCGGCAATTGTTTGTGCGCTTCTTTATGGATGAGATTCAACCCCTCAAACGTAAAGAACACCCCGACCTCCGCGTCTGCCGCCGCAGCGGCCGTCGCGATGTTGAACACCTTGTACGCATCAAACAACCCGCCGTTTGCTGCAATAATCGCCACTTTCATGACAACAACCTCCTTCACGTATGTCGCTATTCTATTTCGATACCCTCATAATATTTTATACACATATACACGCTGTATTATACATATACGTGTATATGTATTACAATAATCATACTATCGCATCATTGTTTTCTTGTCAACAAAAAAACGCAAAATCCAATGCAACGACTTTTCAGCCAGCTTCCAAAAAACGCTTCCCACTTCAAACGAAGCGAGAAGCATCCATTTTCCCGATTTCCCCGCTGACTAGACAACCAACAGAAATGGGTGTTTCTTATACTTTCCGAACAGTAAAAAACTTTCGCACCAACCATGGGCCTGGCGCAAATCGCAGCCCCAACTCCCATGCACCGATGCCCGCAATCTGAAATTGGCGGGCCAATTTCATTTTCTGTCCTATGCTTCTGACATCTTCAAACCATACCTCATGAATGTTTCCAAGTTCATCCGTATATCGAAAAAAGGGGGATTCATATTGAAACGAATATTGAATCGGCGATTGGTAACGCATGGCGGTTAAAACCGCCTCTTGGTTGGAGAGGGCCTTCGCCAATGTCCCAGGCTGGTACGGAATGATCCAATCGTATCCATATAAAGGGAGTCCGAGCAAGATTTTTTTTCGGGGGACGCGCTCGACGGCAAACTGAAGCGTCGATCTCACCTCACTAATAGGAGCGACTGGACCAGGTTCACTTGTTAAATGGTGCCAATCGTACGCCATAATAAACATATAGTCGACGACAGCACCAATGCCGCCGTAATCGTAGCCCCTGAGCCAAGGGATCTCCTCGCTCGTTTTCGCTGGAACGGCGATCGTCAAAACATACCCAGCCGGTTTTAACCGATCGCGCAACTGGCGCAAAAAACCCGTAAACAAATCACGATCCTCTCCGCGAACCTGCTCGAAGTCAATATTGACGCCACCATAGCCTTTCCGTGATACTAAATAAAAGATGTTCTCAACCAAGTTCGCCCTTGCTTCCGGATTGTTCAGCACTTGGCTTGCCAGTCTCGCACTAAATCCTTCTGATGTTAGGTTCGTCACTACCGCAATGGGTGTGACGCGGTTTTGCCATGCTGTTTCAATCGCTGCGGCGTCATCCCGCGTAGTGACAATGTCGCCATTAGGGGCAAAGTGATATTCGAACAGGGCAATGTACGATGAATACGGGGCAAAATCTCGCACGAACGTCCGATCTAAGTTCGGTTCGCGGAGAATGTAATAGGCTAACGTTATAGCTTGATACCAGGAAATATCAGGAATATAAATTTTCATTCCCGGATACATCCTGTACGGATCCACCGCCGGATTGGCTGCCCGCAACTGTTCGACCGTCACAAATGCTTTCTGTGCAATGGCGCTTAGCGTGTCTCCTGGCTGCACTGTATACGTATAGCTAGGAACAAGCAAAGCTTGACCAGGAACAATATTCGTTTCAACTAAGCCATTGACAAGGCGCAGACTTTCCAGCGGATAATCGTATCGCCTGCTGATTGAAAAAAGCGTATCTCCAGGCTGAACAGTGTGAATAAACATGATGACCCCTCCATTGCATTGAACCACAAAGTTTCCGACATGATGATATATATATATGCCTGTTGCCTGCATCTGCACCTTGTCTCGCTTTTTCCATACATAATCGATCATTTTCGTTTCAACGTTTCATCCATTCGTACACGCGAATACATTCCGGCAAGAAAGGGAATCAGCGCCACAATGGCAATGGCCCATGCCACTCCCAACCTATCGGCTAATATTCCTGCCATGAATGCCCCGAACGCGTAACCACTATCTCTCCAAAAACGATATACCCCCATGGATGATGCGCGCCAACGAGGCGCGGCAACATCTCCCATGGCTGCCTGTAAAGTCGGATAAACCATCGCCGTACCGATCCCTAAAAAGGCAGCGCCCACCATCCATAAGAAAAAACTATTAACGAATAAGAGAAACCAAAGCGAACAAGCTTGTATCCACATTCCATAGACAATGAGCTTTTTTCTTCCCACTTTATCGCTCAATGCCCCTGTAAACAACTGAAACAATCCCCATGCTGCTGGATACACAGCGACGATGGTCCCGATTCTCCCTACACTTAATCCCTCGGCAGCGAAGTATAAAGGGAATAATCCCCAAGCCATTCCATCTTTCAAGTTTGTTGCCAATCCCGAAAAGCTAATGCTAGAAAGATTTTTATCCTCCCATGTTGTCAATCGAAATATTTTTTAGGGGATAAATGACGATCGGTCTCCGCTGCTCCATGATCATGTTGCATCTGGATCTTTAAATGTTGCTCTGTATCCTTTACAACAAAGAATAATAAAAGCCCAACGATAGCAATGCCGATTTCTAAATAAAACGGCTCGGGTCTTAGCGAGTAAGAAGAAGCAATATATCCTGATACTATAGCCATTATGGCGACGCCGGAGTATCCTGCAAACTCATTGAGCCCTACCGCTGTTCCTCTTTGATTCGCCTTGGCAAGATCGATTTTCATATTGACCGTCATCGACCAAGTCAACCCTTGATTCATCCCTAAAAAAATATTGGCCAAGACAACGACCCACCATGCAGAGGCGAAAATCGTCAAAATCGGCACACATAAACCCATCATCCACCCAAACAAAAGAACCCGTTTTCTGCCAAATTGATCAGCAATTTGACCTGCAAAATAATTGACGATCGCCTTCGAAAAACCAAAACTAATGATAAACGAAAGAGCGGCGCTGGTGGAAGCCAATCCAAACTGTGCCTCGCCGAGCAGCGGCAAAACGGTTCGTTCCATTCCGACCATCGATCCGACAAACGCATTAATCACAACCAATAACAGGAATTGAGGTAAATTTTCGATAATTCCTATTTTCGTCGTAGTCATTCACTTTCACCTTCATTAATAACTAAACAGAAAAACAGCTAGCGTTGTTGCATCCATTGAATGGATTGGGTATTTTTTCCTCATTACTTCTACACTAAATCCGCGATCTCATTTTTTAACGCATATTGAATAAGCTCGTGTTTTTCCTTAATACCGAGCTTTTGCATAATGTTCGTTTTATGGTTTTCTACTGTTTTCGGGCTAATTTTCAACTTTTGGGCGATTTGGCTATTCGTATACCCCAAAAAAGTCAAACGGACAATTTCTCGCTCACGATTCGTCAGCAATGATTTTGTCCCTTTTTCCATAAACCATTTGTCAAGCCGCTCTTGTGGGATATGTGTGCGATAAAATCGTTTTCCGTGATATACCGCTTGCAACGCCTCGTGCAAATCGTTCGTTTGGCTGTTTTTTAGCAAGTAGCCATGAATGTTATATTGAACGGCTTTTTGTACATAAATCTCTTCATCATGCATCGTCAGCACAACAATTTTCACATCTTCCAATTCATCCATGATGGTTTTGGCTGTTGTAAATCCATCAAGTCCTGTCGGCATCGAAAGATCCAGCAAGATCACATCTGGATGATGCTTTAAAGCAAGCGTAACCGCATCACAACCATTGCTTGCCTCTCCAACAACTTCAACATCAGGAAAGTGTTCAAGGAGCAAACGGATACCCTTCCGAATCAAATCGTGATCATCAACGATTAACACTTTCATCCTCTACACTCTCCTTTAATGGCACGCGTACAAAAATGGTCGTTCCTTTCATTGGTTTCGATGTAATGGTCGTTCTTCCCCCTAAATGCGAAACACGCTCCTGAATATGTTTTAAACCGAGTCCCTCGCGCTTTTCCTCCATGCTAAAACCAATACCGTTATCCTCAACCGACAAGAACAACTCCTCTTCTACCCGTTGAATCGACACACACACCTCAGTCGCTTTTGCATACTTCATCACATTATGCAGAGCTTCTTGAATGATGCGATATAAATTAATTTCTAGTGTCGGTGGCAAGCGTGAATATACATTGGTTTGAAATGAAAATGATGTGTACGGCATTTTCGCTTGAAGCGACTGAATCAGTGATTGAATGGTCGGGATCAATCCGAGGGCATCTAAACTTTTCGGTCGAAGTTGCTGTGCATATAATGTTACATCCTCTATGACGCGTCCCAGTTCATCCCGAACTTCTTTAATGTATGCATGGAGTTTTTCATCTTGAACACATTGGATAATATTGTCCAATGCAATGGAAATGCTGTAAAGCGATTGTCCGACACCATCGTGCAATTCTTGGGCTAGACGTTTATGCTCTTCTTCTCTTGCTTCGGTTAACTTTTTAACCATCCATTTGGAACGAAGCGCTTCTTCCTCTTTTTTCTTCACCGTTTGATCGCGTAAAACGAGCAAGTAGTACTTCACATCATTTTGTTCAAAAATCAGCTCCGTACTCATCTCCACATCGATGAATTGTCCCATGTAAGTGGGCATCTCAGATGAAAAATACGGCACCTCCCCCGTCGCAATTAAATAGCATCGCTCCTCTCCTTCTTTGACTTCACGTTGTTGACAAAACGAACAATAAGGCACTTTTTCGCCAAGCTGCCAGCCAGTTAACCGTTTAGCAGCCGGATTCATTTCCACAATGGTCCGCTCATGATTCATGACGATGATCCCGTCTTGAATGTACGTAAAAATTTTATCTAAAAATTGCATGCCCTCTCCTCTCTTCCATATATGAATATCGAAAAGAAAAGGCTGAATGGTCAGCCTTTTCTTTGCTTCACAACAGGAAGTTTTTCCCTCACCCATGCTAAATATCCGCCTTTTACATTGAATACACGCTTCAATCCATTGGCCTGCAAAATGCTGGCACCAATGGCTGAACGCCCGCCTGTACGACATTGAACAATATAGGTTTTCCCTTCTGGCAGTTCATGTAGACGATCCGGCAGTGTGCCTAACATAATATGCTGCGCTCCGTCAATATACCCTTCATCCCATTCCGCTTGGTTGCGCACATCAATGAGGTAATAATCGTTATCTTTTAAATATTTTTGCAATTGATGGACATCAATTTCTTCATAACTCTCAACTTCCCCACTCAACGCAACAGCTGGTTCTACATATGCCACCACTCGATCGAGCCCGATATACGCAAGGGCTTGGCGAATCGCCCGCACTTCTTCTTGATTAGCGATCAATACAATATCTTGTTCGTAATTCATCAACCATCCTGCCCAATTCGTAAACGATTTGTTAAATGGGATATTCATCGATCCGGGATAATGCGCATCTGCAAACTGCGAAGAAGGACGAACGTCTAAAATTTGCGCCCCGCTCTCTCGGTACTGATCAAGCTGCTCACGTGTTCGCACGGCGGGCACTTCCACTTCGTTTAAATCAGTCGGCCCCATTTTGTTGATTTTTTTCATCATCGCGAAGTATTTGGGAGGCTCTGGTTGACCTGTCAGCAATAATTTGACAAACGTTTCTTCATCGTCAATGTTTAATGCCCAGTTGTTCCGCTTTTCATATCCAACCGTTGAAACAGGAACAGCTCCAAGCGCTTTTCCACACGCGCTCCCCGCCCCATGGGCCGGCCATACTTGCAAGTAATCCGGGAGCATCTTAAATTTTTTCAACGACTGGAACATTTGCCGGGCGCCTATATCCGTTGTTCCAACCATTCCTGCTGCTTTTTCAAGCAAATCCGGTCGGCCGACATCACCAACGAACACGAAATCGCCGGTGAAAATGCCCATCGGTTCTGTTGCGCCACCGCCCCGATCTGTCAAAATAAACGAAACATGCTCTGGGGTATGACCAGGAGTATGGAGCACCTTGAATTCCACATTTCCAACGGTAAAGACGCTTCCTTCTCTCACCAGTTCGTGATGAACCTCATCTATATATTGATATTTCCAATTTTCATCTCCCTCATCCGACAAATACAATTTTGCCCCACAATGTTTGGCTAATTCTTTGGCACCGGAAACAAAATCTGCGTGAATATGTGTTTCGGCGGCTGCAACAATTCTCATTCCTTCCTTTTTGGCTGTGTTGATATACTGATCCACGTTGCGCCCTGGATCGATGACAATCGCTTCTCCTGTCCGCTGGCAACCGACTAAGTAAGACATGTGAGCGAGCTGCTCATCGAAAAATGAACGAAATAACATGTCACATCCCCCTTATTTCACACGATGCTGATGGATGACATCCAAAAGCGTCTCTATATATTTAACACCATCTTGAAGCAATGGGTGTTTTAACAACCGATACATGCGCAACAGCGAAACGGTAGATGAATCACGTTCGCGCAGAAACCGTTCATTGGTCTCTTTTAAAATGGCCAGTCCTTTTTCAACCGGGACAATCTCTTTCGCTCCCTCCACAATATACGCCATCGACTCGCGGTCACGAAGCACACTAACGGAAAACGAAATGAGTTCCTCCGCTTTTTGTAACCATTGAACAAGTGTTGGCAGCAACTGAATGAGCGTTGCTACTGCTTCAAGGTGCGCGGCAGTCAATCGGAATGGCTCCGTTTTTCCTTCGAACTCGATAAACAGCGCTTCGAGCGATTGCTTATCGTTCATGACATGTTGGACAAAGGCAAGTTTGTCTTCCGCAGACTCCGTCCATTTTTTTAGTTCTGGAAGCTTTTCAATAAAATAACGCAGCGCTTCGCGTTGTTCGTCTTTTTCGAGTAGTTGCAACACAGGTTCGAGCGACATATTCTCTCCCCTCCTTCACATCAATCCTTTTAACATCCCATCCCAATACACGATTGGTAATAGGTGTTTTTTCATAATATACATGCTGAATCGCTCTTTCGATTGGTCAAACGGGAACGTTTCATGTGGATTTTTATCGTAATCAAATTCAGCCAAAACAAGTCGATTGTAACCGGTTACGAGCGGGCACGATGTATAACCGTCATAGCGGGCGTGCAACGGCTTTCCGCGCATGAGCGCGAGCAAGTTTTCTACCACGACCGGCGCTTGTTTCCGGATGGCCGCCCCCGTTTTGGACGTAGGCAAATTCGTACAGTCACCAGAACCAAACACATTTTTGTATGTTTTATGCTGCAGTGTATATGGGTCGACATCCACCCATCCACCAGCATCAGCTAATGCACTTTTGGCAATAAAGTCAGGTGGACCCATCGGAGGTGTAACATGAATCATATCAAAACTTAGCGTAAAACGTTCATTCGTATCTAAATGTTGGAACGTTGCTTTTTTCTCTTCTCCATCAATCTCCACTAAGTCTGTGCGATACTTGGTTTCAATATTTTTCCTTTGAATGACTTCTTCAAGCGTATCCGCATATCGTTTGACAGCGAAAATATTAGGCAAACCAGAAATAAACATGATCTTTGTTTCATCACGCACACCTGACTGGCGGAAATAATCATCGGCGAGATACATGATTTTTTGCGGTGCACCACCACATTTGATCGGTGTGCTTGGTTGAGTAAAAATAGCTGTGCCGCCGCGAAAATTGCGGATGTTCTCCCATGTGCTCCGGACATAGTCATAGGAATAGTTGCTGCAAACTCCATTTTTTCCAATCGTTTCCTTTAGACCTTTAATGCGTTCCCAGTTGATTTGAATTCCAGCTGCTACGACAAGATAGTCGTAATGAATCGTTGAACCTTCTTTCGTTCTCAACTGATTGTGTTTCGGAGAGAACGTTTCGACAGCTTCTTTGAGCCACTTTGCCCCTTCCGGAATCAGCGATGCTTGCTCCCGTACGGTATCTTCGGCTTTTGCTGCGCCGCCGCCGACAAGCGTCCAGAGTGGTTGATAATAATGTTTATCTGATGGATCAATGATCAGCACCTGACCATGCAACTCACGATTTTTTCTTAATAAACGGGCCGCAATGGAAATCCCCGCTGAACCCGCTCCAACAATCGCAACCTTTACATGATGCACACCAGCCATTTCCGATCACTCCTTCATCATTTGGATTTAAATCTATTTAACTAACTTAATTACATTGTATATATAATACATTCATATACCCATTAGGGGATTTCCCTGATTCTGTTTGGTCCTAAAAAAAGAAAGAGGGTATTTTTATATCCCTCAATCAAATGAAATGTGCAACAGTATGTTGTTCAAAAGACCAGAGCGAATGATCCGTCCCTTTTGTTTTCTCCGTCGCTCTTGACATCATTTCACCCATAGATATTGGTTCCCTAACCGTCAGTCTAACGGAAACTTGTTGATGTTTTCCATCCCATCAAAGCAAACTAAAAAAATAGTAACCGAACAATCCGGTAATCAGCAACAACAAGGCCGCTAAAAACCAAATTAACGGACGCGACGGCCGGAATGTCTGCTCATTAATTTGTTTTGTTTTTATAACATAACTAGCAGTTGAAAACATAATCGTGCAGATTGAAATAACGACCGCCAACACTCCGATCCATTGGACAATCACCGTAGACAATGTGCTGCTCGTTGACTTTTCATGCAAATTGATAACCAAAAACGCGATCCCGACCACCGCGATCGACGTACGAATCCAAGCGAGAAAAGTCCGCTCGTTCGCCAAATGTTGTTGAATATATTTCGAATCCTCCGTCGTCTGTCGTTGTTCCTTTTCCATCCTCACTGTCTCCTTTGCCTTTGATTTAGTCCATTTGCTTCATCTGCTTCACCATCCAATCTTTGCTCATTGGTCCAATCATTTTATTGCGTATGATTCCTTCTGAATCGATGACATAGCTTGTCGGAATCGCCTCAGCTTGGTATCGTTTGGATACCTCTCCTTTTTCATCGAGAACCACTGTAAATGTAATACCGTACTCTTCAATGAAGCGCGCCACCTGTTCCGAATTCTTCTCCGATTTAGTCAAGTTCACCGCTACAATCTCTACTCCTTGATTTTTGTATTCTTCATAAAACGTTTGCATATCCGGCATTTCTGCACGGCACGGCGGACACCATGTTGCCCACATGTTCACAATCACTTTTTTTCCACGAAAATCGGACAGTCGCACTTCTTCTCCGTCAAGCGTTCGCAACGCAAAATCAGGCGCCCTGTTTCCCACTTGAATTCCTTCAACTGCTTGGCTGCTACTCATTCCTTCTGTTTTTTCCTCAAAGTTGTTTTTTTGTAAAAATGTATCGTAGATCGCCCATCCTGTCAAAACGAGAAGCATCAATACCACGGCTGCTTTTTTCAAATTTCTCCCTCCCCCACGCTAAAACGAAAAGATCGAGTAACTCGACAACAAGGCGCTAATTTTCGTCATCTGCCCCGTATAAAGCAAACCGCCAAGCACAACGAGCAACCAGCCGTTCACTTTCGCCAACACCGGAAGCCAGCGGTTCACATTTTTGATAATTTGCAATGATTTTGTCATGACGAGAGAAATGAACAAAAACGGGACGCCCAATCCGAGAGAATAAAGCAAGAGAAGTGCCATTCCACTATATAGCGTTTCCGTTGAACTCGCCAACAACAAAATGGATGACAGTGTCAATCCCACACAAGGGGTCCAACCCGCAGCGAACGCCATTCCGACAAATACAGAACTGAGCCACCCTTTTGTTTTATTCACGCTTGTATCCCAACGTTTTTCCTTCATCAGCAGACGAAAGGAGAGAACACCCGCCATTTGCAGCCCAAATACGATAATAAATAGACCGGCGAGTTTTTCCATCAATCCTCGATATTGAATCAACATTTGCCCGATCGCGCTTGCCGTTGCGCCCATCAGCACAAAAATGATGCTGAATCCGCCAATAAAAGCAAGAGAGCGAAGAACAATTTCCTGTTTTCGGGCTTGAATTTTATTTTCTGCCACTTTCGTCCCTGTCAAATGAGCGACATAAGCAGGAATAAGCGGGAAAATACAAGGAGAAAAGAAAGAAAGAGTTCCTGCAACAAACGCGAAAATCGCTGACATACGGATCACCCCCCTTCTTTTTGATTCCAATGGCCTCCTCCCACCGCCTACGCTCACGCTTAGAGGTGGGGGCTTTCCGGGGCATCCCCTCTCACAACGGGAAGTGGACCGAGCGATCCCGCATCCCCCACGCTTGGGCTGCCTTACAAAGACAGCAGCCAGAGACCTTTCTGCAAAAGATTCCGAGCATCGTTATGGTCTCAATCTCTCATTCAGTTAGCAATTTTCCCCTATCTTTTCTTCCTTTCACACTAGAAGATTGGTGAATTAAGGGGAAATTAGAGCAAATCGCACCTTTTCAAATTGCGAAGTCTTATAAAATCGGCGTTTGTTTCTTGACGAACTTCAACGATTTTACAAACATCATCGTTTTTCACCCCCCCTTCTAGACACCGATTACCGGGCGATCACCCAAATCAGCCATTGACCAACGCCCCATACAGTGAAAAACCAATATGGACCATCCACTCTTTCAATCGGCTTCCTTCGCCCAATCAGCCACAACATGACCAATACGGAGAGCAGCAATTGATATAAATGAATCGGATGGCGAAAAAAAAGAGAAGAATGACCCATCAGCTTCCCGTATTGCCGCTCAAACAAATAGTATATGAAGTGAGCACCCAAATAAACCGCAATGAACGAATTCGCCACCACATGCCAAGAAATGTTTCGGCTATACGTTCGAAATATAATCATAACCGCTGACGCGGCCATCCCCCAAAGCACTCCTTTGCTTCCTCCTGGCAAATATAACACGCCGAGAGGATTGCGCCATAACAAAGAAGGATCTGCAATGGCCGGACTCAGTTTCCATACAAGTATATAGATCCATACGCCATCTATAAACAATTGCTCTATCGCCCTCCGCTGCTCACTTGAATCCGTCCAAACTGCCCGCCAAAATAAATACCCTCCAACACCAGCAACAAACCAAATCATCCAACCTGTGCGAATCAGCAGCGGCCCTATGGCGATGACATCACCCATATGCGACACTCCTGCCATCAGATGTTTTCGAGCGAGGAAGCATCTCGATTTACACCTACCCCTACAGGTATATTAACCGGCTGTTAACTGGTTGTCAATGTTTGCCGAAAAAAACGGGTCGTTCGAATGAAAAACGCCTTGCCGCTGCCGGCAAGACGTCCTATTCGCTATTGTTTGGCAACAGCATACAAGCGATACCCGCCATCGACGTTTATCGCACGAAACCCGTGCTGCCGCAAAATGCGGACGGCGATATATCCACGCAGCCCGGCTTGGCATATTACATAGATATCTTTTTCTTTAGGAAGTTCCTGCAAACGGTCACGCAATTCATCGAGCGGCACGTGGATCGAACCGGGAACTATGCCCTGCTTGATCTCTTCTTTGGTGCGCACGTCAATCAACACGCCGCCTTTCGCAACGATGTGATCTATTTCATGCCATGACACTGTCTCGACAAGACCGTCCATGATATTCGACGCGACGTACCCTGCCATATTCACCGGGTCTTTCGCTGAAGAAAACGGCGGGGCATAGGCCAATTCCAAGTCCGGCAAATCCCGGACGGTCAATCCTCCTTTGATCGCAGTGGCGATGACGTCAATCCGTTTGTCGACCCCTTCTTTTCCAACCGCCTGCGCGCCATAAATGCGCCCGCTGTTGCGGTCAAAAATCAATTTGAACGTCATTGGCGCAGCGTGCGGGTAATACCCGGCATGGCTAAGCGGATGAAGATGGATGGCTTCATACGGAAGGCCAAGCGACCGCAACGTTTTTTCGTTCAGTCCTGTCGCAGCGACCGCTAGTTCAAACACTTTCGCAATCGATGTTCCTAACGTACCGCTATATTTCGCGTCAAAACCGTGGATATGGTCGGCAACAAGCCGCCCTTGTCGGTTGGCTGGCCAAGCGAGCGGTACGAACGTTTCAAACCCATGAATATAATGTCTCACTTCCACCGCATCGCCAATGGCGTAAATCGACAGGTCAGACGTCTGCAAATGCTCGTTCACTTTGATCGTGCCGCGAACGCCTAACTCCAAGCCGGCTTCCTTGGCCAGCCCGCTTTCCGGCTGAACACCGATGGCCAAAATGATCATATCCGTTTCAATCGCGCGTCCGCTCGCCAAAACGACACGACGGCCACGCTCTTCTAGCGCTTGCACCCCTTCTTCTAGCAAAAGTTCCACTCCATGCTCCCTCATATGATCATGAACCATGGCTGCCATTTCATAATCCATCGGCGCCATCACTTGATTGGCCCGTTCGACCAAGATCACCTTGATGCCGCGTCGGACTAAATTCTCCACCATTTCCACGCCGATAAATCCTCCGCCGATCACAACAGCGCGCCGCGGTGTTTGTTCGTCAATATACGCTTTAATGCGGTCTGTATCCGGTACTGTGCGCAACGTAAACAATGCCTCCGCCTCTTCGATTCCCGGAATCGGCGGGACAATCGGCTTCGCTCCCGGCGATAAAATCAACATATCATATGTTTCCTCGTATTCTTCTCCCGTCTCCCGATTTCGAACGGAAACAGTTTTGCGATCGCGGTGAATGGCGGTCACTTCACTCAGCGTACGGACATCGATGCGAAACCGTTTCGCCATCCCGTCCGCGGTTTGCACAAGCAGCTTGTCTCGTTTTTCAATTACTCCCCCGATATAATACAGCAAGCCGCAATTAGCAAACGAAATGTATTCACCGCGTTCAAATAAGACAATATGATCCTCTTCGCTCAGCCGTCGAAGGCGCGCAGCCGCCGTCGCTCCCCCTGCCACTCCACCGACAATAACAATTTTTCTCATCTTGATCCTCCTCCTTATTCGTTTCATCCATCCCCATGGGCAAGTTGTATCCCTCATCATAAACATATACCCCTATATGTATAATAACACCCGTAAAGAGGGTAGACAGTGACATTTATCACTCTTTTTTTCTTGTTTCCCCTTTAACATAAGCATAATGCCAATCCCTTCGACTACCTCCTATGCAAAGCCAACAGCTGCCATATCGTTTGTTCCTCCGTTTCTCAAGTAGTAGGCTCGATTCGCTGAACGACCGCTCCATTTTTCCATAAAAAGAATCATATCTCCGGCATCGGCAGCTACGCCCATCATATGGATCGAAAGCACCATGATCATCCCCTCATTTTTTGCTATCTTAAAAAATGTTGATAAATTGATCTATCCAAAACAGATCGAGGCCGTTACCAAACATCAAGTTGGCGTTCGAGAACGTTGATCACTGAAATAAGCAAGGCACTGATGAAAAAACCCCTTCCCTACCGTGGGGAAGAGGCGTTTTCTATCACTTCTACTCTTTCATCTTTACTTGGGATGGCAAGCCGCTCGTTGGACATCAACAACACACAAACGACCGTCAGCGCCGCAGGAATGAGCGCCCATAAAAACGTATCAGCAATCGACGAGGCGAGAGCTTCGGTCAAACGATCGAGCACCGGGGCAGGGATGTACGCCCGCGCTTCTGGCGACAAGATCGCACGCGGATCATGAGCGGCCCCGCCGAATCCTGCTTGCGCCACTGAACTGTTCCGCCAATTGATTCGTAAATAAGTTGCGCTGAATGATGCCAAACACGGTAATGCCGACCGTCATGCCCAGCGACCGGACAAACGAACTCGTCGAGCTGGCCGCCCCCCGCTCCGCTTCGGAAAAATGATGAATTGCCGCCATACCCAAAACAGAAAACGACGCGCCAACCCCGAGTCCGACAATGATCATGTACAACGTCACCGTCGACCGTGTCGTATGCTCATCGATCGTGCCAAGCAGCCCGATCCCCAGCACAAACAATAACATAAATCCGAGCATCACATTGCGGTAACTCGTCTTCCCGCACAAAAAGCCGCCGAGTTGGGCTGATACCGTGGTTGAAAGCATCATCGGCAACAAGATCAATCCAGAATTCGTCGCCGAACCGCCTGTCACCCCTTGAATAAACAGCGGGATGTATATGGTGGCAACGACAAACGTCGCACCAGAGAAAAAGGCGACCAACGTTGTTGACGCAAACAGACGTTGCCGAAACATTTGGTAAGATACAATCGGCTCTTGTGCTTTTGTTTCGACATACAAAAATACAAGAAACAACACCGCAAACGCGGAAAACAGCCCAATAATGACTGCCGAATCCCAGGCATACTTCTGGCCGCCAAGCTCCAACGCAAACATCAGACAGACGACCGCCGGAACAAGCGTCATGACGCCAAGCCAGTCAATGCTTTGTTGCGAATGCTTCGGCGACTCGCGATAGTAGATCCAAAGCAACAGAAATGCGATCATTCCAAGTGGAATATTAATATAAAACACCCAGCGCCAGTTTAAATAATCGGTAATATAGGCGCCAAACAACGGGCCAAAGATGCTGGACAAGCCAAACACCGCGCCAAACAAACCGCCCATCTTCCCGCGCTTCTCCGGTGGAAAAATGTCAAACATAATCGTAAACGCGATCGGCACGAGCGCCCCGCCGCCGATCCCTTGAATGGCGCGGAAGATGCTGAGCTGCACGATCGTTTGTGCCATGCCGCAAAGCACCGATCCAAGCAAGAACACGACAATACCAAATAAGAAAAATCGCTTCCGTCCGTACATATCAGACAATTTTCCGAAAATCGGCATGCCCGCCATCTCAGCGACCATATAGGCGGACGTCACCCAAACGAACTGCTTGAGTCCGCCCAAATCGGCCACAATCGTCGCCATCGCTGTTGCCACAATCGTATTATCCATCGAAGCAACAAAAATGCCGAGCAACAGCGCGATCACAACGAACCCAGTTTTCGTTTCTTTATTTCCCATTGACTTTCTCTCCTCTATCTTTGTCTTTTTTCGTTCACAACCGCTTTTTCATCTTGGACAAGGGCGGTTCGATATTCAACGAGCCCGATCTCACAACCCGGACCGATCGTCACCTTTTCTCCTCTGACGACCGCAGCCTTCGTATATTCCAAATAAATCTCATCACCTTCAATCACCTCCGCCGTCAACGTAGCAGTCAACGGCGAAAAGCGTGTCAGCCAATGAAACGCCTTCCACTTGCTGCCTCGGCGGATGTGGATCGTCTGACCGCCAATTTCCTTGATGGTGCTGGTGGCAAAATACAATGACAGCTCCACTTGTTCCGCGTTCAATGTCTGCCCGATGTGCACCACTCCCGCCAACGAAACGGTTTCCGCCTCACAGCTTCCCGATACCGACAGCTCACCATAGCCGCGAATCGCAGTCGCTTCGACATTTCCCTTCATCTCCGCCTTCCCGCGCAATTGAAGGTGCTGGACATGGGCATCACCACGAATATCAGCTTCTCCAAACACCCCCATTGTCTCCGCGCGAACAAGACCGTTGATGTCCGCTTCGCCAAACAGGCGAATCGTACGCGCAGTGACTGCTCCTTTCACATCCGCTGAACCAAATACTTTACAACGGTCGCATTCGATATCGCCGTGAATCGTCGCTTCACCGCGAATCGACACATGATCAAACACGCCGCCTGCGGAAAATGCTGAACCGTTAATCGTTAAGTTTCTCGCTGCCATCGTTCTCACCCTTTCTCTACCGTTCCGATTTTCGCTTCTTCATCACATTCCAACACATCCCGATACTCGACCCGCTCAATCTCGCACCCCGGACCGATCGTCACGCGGTTGCCGCGCACCGTTTTCGCAGTCGTATGTTCAAGATGAATCTCATCCCCTTCAATGACATCGGCGGTTAAGCCAGGTGGGAAAAACAGCTTTTTCCAAAGCGATGCACTTTGTTTTTTGACCACGATCGTTTCCCCACCGATTTCTTGAACACGGCATGGTCCGAGCAGCTTCACGGCCACATATCCGGCATTCAACAAGCCGCCAATCGTAAAATGGCCATCGATCTCAAACCGTTCGGCCGAACAATCGCCGCCGACATCGAGCTCCCCATAAGCGCGAATCTCCTCTGCCGTCCATGCCCCCTTCACCGTTCCGCGGCCGCGCACCGTTGCCTCTTGGCATTGCATATTGCCTTCAACGTTGACACTTCCGCTCACTTTTATCCACTCACAATCCACTCCCCCCATCACATAGCCTTTTCCTGCAATATGGACAACGTTCGCTTTCACGTTACCTTCAACGGTCGCATTTCCTTGCACTCGCATCTCCATGCAGTCTATGTCGCCATATAGTTTTCCATTCCCAGAAAGTTTTACGGTATGATACAGACCGCCGGACGCATGACCGGTCCCGGCGATGACCAAATCACGACGTTCCATCAGTTCTCACCCCTCCGAAATGTGCCATTTCAACTCTTCGATATACGTTGGCACGTGCAACCGTGCCACAAGCTTCACTCCTTCTTCAACATACAAGTCCGCCGTTCCCTCTAAAAGAAAGCAGACCGCGACTCCTATCTTGCGAAGGACAATCAATTCACATGTCTTCCCTTGCAAAGCGGGATAATGATGTTCGAACATCTTCCAAATGTGTTTTCCTTCTTCGACGCTAATCTCTCCGGAACGAAGGAGCCGGTCGACGATGTACAGGGAAAGAAGCTGCGTAAAGGAAACGCCTTCCTCATCCCCTAACTGTTCGTTCAACCATTGCCACACGGCATCCGAAACAATGTGACGTTTTACAACCTCCTCTTTCGTCAGTACAACCGCCGCTGGATCCGGCGCAAACATAGCCGCCAACTCATCCAAAGACCGTTCATCTTTCAACTCCTTGATGCGTTCAATGCGCGCCAAAATTTTCTCTTTCGGAAAAAATGTCTCCTGCCCAGTAAAGGTCGATTTGCGAATAAACCAGTCTTCGGGAATCAGCTTTTTTCGTTTCCAACGGTACAGCTGGCCATACGAAATGCCAGTCAGCTCAAGCAGTTCTTTTTTCGAGATCAGTTCTTGATCCACGAGCTGTGCACCTCCTTCACCACCATAAGTGTAACATAACATTGTTACGTTTTAAAGAGTGTGAAAACAGCAGTGCCATACATATGTCAAAAAACGAACCAAAGCGGTTGACAACTTGCCATCTAGCTCATTACAATGAAACCAACTTTCACCGGCGATCAGAGGAGCAGCATGAAGAAAGGAGAATGAGCCACATGCATTCGGCATTACAGAAGCAAATCGCCGCCGCCGCAAAACAAACGAAGGCCGATCTCGTCATCAAAAACGGAAAAATCGTCAACGTGTTTACGCGCGAAATCATCGAAGGGGATCTCGCCATTGCTGAGGGGATGATCGTCGGCATTGGCCGCTATGAGGGAAAGCAAACGATCGATGCCGAAGGGCGTTATGTATGCCCGGGGCTGATTGACGGACACGTGCATATCGAATCATCAATGGTGCCCCCGAGCGAATTCGCCCGCGTCGTTCTCCCGCATGGGGTCACCACGGTGATCGCCGATCCGCACGAAATCGCGAACGTCGCCGGCATCCACGGCATCCAGTTTATGCTCGATGATGCGAAACGGACGCCGCTCGATGTGTATATGATGTTGCCGTCGTGCGTGCCGGCCGCCTCATTTGAACATGCCGGAGCCATCTTATCCACCGCGGAACTGGCGCCGTTTTTCAACGATGAACGCGTTCTCGGATTGGCGGAAGTGATGGACTATCCGTCATTAAGGGAACAACACCCGTCGATGCTCGACAAACTGGCGCTCGCGGCAAACGCCAACCGCCTGATCGACGGCCACTTGGCCGGCCTTGATGCCAACGCCATCAACGTCTACCGAAGCTCCCGCATCCATACGGATCATGAATGCGTCACCGTCGACGAAGCGCTTGAACGCATTCGCCGCGGCATGTACGTGCTCATTCGCCAAGGATCAGTCGCTAAAGACCTCGAAAAACTTCTTCCTGCCGTCACTGAGCACAACGCGCGCCGCTTTCTGTTTTGCACGGATGACAAACATCTTGATGACTTATGGTTCGAAGGAAGCGTCGACCATAATGTGCGGCTCGCCATTCGCGCCGGGCTCGACCCGCTTCTGGCCATCCAGATGGCCACATTAAACGCCGCCGAGTGCTACCGGTTGCCAACGAAGGGCGCTGTCGCCCCGGGGTATGACGCCGACTTTTTGTTCGTTGAGGATTTGGAAACGCTGAAAATCTCTCACGTATTTAAATCCGGAAAACAGGTGGCCGAGCAGGGGCAGGCCACATTCCGTTCCGAACGATCGGCTTGCGGCATTGAACCAACATTGCGGCAATCCATCCGTTGCCAACCGGTCACCGAAGCCGATCTTTGCATTCCGATGCGGAAAGGAAACAAAGCCCATGTCATTGAGATCATCCCAAACCATTTGCATACGAACCATCTTGTCACCGAAGTCGATGTCCGCGACGGGGCCTTTTCCCCTTCGGTCGAACGGGATTTGCTGAAGCTTGTGGTCGTCGAACGCCATCGCGGCCTCGGCATCGGCCTTGGCATCGTCCGCGGCTTCGGGTTCAAAACAGGCGCCATCGCCGCTTCGATTGCGCACGACTCGCATCACCCGAGTTCGACAGTTTTGAGGCCATTTTAGGCAAATGAAAATGACCAAAATGCTGTGATATCAAGGATTTCGCCATACGGATCCTAGAAAAAAGAGCTGAATTTCACAGGCACACGAATTGACAATTTATCCTTTTAAAAAGCCTAATATCGTTTATAATATAGGCATGTACATACGACGAGTAACACACAAAAACAAAGACGGAACGACCGTGGCGTATCTCCAGCTTGCTCACAACGGATAGGATCCGAAGGCCAAATATGCGAAAGCGAAGGTGATTGATTCGTTTGGGCGCGCAGATGAAGTGGATCGCGCCGTCCTGGAACGTCTGGCCCAAAGCATTTCGCGATTCCTTTCTCCTGACTCATGAATCATGGCCAAAAGTAAGAGACGAATGTGAGCGTCTCATGCTTGGTCATTTTTCTTCCAAAAACGGCGACCTGCATCAACGGACTGAACCGACGGCCAAACAAGCACAACTCTTTGCGGCTCTAGGGCTGGAGCCTCCTCCGAAGATCCTAGGCATCCATCCTCGCGCCTAGATACACGCCCAAAGTGTGCCCAAATGTCTCTCGTCACTTTTGCATCAAGGGACGAAAGGCATTTTGTTTGCCTAGTCACTGTCGAACTCGGGTTTTCCTATGTCCTACGAAGATCCGAAACCTCTAAATCCCCAACTCCCTTTTCTCTTTCCCTTAACGGAGTAAAAAAGATCATTCTCTCCTCCGTTAGTGCCTTTAAAAATGTCACAGTCGCTAGAATGAAGATAAATATGCTTTCTAACCTGTGACTTCCAGTCAGTATAGTAGCTAAGGTCAATCCCACCGTTTTTTTCTATCTGATCATAAATTTCATGTAATGTCCCGACTCCCCCGAGCTTTTTTAAAGCTTTAATTATTTCATTTAGCCATTGTTCCCCCATTTATTTCCTCCTAAATATAAAAGCGAATTTAGAAAAAGCCATTCCCCTTTCTCCGTTTATCGAGAAGGAGAAAGGGACTATGGCTTTGTATCATTATGAAACTTTTTCCCTATACTCAACCATTATACGAATGTTTATGAATAAGAACATACACAAGGAATGGTATCGTCTTCGGTTTTTAAAAACCGTTCGACTCCTTCTCTCTCTAATTGTTCTCGGTATTCCCGCAATGTAAAAGGTTTTCCATTCTTTTTCAAGATGGATACATCTTTCTGAAAATATGCCCTAAATCTTTCCTCCATCTCCTCTTGTTCTTTGTAACGATCAGGCCAAATCTTATATAGTTGAGCGTAATGATAAAAACCGCCTCGAACGCAGCGCCCACCACAGTTAGCATGTGCAAATCCTAATTTGTACATTCGCGGGAGCCGGATTCCCCATTCATTTTCAATAATTGACTTGACATCGATATCTTCTGTAAATGTTTCAATCATCGGAAATCGTGTCTCTACTGGCTCGAGAGGAACATGCTTATAAAATTCCCGCAAATTATCTGCCCTGTGTTTTTCATGTGGGCCGATCCCAAAATATAAGATGGGCTCCAAATTGTGTTCATCACGTAACTCCTCTATAAACATGACCGTTTGTCTTACCTTAAGTTCCTCAGAACATTTGGCCAGTCTTGCATTACCTAAAAATCGGTAATCGTAAAATACCTCTTCTGGGGTGCGTCCATCAATTCTTTCCGTAATCTCGATTCCAATATATTCGGCCACTTCTTCCATAAAACGATAGTTATCTTCATCTTCCCAAAGAGTATTAGTGAAGAAAAGAATGCAATTTTCTTTTCCATATGCTTGTACCATCCGGTACGCAACGTAGGCGCTTGCTGCACCTCCGCTGAACATAGCCACATGGACAGGCTTTCTATTCAATGTAATCACCTTCTCTATTTGATAAATTCCTCCACAAGTTTGTAAATCAAATATTCAATTTCTTCTCTCGGAACTGTTCTTCCACCATTTGTAATGATACGATGAATATTTTGGTAAAGTGTTTTTGATTTCGGAGACAACTCTACTTTAGCGACCGCTTTTTCCCGACCACCAATTGACAATAAAATACTATCCTTAGAATGAGATGCACCATCAATTTGATCAAGCTCGTTTTTCATCTGCACTAAAAACATATCTGCCGTATTATCAGACCAATCCTCAAAAGGAACACCGACAAGACGATCAACTAATGTATCAAACCAGTCGGAAGAATCTAGTATGGAAGTGAGTAGGGGATTTTGTTTTTTATCCAGAACGTTTTGTCTATTCGCCCACTCCACTAGTTCTTCATCTGTACTAACACTCAAAAATTGGAGCACAGTATGCTTAAATCTCTCTTTTTGTGACGTACAATATTCTTCTAGCTTCCTCGCATGATTTTTCAACAATCCTGGGTTATCCCCATATACACTTGCAAGCTCTTCTAAAGCTTTGTTCGGATTAACCTCTACTTTCCTTATCATTGTTTTTAAACGGAGGAGTTGTTCATCCATTCTTCCGCTAATCTGGGTAAATCTCGGCAAAGAGCGTAGCCATTTTAATATTAAATTTGCTGCCCTTAAATGTCTGGGCATCGAGTTCTCTAACCCATATTGTAGAAAAATTTCTTCAATTTGTACAAAGAGATTTTCGTATTCTGTTCCGAACTCATAATAAATGTACTGATACTGATCAGCCTCTTCAAACATGCTAAAGAGTTTCTCACCGTTAATCTCAGGTACATACATATTATTTCGATAAAACGACAAACAATCCCATTTATCTCTAAGCAAGCTGACAAAATAGATAGGGATAAGTGGCTCCCTTACTCCAAAAGGCGGATTGCTAAAAATGTTTTTAAATGACTGCAGCGAACCTATAGGCTCTTCATTTACTAATTGTACTAGTTTATTCCTCATTAATCTAAAGTTTTGGTCCGAAATCTCATCTAGTTTTGTAATATCTAAATTATTATTTTTAAAAATTGTTGCATAAAGCAAATAGTCCGGTCCATTTCCTTTGATATTGAATTGGGGGGAGTCCCAGTATCTTAATATATGATCAATAACATTGCATCCTGCCTTAAACTGAACGCGATTTACCGTTCTTCGATTATAAGAATCATTTCTCACTTCTGGAGTCAATGGATAAAGCTCCATCATTATGTCTGACAATATTTTTTCCAAGACGAATTCATTTGGTATGTAGCGTATCTCACCGCCTACAATCCATACTAAATCTTCATTAAAATTAATATATCGAGATAGGAATTTTCGAATAACAAACGCTGTTTCTTCTTTCTTTAAAATCAGTTCGTTTTTGAGATTTGGATCCGTTTTCAGTAATTCTTTATCCTTCAAAAGAATATTGTCAATGAGCTCAAAAACCTCAACATGATTTTCTAATGATCTATCATCAAAGTTCGGTACACAATATAAGCGATCTGGATCCCTGCGCATTTGCAGTGTTTTAATCACTTTATCCTTGTCATTCTTATCATCCAATAAAACTAAATAAATCATCGCATCTGCTTTGCTATTTATAGAGACGGCTGGTAAATCTCCTGTTAAAATGTCAGAACTAAATAATAAACGTACTGAAGCAAATCGCGTCATACTTTTCAAATCATTATATTCATTGGCTAAATAAAACTTCTTTTCAAGATGCTCTTCGAGAATCTCTAGTTTTCTATCCTTTTTTAAATAAAATCCTTTTATTTTCTCTTCGATAATTTCTCCAACATCTACCCCACTTCCTTCAAATAGCTCCCAATACCCTAAAATGCTGTTAAATCTTATCACCTTATTATTTGCTAGCTTATTTAAGACATTTTCTGTTTCATCCTCATCACTGTCTAAGGCAAATGCAATTAAATCCGTGGTCAAGGGATATGTAGCTTGGAATCCGACAATATTCCATAAAGTTACAAATTTCAGCACTGCTAAATGCTTATTATCAAGATGTGGGGTTTTCTTTATTATTTTTTGATATGTTCCTAACTCCTCAAAGCCTTCTTCCAAATCTAATTCTTCTACATTTGGAAAGAAATAATCAAACAAATGCGCTGCTGTATAGACCTCTTCCTCTTTTTTTGTAACAAAATACATCAATCCCCCAACCTGACGACTTTCCAAAAAAGTAAATAACGTTCTCTCGTTTTGGCCAAATAAACTAGATACATTTGGCAGCAAAGCCAATGCTACTGGGTTCATTGGATATGTTCCCTCAACTACCAGTCGTTCTATTTCTACTTGGTTAAACTCAGGAAAAAGAGGGAACTTACGCAAATAATTGATATATTTTGTTTTCCTATTCTCGCTTATATTCCCTCTCCCATACAGTTCATTAATGATATGTTGAATGAGTCGAATATAAGTTGCCCCGTCACTTTCAATATGATATATGTTGTAACGTTTCTCAATGCGTTGAAACTCATTGTGGTATTCTTCGCTATATTTCAAGAAGTAATGGCGCAGATTTTTATGAGTAATGTACATAATATGGAAGTTATCACTTCCGTGATCTGCTAGCTCAGCCAAATCCTGAATGTCTTGCATCGTCTGATAAATTTGGTTTACATGGATATTTTGCAAAAACCGTCCAAATTCATCGTATACAATGAAAAGACCTATACGTTGTTTGCTTAATTCATTTAAAATATATTGAACTTGAAAAATAAATTCTTCTTCAAAATCAAATACAAGTTCTGCTCCAGAGGTTAGTGCAGGATAAATATCTTGAAACCATTTAATTTCTTTTTCATTGTAATTTAATATTTCTATCCGCCAAATCTCTAAATCTTTTTTCTTATCATTGAGCATTTGTACAAACTTTTTATATGTCTGCTTGTACTCCTTCTCCCACGTATCAATGGTTCCTAGAATGCGGCTGACAACTCCAGGAGCAACAATCGGAATACGATTCTGTTTTAAGACCCTCATAATTGACGACAAAATAGCTTGACGGAAGTTTCCTTCATATCCATTTAAAATAACGGGTAAATAGCGATATGAGTGATAGTGTACATTGCCCAGCTCATTATAAATCTCATCATCCACTTGGTTAAATTTTTTTCTCAAAATATTAAATGCAGCTGGATCTACGTTTTTTGAAACAATGCCTGCAATAATAGTACCCAAAAGAGATTTACCCGTCCCGTACGGTCCCACTACGATATGAGCTCTAGACTCTTTGTAATTGATCCCTCTCAATACCCCTCTTAGTACTTCCGCATGTGACGGGGTAGGCATATATCTCTCGAAATATTCAAGCTTGCCTAAGTCGAACCTAATGTTGATGCTTGATTTAAAAGTCATACTAAACTCTCAACCTTTCTCGCATATTTGAATTGCAAATATTCAATTGGAGAAATATCTGGAAGTTTAACCGTGTCCAAATTATTTGTCCTGGTAAATGAAATAGGATATACAGATCGATTCGCAAGCAACTCCAATGCATTCACAACACTAGAGCGATCCATGTTAAAAATCTTTCCCCATAATCCTTTTTCGTTTGCAATCTCGTCTACCGAAACAGTATCTATTCCCTTTCTTACCTTATAGTCTAATAAAGAATACATTAAGGCAGTAATTCCTATATCATCTATGCCAGGAACTTTTTTGTAAATTATATTGTTATTTTCCTCGATTAACCCTATCTTATGTATAGGACTATGTATCACTTCCTCAGGATCGAAGGTCGAGTGTCCAGCCGTATAAAGTTTTAGCAGACACTCTATATCTCTCTTTAGTGATTTTATAGACACTTCCCTTGTTTCCTGTTCATTTACCCAGTAAACAAATGACTGAAGCAATTCATCCTTTGAAACAACCTGCTGAGGAAATATGTTAAAAAACCAATACCA
>Ga0310827_100585_pt1 | contig 26096 bp, 27 predicted proteins | sample WT_ome_2_FD_201309 | JGI IMG/M metagenome (GOLD analysis project Ga0310827, IMG submission 201309) | Sorghum-adapted microbial communities enriched on wild type (WT) sorghum from Joint BioEnergy Institute, Emeryville, California, United... ... | reverse complement strand
TATCAAAAAAATGGGAGGACTTGATTTCTTTCAAGTTAATTTTAAGTTCATGAAAAATTAAATTGTCTAATTCATCTTTTCGGAAATTCTCCAGTATAATTTCTAAGTTTTCCAAGTTATCCACCTCCCACTATAAATTAATGTTTTCTTGCATTTGCTCACAATTTCTTAGGTTTTCAACTTAAACATTTTTGAGAGATGGAGATATCATGATACTTTGACATATTTTTCTGGCGGAGCCGGTTGCGGGAATAGAGATTGGAACTCAAATTCCAATCTATGGATAACAATGGTATGTCCGCACCATGGATATCCACACCATTCCCTTGACGGCTTACCCTCCCATGTCACACTGGGTCTTAGCCCTCACATTCCTTCGTCCTGCCTCTCAAGGGGTGGACGCCGCTTCTTGCTCCTTTACTGGGTCGTTGCCCTTATGGAATAATTCCTTGCGGCTGCTCCGTGCTTCCGTTGTCGTTGTATAAAACCTGCTTCTTCGTCGGCAAATGAGTGAAGTTTGAATCTGGTTTTATGCTGCCATCTGAAGCTGGGACTGGCGTACCGGACCCAGTACATCTATAGGGTTATAGCCAATTTGTTTTGTTCCCAATGTGAATAAGACTCGGATGAGTTTTCCACATAAGGCTACAATAGATTGTTTCTTCTTTAGCGGATTGTTTGCCCGTTTTGTGTAGTAGTGATGTAATGCCTTGAACTCTGCATTTTTTGCTACCATCGGCATGACTGCCCGGAACAGTAATGCCCGTAACCGAGATCGTCCGCGTTTGGTGATCGTGGACTTCCCCTTCTTCTTGCCTGAGCTGTTCTCTTTCAAATTGAATCCCGCGAGCCGTATGATTTGTTGGCTGTGATCATAGCCCCGCAGATCCCCCACCTCCGCCAGAAATCCGGCCAGTGTCACGACTCCAACCCCAGGCACCGTCAACATTTCTTCTGAACCGGGAACCTGTTCTAACAGTAGTTCCACTTGTTGCATGATGTCTTCCAGCTGACGAGAAAATAAGTCGTACTGTTCCAGCAAAGCCTTCAATTCCATCTTGGCTGCGGTGAGACCCTCCGTAAGCCCGATCGAGTTCTTGGCCGTTTGAACCAGTTTCTCCGCTCGCTTCATGCCCACGGCACGTTTCACATCCTGCTTCCAACGCTTCAGAATCGTATAGGCGCCTAAAGATACGATCTCTTGCGGTGTCGGAAACTCCGAAAGGGTGATGAACGATGCTTTGCCTTCCCAGTCTTTAAACACCTGTTGGTATTCGGGAAAGAAACGGTCCAACCAATTCTGAATCCGCCGCTGCACTTGCCCGAAGTTCCCCATCACTTTTTCCCTTAGATTCATCAAGATGCGTAAATCCGCGTAGACGCTCTTCGGGAATTTGGGCTCGGTGTATTTCCCGTTTCGGATCAAATCTGCGATCACTTTGGCATCTTTGTAGTCGTTTTTCGTCGGTGAATTGTCCTCAAGTTCTTTACTTTTGTTCACATGGTGAGGATTGACGACGACTACCTTAATGCCCTCATGCTGCAGAAATTCCGCCAACGGGAACCAATAGTGTCCGGTTGGTTCAATGCCGAAGATCACATCGGCCTTGGCATGTTGCCTTTGAAGCTCCTTCATCCACTGTACCAGTTTGATCAGCCCTGGGCGGTTATTGCTAAACACGCATTCCTTGCCAAGTTCGATTCCCCGAAAGTCGATCCCACGTGCCACATGAGTTTCTTTGGCAATGTCTGCTCCGACAACCAGGGTTGCATCGGTAATTTGTGTAATCCGTTGATTCTGCTTCTTCGATTGCTTATACTTCATAGTGAGCGTCCTCCTTCTAATTAGGGCAGTGAATGACGAACCATTCCGAGACCCAGCATACAGGAGGCGCTTTTTCTGTTCAAACCTCAAATTAATTCCTTACAGGAATGGCTCCTTTTACCTCATTTTACCAGTTTGCTGTACACCCCATCCCTTACTAAGTAAACTATCTTCAACAGTAAATTCGTATCAATATCGTAGGAGTAGTTCTTAAGTAGGTAATTTTATGGTAATATACACTCAAAGCCCTAAAATAGATGGGGGAGTGTACTAATGACTAAAGATAATCAAACGGTATTGGACGAAGATGTACTTAATGAAATTATTGAAAATGCCAAGGATTTTTTTAGGACAGAAATTGTTCCAAACCATATTAGAAAAACCGAGGAATGCAGAGATTTAAAGGTATTTAGACTCAACCCATTCCTCGACAAGTACAAAGCAAGCTTTATAACTGGGAATGTTGAGGCTAGAAGTATTGCAAAGGCCTTGGTTTATCCTAGAGTAATTGGAACTTCAATTAATACGATATTTGGTAATAAACTTCAAAAATTTTGTAGTGAAGTACTGGAAGGGTTTGCATCTACTACCTCTGGAATTGATATAGAATTTATTGATAAACTGGATGGTAGAAGGAAGTACTGCCAAGTAAAAGCTGGGACTAATACAATTAACGCCGATGATGTAGAAACAATAATCAACCATTTTACTGGCGTTAAAAACCTTGCGCGAACAAACAACCTAAATATTGGCATTAACGATTTAATTGTTGGTGTATTTTATGGTCAACCAGATGAGTTAAGCGGGCATTACAAGAGACTCCAAAAAGAACATCCAGTATATGTAGGTACTGAATTTTGGCACAGGTTGACTGGACATGTTGACTTTTACCAAAGGATTACCGATGCTATTGGCGATGTAGCAACTGAGACAGATGGTACAGAACTTGTAGAAGAAATTATTGATAGCTTAACAAAACAAATTGAAGAGTCATTTAAAAATTAATGTTTGAAAATAGGAGAGAAGGAGTTTGCCTTCTCTCCTTACTATTTATATTCTGTTTAAAACCTCAATAATGGAAAGCCCAATTGCTTTGGCGAAGTTGACTGGCACTGCATTGCCAATCTGTTTATAGCGATTAGCTGTAGACCCATAAAATTCCCAATTATCAGGAAAGCTCTGAATTCTAGCATACTCTCTGACTGTAAAAGGTCGTGTTTCATCAGGGTGGCATCTTTCAGTTTGTTTTTGCGCAGGAGAACAAGTAAGTGTCAATGATGGCTCGTCCCAAGATAAGCGTCTAGCCATGCCTGTTCTTCCTCCCCCTGAAAAGTAACTTTTCCCCATGTATTCTCTTGCTAAGTTATCAGGAAGATCTCTCCAATATCCCCCCGGTGGTATCAAATCTAAATACTTTTTCTTTGATGGTGGGTAACTTGCTCCATCGGACGGGGGTACATCTTTAAGAACATCCCTTAGAACCAAAGTTCTTCCATATGGTTCTGGAAACTTATAGCTAATATTATGTGACTCGACCAAATCCTTTCGAATGCCAACTATTACAATTCGTTCTCTTTTTTGAGCTACATCATAGTTCAGGGCATTAAGAACCTTCCACTTCACCACGTATCCTATTTCGGAAAACACTTTTAGCATCGTATCAAGTGTTCTCCCCATATCATGATTAACAAGTCCTCTTACATTTTCCGCTAAGAACATTTTAGGTTTTAGTTCTTGAAGTATCTTGGAGTAGTAATAGAACATTGTTCCTCTAACATCGTCCAGCCCCATCTTCTTACCAGCATAACTAAATGCCTGACAAGGGTAACCTCCCGAAAGTAAGTCAATCTCTGCATCAGTATTAAGGTATTGCCGAATTCCTGATGATGCTACTTTTATTACATCTTCCTCTATAACATTCCACTCCGGTCTATTTCTTCGAAGTGTTTGGCAGGCAGTTTTATCAATTTCTACTAGACCTAATGTTTCAAATCCAGCACTTTCAAGTCCTAGAGCAAGACCACCTGCACCAGCGAACAATTCCACCACATTGTATTTCTTTGTCGGAACTGTGTTTTTGACATTAATAAAATCACTGGCATCATGTGAATATTCAAGTGGTAGTTCCTCATTAATATCCAGTTCATCCTCTGTTATGTACATTTCTAGTTGCTCTTTTACTACGATGTCATCCAGAGTAACATTCAACACTTCACATAGTCTCCTAGCATTTGATTTAATAGGGTCGAATTTTGGTGATAGTAGCATTGAAAGTTGGTTTTTTGTAATGTCTAACTTTTCAGCAAGTTCTTTCTGAGAAGAAATACCCGCCTTTTTCATGGTAGCTCGTACCTTTTCCTTACTGATCGTGTACATTTATAACCCTCCGCGGAGTTAAATTATTTATTTAACTTACTAAGGGTATTATATTTCAACTCTATTAGATTAGTCAAACAATTGTTCGCTTATGGAAGAGCTTTTAATCTTTTGATGAAGTTACTATCTACTATTATTTCCTGTCTAATCTTGTTTACCATCACTTGTGATACGGCTCACCATATCATAGCTGGTATCATCCTGCGAGCCGTCAGCATAAAGCGTTTTTGTGAGTCGGTTGAACCCGTCGTAAGTAAATCTCGTGACGTTTTGTTCGGCATCGATTTGCTGGTCCAAGTTCCCTGCTTCATCGTAGGTGTATTCGAAGATGGCGTCATCCACCACTTCTTTAACCAAAAAGCCAAACGGATCATATTTCTCCAAGGTGACGATACCTTCCGGCCCGGTTGTCGTGACGATATTATGGTCATCGTCATATTGAACCGTGGTCTGGGTCTGATCGCTGTACAGCACCTTTATGACTCGTCCAAGTGCATCGTACGTGTAAGTCGTGACAGCTCCTGCTTCATCTTCCGCCGTAAGAAGATCCCCTGCGGCCGTATAGGTAAAATTCTGCTTCGTTTCAATGTATGTTCCGTCAACCGCATGAATCACCATCGATTGTTTAGTAAGCAAGTGCTTCCCGTAAGGAGATGCATAAGAAAAGTTAACTGTATTCGTCCGCTTATCGTCCTTGATCTTCTTTACTAACGGATTGCCGTAATTATCATATTCCCAATCCGTTTGAGACAGCAGCTTGCCGGTAGCGCTATTTTCTCTTACCGAGGATTGGGACACGCTTCCCCGTTCATTGTATTGAAAACGATGGATACGCTTTTGGCCATCCCTGATCTTGGTTTGAACCTGATTCGGCAGAGACCAGAAGTAAGGAGCGGAGGAACCGGCATACTCGTAAATCATCTCTTGTCCGGTACTCCAGTTTTCCGATAACAGTTGTCCCTGTTCATTGTATCGATAGGTTGCCGTAAGAGGCTGCGATTCGCTGCCTCCTTGCGAATAGCTCTCCGTGACTTGCACAGGCACATTCCAGCCCGTCACATCATCATAACGAAATTGCCGCTCAAATCCCGTGGTTGCTTCTTCACTTCTCTGCTCATCAAGATACAACCGATCCGGCTGACCGCTGCCCAGAAAAGCCTTCCGAAATTTCAACGTATCTGTGGTTCGAGCTTCCTTAATCGTCGTGGTCCAGGCTGCGGCCTGCCCAAAGCTGTTCAAGTCTTCACCGGAATAACTAAACTCCACAGGGCGGAGGACAACATCTCCTAGCGGTGTCGAGTAGACATTTTTGCGCTCCTTCGCTTTAAAAACAAAGTCCGTTGCATACTCACCAATTTGCTTGCGAGCAGGTACGTAATCGAACTCAGTCGTTCCTGAAGCAGGATAGATCACGCGCATTAACAATGCCGAGCGCTTTACCGGCTGCTGCACCTCTTGATCCTTTAAAGCCGCCAAGAAATTATAACGAGATTCCGGATAGGTATAAAAATACTTGGTACTCCGGCCCAACGCATCTTTAACCTCTTTTAATACAGGTTGGCCGTTATCAACTGTCGTGTAGTACTCCATCTTCCGATCCGTACCCGTTTGGGCTACCGTAACCTGACCGGCTGCATAAGCAAAAGTCAATTCATTGCCGTCACTGTTCTTGATTCGAGACAGGACTGTTGCGTTATTTTGGGCTGTATAGTAGAACTCAACCTGATTCCCATAGTTGTCAGCAATCAGAATGAGGTGGCCTGAAGCGCTGAAATAATACTGATTCCCGTTCAGCACCGAAACCTTCGTATCGCTAGTCAGACCTCCAACCGTCTTGGTTGCGTCCGCGGTCAGCAACAGGTCATTCCATGGATACCCTTGCAGCTTCAAATCATCCGATAACGAATAACGCCCAATCCCCGGAAAATCCAAAATCCGCGTACCTTCCCGTTCTTCAATGAAAGGAAGCCCCCATCTCCAGCCCCGGCCTAGCGCAGATTCCCGCTCTTCCCGGCGGGCTGCTGTACGGTTCACATAAGCTCCATTTTCCAATGCCACGCCGATTTCCTCACTGGCCCGCGCACTTTCATATATACGCGTTAGCCAAAAAGGAAGCGCCCCGGGCAGAGTTAAATCCGTAGCAAGGAGCCTCACGTTGCCAGTAGCAGCGTCAACCGAATCCTCGGCATAACCCATTTCATACATCGAAGATTCATCCAGCAGCGATAGTTGTTCGATAGCCAATTGATCGTAATCGTCAGCAGCGGCGAATACTACTGGAAGGCTGGACTTCTGTGCCGAAGATTCTTTGGCCTGCCCGGACGTTGGGAACAAGTCCGCAGCTTGTTCGATCTCCCACGCGGGCCTGAACTGAGAAATGGCCTTTTCATAACCGTCCTTTCCGCCAAGTAATGCCTGATAAATCTGATAAAGTGTATATCCTTTGGACAACTGCTCATCTATCCAGTTTTCACGAACGTCAAATTGACGAATGATCCCGGATACGGTCAGGAATTCAGTGGAAGCCGAGGAAGCGGTTGTTGAATTATCCGTTCCTCTGTGATCCGCAGAAGCGCCAAAAGACACGGCGTCCAATAAGCCCGTGCTAATCAGTGATATAGATAGCACCAGACCGATGACTTTCTTAAACATCCTTAATCACCCCGTGAGTTTCGTTTTTGGTTCAATGTCGACACATTACTGGAACGGAAAGACTTTTTTCGTTCGATATTTCAAATTCCCATTCGGGTCATAGTCGTAAATCAACTTGTCTCCAGTTGGAAACAAAATCTCAGTAAGCCGTCCATCCGGACGATAGTTGAACTTTGCTTCTGGAAGCACCGTCATGATCGACGCCATTAGCTGCAGTTCAAGCGGGAGAGCGTTCTCCTCTTCAAGTTTCAAATAGTACGTCTTGCCGGCCTGAAGATCGAATTCCAGAACGGTGTAATCGAGTCCGAACTCCTGCTCATTCTCGTTGCTCGAGGCAAGCGCAGTACGCAAATTCGGTTGATCGTACAACGTAAGGATCGGTTGAATCGCAAAATTTTGCAGCTCTTTGGTTGCAAAACGGTACCTTCCTGTTTCAGGAGCTGTAAATCGGTAATAGCCGCTCTGTCCGGCTTGTTTGTACACGTATAAAACCTGACGATGCAGCAAGTCCTCAAACACGTACTCCTCTACGTGCACAAATTCGAAGTTGCGGTAAGGAGCCGTGAAAAGAACCGCGTTAGCCGAAGTCGTCTTCACTTGGATCGTCCCACCTGCTGGTACATCGTGCGAGGTCGCGGTTTGATTCCCTTGCCGGACGATGTTTCCATAGGCATCCAGAATCGTGAAGTCAAAGTACCGGTTAGCCGAAATGTTAGCATTGGTCGTCAGCTTTGCCTCAAAGTTGCCGATGTTTTTAAATCCGATCCGTTGTTCCGGTTCCAGTACACGTTTCAACAATGCCGGTTCTGCACTTGGGCTTGCTTGAAAAGCTTGTCCATAGGTGAAGGTTACGGCTCGATCCGTAGTTACCGTCACCACAACCTGGCTGTTCGCGGGTACGGAGAGATTACCGTCCTGATCAAACTTCGCTGTATCTGGCATACCGTCCGCCCGATAAATTGCGTAGTCGTACCCCGTACCCAGACTAGCCTTCGCATCGCTGGTCAAGGTCTGAGGGGAAGCCTGCAAGTTGGTGAATAGATAGCTTTCGTTTTGGTACAAAGTCACCCGTTTAACCGTCGGATCCTCGCCCGCCGTGCCTGTGAACGAGGTATATACCGCCCCGAACGTAATCGGAGCCGCCAGCGGAGTTACCGTAATGGTGTAGCCTGCTGAAACTTGCACAGACGTGTACCGGCTTGCGCCTTCACTATGCACGGTTCCATCCGGACGCCGGATGACATAGGCAAATTCATTTGTATTCATGGTGGCGTTGCTATACAGGAATTCTGTTTCATTGCTTATATTTTTATAGGTATAAGCATTACCCGGAGCAACCGTAGCCCGAAGCAATGCAGGATTTGCCGAAGAAGCTACTGTGATCGTGTCCGTATAAGAGATCTTCACCGGACTTGCAGATTGACCAGTAATAATTGCATACCCTCCGGCAGGAATCGTCACATTCCCTGTTTCTTCAAACGATACACTATAGACACTGCCGTCAGCGCGGTAAACGGCGGCGTCATAGATGCCTCCAACATCCCGCGCATCACTGTTGATAACAATCGACTTTGAGCCTGTGTTGCTAAACGTATAAGACTCACCTAACCGAACGATTTGTTTGGAGATCGCCTCCCCCGGTTTGTCCTTCCACGAGAACAGGCGATAATTTGCACCGAAGGTTACCGGAGCCGAAACTGCCGTAACAACAATCGAGTTCCCACTAGATACCTGCGGGTCTGTATACGTATTTTCCCGTTTTCCTTGCTGCGTTCCGTCTGGATAGTACTCCACCCAATCAAATCGGTTGCTGGAGGTTGCATTGGACCGCAATGTACGAAGGCTTGAAGAGATATTCGTAAATTCGTAGCTCTCGCCTTGCGAGAGAGTTACCCGGAAGTGAGACGGCTCCGCACTGACTTCAGCAGAAAAATCGTCCGTATAATCAAAGGTTACAGGGACCGACCCTTGCACGGTAATGATCGCAAACCCGCCGGGAGGCAGCTGTGGTGTACTAATCGAATCAAAGCCCTGGGAGTAGTAGCTGCCATCCGCCTCATAAACGGTATAATCGTACAGGCCATCCACCTCTCTGGCATTGTTATTCACAGGATTACGAAGTGTGCCATTATTGGTAAATTTGTAAGAAACACCTGGAGATAATGTTACTCGGCTAATAGCGTCATCCTGGCGATTACCGCCCATAAAGGATCTGTACGGACCCCCAACCCGGACCGGATTATCGGTAAGAAGAGTTAGCGTCATATACCTTCCCACGGCTACCAAAGGCATGGTCGAGGTATTCGTTCCCCGTGAGGTTTCCGTACCATTCGCGTCATAAACTACATAGTCAAATTTGTCCTTGGTGGTTCCAGAATGTTCAATTCGATCCGATTTCGTACCTACGTTTGTAAACTTATAGCTCTCTCCCGGATACAGCAGCACACTGTCATAGGCTGGTTCATCCGTTTCATACCCAATGAAGCCTTCGTAAGGGACACCTACCGTTACTGGTTCTTCTGAGGCTCCGGTTAAAATAATCGAATCACCCACGCTGAAGGAAGGCTTGGTATATGTGTCAAAACTTGACTTCTCTAGGGACCCATCTTCTTTATAAACCGCGTAATCGTAACGTTTCCCGTTTGTTGAAGTCGCGTCACTCATAATAGATCGACCTGCATAAGCTTGATTGGAAATGAAGTAGCTCTCTCCTCGGCGTAACGTCTTTTTTAACAGGGCAGGAACCGGGGAGTAAGCATATGAAAGTTCCGAATTAAAACTGACCGTCAGAGGATAAGGATAATCCACAGTAATGACCGTGGTACCCCCTTTGGATAGCACGCTTGCACTGCCAGTATGGGCGAGATCATCATAAGTTACCTTGCCTTCACTGTTGTAAGAAACATAATCATAGCGAATATCATTGCTGGATTTGGCATCCGTTGTAATCGAGATTAAGTTGGATGTATCGTTTGTAAATCGGACGCTCTCCCCCGGATAGATGACTAATTCCGTCTTCTCAGCAGCGAGTAGATAAACGCTATTCGTTACGGTATATACATCCTTCGTCACGGATGGGCTAGAATTGTGTTCAACAGGTGGCTTTACCACCCCAAGGGAATTCCAGCTGGATTCTCCTTCTGCCCTTAACGATACCGGCCCCAAACTTCCTAAAAACAACAGGGCGACAAGACAAGTTAATATTGCTTTGCTCCTCCTCATACAATTTCCCTCTCCTTCCATATTAAGGATTTTTGATTCATATCTCTTATCGGATCTCCTATTTAGTTGATAAATAGGAATATTGTACCTACATGTTCTTAGCTCAACTTCATCACCTCCCTTCCGAACCTTGCTCTTCTCATTGCAGTGCCCTTAATTGCAATAAAAAAAGAACCACGATAAATCTATCGCAGCCCTACAAAGTTAATGTTATGTGACCGACACTAACATTTTATTCTTTATCATCCAGCTCTATCGGTCTATAAGCGGACATGCAAAGGACAGAAGGCGGTCAAATAACGGACAGTTTTGTATAGAAGATGACTTATCATGGATCTATCTATGGATTAAATCAACACATAAGGTCGAAAAAATCCGTACAAGGCATATAAATGAATTGTCGAGCTCCATAGTCGAAAGGTAAAATATAGTTATCAAGCAGATAAAGGAAGGTGATCGTTTGCCCTTTACCATTGACAATACGATTCTTCTCTTCTCCCTGCTGTTGTTCATCGGAGTGTTTACCACCAAGTTTTCCTCGCGGCTCGGCTTGCCTTCCCTCGTATTCTTTATTGCTGTCGGCATGATCCTAAGTAAGTTTATTTACTATGACAACGCCGTGATCACCCAGCTCTTTGGCATCATGGCACTGATTGTCATCTTGTTTGAAGGCGGGCTGCAAACCAAGTGGCAGAACGTCCGTGGCGTATTGGCTCCTTCCTTGTCGCTGGCGACCCTCGGGGTTGTGCTGACCACGCTGGTCATTGGGGCTTGCGCAAAATACATCCTGGACGTCACTTGGCTGGAAGGTATGCTGTTTGGTTCGATCGTCGGTTCAACGGACGCCGCGGCTGTATTTGCAGTGCTCGGCGAGAAAAACATCAAGCAGAAGCTCACCTCCACCCTTGAGGTTGAATCCGGGTCGAATGACCCGATGGCTGTCTTTTTAACCGTCTCAGTCATCCAGCTGATCCAATCCCCGAACGCTAGTATGTTCACGATGATTTTGAGTTTTTTCTGGCAGATGGGCTTGGGGTTGGCGATGGGCTTGCTCTTAGGAAAAATCGCGGTTTGGTGCATCAACAAAATCAACCTCGATTCCTCCGGGCTGTATCCCGTGTTAGCGATGGCTTTTGCGATCTTTACCTACAGTTCCACATCCCTGCTCAAAGGGAGCGGACTTCTTGCCGTCTATGTCATGGCGATGTGGGTTGGTAACGCCGACCTCACCTACCGCCACTCCATCTTCCGGTTTAACGAAGGCTTTGCCTGGATGATGCAAATCCTCATGTTTATTCTGCTTGGGCTTCTGGTCTTCCCCGCTGATCTCATTCATATCATCTGGCAAGGCATGGCGTTATCCATCTTATTGATGTTTGTCGCCCGGCCAATTGGTGTCTTCCTCAGTACGATGTTCATGAAATTTAACGTGAAAGAGAAGCTCCTGATCTCTTGGGCCGGACTCCGCGGTGCAGTGCCGATCGTGCTGGCCACCTACCCACTCATTGCCGGGATTGAAGATGGCCACCTCTTTTTCAATGTTGTCTTCTTCGTTGTGTTGACCTCCGCTTTAATTCAAGGGGCGACGATCTCGCCTTTAGCAAATCTTCTAGGCCTGTCCGAAGGCAAGAAAACCATAGTTCCACATGCACTAGAGCTGGTATCTATGGGCAAAACCAATCACGAAATTGTAGAAATCCAAGTCAGCGAAAATTCCGCCGCAGACGGACAAGAGCTCAGGCAACTGAAAATGCCGCAGGATTCGTTGGTCAACGCCATTATCCGCGACCAGAAAATGATCACCCCAAGAGGCCACACCCGCTTGCAAGCCGGGGACACCTTATATGTTCTGGCGCGAAAAGGACAAACCGATGAGATCAAAGCGCTGTTTCATGAGCAGGTGTTTTTGCAGGAGAGTAGTTGAGAGAGAGGGAACAGAACATCTGTGAAGAAATGACTTGGTATCCATTTTTCTATGCCTTATACTTGAATGTGGTTGTTGATATTTGGGAGGGCATAGATGGAATGCAGAAATACAGTAATATCATTTGCAGTTTGATTCTCGCTGCTGCTTTTCTAGGAGGATGCTACATCTTAGCTGAACGGGGAGAGGACAAGTCCGAGGAGGAGGTTCATGCCAAGACGGATATCACGAATAAGTCGATCTTAACCGAAAGTGAATTAGCCGATTACCTAGGCATTCCCATGAGTGACCTGCAGGACCTTCTGGAGTTGGATCGGAAGAAAAGAGAAAATTTACAGGGCACACGCTCATATGATACTTACTCGATTTTACCTAGCATGGTCTTGCCTAACCGGAGTCATCTCTTCTTGAAGAGCGAAGTAGATAAATGGGTGGAGTATCAAATCATGCACGGATTGTGAGGCGGGAAATGAAACGAAGAACTATGCTGCTCTTGATTCCCCTTGGGATTCTCGCCATGATCGTACTTTTTCTAAACGTGTATCCCACGCTGGTCAGAAACACGAAATATGATCTCCAGCTCGGGTTTGTCCAAAACCAAGAATTCCCTAGAATCAACGATCCTTCGGATCATTTTAAGAACGAGGCCCGGCTTATCGCCATGGCCATCTATCCGGACAAGAAGGAAAGCCTACGTCAGGCTCAGTTATATGTCACCAAACGCGGAGACAGCGAAATCCTTCAGGTTGAGATCATGAGAGAGACGGCGGATTTAGCGGCCTTTGAAATGCGGCTGAACAATCTGCAGTGGGAACCCGGAGAGTACACGTTGTACTTCAAACGCGGTTCGGATATTCAGATGAAGCTTGATTTTACGTTGGAGTAAAGTCTCGAAATGCCCATTTACTAGATTTATTGATATAATATGGTTGTACAACAGACTTGGGTGGGGAAGTATCGCCTCCAGAGCGGAGGTGATGCTCATGCAATTTTCGTTATCGGAAGTGCTTATGCTCGGCATGTTCGTGCTAGCTTTGCTCACTTACCTGCATAAACGAAAATAACCCGCCCAGGTTAGCGCCAAGGGTGCGGGTTATTGATCCAAACACTTTGGAGGTTTCCCACCCAAAATGTTGTACCGGGAGTCGGATGGCCGTCCGGCTCCTTATTTCTATCCTAATCATATCACGCCTGTTTCATTCCTGCAATTTTCCAGCTCACCCTTACAAATCCCGATGAAGCTTGATTTTACGTTGGAGTAAATCAAGCTTCTTTTTTATTTCGAATTAGCTCCGCAATCCTTATCAAATTCTTATAATTCCCCCTTACCATAGGTTCCAGAATGGATGAAAAGGATGAGTACACATGAACAACAACCTTATTCTGCAGACGCAGAACCTATGTAAAAGCTTTAAAGGGCAGCAAGCCGTCCGTAACGTCTCGCTCGCGATTCAGGAGAACTCCGTGTACGGATTGCTGGGACCCAACGGTGCTGGGAAATCCACCCTGCTTAAAATGCTGACCGGCATGCTGCGGCCGACTTCCGGTGAGATTCAATTTCTAGGCGCCCCCTGGTCGCGCGAGCATTTATCCCAAATCGGCGCTCTTATTGAGTCACCTCCGCTCTACGAGAATTTAACGGCCCGCGAAAATCTCAAAGTGCGGACTACACTTCTTGGGCTGCCGGACACTCGCATCGACGAAGTGTTGCAGACGGTGGGTTTAACGAACACTGGGAAAAAACGCGCCGGCCAGTTCTCCATGGGAATGAAGCAGCGGCTGGGGATCGCCATTGCCCTGCTCCACCGCCCCAAACTGCTGATTCTTGACGAGCCCACCAACGGTCTCGATCCGTTTGGCATTCAGGAGCTGCGCGAGCTGATTCGCTCTTTTCCAAAGATGGGGATCACGGTTATCTTGTCCAGCCACGTCCTATCCGAAGTAGAGCAAATCGCGGATCACATCGGCATTATTGCCGGAGGCGTGCTGGCTTATCAAGAGGCAGTTACTCCGGGAGAACATCTTGAATCCCTGTTCATGCAAATTGCTCGTGAGCACCAGAAAGGAGAGCAATAAGATGCAAGCTTACCTCCGTGCAGAATTTCTTAAAACCAAACGAACTTTTACGAGAAAACTGACCTGGCTAGCCCCTCTGCTCACCTTGCTGCTATGCGCGGTATTGATGGGCGGACGCTTCTTTCAAATCGCCAGCTACAACTGGTGGTATACCCTTTTGCTTCCCGGAGCGCTCACTTTGATGTGCACGGGTGTAATCCAAATAGACAGCAAAAAGCTAAAATATCGAGCGATCCTCGGATTGCCGGTGCCTCTGCCCAAGATTTGGCTCGGTAAAATCGGCGTGATCGCCGGGCTGTTATTGGTTTCCACGGTCATTTTAATGCTCGGGATTGCGCTTAGCGAGCTTGTCTTCCCTGGTGGATTGACTTTAGCGGATCACGCTTTGGGCAGCTTGCTGCTCTTTCTGACCTTCCTTTGGCAGATCCCGCTCTGTCTGTTCTTAACCGACCGGATCGGCATGTTTGCTACGATGATCGTGAATGTGCTGGGGAACATCGCCTGCAACGTTCTGTTGGCTACGACGGCGTATTGGTGGGCTGTGCCCTATGCGATTCCGTCTCGGCTGATGTGCGCCGCGATCGGCGTGCTTCCTAACGGGTTGCCGGTTCCCGAAGGTGATGCCTTGTGGGACAAGAGCGTGATTTTGCCAGGGGTGCTGATCACGCTCGTCCTGTTCTTCCTGCTGTGCATCCTGACGATGCGGTTATTCCACCATCGGGAGGCCAAGTAATATGAGCACCTACTTCCGTTGTCTCCGATCTGAACTTATCAAGCTCCACAGACAACCGACCCTGTGGGTGCACTTACTCGTCCCGCTGGTCGTGATTGTGATTTTCTTAGGTTATTACGCCTATACTCCGTTTACGCCGGCTTCTAAAGTGAGCGGTTATTTGCAGGTGCTTGCGGTTTCTTTTCCAACGATGATCGGTATCATCTGTGCCATCGCTGCGGACCAGGAGGCTGCCGCCGGAAATTATCAACAGCTTCTCACCTTGCCGAACCGCCTCATCGCCCTGGCTGGTAAGCTGACCGTACTTCTCCTGCTGGGCTTGGGCAGCACAATTCTGGCTTCGGTGGGGTTCGGAGTTGGCTTCCTTTATCTATTGTCTCAATCGCCGTATGGGCTCGCATTCTATATCGAAGCCGCTGGGCTCCTGTTCGGAAGCAGTATGTTTCTCTATGCCCTGCACCTCTACGTGGGTCTGCGCTTTGGCAAAGGGGCATCCATCGGTCTTGGGATTCTGGAGAGCCTCGTGTCTGCCCTCCTGCTGACCGGCCTTGGGGATCATAACTGGATCTATATCCCTTGCGCCTGGGCTGCCCGATTCGTTAGCCTTTGGATGCAATACGGGGTCGCGAACACTGCCTCCCTCCCGATCCCGGCGAGCTCTTTGCTTGAACCCGGAATCCTTACCTGTCTTACAGGAACCTTGGCAATCATGGTATTCTTAGGAGTGTGGTTCCGGCGATGGGAAGGTACGAGATCGCTGGACTAAACTTAGATCTCATCAATAAAGAAGGGATAGAACATGGCCCATATTCTTGCGGTAGATGATGATCCAGCCATACTGACCTTGATTCGGAATATTTTGCAAAAAGAAGGACATCTCGTCACAGCTCTCTCCGCTCCTTCTGATGTGTTAACGCTGCAATTGGGAAGCTTTGACCTGATCGTACTGGACGTGATGATGCCGGAGTTGGACGGGTTCACCCTCTGCCGGCAAATTCGCAGCAAGGTCGACTGCCCCATCCTGTTTCTGACTGCCAAATCCATGGAAAATGATCTGGTGGAGGGCTTAAGCATCGGGGCGGACGATTATATCATCAAGCCGTTTGGCGCAGGCGAGTTAAGGGCGCGAATTGCTGCCCACCTCCGCCGGGAAAGCCGGGAACGGCGCAGCGTTCTCTTAATCGGCGAAGTACATTTCAACCTGTCGGGCAAGGAGATGCGGGTGCGGGATACCCTCATCCCGTTGACCAAAAGCGAATATGCCATCTGTGAATTTTTGGCGTTACATCGGGGGCAAGTGTTCTCGAAGGATCAGATTTATGAATCCGTGTTTGGATTCGACGGAGAAAGTGAAGCTTCCACCATCGTGGAGCATGTCAAAAATATCCGCGCAAAATTAAACCAAATGAACGTCAATCCGATTGATACCGTGTGGGGGATAGGATACCGATGGAAGTAGCCCGCGTCACGTCAGGACCGAAAGAAACCAAGCTGCGTACGCTGTTTCTTAAATATTTAGCCGCTTTTTGTCTGGGAACGATTGGGCTTGCCCTGTTGCTATCCTTGATCTTTGTGGGGCTGCTGTTCACTGGAGCCGTTCTCCCAGCAGATTATGCCGAGAAGCAAGTGCAGGAGGCTAAGTCTCGCCTCATGGCGGGACAGGAGCTGCAGTTGGACGCCCCCTCTGCGTTGTACCAATATGCGAAGTACACAGTAGACGGGAGGCTCCTGGAACACAGCTTATCCACCAAGCAAAGTGAGACGGCGTGGAAGCGTATGGAGGGGGGCCAAGCGAAAGGTTACTCTTTCCTATATCATTATACGAAGGTGACGCATGGCCAAGAGGTCTATATCTTCCGGTATTCTCTTGCGGCCCAGTTTAACTTAGAGCCCCTGCGCCGCTTGATGCCTAGTGCGGAACTGGCCTTTTTTGTGCTGTTCTGCATTCTCTTTCTGCTTCAAGCCGTTCTGTTGGCCTCATCGTTTGGACGAAAGTTAGCTCGCAAAATGAGCGGACTCCAGGAAGCAACCCAGCGCATTCAGGAGCAGGAGCTGGACTTCTCCATCCAATACAGCGGGATCGCTGAAATTGACCAAGTGCTTAGGTCCATGGATCAGATGCGGGATGCCCTGAAGAGCTCGCTGGAGCAGCAATGGAATCTGGAGCGCCGCCGCCGGGCTCAAATCTCAGCGCTCGCCCATGACGTCAAAACTCCGCTCACCATCGTTCGCGGCAATGTTGAGCTCCTCTCGGAAACGGAGCAGTCGGACGAGCAACGGGAATACACCGAATATATCGCCCAAAGCGCCCGCCAGATGGAAGCTTATATCAAGACCTTGATCGAAATCACGAATACGGAAACTGCGGCTTCCTATCAGCCCGTCAACCTCGATCTGAAAGAGTTCATCCATGCGCTCGAAGTCCAGATGCAGGCTCTCGCCGCAGTTAAAGAGCTTTCCGTCGCAGTCCACTTCGTTGGCGAACTGCCGGACGAGTTCTATGCCGATCCTGTCTTGTTGGAGCGCGCCCTCATGAACGTCATCGCCAACGCCATGGATCACGCTCCGGCGAAGAGTAAAATCACGCTATCGGTGGAGGCATTGGGCGATCGGATTCAATTCCGCGTGACCGACGAAGGTCCGGGCTTCTCGCCCGAAGCGCTCAAGTACGCCACCGAACAATTCTATATGGGCGACCCCTCCCGCCGAAGCAACGGACACTACGGCATGGGCCTCTATATCACCCAATTTGTTGCCCAATTGCATGGGGGTGAACTGCATCTCGCCAACTCTCAGGTGACAGGCGGGGGCGAGGTGATGATGGAGGTGCCGGTGAGGGGGTAATTAATCGGCGTTTCCGATGTTTGCACTCACATCTGTTCGAATCACAAAGGCGACTTCCTGGGTGTTGTCTCCCCAAGTGCATACCAGCCGAAAGCCTCGTATAATCGCACCCGGTTCATAGTCTTCGCTGGCCGAGCTTGCGTACACCAGGAAATTCTCATCCAGAGTAAATGCAGCCGTTCCTTGATCGAACCCCACCTTAGGTTTGATAGGCTCGGGGATTTTATACTTCATTTCGCCTTCTCTGGTCAGACATAATCGATCAGCTCATAGGAATCCGGCACCGTGGTTTGATGAAGAAACTCAATTTGGATCGGCTCTCCGATGTGAATATAAGGCAGGTCTGAAGCGTGCATTTCCATAATCGTTCGAAAAGAGCTCATATCCTCGTAATCCGGTTTCCCCATATTCGGTGAGACCTTAACCGTGTGAATCTCTTGCTGATTTGCGGTGACTTCAACGTCATTTAATATCCCAGCGGATTGGGCTGAAAGGGCACGATTGGAACAAGCCGTGATCGTTAGGAGCAGCATGAGGACTAGTGTTACGCTTATGGTTCTTTTCAACGATTTCACTCCCCATAGATTAGAGTAATATAAGAAAAACCGATCTTATCTACTCGAAGATAGGATCGGTTTATATCATACCATAAATGTATAATTCTTCCTCTTCAAAAAATCACTTTCCTATCCTTCAACCACCCAGCCCGTGAATAAAGGTCTGTACGATCGGAACGTTCCCCGCCGCCACAACGCCAATCCAACCACTAAGTATGATCCACGAGAACATTCTTCTTCTCATAATTCTTTTCCACCTCACAGAATAGATGTTTGTACTGATCTTGAACCTCCCTGGATGCTTCATGCCTGAACTTCTCAAACAAACGAACGCAACGAATCAACATCGATTCATGGTTGAACCTCAAGGCAAGCTCCATTCCTTCAAAAAGCTGCCGAAACCCCATCTCATACCGCCGAGTACGAAAATAGTATTGCGCCAGTTCACACAAATACCGGACGTACTGATCCGCCACAATCTGTGTGTTGTATTGGCCGAAGCGGCATGACCGTTCTTTATATGTCAGATGTACTCCGAACCGATCCAGCAAATAATCCACGTTCAACCCAAACTGATTAGCCGCATGCAGAATCCGGTACATCGCAGGAACAACCTCCTGCACATTCGATGCGACCCAATCTGCATAATCCGCCAGTACCTGTACCTCCCCCAACATTAAACGGTACACATAGGCATTGGCCCGGCCCCATTCCTGAAACTGTTCCACGACCCGCTGCTCTTCCTTGTCGCTTGCAGCAATTCCATGGAGCGCATCGTCGCTGTATAGAGTCACATATTCCAAAGCCTGAGCATACTCTTGTCTGGCATCACACACATTGGCCTTCAACAAATACGCATAGAGCAGATAAAAAAGCTCCGGCCGAGACGCCCCTTTATCCATCGCCTCCTTCCGTTTTCGATTTACCCGATGGCGGTATCGAATCGTAGCCTTCTGCTCCAGCTTCTCCGCCAGGGACTGAACCCGATCCCATTGATGCAAAGAAGCGTACACATCCGCCAAGTCCTTCAATGCATCTAACTGAACCCCTTCGTCCAATCGATCCACATAGTCTTCGAACAAAACGGCGGCGCGCAAATTCTCCTCTTGATCCTCTCCAAGATGAATCGTAAACAAGCGATATCGACTTAACGCCAATCGTTCGGAATGCTGGTATTTCTCACACTCAGCAACACAATGGTATAGCAGAGCAGCTGCCTTTCTTTTTCCCTCTCGAAAAAACTGCTCCGCCGTCGCAAACAACACTGGCATATACGATAATCGATCTGCCACCGCCTGCACCAACTGCTCCAAGCAACCCAGCTTGTCCAACTCCGCGCACCGCCGGATAAACGGCCCCAACCGTCTCCAATGCAGCGGCACCCCACGCAGACATTCTTCTAAGTAAATCTCGTAAAGAGCCCCCTGCTCCAGCCCCATCCCCTCCGTGATGAGATCCAAGTTATGTATGGAAATTTGCCGATACCCGCTCAACATCGCGCTGATCGTCCCTTGATTAATCCCGGTCATCTCGGAAAACTGTTGAAGCGTAAGCCCAGACCGATTTAAATAGCTCTCCAACTCTTGTCTAACCGTGGTTGCAGGTTTCATTGGGAATACCTCCTTTTAGGTGAAACCTACGACTTCAATCAATATTTCAATTGCACTCCCTATTTAAAGCCCACTTTTGATTTTATTATACTATATATAAGTAGTATTTGAAATGCAAAAAACTATATTTTCTACCCTGCATAATATTTTCCAAGTCACCTAAGCTAATACTGAGGTGACGAAATGGCAGAATTGCGTAATTTTATTGGAAATCGAATCCGCGCCATACGAAATGCAAAAGGCCTCACCCAACAAAATTTGGCGGATATGTCCGGTTTGGACTATAGATACATCGGAGCTATTGAACGGGGAGAACGTAACTTCTCAATCGATACCTTGGAGAAAGTCCTTAGTGCACTAAAAATTTCACTAAACGAACTTGCTTATTCGGATATTGAGCAAAGTGAAACGGATTCTGTGCGGTGGGAAGCGATCGACCAGTTCATTGCGAGTACTGAAGGATTGACTGATGAGCAGATTGAGATTTTGCGGAGAGTGAATCAGGAGGTTTTGAGGGCGTTTAGATGACAACACCTCAATACTACGGAGGTTCAATGAATTTACCAGAAATCGTGGAAAGCGAATCCGTGAATATAGAAAACAAAAGAACTGGACCCAAGAACAACTGGCTGAAGCTGCATCGCTTCATTACAGTTACATAGGCGGGGTTGAACGAGGGGATCGCAATATCTCTTTGGAGACTTTGGAGAAAATAGCTGCTGCCTTGAAGGTCCCAGCTGGAGAACTTTTTCGTCCGGAAGTGATACTCGATGAACATATGAAATTAATTAGCAGCAGAAGTGCAGAGGAGATTGCGTTGATTACGAAGATCACGCGAGATGTGATTTGGGGGATGGGGATGAAGAGTTAGTAGTTTTCTTAAACATAAACTGCAGAAGTTTATGTGGATATTACATTGGTTACGCAGATTAAGAATAGGGAGATAAGACAAAATCATCATTATCCCCCTTAACTTTTCATTTTTTCAAAAGATTGTATCACATTAAGGAGATTTTATTTAATTCCAATCTACACAAAAAAATACTGACAATAACCTAGCATTTCAAAAATAGCAGAATGATTGAGGTGCCTTAAAATTAGTTATTAATTGGATAGGATCAATGGCTTCTTCATAAAGCTCAGCTTTTTTTATTTTTATCGCGTAACCTACCTTCTTGTCTCTAAAATAATTTTTAAAGAAGTTATAACTAATTCCTGAAAATTCTTTCGTTTCTAACCATAAAGATTCTGGTTCATCAGCTAAAATTTTATCTATAAATATTTCTCCAACTATTTTACTAACTGGCTTGGTGGAGTAAACTAAAATAGACTCAACTTCCTTCCTAAAAATTTTTTTTCTATATTCATACCTTTTTTCCCCACTGAAAATTTTTTCAACAAATTCAGGTTTGATTGATAGAATTACTTTCAAATTCTTTTCCTTCTCCTTATTTGTATTTATTCTCAACTTAACTAACTTGATCTATAATAATATTACTATATAATTTTTCATTAATCATTTGATTTATATTAAATCCGAATTTGAAGAATTTTTCTAAGGAGCCATTAAATGAAGAGTTATGCTATATGGTTCAAAAAAATAGACAAAACAAGTTCAAACATACCTGAGCTAAATGTCCATATAAATTTATGGAGATTACCAAGAAAAAGAAATAAACTCCTCAAGCTTCTTAACATTTCTGATAATACTCGGTTATTACTAGATTTTGGATTAAAGGTTTCAAATATAAGTAATGTAGACGAGATAAAATTATATTTACCCTATAAAATAACAAAGGATAACATCATCGATTTAGGTGAGTTGTTCTTGAAACACACGAATCTTATCATTGGTGTGTTCAATGAGGATTATACAATTGAAATAGGTACCGAGCCTAAGCAAATTCTAATTAACAAGGGTAAATCAGATGAATTTATTATATATTTACTCGATATACGAAATGAAGATTGCTCGATAGAAGATAAGTTTGAAGGATCATTAATTTCTATTAAAATTCCTGAAGAATTAAAGTCTAATCATAAAAAAATTTATTATAGATTCAGAATTAATACACCAGCATTAAAAAATATGGTAAAAACTATTAAGGCTAGTTCTATCTTTGAAAGTGCGTTATCATATACTGAAGTTGTAGATTTGAGATTTAATGAAAAAAGACTATATGAAAGATCTATGTCCGAACAAGTTAAGGACGAAGGGGAATTCAAAATTCCTAAATTGCACTTTTTGCTGATGACAAATGCTCAAGATGAGGTAATTTCAAATGGAGAAAGATATTCATGCCGTCAACTTGAGGACATTTGGAATAACTATACACAAGATGAATATAATTTAGAAAATGTTCTTGCTTATCACTGGAAAGAAGAAGACGTTTCATCACATAATTCCTTAGTTAAAATTAAAACTCATAGATCAACATTAACGAAGGCAATAATTTATCTACTAGCATTGGGAGTCGTTTCTGTATTTTATAATTTAGTGACTGAACCCATAAAAGATTACATAACAGGACCAATCGTTAGTTTATTCAAAAACTTAATCACAAACCGTGCGGGAAATTAATAATTTATAGCGAATTTAATATTTACAAGGTGGTGAGGCCTGTGACAAAAAGAAATAGCTTGATATTGTTATCTGAGTTCATAAATAATCAAGATAAGTTCATTTATCATACCGATAATGTATTTAGAACGTTAAGCACTCTAGACAATGATTATCCAAATTTCACAAACTGGTACTACACTAAGGTAATTCCTGAACTGAAATTAGGTGAACGGGAAGTTATCATGGCTTATAATGATGCAGATAAAGTCCTTTCTGGCATATCTATTTTAAAAATTACAGAAATAGAGAAGAAAATTTGCACTTTAAGAATCTCTCCTAAGTATAGAAAAAATGGCCTAGGAAAAGTACTATTCACAAAAAGTTTGGAGATATTGGAAACAGATAAACCAGTTATAACAATAACTAAGGATAAGGTTCATCAATTTAGCCCCCTTTTGGGACACTTCGGTTTTAAACTGTCTCAAGTAATTAAGGACTATTATATCAATTCACGTGAAGAGTATGTATATAACGGATTTTTAACACAAAACTTTCAATTAAATAATAACAAGATAGAAACAGTTGTAACTATTTAAGGAACTGACCCCCGTTTGTGAGACAGGGATCAAAAACACCTTGCAAGTTAAGCAACCAGTTGTCGATAATCAATCGGTGACTGGTTGTTTAGTTTTGCGAATTGAGTTATAGTAAGTAATGTAGTCTCGAACGACCTGTTCAACGATTGCTGTCGTTGTACTCGTTAAACCTTCGAGATAGAACGTTTCAGACTTTAGCGTGGAATGAAACGATTCGATGGGGGCATTATCAGCGGGCGTTCCCTTGCGGGACATGCTCATGGTAATGCCCTTTTCCTTTACAGCTTCCTGATACGCCTGGGAAGTGTAGACACTCCCCTGATCGCTGTGAAGTATCGTACCTGGTAGATTGGGCAGCTGACGGAGTGTGTCCAGTACGAACGCAGTGTCCTGCTTGTCAGCTATACTGTATGCCACAACTTCTCCGTTAAACAAGTCTAGGATACTTGATAGATACAACATTCTTCCTCCAAACGGTAAATACGTAATATCCGTAACGAGTTTTTGCATAGGTTGATCGGCCTCAAATTGGCGTTTTAGCAAGTGTTCTGCTATATAGGCTGGCTGCCCTGTAGGTTTGCGTTTCTTGACTTTGACACGGCATTGCAGCTCTTCACGCTGCATAATCCGTTGCACTCGTTTATGGTTAATCGCTTGTTCTTTCCGAAGTAGAGCGGTGATTTTACGGTATCCATAACGAAATTTATGCTGCAAACAGAGTTCGCGGATTTTCTCTACCACAGGATCGGCATCCCCGCTTCCATACTTATCCTTCCAGCGATAGTAGGTAGCACGAGAGAGTCCCGCCCAGGCACAGGCTTGTGCCACGCTAACTTCTCCTTGGATCGATTTGATCCATTCCACTACAATCTTTGAGGATACCCCCTTTCCATCTCGTTGTACTTTTTTAGGAGATCTAGCTGCTGTTTCAAAAACCTATTCTCTGCCTTTACTTTCTCTAATTCTGACGTATATTCCGGTCCTTTGCCGTAGCTATATTGTTTACCTACAGGCTGCTCAAACCGATGTATTTCTCCGTTACGATACCATCGCATCCATGTTCTCACTTGAGAATCATGTCGTATGTTCAATTGCTCCATAACTTCTTTCACTGGGATACCAGCCATTCTCATTTCAATAGCCTTCATCTTAATCTCTTTTGGGTAGCTTACTCGGGTTGCCAACGAAAAAACACCTCCAAGGTTGTCTCCCATATCATACGACATGGTTGCATTCTCTTGAAGGTGTTTTTAATTTGTCTCACACTATGGGGTCAGTTCCTTAATTATGTTATATCTGTTTTTCTTTTTTCCCACTTATAAGTAACCCCAATTTTCTCCAAGACATCCGGACTGAATACCGTACGAGAAGAACCTGTGTCAACAATTTCAACGATAGCTCGTGAGATGGCGACTCCTTCACCTTCTCTTCCTTTCACGAAACGGTAGAATAAATGCGGCAGTAGCTCCTCAGAAATTCCCTGCCCATCGTCAGCGACTGTAATCATCACTTGATCCTGAATTATGTTGACGCGGATATCTATCGCGCTGCTGGCATGTCTCGGGCATTGGCGACCACGTTCAGCAGGGCTTGAGAAGGTTTGTCCGGCCTCACTTTCGCCTGTTCCAAAGCTTCGTCCGCATACTCTACAGCCAAATTGAGGTTTCTGTCTCGAAGAAGCGGATTGACACGTTCAGCGGTCTCCTCCAGCAACTCTCGGATCGCTACCTTTTTCAGATGGAAGATATCCGCCTCGCTATCCAGCTTCGCGAGCAGTATCATCTCCGAGACAATCCGTTTCAACCGTCCGCTTTCACTTATGATGATATCCAATCCTTTTTGCGATTGATCCCCTTCAAAGACACCGTCGCGGATCGCTTCTGCATATCCCGAGATTGACATCAGCGAGGTTTTCAACTCATGGGATGCGTTTTGGAAAATTTGCTTTTGACCTGAATATAGCGACCTAATTCATCGACCATTTCATGCAACGACGTCAATATTGAATGAGGATCCTGGAGAATTGGCTCTTTCGTGGCATCGATTAGCCGTCGTAACGTCCAGTGTCTGCGCTCCTCCTATTTCAACTCGAACCCTCCGGCAAATTCTCCAAATTTGATGCCACTGCATCGTAACCCCTCCTCATACAGTAGTTTATTATACTTCGGGCATTCCCTAGCATTGCTAGATCATGTTGCAAAATTAGAAGTTTCTTTTACATATCACCTAATTCATTTGCTGATTTGGAATATATAGTAATATATTAAGGGATGGATTTCCAAATTGAGGTCAAAGAAACTTTATTTTCTTAAAAGGAGAAATAATTATCGTTGGATTATGAATGAAGGAAAGCTGTCTATCAAATAAAGAAGAGAGGAAGGTTAAACCATGACAAACAAAGCATTAAAAATTGTTGGCGCAACTGTTCTATCTTTCTCACTAGTTACTGGAGTTTATGGTGCTGTTTCAGCAAATAGCGGCACAGCCGCCAAGAAAGAAAATAAAATAATCGAAATTACTCCTTTCGCAATCAAGGATACACTAACTTGGGATTTGAAAGGAAATGTGGTTGACCCTACTAACACTTTCAATGTGACTATTGGATATCCAAACATTAAGCTATATGCAAAAAATACAGGGACTGAATCTTTTAGAATTGAAGTGAAGCACAACACCAAGAACACTGTTATTTTTAATGAAACCGTTAAAGCAGGTAAAACCGTGGAAGTTGTAAACAATGATAGTAACCCAAAGGTTCCTTCAGGCACTTATACAGTTACGATTTATGGTGGATCAGGTTTGCCTAAAGGTGAAATTGTACTTAAAAGTTCTGACACCAAGTGGCCTTAAGAGTCCATCCGAAACAGAGTAATCTAACAAAGGGGCTGTCCCAAGAGTCATTTTGATGACGAAGAGACAGCCCCCGTTTTTTGACAAAATGAAACAAACTAACTCCTTAGCATGAATTGCTATGACATTGTTTGTCGCGGGGACCTAATCCATTTACTAATTTGGAATATATAGTAATATATGAAGAGGGATTTTCCACTAAAAGGTTGAGGTTACTATGCTAAAAATGATTGGAATGGAAATCAAGCAGTTTATTCGGACTCCGTTG
>Ga0310827_100580_pt1 | contig 26244 bp, 24 predicted proteins | sample WT_ome_2_FD_201309 | JGI IMG/M metagenome (GOLD analysis project Ga0310827, IMG submission 201309) | Sorghum-adapted microbial communities enriched on wild type (WT) sorghum from Joint BioEnergy Institute, Emeryville, California, United... ... | reverse complement strand
TTTTCATCCTTGGTTGACAGCGGTCAGTCTCCACAAGAGCGAAGGATAGTCGCCCTTCAGCCGGGGGAGCTGGACGCCGCCAAACATCAATTCGTCTCCGCCGTGAATGGTGCCCGTCTCCTCAATCCGATACTGCCTGCGGGGATCCAGTCCCTTGAGCCGAACGAAACGAATCGGCTGCCCTCCTTCCAGCAGGCTGTTGGCGTAAACGAACACGGCCCGGCTTCGATTCGCATCCACAAACATCCATGACGCTTCCGTCCCTTCGAAAGGATTCAGAATCCGGTAAAAATCGCCATATTGAATCAATGGGCGAATTTCCTTATACAAGGCCGCCTGCTTTTTGATCATATCCTTCTCTTCTCCGGAAAGCGAGGAAAGATCGAGCTCGTAGCCGAGAATGCCGCTCATGGCGACATGCCCGCGCGAGGCCAGCGGGGTAACCCGTCCCACCTGATGATTCGGAACTGCCGAAACATGGGCCCCCATGGAGCACGGAGGGTAGACCAGGCTGGTCCCGTATTGAATGCGGAGACGGGAGACCGCATCGGTATTGTCGCTCGTCCAGGTTTGCGGCATATAGTATAGCATTCCCGGGTCAAAGCGGCCCCCGCCGCCCGCGCAGCTCTCGAACAAAATATGCGGGAATCGTGAAACCAGCCGCTCGAGTACACGGTAAAGCCCCAGCATATAACGGTGGGCGGTCTCCCTTTGCCGCTCCGCCGGCAGCAGCTCCGATCCGATCTCCGTCATATTCCGGTTAAAATCCCATTTGACATATTCGATGGGGGCACTTTCCAAAATGGCGGTAAGCATCCGGAGAATTTCCTCGCAGACATCCTCCCGGGAATAGTCGAGAATCAACTGATTGCGTCCCAGCGTCCGCCGGCGTCCGGGAACGTGCAGGCACCAATCCGGGTGCTTCCGGTACAGCTCGCTGTCCGGGGAAACCATCTCGGGTTCGAACCAGAGGCCGAACTTCAGCCCTTTGCGGTTCAAGCTGGCCGCTAGCCCTTCAAGCCCCCCGCGAAGCTTCTCGCGGTTCACGAACCAGTCGCCAAGCGAGCTTTTGTCGTCGTTGCGGCGGCCGAACCAGCCGTCGTCCAGGACAAACAGTTCAATTCCCGCCTCCGCCGCGGCATCCGCAATCTCCTCCAGCTTCCGGTCATCGAAACGGAAATAGGTTGCCTCCCAGTTGTTAACCTTGATCGGCCGCTCGGCATCACGGTAATTCCCCCGGCAGAGCCGGCTGCGGTAAAGGCGGTGGTAGGTGCGGGACATTCCTCCAAGCCCTTCCGCGGAGAAAACAGCGACGACCTCCGGAGTCTGGAAGGCCGCCCCCGGGTCAAGCTTCCATTCGAAATCGAACGGATTGATCCCCATGGACACCCGGGTCGTGCGGAACTGGTCCACTTCCGCGAAAGCGGCAAAGCTGCCGCTGTAAACCAGACTGAAGCCGTAAACTTCCCCATGGTCTTCGCCGGCCCCCCGGGAAGCAAGGCACAGAAACGGGTTCATCGTATGCGAGCTGACCCCGCGGCGGCTTTCGATCGACTGCATTCCTCCGCCGAGCGGGGTACGGACCACATCCCGTTCGCGGGCCCAGCTTCCGGGCAGACGAATCATATCGAAATCCGAATGGGCAAAATCGACACTCATGCTGAGCGCCCTCCACAGCCGGAGCGGCTGTCCGCCCTCATTGAGAAAACGCACGGAACGGGTGATCGCATCCTGCTGTTCGAACACGGTATAGGACAGCATTACCGTCAGGCCGGCAACGGAATCCTTCAACTCAATTTCCAGCGTCGAGGCCTCCTTGTCCGCTTCCACATAAGTGGCGGGCAATCCTTCCAATGGAGGTTTCCCCGGGAAAATCCGATGGGAATGGTAGACAAGTTCACCGGCCGTCGAACCGTTCTCCAGGCGGGCCTGGTAGGCCGGGTGGCGAAAGTCGCCGGTGCCGTAAGAGGGGTATTCCTGCGGAAGGGTATCCAGGCGGATTGTCGGTTCCCCGGGCAGGGGGGTAGGCGAAATCGACGAGCGTCCCCAGTAAACCGAAGGATTGGCGTAAGCATTTTCCCCCAACCTGCGGCCCCAATACAGATGAGCCAAATATCCTCCCTTTTCCACCCGCATAATATAGCTTGAAGCCGGTGTCTGCAGATGAAAGGTACGATCCTCTTCCCGATACGCGATAGGCATAATTCCAATAACCTCCATATCTTTGACGCTGTTGAACTTCCCACATTATAGGGGCAAACGCCGCCTAATGCCATGGACGCGTTTATCGGGTATATGGAGAAATGTAGTTTATTCCGCTTCTGCCAAAGCGGCCTCCTTCTCCCTCCGGAATTTCAGCCGCATAAGACGCAGCCATTCGTACGTCCGGTTCGGATCAGAGGGTTCGCGGCCGGTTTCTCCGTAAATCCGGTTGAAAATGGGCTTCAGATAACGGTCGCCTTCTTCCAGAAAGGCGTTCCAGGCGAGCTCCTTCTCCTCCTGCGGGACCGCCTTCAGCTCCGCCTCGATCAAAGACAGAACGTCGTATCCTTCCCGGTCAAGCTCCTCCACCCATTGCAGCAGCTCTCTCCGGCGCAGGGAGAGTTTCCGCTGCAGAACCCCGAGTTCACAGCCTCCGGAGATTTCATCCAGGAGACGCTTCTTGTTTTCTTCCTTGAACTGCTGCATTTGTTCCTTTTGGCGTGCTTCCTCCTCAAGCCAATCCAGAAAAGCTTCCATATCGACCTCGTCTCGTACCCAATCCAGCGGGAAAGCATGGTTTCGCGGGATTACCGAAGTGATCGAAAGCAGCGCTTGCCCATAGGAGGCGGCCCGTTGTTTGCCAAAGCCGGGAATCTGCAGCAGTTCTTCAGCGGTATGGGGAACGAACGTGCTGATCAGCTGCAGCATGGTGTTCGTGGCTACAATAAACGGCGATTTGCCTTCCGCGATCGCCTGTTCCCTGCGCCATTTTCGCAGCGTTTGAAACAGTTCCTTATCGGTATGGGTCTGGCTGTAGTACAGCAGCATCTGCATCATGACCGCCCGATCGGCAACGGCGGGCAGCTCCTCCCGAAGCGCTCTGAACAAAGGAGAATATCCTTCCCTGGTCTTTTCCCTGAGCCCCGAACGGAAAGCTCTCCGCATCTCTTCCCATTCCGCTCCGTCGTACCAGCAGTTCGCGACCGTTTTGCCGCTGTCCAGCGTTTCCTGCCAAAACACCTTCCATTTTCCCTTGTCCTCCAGCACCTGAACCTGGGCGGTTTTCACCCGGTTCTCTCCGGTCTGCTTCTCCAGGCTGTTAAGAAACAATACGTTCATAAACACACCTCCGGAAAAATTCGGAAACGCGAAAAAGCACCCCTCCAGCCGTCAGGCAAGAGAGGTGCTTCCTCTGAATCCGTTATACGATGAAGTAAATTTTACCACATGGGACGGGAGCCGGCAAGCCTTTTCTTCTGGCGCCTTTCTCTTTACGCTTGTTCGTTTGCTGCATTTCTTCTCTTTTACCGCGAATTTTGCCGTCTTTCGGGGAATGCAGTATAATGAGGAAATATGCCAGAGGATCGGAGGTATGGAAAATGTCTGTCGACGAGTTTGATTTTTTAGCGGATTCGACCGAGCATACGTCTACGCGTTTTGTCTGTTTTATTACGCCCAGTCTGAAGCGTTTCGACCTGGCCGTCACGACGACCAACCGGTTTTATGGAAAGAAAATGGTGACTGATCTGCAAACCGGCCGCACGGCGATCATCGGGCCGGACGATCTGGAAGAGGAAGGTTATCTGGAGTACGCCTACAAGCTTTCCGGGGAAGAAGCGGAAGAACTGAAATTGTTCCTGGAGCAGGTCGTCGGAACGGTCAATTTCACCGACATTTAGCCGACATACATGATCACCGCTTGAAACGGGCACAATGGTAGGAGCAGGGAGAAACCGCCGGGGCCATGATCCCGCATTCTCCCATGACTTTACCAAGGAGGGGCCTGCCATGGGTTTCGGCTTCAAGCGCGAGATCAAGCCGGAGGAACGAAATACCGACTTGGCAACGGTGGAATCGCAGCGCAACGACCTGACGGCTGAGGAATTTCCGGAGGGACCCTACGGAATGTCCATCCAGGCGGAGGCTCTCGGCAAGAGCACTCCCTGGCGGACCGACCAGCGGCCTCCCAACCGGTTCAGCTACGAGAATTTGCGACTGCATGAAGATCTCCCCCGCAATTATCCGGGAGAGGATCCGATTACCGAAATTACCGAAGAAGAAATCACCGATCCGGACTGACCGGAACCGGATCAAGCGAGAAGGGTCTGCCCCGCGGGGCGGCATTGCCGCCGCCCCAGCCGGGAGACTTTTTTGATTGGGGCAGGCAATTGTCGCGAACGTTAGCCTTCCACGCCAAAAAAGAATCCCCGTAGCACGGTAGCACGGGGATCCTCTATATTTCAAGATTCACCGAGTTTAAATTTTCATTACGCCGCCGGTGCTGGCCGACGTGACTAGCTTCGAATAGCGGGCGAGATAGCCGCTCTTGATCTTCGGCTCAAAGCCCTTCCAATTGGCGCGGCGGCGCTCCATCTCTTCGTCGCTGATTTTCAGCTCGATCCGGCGGTTGACCATGTCAAGCTCAATGATGTCCCCGTCTTCGACGAAGGCGATCGGACCGCCCTCGGCGGCTTCCGGGGAAATATGGCCAATGCTGATGCCGCGAGATGCCCCGGAGAAGCGTCCGTCCGTAATGAGGCCGACTTTGGCACCGAGGCCCATGCCCACAATCATCGAGGTTGGAGCGAGCATTTCCGGCATGCCCGGTCCGCCCTTCGGTCCCTCATAACGGATGACAACCACGTGTCCTTCCTTGACTTTACCGTTCGCGATGCCTTCCAGTGCTTCTTCCTGGGAATCAAAGCAGATGGCCGGACCGACATGGCGCCCGCCAACGGACGGATCAACGGCTCCAACCTTGATGATGCTGCCGGCCGGCGCCAGGTTGCCAAACAGAACGGAGAGTCCGCCTTCCGCACTGTGCGGGTTGTCGATCGGACGAATGACGTTCGTATCCTTGATCTCGCAGCCTTCGACGTTCTCGCGCAAGGTTTTGCCGGTTACCGTCAGGCATTCGCCGTTCAGGACGCCCGGCTTCTTGAACAGTTCGTGAAGAATGGCGCTGACTCCGCCGGCATTGTGCACGTCTTCGATATGGTAATCCGATGCCGGGGCGATCTTCGCCAGGTGGGGGACCCGCTTGGCCACTTCGTTGATGCGCTCGATCGGGTATTCGATGCCCGCTTCATGCGCCAGGGCCAACGTATGCAGAACGGTATTCGTGGACCCGCCCATCGCCATATCGAGGGCAAAGGCGTTGTCGATCGATTCGATCGTGACGATATCCCTCGGCTTGATGTCCAGTCGGATCAGCTCCATCAGTTGCTTGGCCGACCGGCGCACGAACTCTCTGCGGTCGTCGGAGATGGCCAGAATTGTGCCGTTGCCCGGCAGGGCAAGTCCGAGTCCTTCCGCCAGACAGTTCATCGAGTTGGCCGTGAACATTCCGGAGCAGGATCCGCAGGTCGGACATCCGTACTGCTCCAGCTCCTGAAGCCCCTTGTCGTCGATTTTGCCGGCCTGGTAGGCGCCGACGCCTTCAAAGACGGAGGACAGGGACAACTTCCGGCCCTTGCTGTCCACACCGGCCTTCATCGGGCCGCCGCTGACGAAAATGGTCGGAATGTTGACGCGCAGCGCCCCCATCATCATGCCCGGGGTGATTTTGTCACAGTTCGGAATGCAGACCATTCCGTCAAACCAGTGGGCGTTGACCATCGTCTCCACCGAATCGGCGATAATCTCACGGCTCGGCAGAGAATAGCGCATGCCGATATGGCCCATGGCGATTCCGTCGTCAACGCCGATGGTGTTAAATTCGAACGGCACGCCGCCCGCTTCACGGATCGCTTCCTTTACCAGCTTGCCGAATTCCTGCAGATGCACGTGGCCCGGAATAATATCGACATAGGAATTGCAGACCGCGATGAACGGCTTGTTGAAATCCTCCTCTTTCACACCCGCGGCACGCAGCAGGCTGCGGTGGGGTGCGCGGTCAAACCCTCTTTTGATCATGTCGCTGCGCATTTTCGCTCTGGACATCAAAAATAAACCTCCTACCCTTATGAAAAATTCGTTAAGAAAGATAACGCGGGGAATTACGCCGAAAGAAAAGATCCGGCCGGAATCGTCAGCCGGCCGATCGGAACTTTCTATTATTCTAGCACGATTGGGGGGAAATTGAAATACAGTCCTGCCCGTCGTCAATATAGAGACGCCGGAGGAGCGCTTTGCCGGCTCCGTTCGACAGAACCCGAACATGACCCGACGATCGCCAAAAACACAAAAAACACCGCAACGCCGGCGAATAAACCGCGGCATGACAAAGAGGATCCCGACGGGATCCTCGTGACGGCGGTGATTTTGATCATTCATTTCCTTACTAATTTCAGAAACCTCGGTTTATTGTCTCGGGGACAATAGCGATGCGGGTAACGCGTGAACGTGTTTCCGGCACATCCCTCCGTTTCCAAATCGTCAAGAAAGAACGTCGTCCGGCTGCTCATCCTTTTCCAACGGAATCACACACCTCTCTCCGCCGTCCCTTTCATTTTGATCGTACGCGGGATGAATTATGCAGGAAATCTGCACCAGTCTCAAGGGCAGCCGGCTTAAACTCCGTCTTCATTTGTTATCCGGCGTATTGACCGGAGTGATAACGGCATATGTTTTGCCGCCGGCTTTCATATTCTGCAAGATCGTATAGAACGAATCGTATCTCCATGTTTTGACAGGTTCCGGCAGTTCTTTGGCCGGCCGGTCCCGGCGGCCCGGGGCTTGGTGGACAATAATGGTTTCCATGACGGTTTCTTTCCTCCCAAAATCAGGTGAATTTTCACACACGAGAGCCATTATATGCCGGAAATTCGGCAACGATACTTCCTCTGTGCTGATTTTGTGAAAAATCCGGGATTCCGGAAAACGGTGGATTGCCGTGTATGTCCTTCCCCGTCGGGGGGAAATCTACCGTATAGCAATGATACCGGGGGTGTTCGGGTGGTTTTCCTGATTTCGGTTCTGATCGTGCTTGCCTTTGTCGCCTGGGGAGCGGTATCTCCCCAAGGGCTTGCGGCTATGGCCAATCATCTGCTCGCTTTTACGACCGACAAATTCGGCTGGTTTTATCTGCTTGTCACCTTCGCTTTCCTGGTCTTCATTCTGTATCTGGCTTTCAGCAAATATGGACGGATCCGGCTTGGAGGGGATGAGGAAAAGCCGGAATACTCCAATATCAGCTGGTTTGCCATGCTTTTCAGCGCCGGAATGGGCATAGGCCTGGTTTTTTGGGGAGTTGCCGAACCGATTGAGCATTATGCGAATCCGCCGCAGGGGACGGAGCCGTATACGCCGGATTCGGCAAAGACGGCGCTTCGGTACTCTTTCTTTCATTGGGGGCTGCATCCCTGGGCCATTTATTCCGTCATCGGCCTGGCCCTGGCCTATTTTCAGTTCCGCATGGGACGCACCGGGCTGATCAGCCAAACCTTCGTACCGCTGCTCGGGGAACGGAGGGTCGCAGGGCCGGCGGGCAAGATAATCGATGTGCTGGCTATAATTGCCACTGTGTTCGGAGTAGCGACCTCCCTCGGACTTGGCGCCCTGCAGATAAACGGCGGCCTCAGCCGGCTGACGCCGTTGCCGAATCAGGCCTGGGTGCAAATCACGATTATTGCCGCGGTTACCTGCCTTTATCTGTTTTCCGCGATGACCGGCCTGGAACGGGGCATCAAACTATTGAGCAACGCCAACCTGGCGGTAGCCGCCCTTATTTTGCTGCTGACCCTGTTGCTGGGTCCCGCATTCTTTATTTTTGATCTGCTGACCACGACCCTGGGCGGATACCTGCAAAACCTGGTCCAGATGAGCCTGCGGCTGACTCCGTTCGAAGGCGGAGCCTGGATCCGCAGCTGGACACTGTTCTACTGGGCCTGGTGGATTGCCTGGGCGCCGTTTGTGGGAATGTTTATCGCCAGGGTATCGCGCGGCCGGACGATCCGCGAGTTCGTCCTCGGCGTATTACTGATCCCGAGCCTGTTCAGCTTTCTATGGTTTTCGGTATTCGGAGGGACGGCGCTGCATATGGAAATCTTCGGAAACCTCGGCATAGCCGAAGCGGTTAAACGGGATATGACGTCCGCTTTGTTTGTCACCCTTGAGCATTTGCCGATGGGCGTCATTCTGGCGGCGCTGGCCACCGTGCTGATCCTTACGTTTTTCATTACTTCGGCCGATTCCGCCACGTTTGTGCTGGGCATGCTCTCATCCGGCGGCAGACTCAACCCGCCGGGCGGCGTCAAGCTGGTCTGGGGGCTCCTGCAGTCCTCCATTGCCGTCGTGCTTCTGCTCAGCGGGGGACTTCAAGGGCTGCAAACAGCTTCGATCGTATCGGCGCTGCCGTTCGCGCTCGTCATGGTCGCGATCTGTTTTTCGCTCGTACGGGCACTGCGCCGGGAGCAGCTGCATCCCAAACGGGAGAAACGCGCGAAGTTTGGGGATGCGCGCTAGCTGATTCGCTCCAGGTTTCCGTTGGCATCCATGCGGAAGGAGGCCCGTTCGTTCTCGGAGTTCAGGTTCAAAGCGCCAATCTGCCGCGCCCGTTCCAGAATTTTCAGCAGCGTCTTATAATCTTCGGTTACGGCAACCTGCGCTTCTTTCGCCTCGTTCAGCTGCCGCCGAAGGTCTTCAATGATGCGGTCCTTCTCTTCCAACCGGCTTTTCAATTGAAGCAGTTCCTCCCGATCCGTCGGGGCGGGTACGTTTCGCTCATTCCGGATATAGCTGCTGATTTCTTCGATGACCTTCTGCAGAGGATGTGGCGCGGCCGTATTCTCCGGCGTCGTATTGACTTCAAGCGTTACGTTGATATGACCTGTCGTCTTCATGCGCTGCTGCCGTTTCCGTTCGATCTTCGCTTGCCTGATCTCTTCCTCGTAACGTTTCCTGATCTCGCTGTTCCAGCGGAAGCCGCAGGCGGCCGGTGTACGGTCCAGACGATGCGCCGTTTCTTCGAAAGCCTTGAGCTGCGTGCTTCCCCCCCGGATATGGTTCAGAACAGTCTCGGCCAGCAATACATCCTCTTCCTCTTTCCAGCAATCTTTTCTTTCATTAGCCATAGCAAATTGCTCCCTTAAGTTTGGAAATTTTTCATATACTACATTTTTATCCGTTGCCAAGGGAATTATTCTCGGACTCCGCAGTTGAGCGGCATGCCTTCGAAAGAAAGAAGCTATGCTAGCAGCTTCCCCGGAATATAGTCTATGCCGGCCGGCTGGTAGATGTTTATTCCGGATAGGCGGAACATTCCGGAGATCCGCAACAACCATCTGCCGAAGCATTCCGGCTGGCGGTTTGCGGCCGCAGGACGGAAACGCTTAGATGTGTCCGGGGTTGTTTGCTCTGCCTGATTCCGTGGCCAGGCAGAATCCGGCGCAAACATACACCCGACATCAGCGGTTCATGTTCCTTCGGCAATTCGTCGCATTGATATTTTCACAGAAGAGTTACATAGTGAAAATATCACAACGGATCACATTGCATTAAATTTTTCTTGACAAATTTTATTATTTGTGGTATGATATAATTTTTTAATATTTACAAATTCTTTTATTTCCTTTACGATTAAAACATCCCGGCCGGGAATCTGTACTTTGAGGAGTGGATTCTATAATGCAAATTAGCCAAGGAATTGCCGTGTTAACCGTTACCGCCGGAATCATGGGCCGCCCTGATACGGTCCACCCGGTTCTGTTGTGGGACGAGCAGGACGTTGTGCTTGTGGATACGGGATTTCCCCGGCAAACCGGGCAGCTCCGCGCCGCTGCCGATTCCTGCGGGGTGGATCTGAACCGGCTTACCCGGATCCTCTTGACTCATCAGGATATCGATCATATCGGCAATCTGCAGGAATTAACCGAAAACTCCCCCTCTCCCGTCGAGGTTTTGGCACATAAAACGGAAAAACCGTACATTGAAGGGGAGCGCAGGCTGCTTCGCTTTACGGACGAAGCGATCGCCAGTCTGGACCGGCTTCCGGCGAGCGTGCCGGAATCGTTCCGTACGGGGCTGAAAGCGCTGATGCTTCATCCCCCGAGGGCGGCGGTCACCCGTGTAATCTCCGGCGGCGAACGTCTTCCCTGGTGCGGCGGCATTACCGTCATCGATACCCCCGGCCATACGCCCGGACACGTCAGCCTTTATCACGAGCGATCGCGCACGTTGATTGCCGGCGATGCCCTCGTGGTCAAGGAAGGACGGCTTTGCGGAGCGGATCCCGGGACGACACTGGATCCGGAAACGGCCAAGGCCTCTCTCAGCCGGTTTGCCCCGTTCGATATCGAAACCGTGGTCTGTTATCACGGCGGGATATACAAGGAACGTGTGAAGGAAAGAATTGCGGAATTGGCGGACCGGGGAATCGGGGACTCTTGAATCGGTCGGAAAGACTATTTACCTCCTGTCTTGTATAACAAACCCTGGCAACGGGGATTTCCAATTTTTCAGCTCGTTAACCTTGCCGTGCGGACGGTCTGTTCCTTCCAGGGGCAGAGCACAGGCCCCGTATGTTCCCGGGGCCTGTCCAATCAGATTAATGCAGAGCCTTGTCGATCGGAAACGGCTGTCCGCTCCACGCCTTTTTGGCGGTCCAGTCGGCCTCCCCCTGCCAGAACGGATCGTCCGCCGGCAGTCCCAAAGGAAGGAAGACCGCCGAGCACAAATACAGGCTTCCGGTGGAAATATACCCTTCCCCAATGCCGGGCTGATGCCCGCAGAAGCCGATCGTCAGCCAGCCGTTCTCATCGAAGGTGCCCGGGGCTTCCAGGCTGCGCCGGATTACGGCCGTCAGCGCGCAGCGCACCTGGGCCGGCTCCAGCCCTTCGGGCAGCCGCCCCTTTAGCGCGGTTTGGGCAAGCAGTTGGAACGCGCCGCAGCGGTAGGCGAGAGACCGTCCGATCGGCGGGAACGTACCTTCCGGAGAGATCAGCCGCTCCTGGATGGCCGCCTGCCGCTGCATTCGGCGGCCGACCGGCTCCTTCAGTGCTTTCCATTCCGGAAAAAGGTCCCCCACTTCTTCCAAAATGTCCGCCATCATCGGGAGGATCACAAAGCTGTTGTAATAATCCCAGTGGAACTCCGGTCCATCCCCGTACATGCCGTCCCCCTTGTACCACTGTTCATGTTGGCGCAGGGCGTAATCGATGCGCATGAGATCCGCGTCCTCGCCGGCCTTGTGCAGCAAGGTCTCGGTCATGGCCGCAAAGAGAAGCCAGTTATTAAACCCTGGCTTGCGCGTTCGCGTCAATTTCAGCGCCCGGATTACGTTGGCGCGGACGCGCTCCCCAAGCTGCTCCCACAACTCGCCGGGAGCCCGGAGAATGGCATGCGACAGGAAGGCCGCATCAACAATGGGCTGCTGCCCCTGCGCGAAGTTCATGAAATCCGGAGATTCGGGATCGGTTCCCGCATCGATCGCCTGCCGCGACAGTTCGGCGTATTGCCGGCGCCTCCGCCCTTCCTCTCCATCGTCCGCCCCTGATTCCAGCCATGGCGCCATCCCGCTGAGCAATCTTCCCAACGCTTCCAGATACGTATATCGCGGACGGTCGCCCGCCTTCCCTTCTACCGGCATGGTCGCCTTGAGACGGCGCTTGGAAAGCGCTGTCAAAACCGGATCGGCAACGCGCAGCATAGTATCCAGCCAGTAGCTTCGGTCCTCAATCATTGTCGACTCATCTCCTCCATTTTGATGAAGCTTCGTATTCCAAGCTTTCCTTTTCTTTTTCGTGAAAAAAACAATCGTTCCTGCCGCAGCCCAATAAAAACCGGGCCTTCCCGGCAAGCGGGCGGCCCATCCTGAACGGTCCGGCAAGGTGCCGGCGGTCCGGACCCCGCTTGGGTCAGCCGGCGGCAAACGTGCGGATCAAGGTTTTGAACTCCAGCTCCTCCAGCTTGGCCAGGAGCTTCTCCCGGTTAAAGCGATATTCGCATTGCTCCAACCCGCAATCAATGTCCACATCGGTGCGGATGGTGGCAAGGTCGCGGGACAAGTATATCTGGTCCCGATAATCCAGCAGCCGTTCCCGCAGCTTTCCCTTGACTTGGTCGATCCGCTCATAAATGCCGTCAATCGTATCGTGCTCTTCCAGCAGCTTGATCGCAGTCTTCGGCCCGACATTGGGGCATCCGGGAATGTTGTCGGACGCATCCCCCATCAGCCCTTTCATTTCAATAATCTGATAAGGATGACGAACTCCCCTGAGGTCCGCCAAATGATCCGGCGTAACCACCTCGTAGTTGCCGAAACCCTTTTTGAACAAAATGACGCGGATTTTTTCTTCCAATAGCTGCAGTGTATCGCCGTCCCCGGTCAAAATCGAGACGTCCAGACCCTCGGCGGCAAACCGTTTGGACATCGTACCGATCATGTCGTCCGCCTCGTAACCTTCTTTTCCGATACAGGGAATATCGAAGGCCCCGACCAATTCCCACAGCTTGTCGAACTGGGGTACCAATTCCAGCGGCGGTTCGTCACGATGGGCTTTGTAGGCCGGATACAGCTTGTTGCGGAATGTCTCCTTGCCCATGTCGAACGCGCAGACAACATGAGTGGGGGAAAACTTCCGGATAGCGTCGAGCAAATAGCGCGTGAATTGGTAAAGTCCATTGGTATATAATCCTCTCGAATTCCGCATGTAGTTGCCGGTAACCGCCGTAGCGAAAAAACCGCGGAACAGCAATGCGAAGCTGTCCACAATAAGCAGATGGGGAGATCGCTCCTGCGGCGAGGAAATCGTCATCTTTATCTTCCTTTCTTTTCCGGAATTTCGGCTGCCGGGATTGGTCAAACAGTGGAATGTTCATTCAAAAACCGGCCGATCCGCCGGACCGCTTCCGCAAGACGTTCTTCCTCCTGCACGAGAGCGATTCTCACGTACCCTTCTCCCTCTGCTCCGAAGGCGTCCCCCGGAATAACGACAACACCCGTGTTGGATAAAATTTCCCGGGAAATTTGTCGAGATGTCCACCCCCTCGGGATCGGAGCCCAGACGAACATCGTCGCCTTCGGCATGGGAATGGGCCAGCCGGCGGCGGTCAGCCCTTCAACGACAAGATTTCGGCGCCGCTCATAGATCCCGGATACGGAACCGCCATGTTCCATGTCTTCCTCCAAAGCGGCAATTCCCGCCTCCTGAACCGCCGGAAATACACCGTAGTCGATATTCGATTTCAACATTCGCAGCGCGCCGATCGCATCTGCATTACCGACCAGAAACGCAATGCGGCACCCGGCCATATTAAAACTCTTCGACAAGGAGTGAAATTCGACGGCAACCTCCCTGGCCCCTTCGACCTGAAGAATACTGGGGGCGCGGTAGCCATCGAAGGTCATTTCCGAATAAGCCAGATCATGCGCAATAAGAATGTCATGGCCGCGGGCAAAATCCACTGCCTTCCGAAAAAAGGACAGGTCGGCCACCGCCGACAGGGGATTGCTCGGATAATTCAGGATCATCAGTTTCGCCCGATCCGCAATTTCCGGCGGAATGTCCTCCAACCGCGGCAAATAGCCGTTCTCTTCCCGGAGGGGCATTCTCCAGGCAGCGGTTCCGGCAAGCACCAGACTGGCGGAATAGATCGGGTATCCGGGATCAGGCACCAGCGCCGCATCCCCCGGATCCGTCACCGCCATGGCCAGATGGGCAAGACCGTCCTGGGAGCCCATCAAGGCAAGCACTTCCGTCCCGGGATCCAGCGTTACCCCGAACCGATGGGCGTACCAACGGGCAACCGTCCCGCGAAACTCCGGACTTCCTTCCGAGGTCGGATATCCGTAATTGGCCGGATTTCCGACGGCATTCCGCAAAGCCTCCATAATTCGCGGCGACGGAGGCCGGTCCGGGCTGCCGATTCCCAGATCGATGATATCCATCCCCCTGGCCCTTGCTTCCCGTTTCCACTCCGCCACTTCGGAAAAGATCGCGGAGCCCAGCCCCGCCAGTCTATCGGATCGCTTGAAGTTCATACCGTTTCCCCCTTTTCCGGCAGCTTTCAAATTTCACGCCGTTAACGGCTAACGCCATGAAATGGCAAAACAGGAGCGCAAGCGTCTGGAGCGGCCCGCCCAAGGCGAGCCCGCCGGGCCGTCCCGGTCGGCGCAGGCATTCCCCCGCCGCTTCGGCACGGTCCTCCCGCCGTCCCGCGGCGGCGCAGGCGCCCAACCGCCCCGCGAGGGCACAGGCGCTCCAGTTTCCCTTGGTCCTCTCACACAAGACGTATAAGCCAGGTACCGTTAACGACGTAAAGCATATACATTAAAAACAGGATCAGCCCGGCGTAGACTGCACCGAATCCCCAGCGTTTCCGCGCGGGGACATTGTAATACACATCGCTGTCGTACGCTTCGCACTCCATCCGGCAGCGCACAGTCATCTGCAGCGAATCCTGTTTTTCGTGCTGTCCCGCTTTGACCACCGCGACGCGGTGGACGATCATCTGCCGCGGCAGCTTCACTTCTTCCTTCAGGCCGATTTCGTCCCAGCGGAACACCACCTTCTGGCGCCCTCGCAGATCCGAAAACGTGGTAAAAGGCAGATCGCGATGAACCGTCCCTTCCAGCGACCGGCGCAGCTCCGGCGTCACCCGTTCCCGGGGGATCCGGATGTGGGTCCAGGCGGTGATCCGGTCTTTGCGGCTTTGCCGCCGCAAATATTTGCGAAACAAGTCATAGGCGAAGACAAACCACAGGCCCAGCAAAAGGTAGGATTTCCAGTAAAAAATAACAAAAATTCCGGCGACAAGCCCTGCCAGCCACAGCCAGCGGGTGACCGCCACGGCGATTCTCCCGCCGTCCAGCGGCTTGATCGGCAGCAGATTCAGCAGATTGAACAAAAATCCGACGTTGGCGATCGCGATCCAAAGCGGATGGACCCCTGCAATCCCGACGGCATAGGCCGCCGCCGAAGCGAGCGTCCCGGCCAGAGGGCCGCTGATGGCGATGAGGGCCTCCGTCTCGGCATCGCGCGGATGGCGCTTCATGGTAATCATCGCCCCGATAAACGGGATAAATACGACGGCTGATACGGGAAGGCCTTTTTTGCGGGCTGCCGCTACATGCCCAAGTTCGTGGACGAGCAGAAGGAACGCCGCGCCCACCGCCAGTTCGAAGGGGGCAATCAGGGTATACGCCCCGATGGAGATCAGCATGGTGACCAGCGTCAGCCCCAGCTTCCCGAACTGCAGAAAAGACAGCAGCGTTTTGGCCTGCGCCAGCAGGAAGGCGCCGGCCAGTCCGATCAGCCACCATGGACCTTTTTTCTTCTCTTTCACTCGATAACGGCCCCTTACCCGATTCCCGCGGGCGCGGGCGAATTTTACACTTGTCTCCACACCTTCTCCATCTCTTCGGGCCGGAACCCGACTGTCGCCTTCCGGCCGTCGGAAACGATCGGCCGCTTGATCAGTCTGCCATTGGATGCGAGCTGTTCAATCTTTTCTTTCTCATTCATCCCGGGGAGCTTGTCCTTCAGCCTTAGCTCCCGGTAGACCTCCCCCGAGGTGTTGAAAAACTTTCCGGCTTCCAGACCGCTTTGGGCAATCAATTCCTTCAGTTCGCCTTCGGAAGGGGGGGCTTGCACCACATTGACATACCGCGAAACGGTATAGCCCTTCTCCTCCAGCCATTTAACGGCCTTACGGCAGGTAGAGCACTTGGGGTATCCGTAAAAAACTACTGAATTCATTGCATGGCTCTTTCCTTTCAATACTTGGTGGCAATCAGCTTCTTTAAATTCTCGGCCATTCCCGGGGGAAAGTCAAGACAATCGCAAGTCCCTTCCGGAAGACTGCCGCATAAAAAAAGTACCCGACCGTCCTCCGGTCAAGTACTTTCAGCGGCATTCGATCCGCCGGATTCCGCCGGCCCCGGCATCCCCAGGTACGCTTCCAGCTTCCTCATATCTTCCGGCAGAGGGGCGGCGAATTCCCTCCACTTCCCGTCCGCGGGATGCGTGAAGCCCAATATGGCGGCATGCAGGGCCTGGCGGGAGATCGGCATCCTATCCTTTGCCGCCTCCGCCGCCCCGATGGAATCCGCGGCCGGATTCCCATAGAGGCTGTCCCCGATCAGCGGATGGCCCAAATACTGCATATGTACGCGGATTTGGTGAGTCCGTCCGGTTTCCAGCCGGAGCCGCACTTTGGAAGCACGGCGATAGGTTTCCAGCACTTCATAATGGGTGACGGCCGGATAGCCTTCCTCCGATACCATCCGGATGCGCGGTTGATCCGGGCAGCGTCCGATCGGGGCATCGACCGTTCCGCAGGGGCTGGAAGGGGCCCCCCAGACGAACGCCAGGTACACCTTCCGGGTGCGGCGTGCTTTCATCTGCTCGGAGATTTGCTGATGCACGTACGGATTTTTGGCGATGGCAAGCACTCCCGAGGTGTCCTGATCGAGCCGGTGGACAGGGCGAAAACGGTATTGCCGCCCCTGAGCCAGCCAATAATGGACCACCCCATTGGCCAGCGTCCCGGTATAATGGCCATGGGTCGGATGCACGATCATCCCCGGCGCCTTGTTCACGATCAGCAGATGTTCATCCTCATAAATAATCTCGAAGGGAACCGGTTCGGGCAGAATGTCCGCAGACTGCTCCTCCGGCATGCGTACCTCCACCACGTCTCCCGCATGGACGCGTACATTCGTAAACCTGCGTTCGCCGTTCACCGTAATGCCTTCTTCGTCCTGCTTCAGCCGGGTGACCAGCCGGCGTGACAGCCCCAGCCGTGATTTCAGCACCGCCTTGAGAAGCCAGCCGTCTTCCTCCGCGGAGACAATGTGGCGCAGGGGCTCGTAATATTTCATCTCTTGCGGCGGAAAACTTCCGCGCTCCGCACATATTCCACGTCGGGCAGCCCTTCGCGGTGGTTGGCCGCGCGGGCCGCCGTAAAGAACAGGTCGGATAGCCGGTTCAGGTACCGCAGCACCTCTCCGTTCATTTCCTGCCGGCTGGCCAGAGTCACCACCCGGCGCTCGGCCCTCCGGCAGACAGTACGGCAGATCTGCAGTGCGGAAGCAACTTCTCCGCCGCCGGGGAGAATGAAACGGGTAATATCCGGCGTCTGCGCATCGTATTTGTCGATCCACTGCTCCAGGCGATCCACCATTGCCGCCGTTACTTTATAGGGCCTCAGCTCCGGCCTCTGCAGCGCCAGGTCGGAACCGCAGTCGAACAGCTCGTGCTGGATCTCCAGCAGGTCGGCCTTCAAATCGGCAAACCGCTCATCCTTCATGAAGCTCATCGCCTGCCCGACGAAGCAATTGAGCTCATCCACCGTACCGTAAGCCTCGACGCGGACATCGTCTTTGGCGACCCGTCCGCCGATGACGCCTGTTTGTCCGGTATCACCGGTTCTCGTATAAATTTTCATGAAATTCCTCCTTCCCGGGGCTCTCCGCATGACTTCCGCCAACGCGTCCGGCCGGTCACCCGCAATCCGCGGATTGCGCCCCTATCATCTCATAAATCCGGTCCATTGCCAAATGCTGTCTGACGTGGTCCGCCAGGCGGTCGAACGCCTCTTCGCGCCGCCGCGGGTAAGAATATCCTTGACCATACGGTTCCCAGCCTTTGCTGCGGCGGATCGCGTCGAGCCAGGCACGGCGAAAGCCGTCGTTGTGAAAAATGCCGTGCACATAAGTGCCCCAAAGCCGTCCGTCCAAAATGCAGGCGCCATCCGGGTGGTATTCGCTGTCCTGCTCGCGTTCGCCGCGGATCAGGAGCAGCGGGGCAACCGGGCCGGTGAACCGGGTCCGGCCCATGTGGATCTCGTAGCCCGCAACCGGACCGCCGGGCAGCCCCGCGCTTGCGGCGAACGGCCCGGCCTCAACCCGGCCGGTTACCCGCTCGGTGCGCTTCTCCCGGGCAAAGACCGTCTCCGCCGGCAGGAGCGCGAGGCCGGGCAGCTCCTCGCGGTCCGATTCGACGCGTTCCGGGTCATGCAGCCGCTCGCCGAGCATCTGATAGCCGGCGCAGATGCCAGCCCCCCAGCCGCCGCGTTCGAGGTGGGCGGTGAACCGCTGCGCCAGTCCGCTCTCGCGCAGGTGAATGAGATCGTCCACCGTATTTTTGCTGCCCGGCAGGATTACTGCATCCGGCTGCCCCCACTCCTCGGCCGAGCGGATATAGCGCAGGCGGACATCGGGCTCGCCGGCCAGCGGATCGAAGTCGGTGAAGTTGGACAGACGCGGCAGCCGCACCACTGCGATATCCAACTGTCCGGGATCGGCCGGAGCGGCCGGTGCCCGGGCATCGAGTGAGGCGGAGTCCTCGTCCTCCAGGCCGAGTTGCGGCAGATACGGGATAACGCCGAGCACCGGCTTGCCGGTCCGCTGCTCGAGCCAGTCGATTCCCGGCTGCAGCAGGCGAATGTCCCCGCGGAATTTGTTGATGACGAATCCGCGCACCCTTGCCCGTTCCTCCTCGGCAAGTATCTCCAGCGTACCGACGATTGAGGCGAATACGCCGCCGCGGTCGATGTCGGCCACGAGCAGCACCGGGGCGTCCGCCCAGCCGGCAAGCCGCATATTGACGATGTCCCGGTCCTTCAGGTTGACCTCGGCAGGGCTTCCCGCCCCCTCGAGAAGAACCAGGTCGAAGGAAGAGCGCAGGCGCTGCAGCGCTTCCCGGACGATCGCCTCCGCTTCCGGGAGGTATCGCTCCCGGTAGGTACGAGCGTCCAGATCCTTGTACGGTTTGCCGTGAACGACCACCTGTGAAACCATGTCCTTCTTCGGCTTCAGCAGAATCGGATTCATGTCGGTCGTCGCCGGGATGCGGCAGGCATCCGCCTGCATTCCCTGGGCCCGGCCGATTTCCTTGCCGTCCGGGGTGACGTAGGAATTGAGCGACATGTTCTGCGATTTGAAGGGCGCGACCTTCAGTCCGTCCTGTGTGAAAATCCGGCAAAGCGCCGTGGTCAGAATGCTCTTGCCGACATCGGAAGCCGTTCCCTGCAGCATCAGGGTGGGAGCCGGCTGTCCGGCCGGACGGCGGATTTGCAGCCTCATCAGTGGAGCGCCTCCCTTCCGCTTGCCGGTTCCGATCCGCTACCGGGCGCGCCGCAGCGGTTATCCTGCTTCGCGGCAAGGGCTTCCTCCAGCCCGCGGAGCAGCCGCTCGTTGTCTTCGCGCCGGCGGACGGCGATCCGCACAAAGCGGGAATCAAGGCCGGCGAACAGGGAGGCATCGCGGACGAGAATTCCCCGCGCCCCCAGCAGCCGCTGCAGCCGCTTCGCATCCATCCCGGAGGCCGCCGGGAGCGAGAACAGCAGGTAGTTCGTCTCGCTGGGCACAACCCGGCAGCCAAGCGCCTCCAGCCGCCCGGAAAGCCACGGGCGTTCCCGCTCCAGCCACTCCCGGGTCCGGACAGCGTATTCGCGGTCGTCCAGCACCGCCTGGCCCACCGCCTGGGCGAGAAAATTGACGCTCCACGGCACCTGCAGCCGCCGCATTGCGGCGATCCGGTCCGGACGGCCCACAATAAAGCCGAGCCGGAGGCCGGGGATGGCGTAAAATTTCGTCAACGAGCGGATCACGAACAGATTCCCGGCCTGCGCCGCCTGGCGGATCCGGGACAATTTCGCTTCCCGCGGGCTGAAATCGAGGAACGCTTCATCCAGGATGACCATTCTGCCGGAACCGGTCAGCCGATTCAGGGCCGAAACCGGCAGCGTCCGGCCCGTCGGATTGTTCGGATGCCCGAGGAACAGAAGATCGGCTTGTTTCACCGCTTGATCAAGATCCCGCTCCTGGAGCACGAAGCCATACTCCTCCCGCAGCGGAATATCCAGCAGCTTGCTGCCGGTCTTAGCCGCCGCCTCTTCGTATTCGGTGAACGAAGGGCGGGCGATCGCCGTTACGGAAGGCTCCAGCACCCTTACGGCGAGATCGATCAATTCCGCCGCTCCGTTGCCCGCGAGAATGCAGTCCTCCGGAATGCCGTAAATGCCGGCCAGCTTCCGCCGCAGTCCCCGGACCGCCGGGTCGGGGTAGCGGACCACATCGTGCCACCGCTCGCGGTAAATCCGTTCCGCCGCGGGCGGCGGCCCGAACGGATTCATGTTCGAGCTGAAGTCCAGAAATTCGTCTTCCGCAAGTCCGAAGGCTTCCCGCGCCGTGCGCAGATCGCCTCCATGTCCGTAACGTTCCAGCATATAAGCCATCCTCCATCCTTTAGGTCCATGCGAGGGCAAGAACCAGCAGCAGCGTAAGCTCTACCGCTTCATTCATCGCCCCGTACACATCGCCGGTCAGCCCTCCCAGCTTGGAGCTGCAGTACGCCGCGATCAGCCAGCCCGAACCGGCCGCCGCGGCCGGCAGGACCAGCGGCAGGAAGATCGCCGCGGCGTGGCCCGGCCCGGCAGGCCAGCTGCGGCCGCTCCACGCCGCGGCGGCCAGAGTGAGCGCCAGGGCGATTGCCGCCCCGGCCGCCACGTGCCGGGTGCCGACTCCGCGGAAGAAGCCGCCCAGTCCTCCGTTCGCCCGGGCATACGGCCAGTAGGCAATGCCGGCGGTCATCCACCAGCGGCTCCACGTCGGGACGAGCGGGAGCAGCCACAGGAAGGGCGTCCCGCGGGCGGCGAGCAGGGCGGAAAGCAGCGATACCTTCACCAGCAGATAGAGCGCGCAGACCATGACACCCATGGCGCCGGAGCGGCTGTCCTTCATGATCTCCAGCATCTGCTCCCGCGGACGGTGGCTCAGGATGCCGTCGGCCGTATCCATCAATCCGTCCAGATGCAGCCCTCCCGTCAAAGCGACCCAGACGGCAAGCAGGACGGCGGCGGCAGGCAGCGGCGGCAGCAGCTGCCCGAAGATCCAGGCCGCCGCGGAGAGCAGGATGCCGATCACGGCTCCGACCGCCGGATAATATACGGTGCTGCGGCGAAACACGTCGTCCGTATATACGAACCGGAGCGGCAGCGGCAGCCGCGACAGGAATTGGAAGGCCGCCGCCGCTGCCTGAACCTGACTCAGCTCCACAATCCGGCCAAGGCGCATAGCAATCCCCCCACAATGATGAAGCTTACCCCGTACAGCAGGCGCACCGCTTCCCGGATATCCCCGGCGTTCCGCTCCCGCAGCGGCCAGCCCATCCGGGCCCGTTCGCTCACGACATCGCCGTATACGTTCGTGCCGCCGAGCTCGATGCCAAGCGCTCCGGCCACAGCCGATTCGGGAACGCCGCTGTTCGGGCTCGGATGCTTCGCGGCGAACCGCATCATGGAGCGCAGGGCGCGCCGGGCCGACCAGCGGGGAACCGGCAGGGCCGCTAGCAGCAGCGCAAATCCCGTCAGCCTCGCCGGAATCCAGTTCAGGACGTCGTCGAGACGGGCCGAGGCCCAGCCGAAACAGCGGTACCTGGCATTGCGGTAGCCGACCATCGAATCCAGCGTGTTGGCGGCGCGGTACAGCATCGCCAGCGGCGCTCCGCCCAGGAAGGCGTAAAACAACGGGGAGACGACGGCGTCCACGGTGTTCTCCGCGACCGTTTCCACCGCGGCCCTCGTGATCTCCCCTTCGTCCAGCCCTTTGGTATCGCGTCCCACGATATACCCGACATATTTGCGGGCCTCCGGCAGATCGCCGGACTGCAGGGGGCGGTATACGGCGTAGGCGGCATCCTTCAAGCCCTTGACGGCAATCGTCGTGGAGATGAACCACGTGTTCACGGCATAGCCCAGCCACGGATGCACCGCCTGGGCAGCGCGCAGCGCGAGCCACATCAGCCCGCCGCTTGCCAGCAGGGTGGAGCCGCAGAGCAGCACGCCTTTCCATCGCTGCTGCCGGGCGGGCAGCGGCCATACCGTTCCGTCCCTGCCCCCGTCCGGCAACGGCTCTCCCATCAGGCGTTTCTCGGCCGCATGAATAAAGCGCCCGATCCAGATTACCGGATGGGGCAGCCGGCGCGGGTCGCCGACGATCCAATCGATGACGATGGCTGCGATCAGCATCGCCGCCGTTTCCTTCCACGTATATCCGGTCATGGCAGCCGGAACTCCCTGCTTTTCAGCTCGACCGGAATGCCCGCCGTAACCAGAAAAACCTGCTCGCATACCGCGGCAAGCCGCTGATTCAGCCGGCCCGCGGCATCGCGGAACATCCGCCCGAGCGGGTAGTCCGGCACGATCCCGTCTCCCACTTCGTTGGTCACGAGCAGGAGATGCGGCGAAGCCTCAGGCGTCGCTCCTCCCCAACCGGCTACCCTTTCCGCGAGTCCGCCTATGCGGGCCTCGAGCCGCTCCTCGGCATTGGGCTCCCGCTCGCAGCGCAGGAGCCAGTTCGACAGCCACAGGGTCAGGCAGTCGACGAGGACGATCCCGGGCCTGTCCGTTTGACCGCCGGCTCCGCCGCGGCGGCATTCGCCTTCCAGCGCCAGAAGGGTCTCTTCCAGCGCGTAAGGCTCTTCACGTATCGTCCAGGAAAACGTGCCCTGCTCCCGCCGCAGCCGGTGCAGCTTTATCCGCGACCGCATCTCGTCATCAAAGGCCTGGGAGGTGGCGATATATACGCCGTTTTCCCCCAGCCTCGCGGCATATTGTTCGGCAAACCGGCTCTTGCCGCTGCGGGCGCCCCCGGTAATCAAGATTCGCATAATCCCGCTCCTTTCCCGCGGTTCCGCCTCAAGCCCGTGCTTCCCGCCCAGCCTGATGGGAAGTCGAAACACCGGCGCTCTCGAAGGTGGCCATCCCGCTCATGATTTGCAGGGAAGCCTCAATGATCGGCAGGCACAGGGCCGCCCCTGTCCCTTCGCCCAGCCGCATGTCCAGATGAATCAGCGGTTTCAGCCCAAGCTCCTGCAGAAGCAGCGCATGCCCCTGTTCCTGCGACAGATGCGAGGCGATCAGGTAGGCCCCGGCGGCCGGGGCGATCCGCACGGCAGCCAGCGCCGCCGCGGACGAGATGAAGCCGTCGATGACGACGGGACGGCGGCGAACCGCGGCTCCGAGAATGACGCCCGCAAGCCCGGCGATCTCCAGCCCGCCCAGCTTGGACAGAACGTCCAGCGGATCGGCGGCGTCGGGGGCGTTGACGGCCAGCGCCCGGCGGACCGCGTCGACCTTGCGCCTCAGGCCGGCCTCATCAATTCCGGTGCCCAGCCCGACGATCTCGCCCGGATCACGGCCGGTGAACGCCGAAAACAGCGCCGCGCTGGGCGTCGTGTTGCCGATGCCCATTTCGCCCGTCGCGAAGATGCCGCAGCCCTGCTCCGCCAGCTCGTCCACCAGGCGGATGCCGGTACGGATCGCCTGTACCGCCTCCTCGCGGGTCATCGCCGCCTCGCGGGCGATATTGCCGGTGCCCCGGCGGACTTTGCGGGCGTAGAGCCCGGGATGGTCCAAATCGGCGTTGACGCCGATATCGACGCAGACCACCTCGGCTCCCGCCTGCCGGGCGAGCACATTGACCGCCGCCCCGCCGTTCAGAAAGTTCAGCACCATCTGCGGAGTCACCTCGGCGGGAAAGGCGCTCACGCCTTCGGCGCAGACCCCGTGGTCCCCTGCCATGACAATGACCGCTTTGCTGCCAAGGTCCAGAATCGTTTCGGAAGCGATCCCCGCCAGCTGCACGGCGATCTCCTCCAGTTTTCCAAGGCTGCCCGGCGGCTTGGTCAGGCGGTCCAGCCGCTGCCGAGCCGCTTCCATGGAAGCTTCGTCCAAGGGAAGGATTCCGGCAATTCTTGCATCGATTTCTTCCGTTTTCATTCGTGTCCACTCCTCTGTAATCTGGGCAATTTCCGGAGTTCTCAGCTTCCCGGCATCAGCAGGATTTGCGGCACCGCGTTCGCGGGATGGGCGAGGACAAGTGGCCGGGTCCCGTAAACCGATTCGATCAGGTCGGCGCAGATCACCTCTTCGGGAGGGCCGAGCCTGATCATGCGGCCCCTGTGCAGCACCAGAATGCGGTCGCAGTACTGCGCCGCAAGATTCAGATCGTGCAGCACGGCGACCACGGTGAGGCCCGTATCCCGCTGCCAGCCGCGAACGTAATCCATCATCTGCACCTGGTAGCCGATGTCCAGATAAGTTGTCGGTTCGTCCAGCAGCAGCAGCTCCGGCTGCTGCGCCATGACCTGCCCCAGCGCCACCCGCTGCCGCTCGCCGCCGCTCAGCTGATCCAGCCCGCGGCCGGAAAGGCTCTCCAGGCCGAGCCGGGACAGTATGGAGTCGATCCATCCGGTCGGATCCTCCGGTTCTTCTCCCAGCCAATTCTGAAAAGGATACCGGCCCATTTCGACGACTTCCCTCACCGTAAATCCGACCGGCGGCAGCGAATCCTGCTGCAGCACCGCCAGCCAGCGGGCCAGCTGCTTGCGCGGATAGCTGCGGACCTCGCGGCCCCGCAGCCGGACCGTCCCTTCCGAGGGAGCCTCCACCCCGGAAATCAGCCGCAGCAGGGTCGATTTGCCGCTCCCGTTCGGGCCGATGATGCCGAAAAATTCCCCCGTCTGCACGGTGAAATCGACGTTCTCCAGTACGTCTCCCTGCTCGAAGCGTTTGCTCACCCGCTCCACAGCAATCATAGACCGTCACCCTTTGATCGTTTTTTTGTGTTGGTACAGCAAGTAGGCGAAGAAGGGGGCGCCGAGAAAGGCCGTCACGACGCCGAGCGGAATCTCCACCGGCGACAGGACCATTCTCGCCAGCGTATCCGCCCAGACCACGTACAGGGCGCCGCCGATCGCTGACAGCGGCAGCAGCAGCCGGTAGTCCGGCCCGGTCATCAGGCGGATCAAATGCGGCACGATCAGACCCACGAAGCCGATCACGCCCGATACCGACACCGCGGCGGCAGTCACCAGGGTGGAGACGCCGAGAACGATCAGCTTGGTGCGCTCGACGTGAACCCCCAGATAGGCCGCCTGACGTTCTCCGAGCGTGAACAGATTCAGGGAGCGTCCGCAGCCCAGAAGCACGAACAGTCCGACAAGCAAATAGGGAAGCAGGATGCCCGAATAGCTCCAGCCCCTCATTGTCAGACTGCCCATCAGCCAGAACAGAATATCGTTGACCACCTGATTCGTCATGGAGACCATGAAGGAAACGGCAGCCCCCAGAAACGCCTGCATGACGACGCCGGCCAAAATCAGCGTCTCCATGCGCAATTTGCCCTGCACCTGGGCCAGTTTGACGACCAGCCACAAGGTAATCATGCCCGTGGCGAAGGCCACCAGCGGAACCGACCACTCTCCGGCGATCGAATATTGGAGACCGAACAAAATAATGAAGGCGGCGCCGACAGATGCGCCCGAGGAGACGCCGAGCGTATACGGATCGGCCAGCGGATTCCGCAGAACCCCCTGAAAGCCGGCGCCGGCCACGGCCAGCGAGGCGCCGATCAGTATGCCCAGAACGACCCGCGGCAGCCGCACCTTGAGCAGGATCTGTTCGGAGGATGCCGGCCAGTCCGGCCGGGGCAGCCAATGATTCAGCCCGGGGATCTGATGCAGCAGGATTCCCCAAACCTGACCCAAGGAGATGGCGGCCGTCCCCATGGAAACGCACGCCGTAACCGAAAGCACGAGGAGCGCAAGCCCTCCTCCTCCCCATACCAGCAGCTTTCTCCTCATTTATTTCACCAGATCCGGATAAATCCCCTTCGCTATTTCAACCAGCCCTTTGGTCACACGGGGACCCGGGCGGCTGAGAATGCTCGCGTCAATGGCGATCACGCGGTTGTTCTTGACCGCGTTGATCTGGTCCCAGCCGCTGCGGCTCTTGATGGTTTGCTCGAGGTTGTTGACTCCGCTGGCATAAAAGATGACGTCCGGATTTTCCTGGATAATCTTCTCCGCATCGATCTTCTGCCAGCCCTTGAGATCGCGGGCCGCATTGATGCCGCCGGCCAGTTCGATCATGTCGTTCATATACTCTCCCCGGCCTACAGACCAGCCCGGAGAGAACTCGATATAGACCTTTTTTTTCTGTTCCGGCTTCAAATTTTTCACGGCATCCGTCACTTTCTGAATGTCCGCTTTCATCCCGGACACGACCTTCTCGGCCTGCTCCTGCCGGTTGGTGATTTGTCCAAGGATGCGAATCCTCTCCATCGCCTGGTCGAGCGTCTTCGGCTCCACGGTAAAC